>Ga0208494_1000009_pt1 | contig 91830 bp, 85 predicted proteins | sample CryBogmetaGMA10M_FD_184544 | JGI IMG/M metagenome (GOLD analysis project Ga0208494, IMG submission 184544) | Freshwater microbial communities from Crystal Bog, Wisconsin, USA - MA10M (SPAdes) | ecosystem: Environmental > Aquatic > Freshwater > Lake | place: Crystal Bog, Wisconsin, USA...
TCGATTCTTCTATGAGTGATAAAAAGTGTGAGAGGGTTTGTATTTGCAGCTATCAGAGTGGCAGAAAGTTATCGTGAACAGGCTTTCCCATTCAACAATAACGAATTGCCGAACGGTTCCAGTGGAGGGTCTGCTAAACTCGGTCTGATCGGAATAGCTTAATACGAGAATAATTCGTCTCTGTCCATATACCCCAGCGAATAAGGCTCCAGAGTGTAGTCGCGTTCTGCAATCTGCTCGCAAGATGGACAAAATTTTCTCGCTGGGATATTTCCAGTCCAGAAGATCATCTTTTTATGTTTTGCAGTGCACCTGGGGCATATACAAGGCGTTAATTGTTCTTTACTCGGTATCCAATTATGATTATTTCTACTTGTACCCATTTCCAGCTATTCCTTTCCCACGTAATGCAGCCTTTGCAGCATGATGCTCCACTGTCTATCAAGGGGTGTAGAATTTAGAATGCCCTCTTCAATGCAATAATCTCGAAGAACTGAAATGGCATTAGCTGATTTCGTATCAGCTCCAACAAGAACAAGCCAAAGTCCTTTCTCTATAATATTTTGTACGTATATCTGTAGGTAAAAACACACATAATCATTTTTCTGATTTGGGGAAAATTTATCAGTACGATAAGAGGTTTGCTCCCATTGACGCGACTGCGGAATATCTTCACGCCTTAACACAAATTGCATTTTGGCGATCCACATGTTAGAGATCCGAGTCATAAATGACATGTGTCTGCTGCGAGGTTAGGTTTTTTAAATGATAAGATGGTAAACTATTTTATACCTTGATGAACCCTTCGTCTCCATCCAAATACGGCTACTATGCCCTGTCATTGCTCCTGGCGGTCAACCTATTGAATTATGTCGACAGGCAGATCATATATGCCGTATTTCCACTTATCAAAGATGACTTCGCACTGACTGATACGTCGCTCGGCTTTCTGGGCAGCGCCTTCATGGTTTGTTACATGTTATCGGCTCCGGCGCTCGGCTGGCTGGGCGACCGCACGAGCCGCGTGAAACTTGTTTCTGCGGGTTTGGCTGTCTGGAGTGTGGCAACCTCACTTTCAGGTCTTGCTGCCAGCTACCGTTCTCTTCTTTTAGCTCGCATATCAGTCGGTATCGGCGAAGCGAGTTTTGGTACGGTATCTCCAGGACTCCTATCCGACTATTTTCCGAAAGAAAAACGAGGGCGCATAATTTCATATTTTTATCTTGCCATTCCGGTAGGCAGCGCCCTTGGTTATCTCTTAGGTGGAATTCTCGGAGAAAAGTTTGGTTGGCAAGCGGCATTCCTTATTGTCGGGCTGCCCGGTGTGCTTTTAGCTATCCCCGTGTGGCTCCTTCACGAACCTGAACGGGGCGCTACTGAAGAGAAAGTTCCTGCATCCGCAATCACGAGACAGACGGACTACATGTCTCTATTTTCCAATCGTCCTTATATCATCAATACCCTGGCCATGACTGCCATGACCTTTGCAATGGGGGGTTTGGCGCAGTGGGTTCCCACTTTTCTTTACCGTATTCACAAGCTCGATTTGACCGCAGCCAATACTTATTTCGGCAGCATTACGGTACTTGCAGGTATAACGGGCACGCTTGTCGGTGGTTGGCTGGGAGACTACCTGCAGGGGAAGATGAACAGGGGGTACCTTCTGGTATCCGGTTGGGGCTTTGTGATCGGAGCGCCCTTGGCAGTCTATGCCTTGATTACTCCTTCAGTTACTACTTGTCTTGTGGCGATGTTTTTTGCGGAATTCTTCTTGTTCCTAAATACGGGTCCGCTCAATACTGTAATAATCAATGTAACAGCTCCTGCTATTCGCGCACGGGCTTTTGCAGTTAACATCTTTATTATACATGCCCTGGGAGATGCCATCTCGCCTGCTTTGCTGGGGTGGCTGTCAGACATCTGGGGGCTCAGGAATGCCCTTCTCATAACCCCCATAGCATTCGTTGTGGCGTCTTGTTTCTGTTTTCTTTGTGGTCGCTTTATGGAAGAAGACGCTGGTCAGAGGTAGGGCAGGTGATTACTGCTGGTGCTTTTTCATTATATCGTGAAGGACGTTCTCCACGGTTTCCCTTATCACATGCAGGCGTTCCTCCGTTAAGGCCTCAAATCGGAGGACTAATACAGGCTGGGTATTGGACGAACGTACAAGGCCCCATCCATCTCCAAAAGGAATGCGCACGCCATCAACATCGATGATCTCGTGGGTTTTCCTGAAGTGCTCTTTGATCTCATGAACCACCTTGAATTTGACGCGGTCAGGGCAGGCTACCCTGATCTCGGGGGTAGTGAAAGTCCGGGGAACGTCGGCAAGGATTTCGCTGATTCTTTGTCCTGATGTCGATATGATCTCCAACAGTCGAAGAGAGGCATAGATGGCGTCGTCATATCCGAAATATCTATCGGCAAAGAACATGTGACCGCTCATTTCACCGGCCAGGGGGGCTTTCTCTTCCTTCATTTTGCTCTTAATCAATGAGTGACCGGCCTTCCACATGATCGCTCTGCCACCATGCTTTTCAATGTCATCATAAAGTTTTTGCGAGCACTTGACTTCACCTATGATGGCTGCGCCGGGTGATGTCTTGAGGATAAATCTGGAAAAAAGCAAAAGAAGCTCATCCCCCCAGAGGACATCGCCTTTGTCTGTCACTACGCCTATCCTATCGGCATCGCCGTCGTAAGCTATGCCAATGTCCGCCTTCTTCTCTTTCACCAGTGAGATCAGTTCGCTCAGATTTTCAAGAACCGTGGGATCGGGAAAATGGTTAGGGAAGCGGCCATCAGGATCGCAGTAAATATCCGTTACATTACAGCCAAAGCGTCTAAATAGGGGGAGGGCAAAGAGTCCGGCTACGCCATTTCCGCCATCTACGGCGATATTCAATCCTTCCTTTATCTTAACATTGGCGAATAAGTGATCTTCATAGTGTTTTGAAATAGCAGCAATGCGAGAGGTTCCGTTTCCGGATATGTATTTCCCGCGTTCCATTATCCTTCTTAGTTCCTGAATATCATGGCCGTAGATGGTGTCAGGTCCCACGCATATCTTGAAACCGTTAAACTCCGGCGGATTATGGCTCCCCGTAATCATCACGCCTCCATCGGCATTAAAATGCCTTATGGCAAAGTAAAGCACTGGGGTAGCGCAGAGACCCACATCAATGATATCAATTCCAGTGGAATTGATCCCTTTTCTTATGGCTTCATGGTAATTGGGAGAGCTTAGACGGCAGTCCATGCCCAGAGTCATGGTCTTGACTCCCAGGGGAATGGAGTATGTTCCTATAGATCTGCCCAGGTTGTAGACGAAGTCAAAGTCCAAGTCTTTGTCAACAATGCCCCGGATGTCATACTCTCTGAAAACGTCAGGATTGATCATAGCGGCGTTCCCTATGACCCTTGGAACTCCTGCAGGTTGACATGTTTCTTGATCATTTGTTCGAGGAGAAGTATTTTGTCTGCGTCATCTTTCTGAATCAACGGTTCCATGAAATCTATCTGCTTTGCAATCTGATATGTATCCGGTGATACAAGGAGCAGAGGGATTTTAAGTTCCGAGGCCTTTGAGATGAGCTCCGGAGTTGGCTCGATATTGCATGTGAGTATGACAGCCGCTGTATCGCTTTCCAGGGCCGCGGCAATCATGTCATGGCGGTCACCGCTCGTTATGACGACTTTTTTCTCTTCATGAAATACAGGACTTTTTATTGCAGCACTGGCTGACATGGAGCCTATGATAATGCTCTTGACCGGTCGATTCAGAAAAGATTCTCCTGTAATGATCTTTGCGAACAGACGATCGGCCAGAAAATTAACTGTAAATCGCGGCAGCTCCTCATAATATGGGATTATCCCGAGTACATTGATATTTAACAATTTTATCTTGGGAAGGTGGATATTTACGAAATCCTCCAGGTTGGGCACCTTGTTAATGATGACTCCCTTGAAGTTGACTCCGCCTAAATTAATATGGTTTTTTAAGAAGACGATATCGTCGATAATAGTATCGTCCTTTCCACTGATCACGATTAAGAGTTCCGCGTTCAATGATTTCGCGATGGATAGGGCATCGAGGTGAACAGAGACCCCGTATGAGAGTTCTTTTCCGCCTTCGACAAACAGGATATCATTATCCTTGCCGGTACTTTCCTGCAGCTCACGAACTCTTTGTGTGATGGTTTCCTTATCGAATATATATAATAACCTGGAGTGATCAAACCCGATACTCATCTCCGCGGGGTCTTCTCCCAGAGAGAAGATGTCATTGATGAGCGCGGAATCGTAATCCCACAGTCTTTTTTTACGATAAAATAGCCTGTCTCCGAAGGGTTTAATATAGCCGATTTTCTTATGCAGCGCCTTTGCCAAACCGATTATAATACTCGTTTTACCCGCATTCGGGTGCATGGATGTTACTACTAGCCTGTACATTTATCATACCTCGTAAAAATTTTATTAAGGACCGACCATGGTTGGTTCATCAAAGCACTTTTTACATTTCTCGTCCACTCTCAGGAATCTTGAACGCCATTTTCAAATGATAAACGCCGGATTCAACTTGTCTTGTGATGTCAAATCCGCCCTGCGCGAAAACTTGAAGCATAGGTTTATTTTCAACGAGCACTTCGGCCGTAAAGCCCAGTAAGCCTTCCCTCTTTGCAAGATACGTCAGATAGGACAATAACTCTGTCCCGATTCCTCTTTTCTGATAATCATCTCTTACGGCAATGGCAACTTCGGCCGTGTGTGAGACTTCGTCTACTCCATACTGGCCTAATCCCACGATAATTTCATTTTCCTGGGATCCAATAATCGCCAAAATGGAAATTTCCTTTGAGTAGTCAATAATAACGAAATCCTGTAAACGCTCATGCGGTATATCTGTTCGCCATGACATGAATCTGCGGTGAAGGCTTCTGTCGGAAAGGGCATAGAAAAAATCTTTCAGGAGTGGTTCGTCGGTAATTTTCATGGGTCTCAGAAAGATATGGAACTCTGTCTTCGTAGTTCTGTATGTTTCCAGGGCTTCCGGGTATCTGCCTCTCTCGCCGGGTATGTAAGCCTGATCCTGGTAAATCATTCCTCTCTTCTTTGCCTCTTCAATCAGCCAGGGCCGGAATTTTGGATGGGCAATTGAAATCAGTGCCATGGCTCGTTCTCGGATGTTTTTCCCATGGAGGTAGGCGATGCCGTACTCGGTTACAACGTAGCGGACATCAGCCCGACTGAGGGTGACGCCTGCCGAGGGACTGAGTGTCGGCACTATTCTGGATATGGAGTCATCGACCGCCGTTGATTTCATTGCCAGTATCGTTTTCCCGTTTTTTGCAAGCAGAGCTCCTCTCATGAAATCATGAAACCCACCTATGCCGCTGTAAAACATGCTGCCTATGGATTCTGACGTAGCCTGTCCGGTGAGGTCGATTTCAAGGGCGCTGTTGATAGCGACCATATTGTCATTTCGGGCGATAACCATGGGATTATTCGTGTAGTCAACAGTTCTGAAGACGATGGAGGGGTTGTCATGAATGTAATCGTAGGTTTCCTTCTTAGCCATGCAGAATGTGGCTACTGTTTTTCCCCGGTTCAGGGTTTTTTTTGAGTTGTCGATTACGCCAGCCTGGTTTAAGTTTACGATACCTTCCGTCAGGAGCTCCGTATGGATGCCTAAATTCTTCTTATTGTAAAGATGTGCCATGATCGCATTAGGAATGCTTCCATATCCAACCTGAAGCGTGTCACCATCCTGAATAAGGCGTGAAACATAAATTCCTATCCGCTCTAACGACATTGTCTTCTCTTCGGAAAATGATCTCTGTATTTCGAGGATCGGCGCGTCATGGGGTATAATAAAATTCACATCTTTGATATTAATAAAACCGTCTCCATGGGCACGAGGCATGTAAGAGTTGACCTGGGCAATCACCAATGAGGCTTTTTCTGTTGCCGTCTTGACCACGTCCACGCTCACCCCGAGGCTAAGAAAACCATGCTCGTCGGGCAATGACGTGTGTATAAGAGCGATGTCTATCTGCACCATACCAGATAATATCAAAGCCGGGATATCTGAAAGTGATATAGGGGTATAGTCTGCTGCCCCCTTGTTCACAGGATCTCTTGTATTGTTGCCTATAAAAAAAGAATTGTGTCGAAAGTTGCTCTTGAACTTTTCATCAGTGTAGGGAGCTATACCAAGGGAATAGATCTGTATGATCTCTGCATCAAAAAATGCCTTGGGGTGGGATTCCACATACTTCGTCATTGCGGATATCAGATACTGCGGTTCACCGCAGCCCGATGTGACGAATATATGCTGACCACGTCGGATACGGCTGAATATCTCATCCTCACTGGCAAACTTTTCAGGATATAGCTTTTTCCATGCTTCAAGATATTTTTGATTATCTGCCACAGTCATATAGGCCGAACCTTATTATTTTAAACTAAAGACGGACTCCCATAAAGAAATCTATCTTTGAATGCTTAAAAATAATCGATAAATCATGATTATGTCAAGAAAAGAATGCCGGAAAGCTATAAATACATGAATATTTAGTGCGCCTTTTAATTGCAGACTGAATTTGAAGAGCTATTCTGACAGGCAAAAGAATGCTTAAGGCAGGAGACCGATGATATCTGCAGCTTTGTCGATAATGATATCCGCCCCCGCTTTTAGGAGTTCATCGGATGTTGAATATCCAGTGAGGACGCCTATTGTTAAGGTGCCTGCATCTTTACCGATTTTGATATCCATGGGATGATCTCCGACCATGGATGATAATTCCGGCGCAACGCCAAGCGATCGGATGGCGATGAAAAGATGTTCGGGGTGAGGCTTGACATTGCGGGTCATTTCTCTTGTTATAACGGAGTCGCAATAATTGAAGATATCAGGAAACACCATGCTTACGGCTGCTTGACAGTTTCTGGTTACAACCCCGGCCTTTATGTTACGTCTTTTCAACTCCGCGAGCATGTCTCTCGTTCCGCCTATAAGTTCCCCGTTCTTTGCTGCTTCAATTTCGATTTTCGTAATGAGTGCGACTGCCTGCTCCAGAAAGGCTTCTTCTTTTTTTGGATGTATTTCAGAAATCAATTCCTGCGCAGCCTTGATCATCTCCAGGACGTAGAGGTTACTCATTCCATTCAAAGGTACGCCGTATGCCCCTACAAGGTCGAGAACAGCCTGCCGCATTAGAGGGAAATCGATATTCAGTTTTGCCAGGGTGCCATCGAAGTCAAATATGACGGCATGGATTGAACTTGTCGCCTTCAATGGCCATACGTCTCCTTCAGATATTTTTCGAGACGCTTCATGCCTTCTGCGATGTTCTCAAGAGAGTTTGCATACGAGAAGCGCAAATAACCCTCGCAGTTCTTGCCAAAGTCAATGCCCGGGGTGACACCGACGCGGGCCTTTTCGAGAATCTCGAAGGCCATCTTGTACGAGTCCTGTGACAAAGACTTTATATTTCCGAGTACGTAGAAAGCGCCAGTGGGTTCCACTTTGACACCGAGTCCCATTTCCCGAAGTCGCTTGATTAAGAACTTTCTTCTTTCATTGTAGATGTTTCTCATCCGTTCAACTTCGCCTCCTGCCTCGCGCAAGGCAGTTACACCAGCCCATTGGACGAAGGAGTTGGCGGATATGAAAAGGTTCTGCAGCAACTTCTGCATGGGCCTGATATAGGATTTGGGGGCGATCAAATAGCCGAGCCGCCATCCCGTCATTGCATACGCCTTGGAAAAGCCGTTGAATACGAAGGCATTGTCCGTAAATTCAAGGATGCTGTGCTCTTTTTCTTCGTAGACAAGGCCATGGTAAATTTCATCAGAGATAACGGGAACACCCAGTGATGCAATTTCCGCCATTCTTTCTTTGCGGAGGAGGTTCCCCGTCGGGTTGGAGGGTGAGTTTATCATAATGCCTGCAGTGCGCCCGGTAATCCGCTCTTTAATTGCCTCTGAAGTATACTGGAAACCATCTTCTTCATAAACGTTGACGGTAACAGGTATGCCTTCGAAGAACCTGATGAAGTTGGGATAACAGGCGTAGTGGGGGTCTGAAATGATGATCTCGTCACCGGCATTCAATATCGTAGCGAAAAGGACCAGCATAGCGGGAGACGTGCCGGAAGTTACCACAACTTGATCAGGCGAGATTGCCACTTTATATTTGTCGAAGTAATGATCGCAGATTGCCTCTCGCAGTTCCAGCAGACCGAGGCTATGGGTGTAATGCGTTTTCCCGCTTCTCATAGCCCTGCAACCTGCCTCTCTGATGCACTCCGGCGTATCAAAATCGGGTTCGCCAACTTCCAGATGAATGATGTCCTCTCCTCTCCGTTGCATCTCCTGGGCTTTTTCAAGGACGTCCATGACAATGAAGGGAAGGATTTCTGATGCTCTTGTTGTTATCATAGAATCAAGATGGTAACCTCACTTATAAAATTGCTGCAAAATCCTGTCCGAACGATGGGCATATTTCCGATTGGATAGGGTCGTAAGTAACTACTTGATTATGCCTTGTCAATAGAAAAGAGTAGATCAGTCCTAATACTATCTTGGCTTACCTGTTAGGTATTCAGGTCCAAGGGTCCTGTTTATTACTCTCTTTGAATGCAGATCCGGAATTTCTAAGTTAAGGATGATCTTCAAGAAATTCATGATGATGTAGAAGGTAGCCCCCCAGAGAATTTCTTCATTACCCTGATTGTCGTAAGTGATAAGACAGGGGAATTCCCGTGTATGCTCTCTATGCATCTTTAACTCTTTTGAAGTCTCCACATTGTAAAGCCCGTAATTGCTTTCATCGAAGAAACTCAGCAGAGGGATTTCTACGATGCCTTCCACCTCTGAACTGGGAGAAAAATGCCATTTCCTTTTTACAAAACCGACGAGGGGAAAAATTGTCCGCCTGAATAGGAGCAGGGAATAAGAGGGAAGGGGACCAAGAAAAAGGATATTCCAGGGGCTGAGTCCGGTCTCTTCCCATGACTCCCTCACGGCATTGGCCAGAAATAAGTTAATCATCCTGAAGGTCTCGTTATTCCTTAGCAGGGCGTATTTCAGTGCATCAGCCCGCAAGATTGGAATAATTTTTCTTGAAATTAGCGGCGCCAACAGTGGATCCCAAAAACTGTGTAACAAGCCGCCGGGGCAGCTGAGGTCTCCCGGTTGCGCAACCCTTGCGGAGCGTTTAATGAGCTGGAAAATGAATTCACTTTTTTTACCACTTGGTGCAGGGGCATCGCCGGTGTAATGCAGGAGCAGCAAGACACCTGCAGCGGAATGAACCTCTCTATCCCTTCTCGATGCTCGAATAAAATTCATCTTTTCTGTAAAGTCAATGGAACACCTGCCGAGCCTTTCTTCGATGAGACGGAGAATGTGATCCTTATCCGACAGGCACTCAGTATTCATAATCTTCATACCGCTTCTTCCAACTGACGAAAGATTTGTTCAATTTCCCTTTCATACCAACAGTAGTAGGGGGCAAAATCAAGAAATCCACAATGCCCGCCATACGCCTGAAGGGAAATATCGAGATATCTGCTTTCTCTTAAACTATGGATGTCATCAATTGTTACTATGGGGTCATCCTCAGAGGCAATGATTGTAACAGGCACAGAAAGATTGGTAAAGACATCACCCAGCAAAGTATATTGATTGAAATATTCCCTGTAACTCTTGAAATCCGGATAGTAAAGCATAATTGCCTCGGTAAGAGCCATACATGTCTTCATTGTCAAGATCTCATGAAAATCATATCTATCAGGAAAAAGTAACTGCTTTTTTCTTAGCGAACCTTTCCATTTATTGAGAAAATAATATCTGTAGATCGCGAGACTCGCATCGATTGATAATGTAGCCTTATATGGATCAAGTGCGGGGCTGATGGAGATGATGTGTTTAAGATTTTCTATTCTCGAGGATGACTGTTTCAGCGCTATGCGGAGTGCAAAATTTCCACCAAGGGAAAAGCCGATAATGTAATATGACCCGTTCTTGGACAAACGAGAGATGTTGTAAATGGCTTGAAATGTTTCTTCTATGAGAGCTCCATGAAAAAGCCCTTCATTCAGATGATGGCTGTCACCGTGGTCTCTCAGATTAAGCCGAAATATATCATAACCTCTGTCGTAAAGATATTTCCCTGTGGAAAGGACATATGTCGAATCCGAGCTCCCTTCCCATCCATGGAGCAATGTGATTAGACCCCTGCTTTTTCCAAAAGATTGCAGCGAGTGATAACCGAGCAGCCGTACGCCGTTACCCCCCTCAATGATCGTTTCCTTTGCGCATTCGATCATTGGGTGTCGGTCTTGACTTCGTATTCGTAAAGAGCCCAGGATCGTCTGTATATGCGGATTTCTGATCCATGGTTTGGGAATAAATTTCGTCCTCATGAGAAATTCACCGATTATTCCAGGATCTTCCTAAGCGATACTCCCGGCTCGCATTTGAGCTTTCAGCGAGTATAAAGAAAAGCCTGGTTTAATACCAGGCTTTCAAATAATTTAAGTGGTGGCGGTGCAGGGAATCGAACCCCGGACACTACGGATATGAGCCGTATGCTCTAACCGTCTGAGCTACACCGCCAGGATCTAACTAAAATAGATACAGCGTCGTGCTTGATAAAACAGCGTGAAAGGTACAACACCAAAAACTAATATAAAAAACTGACAGTATTGTCAATCACCGTTATGGATTCTGCTGGGGATTCATCTTATAGGCGACAATCACACTTTGTTCCGACAGAGATGAACCCACGGACAGCACGAGGGCAAGTACAATCTCCTTCTGCCCGTCATTGTCTATGTCTTTTAATTGGTAGTCCGCCACGTAGCCGCTGATCTTTCGTGTCTTCCAGTTCTCAACGAGACCCAGACCATCCCATTCAAGATCGTATATTTCACTTGATGTGAAAACTTTCACATTCTTGAGGACTCTTCCCACGGAGGACAGGTTTTTCACTATAACAATCTCTTTCTTGCCATCTTTACCGTCCATTGTCAAAATTCTCGAATTAATGAAGGTAGTTCTATTTTCATCATCTGGCGAAAGATTATCATTTACGATAACGGTATTGCTTCCCCCATAGTTATCATCACTTTTGTAGATTCGTTCAGGGCTTCCTCCCAGGCTCTGGAGCCTTATGAGAGGTTTGTCTGTTTGTTCGTATATGGACAGATAGTCATAATCATCAAGCGCTATTATCTTTTCACTTCCCCCGGTTCCGAAATTGTCTATGGTCAGACCATAGACGGAAAGTCCCACGGGGATTTTCATTTTCTTTCCCTCTTTGTATTGCCCCTCTTCCCATATTATCTCACGGATAGGGTTACTGAATACCTTGTCCATGCCTCTGGTCTGGCCCAGCAGGATAGGCCCCGCGGAAGTGTCAATGACCCTCATAAACCAGGGCAGTTTTGAAGCGATCTTGACGAATTTTCCATCCCTGTATTCAAGGACAAAGGAATCAACCGTATTTCGCGTCATGCTGGTGACAATGATTTCTTTAACGCCATTTCTATTGATGTCAGCCACATCGACGGCAAGATAATTTTCGGATGATTTTCCCGGTATCTTTTGAACCAGGATAAAATCGTTGTCTTTCTTTTGGTATATCATAACGTTATGTGTATCGATAATAACGACTTTATTCAGACCGTCACCCGTGACATCACCAATATCCATGCCCCTGAATTCGACCGGGAATTTCGGACTCATCCAGAAACCCTTTCTATCGAGGGGTCTGGCGGAGGTTATGAAGTCAGGGTTAATAACAGCGGTGAAGGTGCCTTTCTTACTCTTTTTCATCCCACCGATAATATCAGATTCACGGGAATCTTGCGGCGTCTGCTTCTGTGGCGTTTGCACCTGCGTGGACGCCAGCGGCGGGGCAAAGGACGGGGGGACCGTGCCGAGGATATGGTTGTCTATGTTGCGGGCAAAGTCATTGATCTTAACTATGACCTCATCCATGCCCTGGCTCTGAGTAAAGAGGCTTACCGTTGACTTGTTCGCAGCTATGTCGACAAGCTTCCCATCTATGCTTATACTGTTGCCAAACTTTGTGATGCTTCCATATACGACAAAATCGGCATTCATTTTTTTCCCGAGTCCGTAAATATCTTGAAGGGCCAGATCCTTCCCTTCCTTTCCTTTCATGGCTTGAAGGACGGAATCCTTGCTGATGACCTCTATCTTGTCAGTGACAGCGATTCGGGAAGACAGCATGTCCCAAATGCCCTGTTTGACATAGTCAATGCTTTCCGCGCTATGTACGGCAAATGGCAGGACAGCCACTGTTTTTTCACCTTTTGCTGCGAGCGTGCCCAATGCCGTAAGTAAAAGAAGAAGACATATCGACAACTTTAGACTGTATTTCATATTTGTATCTCCTGTTTCATAAGCTCCGATTATGTGAGCAAGCTTTAGTTATTTGCACTTTGTAACATTTAAGCATTGTAAATTCAAGATTCGTTTTTTGCCGGCAGTATCACATCCTGTTTCTCATCCTAAACCATAAAAGACCGAGATATTCATGCATGGCATGCTCCGCCTTGAAAAGCCCCATGGAGGAGGGATAAAAATCTTCAGGAGCCTTCATTTGTCTCTCTTTGACGAGGTGGTTGGTCGGGGCAGGGATAGGCTTAAGCCCCGCTTTCTCAAAAATGACCATGGACCTGGGCATGTGATACGCGGAGGTCACTAAAACAAAGCGGTCCCGACCCACAATAGACCGTATATTCTCTGCCTGCTCCTCCGTATCTATGGAGACATCATCCAGTACAATGTCCCTCACATTGACATTGAGAATTGCGGCAACTTTTGCAAAGGTTCGTGCCTCAGATGATGAGTCATAGACCGCGCCCCCGGAAAGGATAATTTTGCTGCCCGCAATTAGTCGGTGGATGCGGACGCATTCCACAAGGCGAGTGAGGGATTCATTTGATATCTGGCTTGTGACGGGGACTCTTGGATCGGCTATATGGCCACCACCCAGAAGGACAATCCACTTTACGGAATGGATGGAATCAGAAGAAGATAGGCTGCCGTCAGCGCTCTCGATCATGAGTGGAGGATATTGCCGTTCAAGGGGGACGAGCAGCAGGTCGGAGAAAGACCCATAACCAAGAAGGGCAAGCATTATTAGACCAAACGTCATGACGGCTTTTCCCGCTTTCTGTCTTCTCGTAAACCAAAGCAGAACCAGGCCGATCAAGAAAAGTTCAAGGATCAGTGTCATGGGTGAGAATAGGGGAGAGATGATTTTCTTAAACAGAAACATATTTTCTTCCTTTGCGTAGTGATCGATTTTGGTGGCTGTTGTCAGATCGTTTCCATATGTTAGGGTGAAAAGGCGAAATGCTTGTCACGGAATTGCTGATAAGATGAGAACAGCGATTCCTCAGATACAAAAGGTCATAGTGGCAAATAAATAAAAAATCATTAGATCAGTGTTTGGGGTTATGCAATATTTTTTTCAGGCGTGAAATTTCCTTCCATCACGATTTCCGAAAGCTTCTTTCTTGGTGATGGCATTTCTCTTTCTTGGAGGCCCTCTGGAAGATCCTCCTTTTTCCCCGGCTTCCCTATGGCAATCATGGCCTCTACCTGAAAGAAATCGGGAATATTGAGAGTCCTCCGTGCTCCGTCATAATCAAAACCCTGCAGGCCATGGATGACCAATGCCTTCAAAGAACCCTGAAGTGCGAGATTTTCCCAGGCTGCACCGGCATCGTATGAATGAGTGCGCGCAGGCTTTTCATTGTAGTCGAAGGTTTTCTTAGAGATGACAACAATCAATACGGCAGCATTCTTTGCCCAAATTTTATTTTGTTCTGTCAGAAGATCGAAAAATATGGGCCAGTAATCTGTGTTTCTTCGCGCATAAAGAAACCGCCAAGGCTGGTTGTTATTTGACGATGGAGCCCACCGGGCCGCCTCGAAAAGAGAGAATAATACGTCTCGACTGATCTCATCACCTGACATGCTTCGCGGCGACCACCGGTTCAAAAAAATCGGGTCTATATCGAAATCCGGTTTTCTAAAATCAGAAATATCCATTTTAACGCTCCTTGCGAAAATTCATGCATGAATTCAGTATATGTATTGTTAAGCTATACTCAGGCCTTCCACAGCGAAGGCATGGATCTGTGGAAAAGAACACGATCATCACTTGGCCTTACCACGCTCCGAAGACAGGATATTGCGTGATGATCTACCGCCGTGATGCCATTAAAATCCATGATCTCTCATGGTTAAATTTCACGGGATTTAGTATACGTTATATGGCGCAATATAGACAGCTTTTTTGATTTCTTTTTCAGCCAATTTGTTCTATATTTCAAAAGCAATGCGACTGATTCAAGAAGAACAATAAAGATATCAGGAGGAGAAGATTGATCCCGAGATATTCAAGAGACAAGATGAATGGCATATGGCGCACTGAAAACAGATATCAGACATGGCTCTATATAGAGATATTGGCATGTGAAGCAATGGCTAGAAAGGGGGAGATTCCCGAAAAGTCTCTCAAGAATATTAAGGACAGAGCCGGGTTTGACATAGCCAGAATTGAAGAGATAGAAAAGACGACTAAACATGACGTGATCGCTTTCCTGACTTCTTTAACGGAAAAGGTGGGGGAAGACGGCAGGTTTATTCATATGGGTCTTACCTCATCGGACGTCTTGGATACATCACTTGCCGTTCTTCTCAGAGAAGCATCACAGATACTCATTGATGATGTGAACCTGCTTTTGCCGGTCTTGAAGAGCAAAGCGACAGAACACAGACATACGGTAATGATAGGGAGGTCTCACGGGATTCATGCTGAACCCATAACCTTCGGTTTGAAGATGGCTCTATGGTACCAGGAAATGGAGAGGAATTTGACACGTCTGGTCCGGGCAAGAGATGCGATCAGCTACGGTAAGATTTCCGGGGCCGTCGGGACTTTCTCCTTCATTGATCCTTCAATTGAAGAATATGTATGTCAAAAACTGGGGCTGAAACCTGCGCCCATATCATCCCAGATTGTTCAGCGGGACAGGCACGCGGAATTTTTTACCACTCTGGCCATAGTTGCGTCTTCCATCGATAAATTCTCCCAGGAGATCAGATTGCTTCAGAGAACGGAAGTCAGAGAGGTGGAAGAATATTTCGCGCCCGGACAGAAAGGCTCATCGGCCATGCCCCACAAGCGGAATCCCGTTTTGTCGGAAAACCTCTCCGGACTGGCTCGCCTGATGAGGTCATATGCGCTGGCTTCGCTGGAGGACGTCGCCCTTTGGCATGAGCGGGACATCAGTCACTCGTCAGTAGAGAGGGTCATTGCACCGGACGCTACGATTCTCCTGGATTTCATGCTCCATAGGTTTACTGAGTTGGTGCGAAATCTTGTCATATATCCGGAGAGGATGCTTGCAAATCTGGGCATGACGAAGGGGGTCATTTTTTCCCAGACGGTGCTGTTGAAACTCATTGAGCAAGGGATGTCCAGGGAGGATGCCTATAGAGTTGTACAGAGAAATACCATGAGGTCATGGAATGAGGGAATTGATTTTCAGCGGTTGCTTTTGGAAGATAACGAAGTGATGTCGCACATGAACGCAAAAGATATTGAAGATGCATGCAGAATCGAGAATTTCCTGAGGCATATTGATTTTATATTTAAGAGGGTATTTGGCTAATATCACATAGAATCCATAAACAGGGTCAAAAAATAGATGCTCACGGCATTTCATTACCTGTCGGTTGGTCTTTGGAAATAACGGTATCGTTCAACCATAACCTGTCGTCTTTTTCCGGATAATCTATGTTGTAGTGAAGCCCCCTGCTTTCTTTTCTTATCCGGGCGCATTGAATAATTATTTTTGCAACCGTTGCAATATTACGGAGTTCAATTAGGTCCCTCGTGACGATGAAATTTCTATAGTATTCATCTATTTCGCGGCTGATGAGGTCAATGCGTCGGTGAGCACGTTCAAGCCTCTTATTTGATCGAACAATACCCACGTAATTCCCCATACATCTTCTAACTTCATCCCAATTGTGGGCTACGACGATAGATTCATCGCTTTCCGTGGCCCCCCTTGGATCCCAGGGCGGGATAGGTATCGGCTCATCTTTCGTGGCAGGAAACTTCTCTGCTATTCTGACAAATGACCGATGGGCAAATACTACGGCTTCCAGAAGCGAGTTGCTTGCCAGACGGTTCGCCCCATGAAGCCCTGTACATGCGACCTCACCGCAAGCAAAGAGCCGTTCGATATTAGTTTCTCCGTAATGGTCCGTCGACACGCCTCCGCACTGGTAGTGAGCAGCTGGAACGACAGGGATCGGATCTCTTGTGATATCTATGCCGAAAGCAAGACACCTATTGTGGATATTGGGAAATCTGCTGATTATAAAATCTCTGTCTTTGTGTGTTATGTCGAGCAAGACGTATTCATCACCGGATTTTTTCAACTCCGTATCGATGGCCTTGGCAACAATATCCCTGGGTGCAAGGCTCTTCATGGGATGGTATTTCTCCATAAAAGTGGAGCCGTCTTTTAATCTCAAGAGACCGCCTTCCCCCCTGAGGGCTTCGCTGATGAGATAGGATTTCGCTTCGGGGTGGTATAGACAGGTGGGATGAAACTGGATGAACTCCATATTAGCTATGAAGGCGCCCGCTCTGTAGGCCATGGCAATGCCGTCTCCCGTGGCAATATCAGGATTTGTTGTAATAAGGTATACTTTCCCGGAACCGCCCGTGGCCAGAATGACGAATTTCGCCTTGAAAGTATGAATTTGATTGCGGTCCGTATCCAGTATATAAGCACCGAGACACTTCTGCCGGGGGCCCTTCTCTCTGCCCGGAATAGCTGATTCCAATATAAGATCAATGCCGATGTGGTTTTCGAAAATATCTATATTTCTCTTTAGACTGGCTTTTTCGTGGAGGGCACGCTCTATTTCCTGACCCGTGAGATCCCGCGCGTGCAGAACGCGCCTCATGGAGTGTCCGCCTTCTCGTCCCAGGTCATAATGACTGGCATCGTCATCTCCCGTCCTTGTGAATTCCACCCCCCACTCCAGAAGCTCCTTGATCCTTTCAGGGCCATCCATTACGACAAATCTGACAACTTCTTCTTTACAAAGACCGGCCCCGGAGGCAATGGTATCATTTATATGATATTCAAAGCGGTCCTCTTTGTCATAAACCGCTGCTATCCCGCCTTGAGCCATGTTCGTGTTTGATTCGGATTTTTCTTTTTTCGTAACTATGGCCACGGTGCCGAGATCTGCTGCCTTGATGGCAAAGCTTAATCCTGCAATGCCGCTGCCTAAGATCAAAAAGTCAGTAGTGATTTCCACGGCGCTTAATTCCTCAGAACTTTCCGCAATTTTCGAAAGTTATTTACAAAGGTTGTTTACTTCTATATATAATTCGGCATTATTTGTAAAAAGGAAATTAGCCTGGGGATAAAAAAATGTATGTTTTGGGAATAGAGACATCCTGTGACGAGACAGCTGCTGCGGTTCTGGGGGATGGCAAATTACTTCTTTCTAATGTTATTGCTTCTCAGGTGGACCTGCACAAGATATATGGCGGCGTTGTACCGGAAATCGCATCACGCAAACATATGGAAATGATCATACCGGTCATATGCGAAGCGCTTAATGACGCCTCCGTAACGTTAAGTGATATCGAAGGAATAGCGGTAACCAGGGGACCTGGACTGGTTGGTTCCCTGCTTGTGGGCTTGTCAGCGGCTAAGGCTATTGCGTTTGCTCTAAAAATACCGTTTGTGGGAGTGAACCACCTCGCGGGTCACGTAGCATCCATCTTTCTCAGTCCCGACCACCCCGAGTTTCCCCTTGTAGCCCTTGTAGTGTCCGGTGGGCATACGAACATATACGTGATGAAAGACTTTCAGGATTTTACCGTTCTGGGCCAGACGAGAGACGATGCTGCGGGTGAGGCGTTTGACAAAGCTGCCAAACTATTGAATATGGGGTATCCGGGCGGCGTCATCATCGACAGGCTGGCAAAAAAGGGAAACCGAAAGCGGATTGAATTCCCCAGGGCCATGAGAGATAGTCTGGATTTCAGTTTCAGCGGCCTGAAAACATCCCTCTTGGTGTACATAAAGAAGAGAGAATGTCCCCTCAGCGAGGATGAGCTGCCGGACGTGGCCGCCAGTTACCAGGAAGCTATCATTGATGTCCTTGTGGAAAAAACTCTTAAGGCCGCGGAGATTCACTCTATATCAAGAATTGTCGTATGCGGCGGGGTTGCTGCAAACAGCCGACTCAGAGAAAGATTTGCCGAGGAATCCAGGCTCAAGGGCTTTCATGTGTACATTCCGCCCCCCATCTTTTGTACGGATAATGCGGCTATGATTGCCGTCGTAGGTGAGCATCTATTGACAAGGGGGCTAAAGGACTCTTTGAATTTAAACGCAGTTTCCAGATGGCCCCTGGATTCTTTATTAAAGCATAATTCATAGTGGCGCGGTTCTTGGAAGTGCCTAAAAAGGGAATTATGACGACAGTAAGAGAAATCCTCACAGATCATGGGATCCGGCCGCTCAAACGCTTGGGCCAGTCTTTTCTCGAGGATAGAAATGCCATAAACAAGATCATCAGAATATCAAATATCCAGGAAGATGATATCATAGTCGAGATAGGTGCGGGCGTGGGTCTCATGACGGAGGTAATAGCGAAACAGGCAAGGAAGGTGATTGCCCTCGACATAGATCCAAGAATGGTCGGTATCTTGAAAAAAAGGATGGCGCCTTACCGTCATGTGGACATTGTCCAGGCAGATGTCCTTGAATATGATTTTTCCTCAGCCATCGGCGAATTGCCATCGCGGAAGATCAAGGTCATCGGAAATATTCCCTATAACATTTCCTCACAGATACTATTCCGATTGTTGGCTTACCGGGACCATATATCGTCCATGATTCTCATGTTTCAAAAAGAACTGGCAGACAGGCTTATTGCGACACCCGGGACAAAGGCTTACGGGGTGCCGACGGTTCTGGTTTCCATGTATCTTTTATGCTCTCGTGAAATGGCAATCCCCTGCAGCTGTTTCTATCCGAAGCCTGCGGTAATGTCCTCCGTGCTGAAAATGGTGATCCGAGAAAAGCCTCAACTGGATTTGGCAGATCATGATTTTTTCTTCAAGATTGCGAAAACAGCTTTTGCCAAAAGACGGAAAACGTTGTTGAATAATCTTAGGGGTCTCAATTTGTTGGGTTATTCGGCTATGGATATGGCAAATGCACTCAAGAATTCAGGCATCGATGGCGCGAGGAGAGGCGAGACACTAACCGCTCTAGAAATCGGGAAATTATCTAACGCCCTCCATTCAATAAAAATGCCTTGACACGATACTGTTATTTTGTTAGTGACTGTCGGCCGCTTGGATCCGGTTGCGGACTGAGACGGGAGGTAAAACGAAGGCATACTGCACTGGTTATATGTAAAGCCTCGCGTCTCTGACGTTGAGGCTTTTTTTATGGGTGCGGGATTGAGATGAAGATTATTAGTTCCATCAGAGAAATGCAGGTATTCTCCGAATCCGCCAGGAATTCGGGACAGAAAATATCCTTTGTTCCTACAATGGGTTATTTTCACGATGGCCATTTGAGTTTGATGAGAGAAGGAAGGCAGCGGGCGGACTGCCTGGCTATCAGCATCTACGTGAACCCGACGCAATTCGGTCCGAGTGAAGATTTTGAAAAGTATCCGAGAGATTTTGAGAGAGATAAGGGCTTGGCGAGCGATGCAGGCGTTGATGTGATCTTCTATCCGGAAGATAAAGAGATGTACCCTGAACATTATCAGACCTATGTCAATGTTGACAACGTTACGCAGAACCTCTGTGGAATGTCCCGGCCTGGGCATTTCCGTGGCGTCACAACAGTATGCGCAAAACTTTTCAATATCGTCAAACCGCACTCTGCGATCTTCGGCAAGAAGGACTTCCAGCAACTTGTAGCCATTAAGAGAATGGTTCTAGACCTTAATATGGACCTCGATATTATTGGCATGCCGATAGTGAGGGAACCTGATGGCCTCGCTATGAGCTCGCGAAATGTGTACTTGAAGACAGATGAGAGGGAAGGGGCTCTGAGTCTGAGCCGTTCCCTAAATATAGCCAAAGAGATGTATGACAGGGGAGAAAGGGATGTCGCGGCTATCCTGGCGCAGGTGAGGAAGTACATAGAACGTCATCCCCATACAAATATCGATTATGCTAAAATATGCGATACAACAACCCTTAAGGATATCGGACATATTGAGGGAGAGTCTGTTTTGGCCCTTGCCGTCAAGATTAATAAGACGAGACTGTTAGACAATTACGTATTCGGGAATCGGCTTGACGTATGATGATTACTTAGAATGTTGAAGTTTGGCTTTTCTGGAGGTGGGAAGACACAACATGCAAAGGTTTATGCTCAAATCAAAATTGCACAGGGCAACAGTGACTGATGCCAACCTCCACTATGAAGGTAGCATCACAATTGATAAGAGGCTGATGAATGCTGCGGATATACTGCCCTATGAGAGAGTCGACATATATAATGTCTCCAACGGGGAGAGATTTTCCACTTACGTGATAGAGGGAGAACAGGATTCCGGCGTCATATGTCTCAATGGCGCTGCAGCATGGAAAGCTTCCAAGGGCGACATTGTTATTGTTGCGAGTTATGCCCTGCTTGACGATCCTGCTCCAAAGAAGTGGTGTCCTAAATGTATTTTTTTGGACGATAAGAACAGGGTCAAGAAGGATAAGTAGTATTCACAAGAGCTGTACCGAATAAGCAACAATTCGAGATCTGAATTATAGAAGGGGTTTTGGTGTAGTTGCACCTAACCCCTTTTTAAATAGCAGTTGAAAACAGCTTATTTTTTTGTTAAGTATGCATACTTTGAAAAAATGCATGAAAGTCATCGACCATTGAAAAAGAAACTGAAGCAGATTTTTTTGACGGGTCTTGCTGTTACTGTCCCGATAGGATTGACGCTTTATATCCTTTTCTTTCTCATAGATATAATGGATGGTCTGCTTAAGATTATCCCCGCAAGATATCATCCTGACACGTTACTGGGCATTCATATTCCCGGCCTTGGAACTATTGTAACTGTAATCTTGATTTTCATCTGCGGCCTCATCACAGCGAGTTATGTCGGCAATAAAATAGTCCAATCCGGAGAAGACCTTCTTTATAGGATACCTTTTGTAAGGAATATTTATCAGGCTATCAAACGATTCTCCGATACCATGGTCATGGACAGGAGAAGCAGTTTCAAGCGGGTTGTGCTGGTAGAATTTCCCAGGAAAGGTTTATACACAATTGGCTTTGTGACAGGCAAACCAAATTGGGAGATCAAGAGGGAGACCGGGGAGAACCTGATCAGCGTCTTCTTGCCGACAACCCCCAACCCGACATCGGGCTATCTCATTATAGTGCCAGAAGATGAATTGGTTGAGGTGGGTATGTCAGTCGAAGAAGCCTTAACGTACATTATTTCTGTCGGTATCGTAACTCCGTCGGAGCGCGCAAAAAGGAAGGACAAATTTTACGGCGGGAAGGATAAAATAGATGAAGCGAATTAGATTTAATAACAACAATGATTAAAGAATATTTCGACTTGTCTCCCAGAGGCATGATTGAAAAAATTGCCCTTCTGGACGGTAAAATTTACCGACAGCTTCCCAAGACATTTTTCCTGGATGACTATATCTGGGAAAAGACTGACATGGTTGAAGCCTTAAGACAGGCTGCGTCAATATAGACGTCAAGGCATTGAGCCCTAAGATTCGGAGTGGAGGACCTTATGACATATCTCAAACTTGTCAAGAATTTACCATACAAAATTTCAGAGATCGGTCTGGCCGGCTGGGGACGAAAAGAGATTGAACTTGCCGAAAATGAAATGCCCGGACTTATGGCCGTGAGGGCAAAATATGGTCCCAAGAAGCCGCTCATGGGGTTAAAGATCGCGGGCAGCCTGCACATGACAATTCAGACAGCCATGCTTATAGAGACGCTTAAAGAGCTTGGCGGGGACATCAGATGGGCATCATGCAATATTTTCTCGACTCAGGATCATGCGGCCGCGGCAATAGCGAAGGCAAGATCTGCGGCTGTTTTTGCTTGGAAGGGTGAAACGCTTGAAGAATACTGGTGGTGTACAGAACAGGCGCTGACATGGCCTGATGGTTCCGGCCCCGATCTTATTGTCGATGACGGAGGCGACGCAACACTTTATATTCATCATGGCGTCAAGTATGAAAAGGATCATTTGCTGCTCGAGCGAAAATACGATCATAGAGAATTACAGATTATTGTGGATCGCATGAGGTACTCGTTGCAACGGGATCCTAAACACTGGCATAAAGTCGCTTCCGGAATTCTTGGCGTGTCTGAAGAGACAACAACGGGTGTTCACAGACTTTACCAGATGGCGCAAGCGGGGGAGCTTCTCTTTCCGGCCATCAATGTCAATGATTCGGTGACCAAGTCAAAATTCGATAATCTGTATGGCTGCCGGGAATCGCTCGCTGATGGGATTAAGAGGGCAACTGACGTGATGTTTGCTGGCAAGATGGTTGTCATCTGCGGATACGGCGACGTTGGTAAGGGGTGTGCGCAATCAATGAGGGGTTTTGGAGCCCGGGTGGTCATCACCGAGATCGATCCGATTAGCGCTCTTCAGGCGGCTATGGAGGGCTATGACGTGAAGACGCTGGACGATGTCGTCTCAAAGGGCGATATTTTTATTACGGCCACGGGCTGCTGCAAGGTCATCACCGGCAAGCATATGAACAGGATGAAGAATGAGGCCATTATATGCAATATAGGCCACTTTGACAGCGAGATAGAAATGCAATATTTGGAAAAAAGCAAAGGTTGCAAAAGGGAAAACATAAAACCCCAGGTCGATAAATGGACTCTCAAGTCCGGGCATTCAATTATCGTCCTTGCGGAAGGAAGACTGGTAAACCTCGGCTGTGCTACCGGTCATCCAAGCTTTGTCATGAGTACCAGCTTTACCAATCAGTGCCTTGCTCAAATTGAACTTGCATCCGGGAAATATGAAGTTGGTGTTCACACCCTGCCAAAAAAGATAGATGAAGAGGTAGCAAGACTACATTTAAGAAGACTGGGCGCCAAACTGTCAAGATTAACCAAAGAACAGGCCGATTATCTTGGCATTCCCATAGCGGGGCCTTTCAAGCCCAATTATTACCGTTACTAGGGATGCAGGAATCAGGGACCGGACTCAGGTCTTGACGCGCAAGAACATGATAACCGATGCTGCTCCGAAAATAATGTTTGCAAACCATGCGGAGAGAATGGGAGGTATTGAACCGGAGCGGCCAAGAGACATGGAGAAGGCATGGACAATCCAATAGGAGAATCCTATGATAATGCCGACCCCAATGCTCTGCATGGCGCCGCCGCTTCTTTCGGTCTTCATAAGCGAAAAAGAAATTCCAATCATGATGAGAATGATGATGACAAGAGTAAATGCGATTTTGCCGTGCATATCAACTAAATATCGCGTCGCATCGTATCCTTCAGCTTGAAGCTTCCTGATGTAGTTTCTTAGTTCGACAAATCCCATCTTTTCAGCTTCTTTTTGGACGATGTTGAAGTCCGCTGGTTTCTCCGGGAGGTCTATCACCTTAGAGGAAACCCACTCGAGTAAGGGGAATTCTCCTCCAAAGCGCGTTATCAAGAGGTTGTAAAATACCCATTTGTCGTCCTTCCATTCCGCCTTTTCCGCGTCGATACGTGCCGTCAGCGTAAAGTTCTTATCCATATAATTTATCGTAATTCCCTGTATAATATTCGTTTTGGGGTCAAAAAACCCGAAATTGTATATGCCGCTTTGTCCTCTGTACCAGAGTTGGTTCTGTTTAAATGTTCCCAGTGGTTCGCGCTTTTGCACTTCCACGTATACAACGTTGTCAGCCTTTTGGTTACTGTATGGTGTAACAAGTTCACTATTGACAAAGGCAAATATACAGATCAGCACAGATGCAATGAACACTGGCAGGGAAGTCCTATAGAGGCTGATGCCGTTTGCCTTCATGGCCATCACTTCGGAATTTCTGGCAAGGGTGCTGAAAGTTAAGAGAGCGGCGAGCAGTGCCGTAGCTGGAATAGTCTGAGAAATCATCATGGGGATCATGAAAAAAAAATATGACAGGATCTGCTTGAGGGAGGCATTGTTGCTCAAGAACATTCTTATGCGTTCAACAAATTCAACAATCAGGAAGAGTGACGTGAACAGCGCCAGGACGAGGACAAACAACCTGATGAACTCCTTAGTTACATATCGATCTAATATAGTCATGAATCAATTCTCTTTGCACACTTACCCATCAGCTGCTTCAAATAGGCTCCGATGGGTATCTCTATGCGAAGGGGCCTGTCATTTGCCGACCTGATCAAAAGATAAAATCCAGCGATACAGAATATAATATTAGGAGACCATGTTCCGATGAGAGGTGAGAGTCTTCCTGTTTCTATGAGGGCCTCGCCGCCAAGACGTATGATGTAATAAATGAACACGATGATAAGGCCGAGAGTAAACCCCCTTGATCTTACAGCCCTGTGCGCCCTGATACTCAAGGGAATTCCCAGAATGCCGAAGACTATGCATGCAAGGGGAGTTGTGATCGTCTTATAAAATTCAATGGCCATTTCCCGGAAAACTGCATCTTCCAAACCAGCCGTCTTGAGTTTCTGAGACAGTTCCCAGACCGTCATCTCGGTACTGTCCTTTGCGCTGACTTTTTTTGCTTCAGCGATAGACGACTCAATATCGAGATTTACGTCATATGAGCTGAAATCCATTTTTCGATAGTTCTTCAGCATCTTGTCGACCGTATGCGTACTGCCGTTTTCCAATCGCAGGGTTACTGTCATCAGTGAAGGGTCTGATACAAGAAAAGCTTTCTCCGCTATAATGGTGCTAGGTTCCTTGCTGATTCTTGTATCTTGGATGATGACTCCCTCCATGTAATCGCCGTGAACAGGAATACTTTCTGCGTAAAGAACAATTCCTTTGAAATCGTCGTTGAACACTTTTTCTTTAATGCCGACACTCGCTTTTTTCTTTGCGACGTTAAAGAGCAGATTTTTCGTCGCGTACTTGCTGTGGGGAACTAAGAAAAGACTCGTGACAGCCGTTATGGTAAAGGCTATTAATGAAGCAAGGGCAACGGGGCCTACGAGTTTGTATAAGCTCATGCCGGATGCCTTTAGAATGGTTAATTCGTTGTCACCGGAAAGCCTTCCCAATCCAATCAGTATCGATATCAGTAGTGATATGGGAATGGTCAATATCAGAAATGACGGTGTTAACAATAGAAAAAGCTTTGATATATCGATGAAACTAACGCCCTTATTGACCATGAGGTCCATGAGCTGTATGATCTTACCCATGAGAAGAACAAATGTCAGAACAAAGAGAATAAGGAAAAATGGATAGGCAATTTCCTTGAGGATATATCGATCGATAATTTTAAGCATAAACGTAGATGGGGAATTAAGTCCTTATTTAATGAGAGACTAACATGGATTTGAAGATGTTTGTCAAGAAAAAGATTAAATGTCCTATCCGCAAGGGCAGGGCGCATACGGAGGAAACAACTATGAGTTTCTCGTTTCAATCCCCTTCCGATGGAATCAGCGCTACTTGATTTCTATAAGATAATCCATATCGTTTGTTGACCGCATCTCACGAATTTGCTACTTAATAAACAGCGTTGACCAAATGAAATGGTCGCTATTGTTTAACATACCGGTGAGGTAACGCCCTGTGATAGACCTACATACGCATTCAATTTTTAGTGACGGTGAGCTGATTCCCTCAGAACTGGCGAGGAGGGCGAAAGTAACGGGATACAGTGTCCTTGCCATAACCGATCATGGTGACCATTCCAATTTTGATTTTATTATTCCCCGGCTTGTGAAAGTCTGTCAGAAATTGACGGATGCCCTTGCCATACAGGTGATTCCAGGTATAGAGCTGACCCATGTTCCTCCGGAATATATTTACGATCTTGCCGTGGAGGCCAGACATACAGGAGCGAAGATCATTGTAGTGCACGGCGAAACGATTGTTGAACCGGTTGTGGCAGGCACTAATGTTGCCGCCCTTAGAGCTCCTATTGATATACTTGCGCATCCCGGCCTGATTACGGAAGAAGAAGCTATGGAGGCGGCAAGAAATTCAATATATCTCGAAATTACGACCAGGAAGGGACATAGTTTGACGAATGGACATGTCGCAAAGATGGCCCGCCAATCAAAAGCCCCTCTCATTCTAAATAGCGATAGCCATGCCCCCCATGACCTTGTCCATAAGGAGATGGCGCGGAAAATCGCACTGGGTGCAGGTTTGACAGAGGAGGAAACAGAAGTTATGTTTCGCAATTCGCAAGTCCTGGTTAAGAAGGCATTGAAAAAATAGGGATGACGGATTCGGCGTGATACATATGAGACCTGTCTCGGCGGGAAAAAATTTATTGCAGACCTGCTGACGATAGGCATTTCCTGCATATTCCTGCTTAGCCCAATAGGATATTCGCAGATGATATTCCCGAATATCTAATGGTTTCCGGTGATTGCCGTATTTTTCGTGCTCACCCCGCCAGTTCGCAAAATCATGGTGCTTCAATCGTCACAAAGGCAATTATCGAGAGACGGCTGATCTTGGATGGCCATGAGATGCCGTGACCCGCTTGACCCGCCTCAATTTATGGCAGTCCGCTTATTGTAGGACGATACTTTTCAGAAACTGAAGCCTTATTATCGTAATATTGCACGTATTTGGCGATTGAGTAAGGCACGGAATGAGATAGAAAAAAACCTTTTTTTTGTCTTGATTATATCAATATATAGTAGTATGCTTATTTCCTACCACAATATATAGGGTAGAATGATTGCACTGAGACCACACTTTCATTGCGGAGCCAAGGAGGGGGCATTATATGCATGAAAAGATAAGAAAGAGGGATGGCCGGTTAGTAAAATTCAACACAGAAAAGATAACCAGTGCCATTGAGAAGGCCGGGGCCGCAACGGGTGAGTTTGATGGGGCCATAGCGAGAAAACTAACGATAAAAGTTCTTAATTTAGCGGAGAAACTCTTCGACGACAAGGTAATGACAGTGGAAGAGTTTCAGGACATCGTGGAAGAGGTACTTTTATCTTCTCCTTATCGTCGAACCGCTAAAGCCTATATTATATATAGGGATCAGCACGCCAGATTAAGGGAAATTACCAATAAGATGGAGGTTGATCTGGTCGATCAGTATCTTAAGAAGAAGGACTGGAAGATTAATGAGAACAGCAATATGGATTATTCTTTGCAGGGTTTGAACAACTATATATCTTCCGAAGTCAGTAAGGTCTACTGGTTAAATGAGATTTATTCGCCGGAGATCAGAAAAGCCCACACAGACGGCGATTTTCATATCCATGATTTGAGTCTTCTTTCCGTATACTGTGTTGGGTGGGATCTGTATGATCTTCTTCTGGAGGGATTCAGGGGTGTCTCAGGTAAGGTTGAGAGCAAACCTGCCAAGCACCTTCGCAGTGCCCTTGGGCAGGTCGTTAATTTCTTTTATACCCTTCAGGGGGAAGCGGCCGGCGCTCAGGCTTTCTCTAATTTTGATACACTTCTGGCGCCTTTCATAAGGTACGATCGTTTGAGTTATAGTGAAATAAGGCAGGCTCTGCAGGAATTTATATTTAATATTAACGTTCCGACGAGGGTAGGTTTCCAGACTCCGTTTACAAACGTCACCCTGGATGTGAAGGTACCGAAGTATTACGCCGATCAAAATGTAATTATTGGAGGCAAACCGCAGAAAGAGACGTACAAGGATTTTCAGGAGGAGATGAATCTCTTCAATAAGGCTTTCCTTCAAGTCATGGCTGACGGAGATGCCAAGGGCAGGGTTTTTACATTTCCCATACCAACATATAACATAACAAAGGAATTCAATTGGGAGGATCGTAACCTTGACGACTTATGGGAAATGACAGCCAAGTATGGGGTGCCCTATTTTTCGAATTTCATAAACTCAGACATGAACCCGGAAGATGCGAGGAGCATGTGCTGCAGACTTCGTATTGATAACAGGGAATTGGAAAAAAGGGGAGGTGGTTTATTCGGCTCAAATCCATTAACTGGTTCTATTGGCGTGATTACGATGAATATGCCGAGAATCGGCTACCTGTCTAAGACAGAAGACGAATTTATGGAACGTCTGGAAAAACTCATGATCATTGCCAAGGAGAGTTTGGAGACCAAGAGAAAAGTACTGGAAAAATTTACAGAGGGAAACCTCTATCCGTACACAAAATATTACCTGAGAGATATAAAGAAACGCTTTGGCGAATATTGGAAAAATCACTTTTCAACAATTGGGCTTGTTGGCATGAATGAAGCCTGTCTCAATTTTTTAGGCAAGAATATAGCCTCCGAGGAAGGGCAGAGATTCACTTTGAAGATATTGGATTTCATGAGAAAAAGGCTTATAGAATTCCAAAAGGAAACGAGGAACAACTATAATCTCGAATCGACTCCTGCGGAAGGCACTTCATACCGCCTTGCGAAAATCGATAAGGCAAAATATGTAGACATCATCTGCGCCAATCAGGACATATATGCGGAGAGCAAAGGTGAACCTTTTTACACTAACTCTACGCAGCTACCTGTGAATTTTACGGACGATATATTTGAAGCCTTGGATCTGCAAGATGAAATCCAGGCGCGGTACACGGGAGGAACTGTTTTTCACACATATGCAGGAGAAAGAATTGATGATGCATCAGCTGTAAAGGCATTTGTGCGTAAGGTATGCACCGAGTATCACTTACCCTACCTTACGTTCACACCCACCTTTAGTATCTGTCCCTCGCATGGTTATTTGAGCGGCGAGAAAGAGACATGTCCCATTTGTATGGAAGTCTGTGAGATATATTCACGTGTAGTCGGTTATCTACGGCCTGTTAAACAATGGAATTTAGGAAAACAGGAAGAATATAGAGAGAGGAGGGTTTTCAGTTTTTAGAAGATGCAGATTGGCGGGTTGCAGAAGGTATCATTGATCGAATATCCCGGGAAAATAAGTGCAATTGCATTTACGCAGGGCTGTAACTTCAGGTGTCCCTACTGTTATAATCCGGAATTAGTGGATCCGGATCTCTATAGAGAATGTCTGTTGGAGGAAGGTGTACTTTCTTTCTTAGAGAAACGTAAGGGAAAGCTTGATGCTCTGACGATTACGGGAGGCGAACCGACAATACATCATGACTTGATCGACTTTATAAAGTGTGTTAGAAAAATTGGATACTTGATAAAATTAGATACGAACGGTTCCTGTCCTGAGGTGTTGGAACAACTCATCAGTGGCCGGCTTGTCGACTATATTGCCATGGATATGAAGGCGCCGCTCCACAAGTACAGGACAGTGACAAGGTCAAAGATTGACGAGGATAAGATTAGACAGAGTATAGAAATAATTATGAAATCTGGGATGCCTTATGAATTTCGCACAACCGTCCCAAAGAGACTGCTTCATGAAAATGATCTTTTGGAGATGGGCATGGTACTGAGAAATGCGAGCTGTTACATATTGCAGCAGTTTATCCCCACGAGGACTCTTGATAAACAATTTCTGAAGTATGAAGCGTATTCGCAGGAAGAGATGGAATACTTCAGAGACAAACTCAAAAAAGAGGTACCAGTTGTCCGATTGAGATAGATGATGCAGCAAGGCGAATATTATAAAGGTAATTATGGCAAAGTACACCTGTGTCGCGTCTCATTCTTCCCTCCCCGGGCCCATGTCAAACTATGCAGAGTATTTTTTGTGCCTCATTTCCCGATGAGTCTATACTGAAATTGTTGAAAGGCGCGCTTCGAATATTGTATTTGTTATTAAGGCATGCATTTTCCACTGAGCATTTGAATTTCTTCGAGGGTGTCATATGGGCAAGAATAAAAGAGCAAAACCTGTTTGTGAAAACGAAAACGACCAGGTCAATATATTATTGAGCAAGCTGGCACCGGAAGTTAAAGGATTCTTGGAAAAACAGCTTGATCAGATCAGGCGGTTAAATCAGATAGGAACAGCTCTATCGGCGGAAAAGAACCTGGACAGGCTTTTGGAAATGATTGTCGATGAAGCGAGAGGATTTACAAATGCGGATGGCGGCACGCTGTATATTATGTCTGACGATGAAGAGGAACTTCAATTTGCTATTGTGCAAAACACTTCCTTAAATGTCCGTATGGGGGGAACGGGCGGGAAAATTACTTGGCCGTCAGTAAAATTAAATAATCTTAATGGGAGTCCCAATCATGCCAACGTTTCTGCATATGCCGCGATTACAGGTCAGGTAGTCAATATTTCTGATGTCTATCATGCAGAGGGGTTCAATTTTGAAGGTACCAGAAAATTCGATGCTGAAACAGGATACCACTCTAAGTCCATGCTCGTGGTTCCCATGCGCAATCATGAAAATGATATTATCGGCGTTCTCCAGTTATTGAATGCTCAAATTTCAAAAACGACGGAAGTCATTTCATTCTCGACGGAAAATCAGAAAATGACAGAGTCATTAGCATCTCAGGCTGCTGTTGCCATTTCCAATAATCGCCTAATACATGATCTTGAAAACTTGTTGGAATCTTTCATAAGAACCATTGCTACGGCGATTGATGAGAAATCTCCCTACACGGGCGGTCACGTTCGCCGGGTTTCAGACTTGACTATGACCATTGCGGAAAAGATAAATAAGAGCGTGGACAGACCATATGCGGGCATCTGCTTTGATGAAGATGAATTGAAGGAACTCCGCATCTCCGCTTGGCTTCATGACGTCGGCAAGATAACTACGCCGGAATATATTGTCGATAAGGGGAAAAAACTTGAAACAATATATAATAGAATGGAAGCCTTAAAGGCGAGGTTTGAGCTACTGAAAAGGGACTATGCGATTGAAGCAGTGAAAAATGGTAATAGACAAGAAACGAGGAAAAGTACGGAAAGGATAATTAATGGAGTTGATAAAGACGAAAAGGATCTGGATGCTGACTATGAATTCCTTGCAGACATTAATACTGGGGCAAAATTCATGGATGAAAATATGCTTGACCGGCTGAGGAACATAGCAGGAAGGAAATGGAATCTGGGCGGAGATTTACGAAATCTGCTTAGCGATGATGAGGTATACAATCTGAGTATTCCTGTAGGTACTCTTACTGATAAGGAGAAAGAGATTGTCAAAAATCACGTTACTGTTACGCATAAGATGCTGTGTCAACTCCCTTTTCCCAAGAAGTTAAAGAACGTTTCGTATTATGCTTCTTCCCATCATGAGAGGATCGATGGTGCCGGTTATCCCTTTGGATTAAAAGGCAACGAGATCCCTCTCCAAGGTCGAATTATTGCGCTTGCGGACATATTCGAAGCATTAACGGCAAAAGACAGACCGTACAAGAAGGAAAAAACTCTATCGGAAGCGATTAAAATAATGGGATATATGGTAAAGGATAATCATATTGATAGAGACCTCTTTGAACTGTTTATCAAGGAGCGGATTCATCTCGACTATGCAAAGAAAGAACTGACGCCGAGCCAGATTGATATGTCCTGAATAGATATTCTCCAGACCCTTACCGTTTTATTGACTTTATCTCCTTCTCTATCTCCTGAGATCTCTCGCCCTGTGCGGGAAAATATTTCAAGGCTTCCTTGAAGTGAAAAAGGGCGCTGTCCATCTTCTTTTTTTTCTTGAAGTAGATGCCGAAATAGTAGTGGGAGTCGCCAGGATTGTTTGTCTTCCCATACGCCATAGCGATACTGTAGTATATATCTGCATCTTTTATATTTTCCTTTTCAATTCTCTTATAGAGATTCAAAGCTGCTGCGTAATCACCCTGCAACTCGTAAGACCTGCCAAGGTAAAGCAAAGTATCGAGATCGTCTTCTTTAAGGCTCAATGCCTTGCGAAGAAAGACAATTGCGTCTGCCGACCGACCGAGCTTGAAATACAGAATTCCGAGATCCCTGGTTATGTCCTGGTCATCAGAAGACAGGCTCAGGGCTTTACGGAAGTTGATCAAGGATTCGTCAGTTCGGCCGAGCTTTTCCTGTGTTACTGCCATCCCATAGACGGAATCGACAGAGTTCGGGTTTTTTTGCAGATCATTTTGAAAATAATGAAGACTCGAATCGAGGTTCTTTTCTCCAAACATGAGGATTGTTTGTACCCTTTTTAAATTCCCGATCATACTATCGCGTCCCTTTTGGGTATATGTAGTCTGAAGAAGGGCATCGATATAGCCGATTCTTTCCTCGGTCCCCGGATGGGTGAGGAAATATGACGGTATATTGCTGGAGTAAAACTCATACCTTCTCATCAACTTCATAAAATCCAACATGGCTTTGCCGTCATATCCCGCACTGACCAGGTAGGACATACCGAGTCTGTCCGCCTCTTCTTCGTGTTCGCGACTGTATTTTAGACTTAGGGTTGTGGCCGTTGCCAAAGAGAAACTGGCGACAGCGGCAGAGAGTTCCCCTCCTCCTCCAAGAAATGCACCGGCAAGAACTGCGGCGAGGGTAGCCATACCGACCTTCTGCGATTTTTCTATGATACTCGCCACATGTCTTTTATTTATATGTGCTATTTCATGTGCAAGTACGGAGGCCAGCTCACTCTCCGTCTCAACCAGGGTGATTAAACCTCTATTGACGTAAACATAGCCGCCCGGCGTGGCAAAAGCATTGATTGCCGAACTCTTGATCACCGAGAAGCGAAATTCAAAAGGAGCCTTTTCACTTTGGGCGAGCACTTTACTCCCCAACTGATTGATGTAGGCGTCTATCTTCTGGTCATGGATCAAAACATCACTTTTTTCGAGCCTCTCATAAAATTCCTTTCCGAGTTTTCTTTCATCTTCAATAGTAAAAGAAGCATGCGCTAATCCAGCGGCCTGAAAGATCAGAAACATAATAATGGCAGGGATGATTCCCGTCCCGTTTCTTCTGAAGATGTGGAATTGATTCAAGGGTAACCTCTCCAATTAAGAAATTATCATTTGATTATAGGCGCTTTATTAGGGGCATATGATGAAATTGTATTTCCTTATTAACTCTTTCGGCAGTCATAATCAAGTCATCGTTTATGTGGCGCCATCGGAGATCTGAAGCTGATCGCAGTTGGTATGCGTTACTATTTAATATTGTTAAGGGTTAATCAATATGCTATAGCGCTGGTGTATGAGATTATGTCATGCTAGATGCGTTTGCTTTCAATAGGTTGTGAAAGGTGTTTCTAAAGGCGCTTACCCATGAAAAAAAAGTTCGTTGTTACCATTGACGGCCCTGCCGGTGCGGGCAAAAGTACAGTCAGCAAGGCCCTTGCAAGAAAATTATCATATATTTATCTGGACACGGGCGCTCTCTACAGGGCGTTTGCCTACAAAGTTATCCAGAAAGGGATTTTGCCGGACGACGAAAAAGGACTTGCCGTCTTATGTTCGCGCATAGAGATATATCTCGAAAACATAGATGGCAGCTTGAATGTCTTTATCGATGGTGAAAATGTAACGAAAAGGATCAGGAGTGAGGAGGTAGGTCTTGTCGCGTCAACGGTTTCGGCAGTTTCCGCAGTCAGGGAGAGACTGCTGTCAATTCAGCGCAAAGCAGGGGAAAGAGGGGGTATAGTCGCCGAAGGCAGAGACATGGGGACAGTGGTTTTCCCAATGGCCGATTATAAGTTCTACTTGGATGCAGGTGTAGAGGAAAGGGTTAGAAGGCGCTACAGTGAACTGCTCACGCGGGCCGGCAGTGCGGACCATAAGACAGTTGCAGGGGACTTGGTTGTCAGGGACAGGCAAGATCAGGAAAGAAAAATAGCCCCTTTGAAGGCCTCCGAAGATGCAATTATTGTGGACTCCACATGCATGAGTGTCGCAGAAGTTGTTGAGAAGATGATTTCTATAATTAACAGTGCATACGGGTTAAGTCAGGAGCGTAAATAGCTGATGCAGCATGATTTTTAACGGCACTGAATTCATGGGATATTCTATGTGGATTAACCTGAAGCGAGAAATTTTGAATTATCTTGATATTTCACGACCAGTATGCTACTTAATTTTGTCTTATGAAAGTTTTTATAAAATTCAGGGGGTAACGGTTTAATGGTTAACAGCAATAACTCAATTTCTAAAGAACAAAGTAACGGTGAGAAGGTTAACGAAAAAGCGCCAGCCGAAAAAGCAGTTCCTCAAAAGGCCGCCGGTAAAGAAGAGGATGTCGGGTTTAGAGAATTATATGAACAGAGTTTGCAGAGCGTCCAGCTTGGCCAGGTCGTGACAGGTAAGGTTGTTCAGATAAATAGTGACGTCCTTATGGTAGATGTCGGCTGGAAAACGGAAGGTTATATTCCGGCAAGGGAATTGAAGGATGAGGAGGGGAATATTTCACTTGCCGTTGGTGATGAACTGGAAGTCTTGGTCGACAGAAGGGATACGGACGGCAATCTGGTCCTGTCGAGGGATAAGGCTGTAAAGATTAAAGTATGGGATGATGTTAAAAATGCGTGTGAACATAATATTCCCGTAAAGGGTACGGTCGTAGAGAGAGTTAAAGGGGGACTCTCTGTGGATATCGGAATTTTGGCCTTTCTCCCCGGTTCTCAGGTGGATGTCCGTCCGGTGAGAGACCTCGACAAATACGTTGGGCAGACATTGATGTTCAATGTTCTCAAGTATGACAGGAAGAGAAACAATGTTGTGCTCTCCAGAAGATCTATATTGGAGCAGGAAAGGGTTGCGGCAAAGACGGAGACCCTCGAAGGTATCGAGGAAGGGCACATTTTGGAAGGGGTTATCAAGAATATAACCGATTACGGACTCTTTATTGATTTAGGCGGAATTGACGGCCTTCTCCATGTTACTGACATATCATGGGGAAGAATTACGCGACCGTCGGATAATTTTTCCAAAGGCGATAAGATAAAAGTGAAAGTCCTTTCTTTTGATAGAGAAAAGGAGCGGGTTTCCTTGGGTCTCAAGCAACTGATGGACAATCCCTGGGAGATGATTGAGAGGAAATATGCCGTAGGATCTGTGATTGAGGGCAAAGTAGTAAATCTCACGGATTATGGCGTCTTTGTAGAAATGGAGCCGGGTGTGGAGGGTCTTGTACATATAACAGAGATGTTTTGGACAAGAGAGATTAAACATCCGTCTAAAGTTTTATCTGTGGGTGACATTGTAAAAGTCATGGTTCTTGATGTCAATCCCGAGGTAAAACGTATCTCACTAGGATTAAAACAGACAACCGAAAATCCATGGGAGGCGCTTAAACAGAAATACCCGGAGGGGAGTATCGTCAAAGGTGTTATACGGAATATCACAAACTTCGGTTTTTTCGTCGGTATTGAGGAAGGCATAGATGGCCTTGTCCATGTATCTGATATTTCCTGGAAACAGAATGTAAAACATCCTTCGGAATTCTATAAGAAAGGCCAGGAAGTCGAGGCAATGGTCCTGAATATTGACGTGGCAAACGAAAAATTCTCTCTGGGAATAAAGCAGGTGGACAAGAACCCCTGGGATGAAAAGAATTTCATTTATGCTACAGGGTCGGTCATTAACGGAAAGGTGACTAATGTAACCGACTTCGGTATTTTTGTAGAACTGGAAGAAGGCATAGAAGGCCTGGTTCATATATCGGAATTGAGCCATAAAAGGGTAAAATCCGCGTCGGAGATATATGCTGTGGGCGATGTAGTATCGGCAATCGTTAAGAGTGTGGATTTGCAGAATAGAAGAATCAGGCTTAGCATAAAGGACTATGAATCGCCATCTGAGGGATCTTCTTCAGTCACGCAGTACTTGAACAACAAAGAAAATGTCGGTTCGAATCTTGGCAAGGTCTTGGCCGATATAAAAATGGCAGAAAACGACAAGGGATAATGTCAAGCCGTGAGAAAACACCCCGTTATATTCGGCATATTCCTTTTATTTCTGATTGTCATAGTATTTTTTCTGTTAGTCTATGTTTTAGGGTCGTCGACGGAAGACAGGCGTTCATTTGCCCTTGACAATAAGATAGGCATCGTAAAAGTCGAAGGGTTCATTGGCGATACACGTGACGTTCTTGAACAGTTGAATCAATTTGGTAAAGACGACACCATCAAGGCAGTTGTTCTGAGAATTGATTCGCCGGGAGGAGGGGTTGCTTCCTCACAGGAGATCTATGAGGCTGTAATTGACCTGAAAAAAAAGAAGAAAGTTGTAACATCCATGGGGTCTGTTGCAGCATCCGGAGGTTATATGATTGCCTGTGCCACGGACAAAATTGTAGCCAATCCGGGAACTATGACGGGCAGTATTTCCGCCGTCATGCACTTTGCCAATGCGGAGGAGCTCTTAAAAAAGTTGGGACTTAAAGCATCCGTCGTTAAGAGTGGAAAGTTTAAGGACATAGGCTCACCCGTAAGGGAAATGACCTCTGATGAAAGGGCGCTAATTCAAGAACTGGTTGATGATATATACGATCAGTTTCTTGATATGGTGGCCCGGGACAGGAAAATCCCAAAAGAGAACCTGCGAAAGATCGCTGATGGGAGGATTTTTACGGGAAGACAAGCTCAGAAATTGGGTCTTGTCGACTACTTGGGTGATATGGGGTATGCCGTCGCGCTTGCCGGCGAGATCTCCGGGATAAAGGGGAAGCCTGAGGTTGTATACCCAAAGAAAAAAGGATTAAGATTCTGGGATTATTTTTTTCGGGAGATGTTTACAGCCCTTGAGCTTCAGATGCGGGGCAAAGCGGAGCAATTCAATGGCATCCTTTATCTCTCACCCATAGCGAATTATAATTAAAGTGCTGCATCATGACGAAAAGAGAGCTGGTTAAAAGGGTTCAGGAAAAAATTGGGGATTATCCTCCCAAAGATATAGCCTACGTGGTTCATCTTGTTTTCGAGGCAATGAGCGCTGCCCTGAAGAGGGGTGAACGGATAGAAATCAGGGGCTTCGGAAATTTTACGGTCAGAAACCGGAGGCAAGTCCAGGGTAGAAATCCGAAAACCTCTGTTGTGATAAACCTTCCCGCGAGAAAAGTGCCCTTCTTTAAGGTCGGTAAAGACCTCAATGACATGGTAAATCGATATAGGTAAACGGCGAGCTTATATAAAATCCCAGTCACTGTCCGGTGACGCGAAATCTTTCAGTTGTTCTCTTCTTTTCTTATGCTGTAGTTTCTTGAGAGCCTTGGCCTCTATTTGCCTTATCCTCTCGCGGGTTACACCCATCATCTCACCTACTTCCTCAAGAGTAAAGGGCCCATAATTGCAGGCAACCCATGTGCAGTTTAGAAAAGTTTCATTCTTAAGCCGCCATTCGCAGGTCGTATCTTGGCAGGCTTCTGATATTAAATGCCCCTTTTTCTTACACCTATAGGTGTTTATCAATTTGCTCAATCTTACACCCCGCAACGCATTGTTGTTTGAGACTGCTTAGGTTACAAAGCGCGTCTCCAAGAGCTATAACAAAAATTTGTCCATAATTTAAGTGCTTGTCATTTATTTGTCAACAATAATTGATTAAAAATATGCGGAATTTCGGAGTATTATTGTTCTATTCATCATTAAGGCAGCTGGCACGGCTTTTAAGGCGCCTGAGACGGTAAACCAATGCATCCCTTTCTAAAGTTGTTCGAGAATGGGGGAGGCTGAGGGCTTCGTTTATTATATCGATAGCTTTCTTAAAATCACGCCGCCTATGCTCGAGATACTTAGCCATCTCTTCCACGGCAAAAAAATTACCGGGATTGCAGAGAAGCATTGCTTCCCAGGTCTGGATGGCGTCTTTCCAGCGACCATGGCGTTTGTGGATTAGGGAAAGGCTTTTCCTCGCTTCAAAGGCTGCGTGAGCGTTATCTGCCTTTATCAGTGCTTCCAGGATAGTCCGGGCGCCGGACGAGTCCCCACGGTCAACGAGGAGGCGCGACGCTGCTAATAGGTCAAGATGTTCTCGCGTTGCCAGATCGGGTTTAGGGGATAAGATTTCGGCAAGGTGAACCGAAAGGGCCGCCATGGAAATGACATCAAGGCGGTTGTGCTCAAATACATCTTCCAGCAGGCGGGGATCGCGATATCTCAGCCAGTCGAAATAGCGCTGGGGAATCTCGCTTCCCGGTATGTCGCCATAGCGATGAAATCCGATGATATCCTTTTCCATGGTGGACAGACGATTATTTTCCAGTCGATGCCCGAAGAGGCGGCGGGCCGGGTGAAGAAGATCCAGATGGGGCATGGCGGTAAGACCGTCGGGCAGACGGTTAAGGATAAAACGCGTCGATAGGAGGCCGACATCAAATGCCTTGCCGTTGTAGGTTACGAGAAAACTTTTTTCTCGGGCCATTTCGAGAAGAAAGTTAAGGCACGCGCGTTCTTCAGAAAAGTCACGGGCAAATAGCTGTTGCGTACGGAATGTGTCATCTTCAAACCAGCCGAGACCGATGAGAAAGGCGAACGTGCCTGTGCCGCCTGCCAGTCCGGTGGTTTCCGTGTCAAGAAACAAGGCATCTTTGCAGCCGAACGAAGCGATATCGGTGTTATTAGCGAGAATGGCCGCGGTCTTCATATCAAGGGACGACATTTCTCTGATACTGCGGCTGCCGTGCTTCGAAGAACCCGCATGGTGCCCATGGACGATAAATAATTTTCCGAAGGCGCTGACAATCTCTTCACCCCTTATCACGTCATGAAGCGGGATGCGGCTTTTGTACGGCCTGGAGGCGGGCTTCTGCGTCGCCATGGGCCGCCGCGACGTGATGGCCTCGATGCGCCTCCGAAGTTCGCTGAGCTCATCACCCCTTGGGGATTTCTTATGTTTTGGTGAATCCTCACCTGTCAGGCGTTGCAGCCGTTTGATTGTGCTCATGTCTTATCGATAATCAAATCAAGGATGGCAATGACCGTTTCTTTGGCAGCAGGACCTACCTCAAGGGTGGGTCCCACACAACTGGGGCAGCCATGTCTGCAAGGACAGCTCCGAATGAGACTCAGTGCCGAGGCCAGCAGGCGGTCATGCTCTGCATACAGGAGGTCCGAAAAACCGATCCCTCCCGGATAGGCATCAAAGATAAACACAGTTGGGTCAAAGGCGTCCGCCATCACGCCCGTTGCATCCCTGGCGCTTTGAGGCGAAGTTGTAATGAAACGCGATCCAGCTCCATGGCGGACAAACCATTCACCGCTCTTGTCGCCGATGCATCGATCAATATCGTGTGCATCGGACATGAGAAGCATCGATGCAAGGTGATGGAGGCTGTAAGCGAGACCGGACAGTCCGTCAATGATTTCCGACTGCGTGCAGGAGAGCCCGCTCAGCATATCCCTGGGAATGGTGAACCAGTAGCTCGTAGTGTGCATATCTTTTTCCGGGAGCGTCACATCCCCGTAACCGAGATTCTCCGAAGTGTAAAATTTAATCTTCTTATATCCCACAACCTTTCGCACCACCTGCACCTCGCCGTGTTCAATGATGATCTTTTGCCGGTACTTCTGGGCAAAGCTATCGATGACCCGGACATTTGTATATGTCATGGCATCGGTGTAGTAATCCACATCGACCTTGTGGACAAAAGCCGTCTTTCGTTCGAGATCGAGCTTGTCCACATAGTATTGCTGCGATTCTACCATGTAGATGGCATCGTCATGAACCATGGAAAAGGCGCTGTCCCAGTCTATCTCAGCGATTACTTTATGTGCCCCTGCCTCCGTGGCGTCAACGACCACTACATTTTCGGGATTGATGCTCCGGAGGCTGACTTCATCGGCGGGATAGCTTTCCGCCGTCCAGTGCCACCTGTCATCGACCCTGTGCAGGACACCTTTTCCCTCCAGATAATTAAGGAGTTCCTCAAGATTTTCGCTCCCGAAGCGTTCTCCTTTCTCGAAGGGAAGTTCAAAGGCGGCACTCTTCAGGTGGTGAAGGAGTATGAGGAGATTTTCGGGATTAACGCGGCAGTGTTCCGGTGACCGGGAAAAGAAGTAATCCGGGTTCTCTACGATGAACTGATCCATCGGGTTACTCCGGGCAATGAGTATAGCCAGGCTGTGACCTATCCGTCTTCCGGCTCTGCCGGCCTGCTGCCACGTGCTCGCGATAGAGCCGGGGTAGCCCACCATGATGCATGATTCCAGGTCGCCGATATCGATTCCCAGCTCGAGGGCGTTAGTGCAGACTACGCCCATTACCTCGCGGTCGCGGAGTCTCTGCTCTATCTCCCTCCGCAGATTTGGCAGGTAACCGCCGCGGTAGCCCGTGACAAAGTGTGTATCGACGGCCTTCCCTTTGGCAAATTGATCCTTGAGGTATTTTGTGAGTATCTCGACATTCAAACGGCTCGTGGTAAATATGATGGTCTGGATTGCATTTGTGATAAGTTCTGCTGCCAGCTTCCTCGCCGGTGTCATTGCAGATTGACGGATTCCCAGTTCACGATTGACGATGGGCGGGTTGTACAGGATAAACGTCTTCGATGCCGTCGGAGCGCCACTCCTATCGATCAGTTCCACAGGCCGCTCAAGAAGACGCTCAGCATGCTCTTTCGGGTTCGCTACCGTTGCCGAACAGCAAATGAAGACAGGTTCCTGGCCGTAAAAACGGCAAATTCTGACAAGGCGTCTGATAACGTTTGTAAAATGGGAGCCGAATACCCCCCTGTAGACATGAAGTTCGTCGATCACTATATATCTGAGATTGGCAAAAAGCTTCTGCCATTTCGTATGGTGCGGGAGTATTCCCGCATGGAGCATGTCCGGATTCGTGACCACGACATGTCCCTGCTTGCGTATGGCCTGGCGGGCATCGTTGGGCGTATCGCCGTCGTATGTATATGTCTTTATGTCCGCCCGCAAGTCGGTGATCAGACTGTGCACCTCATGCATCTGGTCCTGGGCGAGGGCCTTGGTAGGAAAGATATAGATGGCGCGCGTTTCCGGCTCTTCGATGATTTTGTTCAGGACGGGAATATTATAACAGAGGGTCTTCCCGCTCGCTGTCGGGGTGATGATCACCACGTCACGGCCTTTTCCAACCAGATGCACCGCCTCGGCCTGGTGGCTGTAAAGTTGATATATCCCTCTTGCCTTGAGGATGGATTGAATGCTCGGGTGAACCCAATCGGGGAAGGGAGCGAATTTTCCCTTAAAAGCGGGCAGCCTTTTCATCGCCCGGACATTTTCCATGAAGCGCCGGTCGTTTTCCTTCCGGGATAGCAATTCTTTGATGGTCAAGGTGGGCATAGAAGCTCCGTGTTATTTCGAGCCCTTCGGTATACTCAGGGTAAACTCAGAGAGAAATCTTAGTTATTTACGGTACTAATGTCATTTCGACGGAAGGGAGAAATATTGTCCTTTCTCTTTCCGGTTGTCCGTCTATTTACCCCCTTTCTCATTCTTCTACAACATATTTTTATAGATGTGAAATCCCGTTTAGATTCGTGCCGCTATTTGTATTTCGCTCGTTAATATGATTCACTATTGACAAACAGACAGATTCTCCTTAACAGTGACTTGTAAGGTCGGTTCATCCGATGGGATTATTAGAGTCCTGCCTGATAGCATGGAGGATACCTGTGACAATTCAGCGTTGTGAGTGGGCTAATACTGCAGCTCTGATAGACTATCATGATCACGAATGGGGTGTGCCGATCCATGATGATAGAGCCCTGTTTGAGTTCCTCATTCTGGAGGGTATGCAGGCAGGCCTGAGCTGGGAAACTGTCTTGAGAAAGCGCGCAAGCTATCGTACTGCATTCGACGACTTTGACCCCGCCGCCATTGCAGCTTGTAGGCAAAGCAAGGTCAGGCAGCTGCTTGCGAATGAGAATATAATACGAAATAGGCTGAAGATTGAAGCTGTCATAGGGAATGCCAAATTGTTCCTTGCCCTGCAGAAGGAGTTCGGTAGTTTCGACGAATATGTCTGGAGATTCGTTGGCGGTAGGCCGAGGCAGAATAAATGGCAATCACGGGAAGATGTTCCCGCGCAGACGGGCGAATCCAATGAGCTGAGTAAGGATCTGCGGCGATACGGGTTTAAATTCGCGGGTCCAACGATCTGCTATGCTTTCATGCAGGCAGTGGGAATGGTCAATGATCATCTTGTGGATTGTTTCCGGTATGAAGAGGTCGGTTCATTGGCCTGATCTCTATTGCAGTGCATGCTTTAATACATTTGCTGATGTAGGTGTGGATTTTGATGCCATGGGCTTCAGCAAAGCACACAACACTGGGCGTTGCGTGAACAATGCACGCATGCGGCCGTGGGGCAACGTCGGAAGTAAAAAAATTGAGACGGGACAGGTGTTTCGCCTGTCCCGTCAGGCAGGGTGATATCTTAACCGAGGATGGCCTTCAAATCTGCCTCTGGCGTTGTGATAGGCTTGAGGTCGAATTTCTTTACCAGAAAATCGAGAACATTGGGTGTGGTGAACGCCGGAAGTGACGGACCCAGGCGAATATTCTTTATGCCGAGGGCGAGCAGTGTAAGGAGAATGGCGACAGCCTTCTGCTCGTACCATGAGAGTACCATAGAAAGTGGAAGCTCGTTTACACCCACGCCAAAGGCCTTGGAAAGGGCCACGGCGACCTGAATCGCTGAATAGGCATCGTTGCACTGTCCGACATCGAGCAATCTCGGAATCCCTCCAATGTCTCCAAGGTCTTTATCAAAAAAGCGGAACTTGCCGCAGGCAAGTGTAAGGACCACGCAATCCTTCGGAATCAGCTCGACGAACTTTGTGTAATAGTTGCGGCCCGGCTTTGCGCCGTCGCAACCGGCGACGAGGAAAAAATGGCGGATATTCTTATTCTTGACGGCTTCAATTATCTTGTCGGCAACGCTCAATATGGCATTCCTGCCAAAGCCCACGGTGACAGATCCGCCGTCTGTATCGGCGGCGAAGCCGGGCAGCGCCAGCGCCCTCTTGATCACCGCTGTGAAATCACAGTTTGTGATATGGCCGAGTCCGGGCCAGCCCACCTGGCCCGAAGTAAAGATATTCGGCATATAAGATGACTGCGGTCTCTGGATGCAGTTTGTGGTCATAAGAATAGCTCCGGGGAATTCGCCAAACTCCTTTGCTTGATTCTGCCAGGCCGTACCATAGTGCCCGTAGAGATGTTTGTACCTTTTCAGTCCCGGATAGCCGTGAGATGGGAGCATCTCTCCGTGCGTGTACACATAGATGCCCTTTCCCGAAGTTTGCTTCAGGAGTTCTTCCAGGTCCTTGAGGTCATGCCCCGAGACAAGAATAGCCTTGCCCTTCTTTGAGCCAAGGGGGACATTGGTCGGTACAGGGTGACCGTAGGCGCCTGTATGTGCGGCATCAAGGAGTTCCATCGTCCTCAGATTGATCTCGCCGCACTTGAGAACCAGATTGATTCCTTCGTCCAGCGTCATATTCTCATTCACAAGTTGGGCAAGCGCTTCCTGCATAAACGCATATACAGCAGTATCCTCCTTGCCCAGAATCTGTGCATGATCTGCATACGCCGCAATTCCGCGCATGCCGAAGAGTGCTATATGTTTGAGGGAGAGAACATCTTCACTGACAGCAGGATAGGATTTCAATCCTACTTTCTCGCCTTGCGCGGCCAGTTTATCGGTGGTTTCAGCCGGTTTGAAACGGACCGAATCGTGCGCAAAAGTGATATTTCCCCCGGCACCCTTGACCTTGATAAGCAGGGCATCTCTGTATTGAACGCATTGCTGGAGCAGGGTTGTAAATCGTTCGGGATCAAAGTTGACATTGGTTAGCGTGGCAAAAAGAGAGCCGCAGATAAAGTGATCAATATCGTGGTCAACAATGCCGACCTTCCTCGCTTCGACGGCGACGAGAGAAAGCCCTGTCAGGGCATATGTCAATAGGTCCTGTAGTGCGGCAACGTCTGCCTGTTTGCCGCAGACGCCGGCCTTGATACATGCCTCACCTTTCGCGGTTTGTTCACATTGATAGCAAAACATAATCGATCTCCTTTAAAAGATTTTTACATCCGGTTCATAGAAAGAACCTAAATTTTATCAAGTATGGCACAATGATATGCAATGGTCATTGACTTATGTCAATATACCTTGATATTTCTTACACGTAGGCTTCCTCTTTCCGGATGAGCGGGGTACTGACGCTATTTGAAAAGATCATCAAGCTTCTTTCGGCTCGATTCTTTATCGCCTTTTGTCATTCCTTCCGATGCACTATCTTTGAACTTGAAATAATCGCAGAAGTTGGCTCGATCTTTATCAAGGACCCTCTCCGCCTGAGACTCATGGCACTGATTGTAATAATTAGGGTCGTAGTGGCGGCAGTTGAGGCAGCAGCGAAGATCCGCCTGGCACAGAGGGCAGATGTCTTTCCGTCCTACTATCTTGGGAACATTAATCTCATTTTTACATTTGTGGCACAGTGTCATAAGCAAGAGAATGTTTTAATGGTCTTCTGCTATCGTAAACCTCCACGTGCAGAAGGTATGGTCAGGGTGCGGGTCTGGCGGTGCAAAAAGACATTCTACCTGAATGCGGTCATCAACGATTTTGGCAAAATTCACAAACTCGCTACGATGCATCTCTTTACAGGAGAATTCCGGCAGTCCCTTTGCGACCCTTGCTTCCTGGGGCACACAGTGAGGAACGGAAATAATAACCTCATCCGCCTTTTCATCGATTTCGTATCCGATAATCATAGCCCACGGGAAAAGTCTCTGTGCCTCCACGAAACCGCGCAATCCTTTCTCCTTAATCTGAAAACGCTTCAGGATGTCCTTGGCCGCCATGCCGGATACTTTTTCCCAGACCCTCTCATTAAGCCTTTCGGCGGTCTGTAAATCGAACTCCTCCGATACAAAGAGAAACCAGAAAGCGTCGACGATCCGGTAGTGCCAGAGCAGAAACTCGAGGTAGCTTGTCATCTCGGAAGTTTTCATTCGTTTTATGGGGGAAAGATCAATAGTGTGTGTTTTTTTCATATAAGCAGTAATCCTCTCTTCACGGGTTTCTTTTCCTTGCTCATGGCAAAGATTATAAATGTTACCGGATTAAAGCCGCCCAAAACTTATGCCGTACATGTGCGGACGGCTTAGTTCCACCGCACGGTATGCCCATCGTCTGAATTATTCTAACGACTAAGTCTAGATTAAGTTTCTAAAGGATTCAATAACTTTTTAGGGCGATAAATCATGAATGGCAATGGATTCAGTGCAGAGCCTTTTCCACAGGGCGGCGATGGCGGCCCGCTCCCATTTCCAGAAATCACCAAAGGAAAATTTCTATTGATAATGAATTGCTTTAGTGGTATTGCACCGGCCAGTGGAATCACTAACCGTGTCATGATCCCGATGACATCCTGACTCTATAAAGTGAGGGAAGGAAAAGAAGGCTTCCTATCCCAGTTGACGGAAGTGCATTACGGACGGAGACTGCTGGGGGATCGTTCAATGGTAGGACAACGGACTCTGACTCCGTATATCCAGGTTCGAATCCTGGTCTCCCAGCCATAATGATTTTGATAATTAGCAGCCTCACCCTGTCCCGGATATCCGAAAAAAAATTAAACTTTAACCAATTCTCTGACTAATCGAGCTTTTAAATAGGCTTCGTTCTGTACTGCAATTATCAAGCAGCTGTCACATGCCATATTGCATGGCTCATGAGATGTTCCTGTCATCAATGCACTGATCAACATGGATATGCCTGTCATATTGGACGTTATATATCTTAGTTATAATTAGGATTATTTTATTGATGAGAACATTCAAATCGGATATATAGCCTCCGTGGCGATTGTCCCCAAAAGACGATAATGATAGAGGACGCACTCTATTCCTCATCGGCAACCCATTCACTTTGATGCTTCGCGCCAAAGTCTGGTGTCATCTTCAACTTTATGGCCAGTTGGTTGAAATAGGCGATGATTACAATGGTCAGAATGCCTGGTACATATTCCCCCAGCAAATCAGTCAAGGCTGGTTCGAAATAGCCGACATCCTTGCGATGAATGCAAGACAATAGAGGCGATGATCAATGAAACGACCGAGACTAATTACATCAAACAATTAACTATGGATCTTGAAATAGAATTCAGAAATGAATTGGACATCCGAAGAAGGTCACCCTGCGGAGGCACTATTTCGATTTTAAAGACTGGCAGTGGATTCCCCATGTTAGCAAGAAAGATTATTGGAAAGTCTAAATGAGTAGTTCCAAGAGCAGGACAAAATAAAATGATCCGAGGATATTACAAGAAAAGAGGCCAGAGGGGCTTCACGATCATCGAGTTGCTATACATTGTTCTTATCATCAGTCTCTTGGCTGCCATTGCCATCCCGCAGTTCGTGGCGTACAGAACAAATGCTTATAACGCAGCGGCAAACGTGGCTGTAAGGAGCGCGTACACGGCGGCAGAGTCCTTCTTCAGCGATTCGCCGGGGGGAACGGTTTCGGTAAGTCTTCTATCGGTCTACGGTTATAATGCCAACGTCAGCATAATATTGACATTAGGTGGCGCCGGAAAAATAGTTAACTTTACGCTGCAGGCAGTTCATAGCGGTGGCAGTTCGAGCTTTACCGTTGATCAAGTGGGTGTGGTTACACGCAGCTAAGTGCCGACGATCACGGACTATGAGGCGTCAATCAAAGCCATGAGCCGGTGCAGCATATTATGTTACTGCAATTATTTTCCCTTCTCCGTGATTTTTGCCCAGGAATCGCGCAATGTAACCGTCCGGTTGAATACCAGGGCCTTCTCGCCGGAATAATGAACTGGATCCACACAGAAATAGCCGATCCTTTCAAACTGGAAAGGACTTCCGGGGATGGCATCTGCCAGGCTTGGCTCGACCTGGCATGATCGGAGAATCTCCAAAGATTTCGGATCCAGGCATACAGTCATGTCGGACCCCTCTGTCAGGGGATCGGCGACGCGAAAAAGACGGTTATAGAGGCGGACTTCGGCTGGGATGGCATGCGCCGCCGACACCCAGTGGATGGTTGCGTCTACCTTCCGTCCGTCGGGTGCAAAACCACTTCGCGTAGCCGGATCGTATGTGCAGTGCACTTCAATCACCTCTCCCGTGCGTTCATTCTTAGCAACACTCACAAACTTTATAAAGTAACCGTAGCGCAGACGAACCTCCCTGCCGGGGGCGAGCCGGTAAAACTTCTTGGGCGGATTCTCCAAAAAGTCTTCAGCTTCGATGTGGAGCACGCGCGAGAAGGGGACTTTCCGGGAGCCCATGGCGGCATTCTTAGGATGATAGGGACAGTCAAACTCCTCAACCTGGCCTTCCGGGTAGTTATCAATTACAACGCGCAATGGTCTGAGGACAGCCATGACGCGCGGGGCCCTCTCATTCAAATCCTCCCTCACACAGTGCTCAAGGAGAGCCATATCAACGATGCTATCGTTCTTTGCAACGCCTATGCGCTCACAGAAGTTCCGTATGGCTTCGGGGGTGTAACCCCGTCTGCGCATGCCCGCTATGGTGGGCATCCGGGGGTCATCCCAGCCGGTGACAAGCTTTCTTTCGACTAATTCGAGAAGCTTGCGTTTACTCATTATTGTATAGCTGAGGTTGAGACGGGCGAATTCGATCTGCTGCGGTTGATGTTCCACTTTCAATTTGTCAAGAAACCAATTATAGAGAGGACGATTGTTTTCAAACTCCAGAGTGCAAATAGAATGGGTAATTCCCTCGATGGAGTCTGAGAGACAATGCGCGAAATCGTACATGGGGTAAATGCACCATGCATCACCGGTTCTATAATGCGTCTCTTTCTTAATGCGGTACATGACCGGGTCACGCATGGTAATATTGGGTGATACCATATCAATTTTTGCCCGAAGGACATGGGTTCCGTCTACAAACTCTCCGGCCCGCATGCGTTCGAACAAATCAAGATTTTCCTCGGTTGATCTATCGCGGTAAGGGCTTTCTTTACCCGGTTCTGTGAAGGTGCCCCGATACTGGCGAATCTCATCGGCACTCAGACTGCAAACATAGGCCTTGCTCATCTTTATAAGCTGCAGGGCGTATTGGTAGAGTTTTTCATAGTAATCGGAGGCATAGTATAAACGATCTTCCCAGTCGAAGCCCAGCCACTTGACATCTCGAATGATGGCATTCACATATTCCATGCTCTCGCCGCTCGGGTCCGTGTCATCCATTCGCAAATTGCATGTACCTCTATATTGGGCGGCGATGCCAAAATTGAGGCAGATGGACTTGGCATGCCCGATATGGGGGTATCCGTTAGGCTCCGGCGGGAATCGGGTGGCCACACGTCCCTGATATTTGTTGGTTTTCAAGTCGTCCTCGATGATATCCCTGATAAAATCGGACGGAAGCGATGAATTGGTTTGGACCATATTGCCTATTTCCTTTATCCTGCTTTCAATCTATCTGTGGCGTTGTCATTATCGGTTAACTATACCACATATTGATTCAGACTTCTGCCATTTTTATTCTTCATTTGAGAACTATCTGCGAAGCATTGATGAGTTTATCTAAGGAAAAATTGATGAATTGACGAGTGCGGGACATCACAGAATGAAGGACAGTAGACGGGAAGCATGACCTGGAAGCATGCCTTGGGGGCGGGATGATGGGGCAATTCTGTGTGACGCTTTCCTCTCGGGAAAGTCATCGCCATTGGCGGCCGATATCGCAACTTCCGTTATGACCGCTCCTTACATTGCCAACTATTTTATTTCCGCAAGCTTCGCCCTTGCTATTCGCGCCTGATTGGTGCCGGGATAATTTTTTGCTACCTGCTCGAGAAGGAGCTTCGCGCTTGACTTATCACCGATATTCAGAAAAGCAAACCCCTGTTTGAGCAAGGCATTGGGCGCCTTGTTACCCTTCGGATAATCTTTTATCACTTTCTCGTATTCCAGGATCGCCTGTTCATATCTCCGTTCGAAATAGTAACTCTCGCCAATCCAGAATTGTGCGCTATCTGAATACTCCGTGCTTGGATATTGCTTCAGAAAGTCTTGGAATCCTTCTCGAGCCTTCTCATACTTTTCTTCCTTGAAGGCTTCATAGGCCGAGTTATAAGCCGAATCTTTCTCCGTCTCACCGGTTATGGCCTTTTTCGAATCGTCGATGACGCCCTTTTCTCCCTTCGGCGCTTGATTCCCGCTTTTCCCAATCTCGAGGAGATTATCTATGACATTCATGCGGGAAGAGAGTTGATCAAGCATGTTCTTTATATCGCCGAATTCCTTTTTTCCCAGTACCTCACGATCTCCCTTCAAATTCTCCATGTCTTGTCTAATTTCGGTCATGTCCGCCGCAATATCGGCGATCCTCTTGCGTAATTCCGTTATCGTCTGATTATTCTTTTCTGCATCCTCACGAATGCCGGCGTTTTCCTCTTTTACGGCGCTAATTTCGCTGTCAAACTTCCCCTGAGTCTCTTGCAGGTCAGTAGTTGTCGCGCAGCCCACGTAAGTTGAAAAATAAGCGATCATAAAAAGAAGGAGAACTTTTTTCAATTGCCGTACCTCCCATTGAGCATAATCTTTTCCCGTCAGTTCGGTCGCGGGCAGGACAGTTAAATGAGATTTATCTCTCTACAGAAATTGCCCCAGGCCAAAGATAATAAAAACCGGTCTTAAGAACTAAGAATTCAGGTAGTTCAATGTTGACAGCAGGAACATTCAAACCGTGAGATGCGGCACTCGACGCATTATAGTAGTTGTCATCGGGGAACTCCGTGCGTCGATATACAACAACTCTGGCGTCAGCGGGGAGAGCTGCCAATTTTCTTGACTCTCTGATAGCATCGCTCAAATAGCAAACCTTATCCACCAGTCCTAGTTTCAGGGCCTCTGCGGCTAAAAAAACGCGGGCAGTCGAAATTTCAGTCAGTGCCTGCTGGTTAGGTTTGCGATGTTTCTGTACGAGGCGAATAAATCGTTCTCCCATATCATCTACGGATTTTTGCATAAATCTTTGCTCTTCCTCGCTGCTGTCTCTGAAAGGTGTCCCCATATCTTTGTTCTTTCCAAATTTTTTCACGTCCACGCTAAGGCCGATTTTCTCCATCAGTCCGGTTATCTTGGGCTGAAGGAAGAGAACGCCTATAGAGCCCGTCACTGTTGTCGGGTGTGCCGTGATCATATCCGCAGGAAGAGACACGTAGTAGGCGCCGGAAGTCGCGATATCCATCATAGAAACAGCAATTTTCTTGCCAGTCCGTTCTTTGAAAGAGGAAATTTCGTGGTAAAGAATATCACTCGCGGTGATCGTGCCGCCGGGTGAATTAATTTCGAACAAAACAGCCTTAATACGGTCGTCCTTTTCTGCTTTGTTCAATTGCGATACAACCTTCTCAACCATACTCTGCGACTGGGCGAGAAATCTTTCTTTCGGCGTGTCTGTAATAATTCCATGCATGGGAATCAGCAGGATCTTATCTGAACCTCTGCCTTCAAGAGTGAATTCTTTCAGGGGTTCTCCTGCATCGCTGAAGAGTTTGATTCTGGGGCCTCCGCACGCCGTGACCAAAATCAAAACGAATAGTGCTATTATGAGATAATGTTTCTGCATATAATGCCTCCTTTACAACCATGCTTCAGTTGAACTCGCGCAATGGGGCATGTCCTTCGTGCAATCGAAGTCAATAATTGCAGGGTCACTCTGCCAGTGCAATTTTTCCACAGGAACTTCAAACTTTTTCATGTCCATACGATGAACCCTTCAGTGAATATCGGGAAACGTCTTTGACAGGCGACAAACATTCCCCAGAAAAATAATAAAGAAACGGTGATTGTCTGTCAACAACAAATAACCGCCCCAATGGGGCTGCTAAAAAAGGACTATGTCCATTGGGAAGGGTATGTTTGTGTGGCTTCTTGATGGAATGTACTTAGAAAATGAAAGGGATCAACCTTTTGGTGTTTCTCATATAGGACTGGTATTCTTGAAACTGTTTTCTCAGGAGGCCCTCTTCGAATAGCATCTTTATTATTAAGTCGGTGGTGAGAACAAACCCTGCGGTGATGCGCAGTAGGGAAAAGTGGTCAATGATGAGTGGCCAGATAACGAGCAATACAGTCAAATACATGGGGTGTCTGATGAGTCTGTAAGGCCCTCTCGTTACCAGCACTGCCCCCTGTTTCACAAGCGGCGAAATATTCATATTGCCAATGCCCATGACGGTGAGTGCCCAGATCCCGATTGCCATTCCCGCAATCTGGAGAAGAAGCAGCAGAGGATGGCATGCCACAGGACTGCCTGATGCGAAGATAAAAATAATACAGATTAGTTGTATAAAGACGAGAACGCGCGCTTTTATTTTATCCGCTGTCATTTCCCGATCAAGAAGCCTTTTTGGTGCGATAATCAATCATGTCTTCAAATGAAGTGATCCAAGGTCATCAAAAACTTTTTATAAATTTCACGAAGATCAAAATCAGAAGGAAGATCAAGTAAAATTTTAAAAAGTATAGCGCAACCTTGGTCGTTCTGGTCATTTGTACGCGGGGCATTCCATCCTCCTTAAATCTTGATCCGGGTTTCGACACCCTTCATAATATCATTGTAACGTATAACACCCAGAATGTTATCCTGGCTGTCTACAACAGGTATCATCCTGTAGTGATACTTGGCGAACATTTCAGACAGGTCGTCCTGAACATCATCTTCCTCTGCGGTTACCACGGGCTCTACCATAATATCGCCAAGCTTCACGTCGTCTGAAGCAAGAATCAGCTCACGTAGATCGATGACGCCGAGGAGCGGCTGGCCATTCTCGCCGACCACATAGATATAGGAAATACTTTCCGGCTCCAAGGAGGATTGCCTGATCTTCGCCAATGCCTCGCTGACAGTTGTCTCCCTTACCATGGTAAGGAAGTCGGAGGACATCATCCCCTTAGCCGTCGCTTCGCGTTCGGACAGAATCGCCCGGACGCGATCGGCCTGATCCTTGGTAAGCAATGCCATCAAGTCGGAAACATGGTCATGCGGAAGGATGGAAAATAGACCGGCCAATTGCGGGATCGTCATTTCCGTAAAGATGTTCCGGGCACGCTCCTTGCGGAGAGCGGCGATAATCTGGCGTTGTGTCCGTGGCTCGGCCTCCGCGAGCGTTTCAGCGGCCTTCTCTGAATCGAGGGCTGAAAAAAGGGCATCCTTTTCCTCTTTGCCCAGTTCTTCCAGCATATCGGCCAGATCCTCGCTGGGGAGTTCATGAATCTGTCTGCGGGTAACTGACAGAGATACTTTGTCGGTAGAGACGGCATCTTCGACGGACAGAGGTTGAACGTACTTCCAGGAAATAAGGTCATCTTTCATCCAGTGAAGTTTCCCTAACCCCCAGCGGCGCAGGAAACCGTTGAAGGAAATATCCACATGGACGAGAAGGAACCGCCCCTTTGCTTCGAGGAGATGAACGTCATTGACCACCTCGACGCGCCTGTCATCCATGTCCACAATTGTGCGACCCATCAGATGCTTATCCATAAGTATCCAGCCCGGCTGGTCGACAAAAGGAGGATATTCGTTTCCTTCATCAGGAGGTTGAACAAAAATTGCATCATCTTCTATCCGGAGGACTCTGTTCCACGGGATGAATGTGGTGGGTTTGCCCCATCCGTGTTCGATGTAAATGCCGACAGCTTCAGGGTAAGGCTCAGCACCAGCAAAAACGAGATCAGTAAGTCTGCCGAGGCGGTTCCCGATCTTTCCAATACAGATGGGTTTCTTCAAGAGCTCTGAAAAATAGATGAACCGATAACTGCCTATTCCCTGCGGCAGGTCTGGAACCCTTAATTTGTGATTCATCTCTGCCATGGCTCTACCCCTGTATAGTTATTTAAAAAGGTCCGGGAAAAGTGTGCTAATGCCCATCAAAGATGACATGATTATGACGAAAATTGCAATAGAGCAGTTAATAATATTCTGCCAGCGGGTGTTGACATGCTCACCCATGAATGGTTTATCATTAAGTAGCAAAAGCAGGAAAACAAGCAATGCCGGAAGCAGGGTAACCGCAACAACCTGCACAAACATCGTAATGGTGATTAAAGGAGCACCTGGAATCAAGACCACGGCTCCCGATGTGAGGAGCATGGCAAGATAAATCAGATAAAACCAGGGAGCTTCCTTGACATTCTTGTTCAAGGAATGCGCCCAGCCGAACACTTCTCCCACAGCCCATGAGGTGGATAGGGAAATGCAGAGAGCGCCGAGGAAACCAGCGTCAAAGAGACCGATAGCGAAGAGTTTTCGGGCCCAATCGCCCTGCCCAGCGGGCAGAAAAGGTACGATGGCTTCAGCCGTCTGGGCTGCATCCTCTATGATAATGGGCGGCTTGTGGAAATAAAAAACCGCTGCCGTGGCGATGATGATGAAAACTGCAACAATGCATGTTGACATTGACCCTATTAAAGTCTCCAATTTGGCATACTTGATATCATGGATGTCCAGGCCTTTATCGACAACAGCGCTCTGCTGGAAAAAAAGCATCCAGGGAGCAATGGTTGTTCCGATGTTAGCCAGTATAATAAAGATTAGGTCTGCGTTAAAGCCGCCCAAATCAGGATTATAGAATCCTTTGAATACCGCGTTCCACGTGGGAGCGTTCGGGGTTTCCATGGCCCACAAGGCGGCGGGGATATAAACGAGATTAAAGCAGCAGAAGAAAAGAGTTATTTTTTCAAAAGTCCAGTATTGACCTGAAACAATCACAGCAAAAAGAATTGCGGTAACTACAATGACGGTCAACCATGGCGGTACTCCGAAAAGACTCATGGCTGCCGTCATCCCGACATACTCCGTTACCAGGGTGAGCCAATTAATGATAGTCAGATCGATTAGAGAAAACCACCCCCAGAAAGGGCCGAATCCTTCGAAGATTGCCTCTGCATGGCCGCGTTTGGTAACAGCTCCCAGGCGGACTGTCATCTCCTGTATATAATAGGCCATAGGGAGAAGGATGATGAAAATCCATAGCAGGGAAAAGCCGTACTTGGAACCCGTCACGGCATAGGTCGAAATTCCTCCTGCATCGTTATCAGCAACCATTACAATAATGCCCGGGCCGAGTACTGAGAGAAATATGATGAACTGCCGACGAAAGCGATTCAGGATGTGGATACTCTTGCTAACCCAGAACATAAGACGCGCGCCATCAAAAGGGAAACGAACTACCTCTGATAGGACTAAATAAATCAAAAGATTTAGAAAGTCGGGTTAATCAATATATCGGAGATAGAGGTATGAGGAGAGGCGGTGATTTCCGGTGCAAACATATACCCCGGAAATCTGCGAAGGAAAGGCTAACAGATCGGTGATGTAAATACTTCCGGGATAAGACTTCTATTTTGTTTTACCGGGAACCACAGTCGGACAATCGTCAATCCCTCTACAACCAGGAGGTTCCATATGATTTTGTTTACTCCAAAAAAAGAATTAAAATTCAGGATCAACATTTCGAATGTCCCTTATACATAAAAACAAATTGGCGTCAAGGTAAAATAGTTCGCTGATCATTCTTTTGCATAATGACTTCGGGATGTAGCATCGGCAAGAAGGTCGGTCAGTCTCTCGGCCGATGATCAGGAGCGGATTCACATCATTGACAAGGAGTGATAATGGTCTGCCTTACGGCAGTAAGACGCTTATGAGGGCCAAAATCATCCATCGGAAAAGATCGATGAGGGGATCTAATGCTCCAAAATACAGGAGTCCGATGATGATAAAGAATCCGTAAGGCTCGAGGCGGGAAAGGGTGTATTGGAGCCCTGCCGGCGCAAACCCCATAAGGATCTTTGAACCGTCCAGGGGCGGAATCGGAATCAGGTTGAATGATGCCAGTATGATATTGATCTGTGCCAGGTAATATAGGAGTGTGGAAAGAACCCCCGAGGGCTCCGGCGATAAGAAGCGATACAGAAAGAAGGCCAAGAAGGCGAGAAGCATATTAGTGATGATACCCGCCGAGGAGACGAGTATCAGCCCCTTGCGTGTGTTGTGCAGATTGCTGAAATTTACAGGCACGGGTTTCGCCCAGCCGAAGCCGAAAAGAAAAAGCATGAGCGTACCGATAGGATCGAGATGCCTTAACGGATTGAGGCTTAGCCTGCCAAGCCTCTTAGCCGTCGGATCACCCATCTGGTAAGCAACCCAGCCATGAGCCAGTTCGTGAAGAATAACAGAATACAAAAGCGGTATGGCAAGGAGAATGAATGTAAAAGGATCGTTGATCAGTAGCTTGAGTAGTCCCATTTATTTGTCCGTGCCGTGTGTCATGGGTTTTGCCGTATCCAGGGGAGTCTAGGTCAGAAGTGAAAACACGCACAGGAATACTATAAAGCGAATGGTTTTCATCTCTATGCCCCCATCTTTAGAATCTGTTACATTCTATACATCAACCCTGACGGAACCACAAGAGGCGTTCCACATATTCTGCGTTGCTGTTTCACAGGATGTTTCAATTGGTAAAGCGGCTGTGAAGGCCATAGAGATGGCGGGACGATGCCCGCCCTATCTGTTTACTGCTCGTGTGTTGTTTTCACAATCAGTAAATTCGGATTCTTTTGTCAAGAAGATTGAACCTCAAAGATCAGGGCAGATTCGCTGAATGTTCTTGATGTTTGAAGCAAGAATTTAATTCAGCGTCTAGTTAATTCGCGGATGAAACTTACCATCTCATAAAACACTTTTTCCCTCGCCTGTAAGTGAGGGATGTGTCCGCAATTGTCAATCATCGAACCTTTCGCCGGCCCCATGACCTTGCCTGCAATGGATTCAACCTGGGCAGGCGTACCGTACTCGTCATCCTTGCCCTGAAGGGCAAGAAGCGGGCAGGTGATATGATGCAGGTATTCCTCTATATTCCAATTCCGGAAATCCGGGGACAGCCAGATGTCGGCCCAGCCCCGGAACATCAGCTCCGTGTTATTATCATGAAATTTGGCGAGTCGCATTTTCAAGTCTGTGCTCTCATAGACTTCGACAGCGCGCTTGATGCCTTCCACGGTGACATCCTCGACAAAGACATGTGCCGCCTCTGTTATTATACCGGTGACCTTTTGCGGATATGTTCCCGCGTATATGATGGCAATGGAACCACCGTCGCTATGGCCTATAAAAATAGGTTTGTCGATGGCGCATTGTTTCAGGACTTCCGGCAGGCTGAGCAGGGCCTCGTCATGTAGATAGTCGGGCCTTCTGGGTTCCGTCAGAGGATCGGAACCACCATAAGCCCAGCGGTCGTAGACCAGAGCCGGGCAGCCGGTTGCAACACATATTTCTTCAGGGAAGTCGCGCCACTGACCGATGCTGCCCAGTCCTTCGTGGAGGAATACAAGGACAGGCCGATTGTCTCTTTTGGCACGTGGCCTGATAAATTCGGCAGAAAGGCGGTGTTTCGCCGCGTAGATGTAAAACCTGTCTTTAGTAGTGGACAATCTGATCTACCTCCGGCATGTCCCCGCAAGGCTGGAAATATGAAAAACAAATGGGCTAATAAGCAAGATTAAAACGGTGAAACTCATGGGCATTATAAGGTAATATGTTGCTTTATGGATGAAGCGTAATAACTTGATTATCAAGATAAATAGTTTACACAGTTCTGGCTATGACTGTCATTTGATGAAGCATGAAAAACGCTCATCACATTTAAGCGGCAGAAATCTGATAAACTGATATTCTGCGGCTCCGTTAACATGTGAAGGATCGTCTTTCATGATCTGCCGGGCTTCATCTATATTCAGTCAATAAGCATTTCCTCAATGCTCGATCTTCGTCGCGGCGCCGGCGATTCGGCCGGATATCCGATGGGGAGCAGGGTAACGACATGAATATGGTCGTCCCATCGGAACATATTCTTGATCGCTTTTTCATCAAACAGCCTTATCCAGCAAGTCCCCAATCCAAAATCCAGGGCTCGCAATACTATGTGCTCTATGGCGATGGCCAGGTTAAAAGCTATTCTGGGCGTGATCTGCTCTATGTCCATGGGCGTGTACCGCTCCGTCCTGTCGACGATGATCTTTACTATCCTGCCTTCAACTGCTCCTATCCTGCCGAGGTCCTGGGCGCCGGAAACGGTGCCGTTTAGAAAACCTTTTATATCCACGCAGCAGACAAGGACGATGGGTGCTTCCGCGATGAATGATTGTTTGTGGGAGGCCTGAGCCAGTGCCGATCTTGTCTCCTGCTCCCGCACTATTTTGAATCGCCAGGGCTGTGAATTCGAACCAGACGGCGCGAGCCTCGCAGAATCCAAAAGGGCCATTATGTGCTCTTCTGGAATGGGGTCCGGCTTAAACTTTCTTATACTCCGCCTCTTTTCTATGGCTTCTTTAGTTGTTAACATTCTTCCTCCTTGGTATGCACGAGATATCACCCTTCATGAACGGGGGGCAAAATTTCTCGCTTTACTGGAAATGACAGAGTATCCATGGATAGGGATTCTTACACAGCCGTCGCCCGCTCGATTATTTCCCCGACAAGCTTCGCGGTTCTGCCCGTCAATTTCCTGCAGTCCTTATGCTTTTGGCCTTCCCGATATTCTTTGACCTGGTTCTGATCCATCCAGTTAACGTTGACGATATCCCTGCAAAGGATACTGCCGTTTGCAATTTCTCCTTTGAACCGCTTCATGAGTTCATGCGCGTATTTCCACATAAGAAAATCGGGAAATTTATCCCCTGCACTTCTGCCGAACATCAGGCCTATTACGGCAAGACCTCCGATGAGGGCACCGCATGTCTCACCGTGGGCCCCCAACCCTCCGCCGAAGGCATCCATCGCTTTCAGCATTTCATCGCTCACATCTTTACCGAGCTTCTCTTGCCCGACCGCAAGAACGGCCTGGCTTCAGTGGAAAAGCCTGTCAAACAACGCCCCTGCCTTTTCTTCCATTTCTGACGGATTCATAAGACCTCCTTCTCATTATTCATGGCACAGCCTAAGTCCCAGCGAGCACGGATTGAATACGGTCTTTGTCCCAAATCCCACCAATTTTGATATAATACTTGAAAATATTTAGCAAATCAACTATCAGTGTAAATATCTTGTGAACGATTCTGACGGGTGACGCTTAATTCTCAGTTTCTTATAATTTATTAACAACAGGGAGTGTGATATGGAAGCTAAACTTGGAGTGTTAATAATACATGGGATAGGATCGCAAGACGACAAATTTGCGAACCCGATGATTGAGGAATTGGAAGGAAGAATATCTGATCATGCCAAGATACGCTGGCAACCCGTATATTGGGCGGATCTACTTTCAAAGAGAGAATCTAAATTATTGAATAAGCTCTTTCCAGAAGAGAAGCGTAGTCACTGGTTCGATGATCAGAGCTCTCTCTGGTTCCAATTGAGGAAATTCGTTATGAATTATATTGGAGATGCCACCGCATATCGGTATATACCAATTAGCTCGAGTCAAACAAAAAAAACAAATGAAACGTATGATAGGATTCACGATCGCGTTCATAACGCCATCGTCAAATTAAGAAAGAGATTAGGCAGTGCAGACAAACCCGTCATAGTGATGGCCCATTCACTGGGTTCTGTCATAATGTCCGACTATCTCTGGGACAGACAAAAAAAACAGGACAAAGACCCATATGGAAATAATAAATTCGAACGTATGGAAACACTGGCGGGCTTTATAACCTTTGGCAGCCCCATTCCCCTCTTTACACTCGCCTATAGGCCGGTAAAGAGCATCAAATTTCCTCCCAAGACCTTACCCGACAATTTGAGGAAAAAGGCAAAGTGGTTGAACTTTTATGATTCCGATGATGTCTTCGGATGGCCATTAAAAAATTTAAGTAGAAGTTATGAAGGTGCTGTCACGGATGATTTTCCAATTAATGTTGGATTGACCCCAGTGTGCCATGGAAAATACTGGACGGATAATGATTTTACTAAGCCTGTCGCTCAATATATTTCCGAAATTTTGAAAGTGCGCACATAAAAATGAGCATCAACCAGCACAGAGAATGAGTGCAGCTTAGGTCAGCCGTTAAAAGTTAAGCATTTTCCCCTTAAGCAACGAGCACTTTGAACCGCTAATATTTCAGCCAGGAAAGTGTAAGCGAATATTCAGGACAGAGTTATTGTCCAGAACGGAGCGATTCGGAATGAACGAGAATTTATCTCCAAAGCTTCGTGTTGCTATTGTTGTCCCTGCCAAAAAGTTTTTCTGCCTTGCAGGTGCTCTCTGGACACAGCGGTATGGACCGTTGCAGGTAGCATCCGTAACGAGGCAAGCAGGCTATTTTGTCAGGCTATTCAATGAAGAACTGGGACTTCGAGTATCACCCCGCGAGTTGGCGCAAGAGTTCGATGTAGTCGGCTTTTCCTGTAAATCTGCGGCAATTACAAGAGCCGAAGAAATTGCAGGAGCCGTCAAGATAGAAGCTGAGAAGCTGGGCCGTCAAGTAGTGACAGTGCTGGGAGGTGAGCATATCTCCGTGGGCGGTGATTCCCGATTTTCTCCGTTCTTTGACTATACACTGCGGGGTGAATCCGAGGGAGCGTTCCTGCAGCTCTTGAAATCCCTGGAGTTGGATGAGCGTGACGCAGCGGACATCTTCGATACCTCTATCAACAAAAATCATATCTGTGAGTCTTTCGATAATATACCCGACCTTTCTCTCGTTGTCGGCTATGACGAGATTGTCCAGGGATTCAATTTTAGATACCTTCCACTTATATGGATGTTGAAGAAAAGAATGTTTCCCATGCTTACGTTTCAGGGGACCAGGGGATGTCCTTACAACTGCTCGTTTTGCCCCACAGCGCGTCTTTCGCAGGGCAATGGCTATCGGCGTCGGAGCATCGAAAGTTCCGTGGAGTATCTCCAGGAGCACCTTGCGCGGTCAAGTATCAAGAGGGTGATGTTTGAGGATCCCACGGCAGCTCTTCCTTTCGACAAAAGATCCCATATGTTCTTCGAAGCCCTCGCCGGAAACGCAACCCGGATGAAGGCGACTCTGCTGGTGCGGGCTGATATCTGCGAAGATCGAAAGCTCCTTCACGTCATGAGGGCGGCAGGGGTGTTCAATCTGTGTGTCGGGATTGAGTCCCTGACTGAGCAGACTCTCTCTGATTTCAAAAAGAAAACGTCTTACGATACTAACAGAAAAGCCATGGATATATTTCACGAACATGGATTTGCGATTACTGGCCTCTTCATCGTAGGCTATGATACGGATGAGCCAGACACTTTCGAGAAAATCCATGACTTTATTAACGAGACGGGGATCGAGAAGTGGAGGGTCTCTCCATTAAGTCAGTTGCCCGAATCAGCGGAGCAGTTCATGCCTGCGCACCGCTACTTTCTCTGGGATGAATTCTCGCATTTTGGACGGGCAGTCGTCGATTACTGTAACGGCGAATTTGTCATATTCTACCCGAAACACATGAAGCCATCCACCTTGCAGAGGAAGATCATGAAGTTTAATCTCTCGGCTACCTCCGTAAGGGATATTGTAAAAATTGTGGGAAAACGTAAGAAACTCATGCCCGTGTTTCAGCGACTGGGGCATAATTTTGTCCAGAGAAAGGTTGTAAGGGAGGTAGCCGCTTCCAGGTATCTTGAGATGATAGAGGAGGTGGAAGGGGAATTCTACGTTGAACGCGACGGCAAGGGACAATTACAGGAAGATCTCTTGCGGAGACGCTACGAGGAACGGGCGAGTATACGGGAGGGGACAAATGATCGAGGCAGGCAGTTTCGTCAGGCAAGTTCCGCCAGGGACTTTTGAGTTCGATCCACCCACCCATAGGCGCCGCATTCCTTGAAGATGTCAATCGCCTTATGGAGGTTTTCCTTTGCCTTGAATACATCGCCTTTCTTTTTGAACAAGTCGGCATACAGGGCGTGGTCATTTGCTAACTCCCAGCCAGTGCCGTTTCTCGTGTCGGAATCGATGGCCTTCTTAATCCAGTCTTCCGCATCCGAAAGGTGATCATCATCAATATGTAACATGATATCTCCGATAGTCCTTGCCATGAAGCCTTCATAGACAGTCATTTTATTATTTTTATAATGCTCGAATAATTCAGCGAAGTTGATATCTCTATCATTTGAGCGCACGCGTGCTCTTGCTAAGCAGTTTTTTTGGACGTTTGCCCATGAGGGGTGCAGTCTAGCTCCCTCCAGGATTTTTATTGCCTGATTATGATAGTCCTGAGCCTTCCCGTACAATCCCGTATCAAAATACATAAAGCCGAGTCGGGCATTTGCAATGGACTCCCAGCCAACTTGAGCCGTTTTTTTGCAGAATGTTAATCCTTCTAAAAAGTATTTCTCTGCCTCTTCAAATGCGCCCTTGTAATACTGGGCTGCCCCATAATGTGAGTAGACCGTCCCTTTGATATATATGTCGCCAGATTCTTCAACAATTTTTAACATCTCTTCACAATGTTTACATGCCAGTTCAATATGTCCCCGAAGGGTACACATATAAGTCATATAAGCTTTTGAAAGTGATTTCCCCATGGGGTTATTTGCAAGCTCACTCAGCTGCAGGCATTTTTCAGAATACGTCAATGCCTTTTCAAATTCGCAGATATGAGGCAGGAAGATGCCCAATTGAGAACATGCCATCCATAACGAAAGAAAGTCGTTGACAGTTTCTGAATATTGGATTGCTTTGTTCATATATCGAATTCCTTTTGAGAAATCCTCTTCCACCCCAAAGGAATACGTCCCCATTGTGATATAGATTCCAGCAAGACTCTTCTTATAGTTCATCTTCATTACTAAATCTATGATGGGTTGAACTGCGTCTCTTGCTTCAACAAGATAATTCAGGCTTAAATTATAAATCGCAAGTGTTGTTCTGGCATCAATGAGATTTTTCTGATTGGCTTCTGTTTGCGGGAGCTTTTCCAGGCTGTTGATGCTCATTTTTGCATACTCGATAGCATCTTTGAATAGGGCGGCCTTCTGGTATCTCTTTGCTTCGAGCTTTGCATACTCCGCTCCCTTTTCATAATTCTCACTGGCAATGCAGTGATTTGCCAGAATGCCGTAATGGTAACAGAGGTCATGCTTATACATGTCCTCTATGGTATTGGCTATTATCTGATGGAGCTGCTTTTTCTTTTTTGTCAGGATGGAGTCATAAACCACCTCTCTCGTGAGAGAATGTTTGAAGATATAGGTAGATTGCGGATAAATGCCTCTCTCATAGAGAAGCTCTGCGTCTTTTAATGCGGACAGATAAGACAGAATATCGTGTTCAGAAAACTCTGTTATCTTCTTAATCAGATCATAACTAAACTCCCTTTCGATGATGGAGCCTGCTCGAATTACCTCCTTTGCTCCTTCCGGAAGATTATCCACCCTTGTCATGATTACATCCTGTATCGTGGAAGGGATGGTGAGCTTCTTTATATTTTTTGACAACTGGCATGTATTGTTCTTCATCTCGATGATCTTCAGATCCTTGAGCGATTTAATGAACTCTTCAAGAAAGAAAGGAATCCCCTCAGTCTTTTGCAGAATCAATTCCTCAAGGTCTCTATCAATATTTGGGGTTCCAAGAATGTGCGTCAACATAGCCAGGCTCTCCCGGTTCGAGAGTCTGTTTAAGGTCACCTGGCTGTGGTAGGACCTGCTCCCCCAGGTATGGACAAACTCCGGTCTGTAGGTAAAGATCAAGAACACTCTTGCGCCCGGAATAGTCTCGAGCAATTCCTTCATGACATCCTCGGAGCTCTTGTCGATCCAGTAAAGGTCTTCTATAGCCATGATCAGGGGTCTGATCTCTGAACCTCTCAGGATGATTCTCTTCACCGTTTCGAGGGTTCTATCTTTTTTGGCCTCCGGACTCAGAGATATCTTATCGACACCGCTCTCCTTGACGGAAAGAAGCTCCAGGAGGTAGGGAAGGGTGGATGCTTCATCGACTTTCAGTATTTTGAGGCCATTGACAACCTTTTCTCGGATATCCTCTTCGGTGTCAGTATCCCGGATATCAAAGTTGGACTTAAGGAGATCCGCTATGGGATGATAAGCTACATTCCTGCTGTAAGAGAGGCATCGTCCCTCAATAAAGGTGACGGCTTCATTGGTGACAGCTTTCCTGAACTCGTAGAGGAGACGCGATTTGCCGGTGCCTGCCTCACCAATTATGGAGATGGCCTGTCCTCTTCCTTCTTTGACTCTTTCAAATCCATCCAAAAGGAGTTCCAGTTCACGCTCTCTTCCCACAAAGGGAGTTAATCCACTCTCAGCGCTGACATCAAATCTTGTTCGTCTCGTACTTGGGGCGATAACCTGGTAAACGCGGATCGGCTTCTCTTTTCCTTTAATCCCTTTTTCCCCTAAGTACTCAAAGCGGAAAATCCCTTCCGTGAGTTTGAAGGTGTCATCGGAGATATAGGTGGTTCCCGGCTCTGCTAAACCTTCCATTCTGGCAGCAAGATTGACCGTATTTCCCACAGCTTTAAATTCAACCCTCAAATCATTGCCCAATGCTCCCACCACGACCGGGCCGGTATGAATACCGATACGCATCTTTATGGGAGGGAAATCTCCCTTTTCGAGTTTTATCCTTTCATTGAAGCGGGTCATCTCTCTATGAATAGACATGGCAGATCGTATGGCTCTCTGGGGAGCGTCTTCCAGGGCGATGGGAGCGCCGAATAAGGCCATGATCCCGTCACCGGTCATCTCGTTGACTGTTCCTTCGTAATCATGTACTTTTTTAATGAGAATCTCATAGACCCGATCCATCATGGCATAGGCCTCTTCGGGGCCGAGTTTCTCTGAAAGGCGGGTAAACCCCTTCATATCGCAGAAGAGCACAGTGACCTGCTTCCGTTCACCTTCGATCTTATCTTTTTGAGAAAGGATTTTTTCTGTGATACCCATGGGAAGGTACTTCTGAATCTTCCCAAGCTTCTCATCGAACGAAAGCTCTTTAGATGATGGCTCAGAAGGGATAACTAACGCGATGCCACAATCGCTACAGAACCTGTGGCTTGGATAATTGCCGGTGCTGCAATTCTGGCAGACGATTTCAAGCTTTCCGCCACATTCAACACAGAATTTGGCAGAAGCAGAATTCTCAAATTGGCATTTTGAGCACTTCACTATCCACCTCAATTATGGGAAGGGGATTCAGAGATCACCTGTTCATTTACAGGCTGGCTCCCATGCCGGCAAGTCTTTTTAAGTTCAAATTTTCCCAAGTTTTAGAACAGTAAAAGATTATTAGAAGGGTTGTCAAGAGATTTGTTGGAATCGAATTGCCTCACATTAAATGTTACCCAAGGAGGTGAATAAAAGGGCAAATCACCTCTTGACAATGGCAGAGAAAATGACATATAAACTCTAAAAAAGAGACAAAAGGAGGACGTTATGAGAAAGTCTTTGATCATTTTGCTATCTGTAGGACTTATATTCAGCATCTTTCCAACATCTAATGTCTTTGCCCAGGAGGGAACGAAAAGAGTAATTGAGGAATCGCTTGTATTGAAAGATCCAACGGTTACGGATACTGGCAAGTGGGTTATTGGCGGTGCCCTTGAGTACTGGTACTCAAAAGGAAGTTATGACAAATATGACGCAAACGGAGTTCTTGCGGCTTCGGGTGATATAAAAGGCGGTATGCCCGGAGGAAACATCTTCTTTGGTTATGGTGATTTTACGCTTAACTATGCATATAGAAAGGGATCATGGGACATCGACTCTACATACACTAGCGGTATGTTGACACGTGAGACTCAAGATCAGAAAGAACAAGAAGGAACTCTTCGATGGTTGATACGGGGCCTAAGTTCCACCCATTTTACCCCTTACTTACTGGCAGGTTATAGTAAAATTGATCTGGAAACGGCCGAAACGATTTCAAACAATTGGATCTGGGTTTATAACCATGGAAAAACATATAGACAATCAACAACATTTAAGGGACCGCTGCTGGGCATCGGCGGCATAGTCCCTATCAACGAATATGTCGGATTCAGACTGGATGGCAGGGTCCATTATACAGAAGCCGAGATGACACGTGATGATGGCAAGAAATGGACGGGAAATGGGTACGGTTATAGTTTTGTCGGTACAGCCTATGTAAACATCTGGGAAGGGCTGAATCTTCAGGTGGGCGGCAAGTATCTCAAGTTGAATGGGGGTAGCGATATAGGCTGGTGGGATAAGGGCGGCGTTTTTGCAATGCTGGGCTATTCTTACAAATTCTAAATATAGCTGAAAAACCATATCAGGGTAGATGCTGCCCTGATATGGTTCTACTATGCGAGAAAAAACGAGGGAATGAGAAGGTTTAAATGAATTATTTCCTCCGTCATATTATTATATCCCTTGCCTTCTTGGTTTTATTATGCCATCCCGCATACGCGATTGCCAATAAGGCGATACTCATCGGGATCAGTCAGTACGCCGATCCTGACATAAATTGCCTCGCTTATGCGGATGAAGACGTCCGAGCCTTTTCCTCGATATTGACGAATTTTGCAGGATATGATTCGTCCGATATAATTACACTTCTGAATCAAAAAGCCACAAAAGACAATATTCGAAGGGCTATTACCGATGCGGTTAATTCAAGCCAGAAGAACCCGATTGATCATTTTATATTGATGTTTGCTGGGCATGGATTGCCCCCCAATATCAGTTCGAACACCACCAATAGTTTTCTGGCTCCCTATGATGCCATTCGGAATCAATTTTACAGGGAGTCAAGGGAGAGTCCTTTAGCCAATAACGAAACGTTTATCAACAAGGCATGGCTTACAAAACAACTATCCTCTATCAAAGCTAAGTCTATTATCCTGATACTTGACTCATGTTACAGCGGCGCGAGGAATTTTGGTGAGCTCTTTGCGGAAAATTTAGGTTTCAACGTGGGTTTTGCGGGAGGCAAAGATACCGACAGGGGTGTCATAATTGTTCAAAAGAAAAATTCATTGGGGCCTCTCGAAAGCAGAATAGCATTTATCGCGTCAAGCAACGAGGACCAACCGTCGGCAGAATATCAGGAGCTTAAACATGGCGCGCTGAGCTATTGCATTTTTGAATTCATAAATGCCGTAAGGAAAGAGACTGATCATACCCGCCGGGAAGAAATAACAATAGGCAGTATGTATTCCAATATCAGAACCTTATTTGATAAGGTGGAAGTCAAAGGTTCTCCCCTATCCGCTTTTCACCAACCGGTGTTGTTTTCCATTCCAAATTACGATGATGTCAGCAGCATGATATTCATTAATATCCAGGGGGGGAAAAAACCTAAAGTAAAAAAGGGGATGCTTGAAATTATCACCGACCAGGAAGGGGCAGAAGTTTCCGTCGACGGTGTTCAAACGGGAAAGAAATCAAATTGCACACTGGAGCTGACCGAAGGCAAACACATTATTTCTCTCTTTATACCGGCTACTAATTATAATCATAATTTTATAGTCGATATAAAAGAAGGATACCAGGATAGGAAAGAGATTTCCTTGCGTGGGTCATTAGAAGTGGAATCTTATGCTGAGAAGTTTTGGCAAAAAGCCACTAAACTAGCCGTCTACGTAGATAATAAGTTTTTGGGAGAAACGGGGTTGGTCGTGAAAGAGCTCCTTGCGGGAACCCATGTCCTGAAAGTTAGCGCTGATAATGTCACGAAAGAAAGACATATCGAAATAAGACCGGCATCCCCTTTGCTTGTTAGGTACAAAATTATTAGAGAAGCAGCCCCCAAGACGAAGGATACTTTTCGACCCCCCGCAATTTAGTGACCTGCCCTCGTTACCCGTATCACTTAATTTGACCTTCACACCGAAAACTGTACCAGCGGATAAGTTAGTTTTCTGGCATAATCGATATCTCTGAGGAGGAGGGATTATGCCATGAAGAAGAAATTTACGGAGGAGCAGATTGCCTTTGCTTTGAAGCAGGCGGAGCATTGGATGCCGGTAGCCGAAGTGATCAGGAAGATGGGGATCACGGAGCTGACCAGGGGATTCCTTTATGCCGGTTCCAGTTCGATCGTAGCCAGCCTCTGGAAGGTGGATGACCTTGCCACGTCTCAACTCATGACCAGCTTCTACAAAGAAATGGACAGGACTGATAGGCGTGAAGCCTTAAGAACAGCCCAGTTGGAGACTAAGAAGAAATACCCCTATCCTTATTACTGGGCGTCGTTTCAGCTAACGGGAAATGCGAAGTAACTCAAATCTTTTCCTTTCCCTACAGAGCGGTAGGGAAGGTTCTTAGGTTGATTGAGCATTTGCTTCTTACTGCACTCCTCAAATCTTCAGCATCGATTGATATGCATGTTTCATGCGTTAATAATTGATGGGTATCTTCTCGGAAATTAAAATGCGCTTGTTAAAATGATTATTAATTGTTATAAAAAAACAAATATTTTATAAGGATGAACGCCCATGGGAGAGGGTATTTCGGACTATACAAAATTTATCATCGACCTGCGCAGACATATGTGGAAATCAGGTGTGGAAATGGAATTGCGCAGATTAATATGGCAAATAGCCGTTATAGGGAAGTATATCTCCGCTAAGATTCAAGAATCGAATCGGAAACTGGCTGGCTTTAGGAACATCCGCATTTTCCGTCACGGTGAAGAGCAACTGACTATGGATAGAAGCGCCGATGAGATTCTCAAGAATCAACTCCAGGATTCAGGGTTTGTCAGGGCATATGCTTCAGAAGAACAGGATTCAGTGATTCAGATCGGCAAGGGAGAAGAAAAATATTTCGTCACTGCAGACCCCTTGGCCGGTTCTTCTTTAGTGGATGCCAATCTGTCCATAGGAACGATAATAGGCATTCATAGAGAGTCGATGTTAGCCAAGGGGAGAGAAACATTGGTGGCAGCCATGTACATTATGTATGGACCGCTGATTACGATAGTCTATTCTGCAGGAAAGGGAACCCATGAATTTGTATTGAACAGAGAAGGGGAATACGTCCTTTCTGAGGAAAACATTATCTTAAAGGAACGGGGGGACATTTACAGCGTGGGAGGATTGAGAAGGGACTGGACTCCGGAACACCTCGAATACATAAATTTCCTGGAAAAGGGAGGGTATAAGCTCCGCTACAGTGGCGGATTTGTGCCGGATGTCAATCAGGTTCTGATTAAGAGGGGGGGTGTTTTTGCATACCCTGCACTAAAGAAAAATCCCCAGGGGAAAATGCGGCTTCTGTTTGAGCTTCAACCCATGGCATTCATCATTGAACAGGCCGGTGGTATGGCCACGGACGGTAAACAGGATGTCATGTCCATCAAGGTAGAGGAACTTAATCAGCGTTGTCCGATCTACATCGGGAGCCGTTTTGAGGTGGAAAAGGCGAGAGAGTTCCAGGTTTAAAGGATATATCGGGACATGATCGTAACTTTGGATAAATATGACAGCGCCCGTTTATTTCCACCGCTACTGCTCTCGCTATTCTCGCCATTCGTTCCTATTCCACGTCGTTCTATTCTTAATAAATAGGCAGCTGTCCTATTTTCTTACAAAGTTTTGTGAAAAGACCATATTTGGGAGCTGACATCAAAATCAATTCAGTCAATGAACTGGTAAGTATAGATGTTTGTAAGGGCTCGCCAGCAAATGAGGCAGGAACTAAATTGGGCGACGTTGCTATGCAAATTGGCGACGATTCGGTATTTTGAGGTTGCGCATGACCGGATTAGACTGTTACAATCCGAACAACGCAGGAAAGGAGAAGAACCATGACTGAAAGAGTTACAGAAGATTCCAAAAGCTGGGTGGAAAAGGCCGTGGCTTTTTATAAGGCTTCCGGGAAAAGAATAGCCCTGGCCGAATACACAAACCCCTATGGGAAGTTTGTTCAGGATGAAATGTATATCTATGTATTGAACCCCAACGGAACCATGCTTGCTCATGGGGTCAATGAAAAGTTCGTAGGGGAGGATTTTACTGACGTCAAGGATTATGACGGCAAGAGTTTTATAAAAGAGATCGTTAAAACCGCCAATACAAAAGGGAGCGGCTGGGTGTACTACAAATGGTACCATCCGATAACCGGCCAAGTGCTGCCCAAGACTGTGTATTTTGAGAAGGTCGATGATCTGATTATTTGCAGCGGCGACTATAAGGAATACCCCATGGGCGTATCCCTTCTCCATGATCCGATGCTCAACAAGGGCACTGCCTTCACCGAGTCTGAGCGCCATGCGTTGAAACTGCGCGGTCTTCTGCCGCCGCACGTTCAAACCCAGGAAAAGCAGGCAGGGCGCGTTATGGAGAATTTCCGGAAGAAACCCAACGACCTGGAACGTTACATCCAGTTGGTCAGTCTGCAAGACCGCAATGAGACACTCTTCTACTACGTCCTCATGAACAATATCGAAGAGATGATGCCGATCATCTACACACCCACCGTTGGCAAGGCCTGCCAAGAATTTGGCCATATATTCCGCCGCCCACGCGGCCTTTACATCTCATTGAATGACAAAGGCAAAATCGCCGAAATTCTGGAAAACTGGCCCTACAAGGACGTGCGTGTCATTGTCGTGACCGACGGAGAGCGCATCCTGGGCCTCGGCGACCTTGGCGCCTTCGGCATGGGCATCCCCATCGGCAAGCTTTCACTCTACACAGCCTGTGCCGGTATTCATCCTACTTACACCTTGCCGGTGTTCCTGGATGTCGGCACAGAAAATGAGACCTTGCTGAATGACCCGCTTTATACAGGCATTTTCCAAAAACGCGTCCGCGGAAAGGCTTTTGATAAATTCTTTGCAGAATTCGTCAAAGCCGTGCAGAAGGTTTTCCCGAGAGCGCTTATTCAGCTCGAGGATTTTGCAAATATCAACGCCTTCCGTCTTTTGCACGCATACAAAGACCGCGTCTGCACCTTCGACGATGACATTCAGGGCACCGCCGCAGTGACGCTGGCAGGTGTTTATTCCGCACTCCGCCTGACCAGGGGTCAATTCAAGGACCAAACGTTTCTCTTCCTTGGCGCCGGCGAAGCCGGCATCGGCATTGGCGATCTTATCGTTTCCGCGCTGATCGACGAAGGTATGCCGGAGGACGAAGCCCGCAAGCGCTGCTGGTTTATGGATTCAAAGGGTCTGGTAGTAAAGAGCCGCACGGATCTGGCCGAGCACAAACTCCCCTACGCTCATGAAAATCCGCGCTGCCCGGATCTGCTTACGGCAATCCAATTGCTTAAACCCACTGCTCTCATCGGCGTGTCGGGCACTCCTAAGGGCTTCACGCAACCAATCGTGGAAGCCATGGCGAAGCTCAACGAGCGCCCGATGATATCTGCGCTCTCGAATCCAACATCGAAAGCCGAATGCACGGCGGAGGAGGCTTACACCTGGTCGGACGGCCGCGCAATTTTCGCCAGTGGCAGTCCATTCCCGCCTTTCACTTACAAGGGAACGATCTTCGTGCCGGGTCAAGGCAATAATGCTTACATCTTCCCAGGAATAGGTCTGGGCGTCATTGCATGCGAAGCAAAACGCATCACTGACCAGATGTTCCTCGCGTCAGCAAAGTCGCTGGCTGCTCAGGTTCTCGCGAGTGACCTCGCACAGGGCCGGATATTCCCATCGTTGCAGCGGATTCAGGAAGTGTCCGCTGTCATTGCAACAGCCGTAGCCGAAGTCGCTTACAGCCAGGGTCTTGCGCGCAAGAAGAAACCCGTGGACTTGCTGGAATACATCAAGTCGCGTATGTATCAGCCGGTTTATCAAAAATACGTCTAAAAGGAGTGATAGAGAGGAATTACAGAACGAATTCAGTCTGCTGAATCATATCAATGACGTGGGAGGATACGCTATGAAAGGAAAAAAGATTTACCAGAGTTTGTATGTCCAGGTATTGACGGCGATCTTCATCGGTGTTCTGCTCGGGCATTTCTACCCCGAAACCGGCGCGGCCATGAAACCGCTGGGCGACGGCTTCATCAAGTTGATCAAGATGATCATCGCACCGGTTATCTTTTGTACCGTGGTAACCGGCATCGCCGGCATGGAGGACATGAAGAAGGTCGGTCGGGTCGGCGCCAAAGCTCTGCTCTATTTTGAAGTCGTCTCGACGATTGCTTTGGCGATTGGTCTGCTGGTGGTCACCATCGTTCAACCAGGGGCGGGCATGAATGCCGATGTCTCCAAGCTGGATACCAGAGCGTTGACGACTTTCACAGCAAAGGCGGATAAGCAAAGCACGGTTGACTTTTTGATAAATATCATTCCCAACACTGTAGTGGATGCCTTTGCCAAGGGTGATATTCTGCAGGTGCTGTTCTTTGCCCTCATGTTCGGCTTTGCGCTTTCCATGCTCGGTCAGCGTGGCAAGCCGGTCTTTAAGCTGATCGACGAGGTTACACATGTGCTGTTCGTCATCGTAAATATTATCATGAAGGTCGCTCCCATCGGCGCCTTCGGTGCCATGGCCTTTACCATCGGCAAGTTCGGGCTCGGCTCCCTGACCAAGTTGGGCATGCTGATGGGCAGCTTCTACCTGACCTGCCTGTTGTTCATCTTCATAGTGCTGGGCACCATCGCAAAACTGTGTGGATTCAGTATCATGAAGTTCATCAAGTACATCAAGGAGGAGTTGCTGATCGTGCTGGGGACCTCCTCATCCGAGTCGGTTCTGCCGCGCATGATGGCCAAGCTGGAAAATCTGGGCTGCACCAAGTCGGTGGTCGGCCTGGTCATTCCCACCGGCTACTCCTTCAACCTTGACGGCACCTCCATCTACCTGACCATGGCGGCAGTCTTCGTGGCCCAGGCCACCAATACACCGCTGACCTTGATCCAGACCCTTACCATTCTGGGTGTGCTGTTGCTGACTTCAAAAGGAGCGGCTGGCGTCACAGGCAGCGGCTTTATTACCTTGGCGGCAACCTTTGCTGCCATTCCGACCATCCCGGTGGCCGGTCTGGCCCTGATCCTGGGCATCGACCGTTTCATGTCCGAGGCCCGTGCCCTAACCAACCTGGTCGGTAACGGTGTGGCGACTGTGGTAGTCTCCCGCTGGGAGAAGGAACTCGACATGAAGAGGATGACGCGGATTCTGAACAAAGAAACTGATCTGGAAGCCGAAGAGCCTGAATTAATTCTTGAAGGCATCCAGACGCCTAAGTCGAGATAGCAAGATCGGGCTTGATGCGTTGTACGTTTATCACCGTCATTCGCAAATTAAAAATAAGGCGAGGAGAGAATTATGAAAAAAATCATCGTAGTTTCAATTGTAATCGGATTGATCGGATTGTTCGCATTCGCAGGTTTGTCATACGCTTCTGGTAAAGACGATGCAAAGTTCCTGGTGAGGAAAGCGGTGGCGTATGTGAAATATCAGGGAAAAGAGAAGGCGATTGCAGAGATCAGTAAGCCCAGGGGGATGTTCGACAAGGGCGAAGCATATGTATTCGCATACGATCTTCAGGGCGTTATGGTTGCTCACCCGAAGAATCCGACACTGATCGGAAAAAACCTGATTGCCGTTCCGGACACCGAAGGGAAGATGTTCCGCAAGGAGATCGTGGAAAAGGCGAAGTCGAAGGGTTCCGGATGGGTCGATTATGTGTATTGGAATCCGGAAACGAATGAAATGGAGCACAAGACGACTTACATCCAGAAGGAGGGCGACATCATTATATGCTGCGGGGTGTACAGGGAGTATACCTATGAAGGAGATTGAACCAAGAAAAAGTTCGTCAATGACAAGGCTCTTCGAGACCTTTGAAAAACACCCTATTTGTCATTGCGAACGAAGTGAAGCAATCTCATAAGCTATTGAGATCAGATAGATTGCCGCGGCGCTCGTGCGCCTCGCAATGACACCAAGTACAGATTTTCAAAGGTCTCAATATGTGATGTTTTCCCGGGTGGGATAATTCATCTGCTTTATCAGACGCTGAATCGAATGCTGATAATATCGCCGTCACGGACGATGTAATCTTTCTCTTCCAGCCGGAAATGGCCGTTTTTCTCGCCCTCACACTGCCAGATAACTGCGGTTATGATTGCTGATGAGGACTGGATGCCCGCCTGCGAGACTGTGTCATAATAGGGAAAAATGTCATTCCGAACGAATGTGAGGAATCTTAGAGCCTTGATATGATTAATCATTAAGATTTCTCGTTTCACTCGAAATGACAAAAAAGAGAATTACGACACAGTCTCTGCGCGGGAATGACAGATTGAAGAATTATTTGTCAAGGGATTGGATTGAGGGTGTGGACATTGAGAGTTGTGTTGACCGCAGAACCATATCTTTGAAAGTTACATCAAGCTATGAGAGGGGGTCAATGTGTTAAGGATATCCTTTGAGACTAACCATCTCTCCGTGCGTACAGATCTGTTCGTGAGGGCATCGTTATCAGGATTAAAATGATTATACCGCTCGCCAATAAATTGCTTTAGTGTGTCACCATATAATTCACGATCCTGCTTGTTCTTGTCGAGATACTGGTCAATTGCATCCTCTTTGATTATTATCTGAATTTTCTTAGAGCGCTTGTTTGATCGCTTTGTATCGTTGTCGATGTTCCAATCAATTTGTATTATATGATCGTTGTCGGAGAAATGCGAAACAATCCAGGCGTTCGTCGGGAAAATCGGCTTTATAAGTCTCACCCAATAGTCCATCAAATCTTCAGCCATGGTCCTTATCCTTTTCGACTCACTGTTCCATCCCTATTATCTTCATTTCCTTAGACCATCCGGATTTGTCTGTCCTGACATCTCTACATGATTTCTTATGTTGGAGCTTGAAAATAATCTTCCCCTCATACTGTCCATCTTGCTCCACTCTATACCCCAGTATGGTTCCACCATAAAAGGAAGGCTCTTGTTTCTTCTTATGAAAAAAAATCTCACCCCCGACCAGTTTTTGAGCTTTATTTTCATCCAATGTCCACCAGCCGCTTTCCCATACATTATCTGACAGCTTGGCAAAATTATTCAGATGTTCGATCAGGTGTATATTCACTTTGCAACCTCCTTGCCTTAAATATTATCTACAATTTCAATGCCCCTGAATTCTTATCTATCCCAAAAATAAAAAACCCTGTCTCATTGTAATGGACAGGGCTTCAATAGTTTCTCTGTTTCCCTATACAGGAAGAGGGCTCATCAACTTTTTCAGTGATGTCTATTACATGGTGTTGTATTCAGCGTACTGCTCAATCCAGAAGAAGTCAAGACAATTCGTTCAGACAATTCGTTCTATAAGCTACACGTCCTAAAATCGACTGAATCCGCTATGTTTCAACAATTGATAGCGGCGCATGAGACACTTCGCCTGTTATAGTCGATAATAATTGAAATGCGTTTTCTGCCCAGGTTTGATATATATATGGTCAAGAAATAACCGAATAACCGGAGTATACAAACCTCAACCTGCCGTGCAGGAGAGACCGGTCTATTCAAATCAACTCCTAAAGAAAGGCATCAGGTGGATGCAGGATGTTCATCATTGGCGGGAGAGCTCACTCGATAGAACAGATTCACGAAGTCGGAAAACTCGGATATCCTTTTGCCGAGATTTCGCTTTATGTCCCGGAAGATGTCGAGCGTGAGTTCGACGAACTCTTAAGACTGAAGACCCTTTACGGAATCACCTATATTGCCCATTATCCCAATGAAGATGACGCCTTTGATGCAAAGATTCTCGAGGAGCAATTTGTGCCCCGCATGAAGAGACTCTTCGACCTGTCGGGAGCGCTTGGCATCACGAAGGGAACATTCCATTTCTGGATGGACGAAAGGTATGTTTCGCACGAAGCGGCTTCCCGAAAGATCGAGTTGGCATCGGAGATGGTCGATTCTGCCAGGAATGCGGGCGTTATTTTATGCATCGAGAATCTCAGTGAGCGATATTATAATTTTATGCCTATGTTTCGTGATGTTCCCGACTTAAGAATGACCTTGGACATAGGCCACGGCCAGCTCCTGTCCAGGGAGAACACATCTTTCGGCTTCATCGAAAACTGTTTCCCCTGGATAGAGCATGTTCATGTTCATGACAACCGCGGCGGCACTTCACCAAAGGATGACTTCCATCTACCCCTCGGAGATGGTGCTGTGGACTACCGGCGGATATTTACCCTCCTAAAGGAGAAGGGCTACGAGTCAACAATGACCATGGAAGTCAACCTCTCCGCTATGGAAAAAACAAAGGATGCAATCCTCGATAGTCTTCGATAAAGGCCTATAATATGCCGAGCAATGTTAAAGCACTATTGGCCGTGTTGAAAAAACGCTGGTAATTGTTCCACAGATGAAATAGGAAGACATGATTCAAAAAATATCCGGCGTTTAACGTCGTAGTCATAAAAGGAGTTTGCGCATGAGCATAGATAACGATTCTTTTCGCGGTGGGTCTAAATACATTCTCGATGACGAGCTGGCAAAGGTTGTGAATGTCTCCATGGCCCTGGAAATGCCACTCCTGCTCAAGGGGGAACCCGGCACGGGCAAGACAATGCTCGCCCACGCCATTGCCGAAAGCCTGAAGATGCCGCTGATCGTGCTGAACGTGAAGTCCAGCATGAAGCTTGTGGACGCCCTGTATCAATACGATACCCTGACGCGCTTAAACGATAGCCGCTTCGGGGATTCCAAACGGGAGGTCAGCAATATCGAGGAATACATCCGGATGGGAAAAATCGGCCAGGCCTTTGTGTCGGAGCTGCGGACAGTGCTGCTGATCGACGAGATAGACAAAGCCGACAGCGATTTTCAGGACGACATGCTCGATGTGCTCGACCAGATGCAGTTCGATATCATAGAAATTGACAAGACCGTTACGGCGCGCCACCGGCCGGTGATCATCATTACTTCCAACGCAAAAAAGGATCTCTCCGATCCCTTCCTGGGCCGCTGCAATTTTCATCACATCGCCTTTCCCGATGTCGGGACGATGCGGCTCATTGTGGGTGTTCATTTCCCCAATCTCAGCAGGGATCTCTCCGAGGCCTGCATCGAGGCCTTCTACCGCCTGCGGGATTTCAAGGGGATCGAAAAGAAGCCGGCCACACGGGAGCTGATCAACTGGATTCGCGCCCTGAAGACAGACTCCGATATGCATTTGAAATCGCTTTCCCGGGGGAATACTCCCTATTTGGGCATCCTTTTCAAGAAAAGCGCTGATCTAACTGCTGCCACCCAGCAGGCGGCGAGGATGCGCTGAGAGGAACCTGATTTGTTTATCGAATTTTTTTATACGCTGCGTGAGCGCGGGCTTCCCGTGTCTCCCACTTCCTTTTTGCGGCTGCAGAAGGCGTTGAGCCTTGGCATGATCCAGTCCGTCGATGATTTTTACACGACCGCCCGTGCGATCCTCGTAAAGAGCGAGCGTTATTTCGATATGTACGATCAGGTCTTCGCGCATTTCTTCCGCGGCGTTGCCCTGCGGGCGCCGGAAGAGATTGAGCTGACGGAGATAGTGAAGGCGCTTCTGGAAGAATGGCTGAAAAACCCGGAGCAAATCACCGAGGCACTTGGTCTCGATGAATCAAAACTGAAAAAGATGACACCCGAAGAGCTTATCCAATATTTTCTGGACCGGCTCAAAGATCAGACGGAAGCCCATCACGGAGGAAACCGATGGATCGGCACGGGAGGCACTTCTCCGGTCGGACATTCAGGCTATCATCCAGGCGGGATGCGCGTGGGCGGGCAGTCCCGAAGCAAATCGGCCGTCAAAGTGGCCATGGAACGGCGATATAAGGATTATTCCCAGGAAGGTCCCCTGACAGAGGTGCAGATGGGCGAGGCTTTGAAGCGGCTGCGCCGGATGATACCCTCCGGTCCGAAAGACATGGTGAATGTGGATGAGACCATCTATGAGACAATGCGGAACGCCGGAGAAATCGAGATCATCTTCGACCGCCGGTTATCGGACCGTCTCAAAATCATCCTCATGATCGATAACGGCGGCTGGTCCATGGACCCCTATGTCGAAGTAGTGCAGACCCTGTTTCATTATGCCAGGAGCCAGTTCAAGGACTTGAAAATCTACTTCTTCCATAACACCGTTTACAGCCGTGTCTGGCAGGACCCGCAACGACGCTACAAACCGGAGCCTATTGAAGAGTTTATCCGCAAGGATCCGGAAACGAGGCTGATCATCGTTGGCGATGCGAGTATGGCCCCCTACGAGTTGATCCACACCAACGGGGCGATATACATCGACCAGGTGGAGGTCGGGACCGGCCTCGAGCGCCTGAAATATCTCGCTAATATCTTTCGCCATTCCGTATGGTTCAATCCCCAGCCTGAGCACGACTGGCGCCATACTCATACTGTCGGCATTATCCGCCAGGTCTTTCCCATGTTCGAACTGACACTGGACGGCCTGGAAAAGGCAGTTCAGCACCTTATGGCCCGGCACTGATGCGGACGGCGCAACCGCGTGGCTCGGTTTTGACCGGCGTCTCTAAGTGCCGCTACTTGGCACTTAGCTTAGCGCTTCCATCGGCAATCTTGCATCCTCGTCTGAATCCTAACGTGAGACATTCTGGGTGATCGAGAGTCCTTGGAGAACCCACCGATTGCACAAGATATGATAGAGTATTAGAGTAGTAGATTTCTCAGTGAAATAGTGTTATTCATAGCGCGTATGTAAAGTCAGAAATCAAAATTCTTAAACCCTATAATCTTTGTGTGAGGGTAGTATGGACTGATTACTGAAACACCGTTTCTCAAAAGAGTGCGGGGTTTTGTGTTTTAAGGCCAAGATTGCTTTTCATACTTTTCAACCAAAGGAGGTTAACAGAATATGAGACCATACCTCAAAAAAGCTTGGACTTGCGCCATAATAGTCACATTTATTCTATTTTTTTATACCTTTTCTTTTGCACAAACTGAAAGCATTAGAAGAGATACTGGCGTTGATGCAAAACAGGAAGTTAAGCAGGAACCCGCAGCAGAGAATATTTTTAAAACGGAAAATATACGAGGGGTTCGATTTAAAGATGGCAGTGTTATATACGGCATAATAGTTGAAATGAATATTAACAATGTAACAATATTAACAAAAGATAACAAAATAATTAAAAAGAAGTTTGACGATGTTGCAACCTTTATCAGATCGGACGACAAAGAAGAGAGTCCAAATAGGAAAGAAATCTTTAACATTAAGGAAATCTTTAGTATCGCCATAGGCGCTGAAAGAATGTCAGGACATACCATCTATCAGATTGGCTACCCCGTTACTACTTTTCCAAGCGGTAGCCAGTCCAATGGGTACTTCCCTTTCAGCAAGCTTGAATGGCCTTTAGATACATGGTTGGCTAGGCTTGATGCTAGTTTTAATATGGGTGATTCATGGCGGATTAACGGTGTGCTCAAGAAGAATCTCACCAATCCAGGTGACACAATGAAAGATTCAGACTGGATCACCAGTTCTAATCCAGGCCGACTTGATATCTACTCAGAGTCAGATATCTCTAAATTTGATGCCTGGATATTTGATATTGATGTTGAATGGGTCTTTTTGAAAGGGCAATATTGGTCTCTCTATGCTGGCCCTGGCTGGCAGTATCAGAAGTTTAAATATGAGTCACAGTTGATCCACCAATATTCACCTTCCGGTTTGCCGGGTTGGGACTTCTATGGAGATGGTTCAGTATCAATCACCTATGAGATAACCTATAACATGCCATATCTAAAAATTGGCGCTGATTTCCACATTAAAGACAAATTCACCTTGGATGGTAGTTTCGCATGGTCTCCGATTGTTAAAGCCAAAGATGAGGATCACCACATTTTAGTTGGCAAAACCTGTACAGGTGACATGAAAGGCAATGCATACATGTTTAATTTGTCGGCAAAGTATAAATTTACCCCTTCATGGTTCTTGAAGGGCGGGTTTCATTACACCAAGATTTCTGTTGACGGCGAGCAATACCAAATTTCAGACAGCGGTGTTCCCCTATATATCGTGAAACAAGAATCTGAGAGTACCCAGACTTCTTTGTATTTGACGGTTGGTTACACGTTCTAAAATCTGTGCTTACCTGTTTTGGCACAAGGGTTCGTTAAGCCCAGAAACATTATTTAGTCCAAAATAGAAACCCTGCCCCTTAAGGTCAGCTCAGAGTATAGTGGCTTTGACCGTATCAAATATATCAATAACCCCAACTAGACCTTGGAGCCGATAGCTGACGCACCGGCTCAACTTTCCATTACACTCTTTCAATTCGTAATCAATGAAACTACGTAAACCTAAAACCTAATATTATCTCTTTGTAGGTGGCCTCGGTAACGGTGTGTTTTCTGCAATATTCTTATGTTTCTTTATCAAACGCTGAAGCGAATGCTGAGGATATCGCCGTCCCGGACGATGTAATCTTTTCCTTCCAGCCGGAAGTGGCCGTTCTCGCGCACCCCCTTTTCCGAGCCGCATTCAATTAATTCATCGTAAGTGAAGCACTCCGCACGGATAAAACCCCGTGCCAGATCGGTATGAATGGCGCCGGCTGCATTCACCACAGTATCTCCTCCGCAAATACTCCATGCCCGAACTTCGTCTTCACCGACGGTGAAAAAGCTCACGTATCCGAGCGTCTTGTATGCGAATTGTGTCAGTCTCTCCCGCGCCGACTTTCTTATGCCCATATCCTCCATAAAGATTTCAGCTTCATCATCGTTTAGGCGGGATAATTCCATTTCGAAGCGACCGGCGAATTCAATGACGTTGTACCGCGATTCGATTTTAGTGATTAAACTCTTATTGTGTCCGAAAACCGACTCATCCGAATTAAGGATAACGAGGATCGGTTTCTTCGTGAGAAACTGAAACCCGCGTATTATTTTTTCCTCATCTTCATCAAGCTCGATGTTCCGGATGGGTTCATTGCTGTTGAGGTGCTCCGCAATCTTTTGGAGGGCTCTTTCTTCGAGGGCAAGGGCATTTGTTTTTTGCCCCCGTTTTTGGAACCATGCAATTTTCTCAAGCCTGTTTTCCAGGAGTATAAGATCGGCGAGGAGGAGTTCCGTGGCGATCTCGTCAATGTCGCGCAGCGGTGTGGGATCTCCATTCAGGTCATCATGAAAGTTACGCACAACCAGGGCCAGGGCATCGATGCTTTTGATCCATCCCATGGAGTTGCCTGTAAAGAGACCGTTCTTCGCGGAGCCTTCCTTCAGGCAGGGAAAATCGATCATTTCAATCGTGGCGCCGGTGGTTTTCTTAGGGTTGTACATGTCGGTGAGGCTGAGCAGCCGATCATCGTCGACCGAAACGACGGCCACATTGGGTTCGGCCTTCGCATCGGAGTATGTAGTGACGTTCGCCTCCATTTTCGTGAGGGCATTAAAAATTGTCGTCTTGCCGGAATTAGGCAAGCCTGTCAGTCCGAATTTCATACGAGGTTTCCTTCTCCTTATATATGGTTCTGCAAAAGGTGGCGAACATACGGCCTTATGTACGATTTGTCAAGAGATTAAATTGTCATCGATAATTCTGAGCAATAAAGAGGCTGGAGCACGTGAAATATAGATGAGAATGCAAAGCTGCCTTTGCGGATGGTAGATGGATAGGAAGTAAATGTAAAAAGAGGGCGGGTATTCATTCCGCCCTCTTTGCATTTATAGATGAAGATTTTACTTCTCTGCAATACAGCCGACGTGACGCAAGCGCCGCGCCAATGCCCGGTGAAGAAACTGCATTCATGTAACATCCTTTCAATAAACATAATCACTCGCACATCTGTATGCAAGCCCTGCCGGTTGAATCATCGTCAATTAGAATTACTGTATTTACTTGCAATGGTGTCAGGAAAAAGACGAGTCATTTTGTCTTGACAAATAGGGGAAAGTCATCAAACATTTTAAAATATCTGGACAAATACGAGGGGGATGCAATTATCGCCTTCTGGAATGCGCCCCTTGGACAACCGGCTTAAAAAATGTAGGAAGGAAATGCAAAATGCAATCTGGAAGACATGGAGCGGCCGGAACAAACCGGACAGAGAAATTTTATTTGCGTGATTTGGTCGGCTATCAGGACGGTTCAATTGTAAGCCGTGAGATCCTTGGTAAAAAGACCGGCACGGTAACCGTATTCGCCTTTGATGAAGGGCAGGGATTAAGCGAACATACGGCCCCTTTTGACGCCCTCGTCTATATTCTGGATGGGGAAGTAGAAATATCCATATCTGGGAAGCCGTATCACCTGAAGAAAGGCGAGATGATAATTATGCCCGCTAAAGAGCCCCATTCCCTCACGGCCGTCAAGAGATTCAAGATGCTTTTGATTATGATCAGATCATAAAACAAGGCAAAATCACGGGCATGCTCTCACGATTGCCGCGTGCGGTGCGCATTCTAGCAGACTTGCCCGCTATTTGTCACTGCGAGAAGGGGTGTGGCCAGACGTGGCAGTCTCCGAGAGCGCCACGGTTCATTCTTAGCAGCTATAACAATAGGGGATTTCTACTTCTTGAGCTTGGTGAATTTCGAGCCCTGTATCATAGCGCCGGCCATCAGTCCTTTCTGACCGAAGACGAACCCGACGATAGGCTGTTTGAATTTTGTCGTATCTATGGAACCCTCGGCGCCATATTCCATTATCGTTACCGTGCCATCGACACCAGCCTGCCAGTTGTCGCTGTTACGGAATTTTTTCAGGACCGCTTCATCCATGAAGACGAGTATGACGTCCTTTCGCTGGGCCCCTATCTGATAACCCAGAGAGGCGGCGGTTACATTATAGTAATCTACGGTTTGTCCACCAATTCGGAGGGCGCCTTCACCATACTCGCCGCCGATGATGAGACCGGCCTGAATGACATTCGGTATGACAAGAACACCCTTGGCTGCTTTGAGAAATTCATTCGCGCCCTTGACTTCTTTGATAAAGCGGTCGAGAGACACATCGACACTAACGTTGATCTCCTTCGCTGTGGCAGCAAAAGCTGTATGGAGAGGCAGGCTTACGATAATCACGAGCATAAATATGGCCAAAGTGATTTTACAGGTCAATTTTATCTTCATTTCTAGTCCTCCTGTTCTTGAGAAAGCGGCAAAGCGGAAACATTCATATTCTCTGGCAAGAATCATATTATTCTTAGGGGAATTCCGCAATTCATGAAAAGACTGCTTTATGTATTCTAAATACTTCATATCATCGTCAAGTTCAATAATTACGTTTATAGGCAATGCAGAATATTCTTATGTGCTCTTGTGAAATAATAGGGAAAGTGATATTAATAATATAATGTTTCCTTAGGGGAGGAGAATAGGCGCGTAACAAATGGCAACAGAACTTACATACGTAGTAATTACGCCATACAGTCTCATGAAGTCGCGTACCGGAAATATCATCGCGCGACTCATGTCATTCTCGGGCTGCGATCTGGTCGGCGTCAGGATGATGCGGCCATCGGATGAGTTTGTGGATGAGTATATGCGGCGAGTGAAAAGTCTGGGCATCGAACCCAAGATAGAGAACGCGCTGGTCGATTATATCGATCAGAATCTGCGTGGCGAAAATATCCTTCGTCAGACTAACCGCTGCCTGTTTCTCTTGTTTGAGGGCGAGAATGCGGTGGCGCGTGTCTACGATGTGGTCGGAAAACTCACGACGGAGGCAGAATCTGAAGCCATGCGAGGGACGATCCGCGGCACTTACTGCGACTTCATAACCAATCCCGACGGAACGATCAGGTATTTCGAACCGGCTGTTCTTGTGCCCACGAATCTTAAATATGCAAAAATCAATTTGGAGCTGTTCGCAGAGCTTGGATTCAATGACTCGGGTATTTACGAAGATTCTGCTGAAGGAGAAACCACGCTGGTCATTTTGAAACCGGACAATTTTTTCAAGCATTCCGTCCATACCGGAAATATGATCGACATGTTTTCGAAGGCAGGTCTCAGGATAGTTGGAGCCAGAGTGATCCGGATGAGCGCCGCGCAAGGTGAGGCATTCTATGGTTTCCTGAGAGGCACATTCAAACGAAAGCTGAAGAAACACGTAGCTGAAAAAATCAAGGAAAGAATATGCGGGCTCTTTGGGTTTGATATTACAGATGAAGAATACAATGCCATGGCGGCGGTAATCAACGAGACGAATGCCGAATACGAGTTTTCCCAGATCGTCCAATATTTGACAGGAATTGATCCGAACAGCGTGGCGCCCGAAGATCGCGAAAAGCCTGGCATAAACCCATCGCTGGCGCTTCTTTATCGGGGATATAGCGCAGTTGGGAAGATCCGGGGTCGATTAGGCGAATCCGATCCGGCAAAAGCAGCCGCAGGCACCATTCGTTCGGATTTCGGGCAGAGCGTTTTGCAGAACGCAGCGCAGGCATCGGATTCTGTCCAACGAGCTATTCATGAAAGAAAAATCATCGGCCTTTATGATAACGCCGGTGATGATTGTACGAAAATCATCACAAACTGGCTGAAAGAGGGTTAGATAATATTTGAGAAGTTGCATCGCGAAGATTTGTTTTTTAGTTGATAGTCAGGGCTTCAGTAAAGGAGGAACAAAATGAGTAAACGCGCGAAAGAGGATGCCAAGCGCTGGGTTGAGAAGGCTGTTGCTTTTTATAAAACTTCAGGCAAAAGAATCGCTTTGGCTGAATATACCAATCCTAACGGGCAGTTCGTTCAAGACGAAATGTATATATATGCTTTAAACGCCAGAGGGACCATGCTTGCACACGGAGTCAATGAAAGATTCGTGGGGGAGGATTTTAGTGAACTCAAAGACGCAGACGGAAAAAGTTTTATCCGTGAGATGCTCGATATGGCTAACACAGAAGGCAGCGGCTGGGTGATGTATAAGTGGTATAACCCGGTGACCAAAGAAGTATGGCCTAAGACAGCTTATTTCAGAAAGGTAGATGACCTTATCATTTGCAGCGGCATTTACGGGGAATAAATTATAAAGAGGTCCGTATATTCCCTTCTGCAGAGCCGGAAGTCGTAAGGACTGTACTAATCTTCATTATCAGCGTCTACCTGTTCTGCGGTGAGATCATTGCCGGTGTTGATTTGTCGGGGTTCTTAGCCGTGATATTATCATAGAAGGCACGAATCTTTTCCATATCGGCCCCAATGTCTCCGGTTGGCATAAGTGTCGGCCCGAAACCTCCCTCCTTCCGCACATAATCAACGAAACCCATCACAAGAGGGACGTTAGCTCCCATGGCGATGTAATAGAATCCTGTCTTCCAGTGATTGGCCTTCTTTCGTGTTCCCTCGGGAGCAACCACCATCAGCATTCTGGCCTGTTCATTGAAGGCCTGGACGGTTTGCGCAACCACATCACCGGATTTTGAGCGACTCACGGGAATGCCCCCCAGCCATTTGAAGAAGGTGCCAAAAGGCCATCTGAAAATAGGTTCCTTTCCCAGCCAGTACATCTTAGCCTTGAATGCCAGGATTATGGCGAGTCCCACGGGGAAATCCCAGTTTGAGGTATGAGGCGCGGCTATCATGACAAATTTGGGGGCGTCCGGTACCTGGCCTGCTCTCCGCCATCCGAAGATTCTCAGAAGAATTATGGCAAGAACCTGTAACACGTTTCTTAAGACGGGGATGTCGAAGATGGTGTAGCGCATGAGTCCTTTGTTTTATCGTCTTGATCGGACGCCTTAATAACCACGTAGCAGCATTTCAGTCAAGGGCATTGTTACTATCAATCGCCATTGCGACCTTCGGCGTCAGGACTTTCGGGGCGATAAGTGAGGACATTCCCCGGTCGCGAATTGCTGCACAATGTTTATGACAATGCCTTCTTGATATCCTTGGTGAAGGATGATGCGATTGGGATCAGGTCGTCTTTGGCGCTGTTTTCCTCAATGAGATGTACGAAAGCGCTGCCGATAACGACTCCATCGGCGTAGGAAGCGATCTCCGCGGCCTGCGCGGGTGTTGAGATGCCGAAGCCGATGACGAGGGGTAGGGCGCTTATTTTCCTGATGCGCTCTACGTCAACTCTAATATTCTGCATGAGGGGCTGTGCCGTTCCCGTAACTCCCGTGATGGAGATATAGTAGAGAAATCCCGTCGCATTTTTTGCAATTCTTGCGATGCGATTGTCGCTGGTTGTGGGCGCGATAAGAGAAATGAAATCGAGACCCGCCCGATCCGTATGCTGCCTCAGTTCATGCGATTCTTCCGGCGGCAGATCAACGACAAGGATGCCGTCAACACCGGCTCGCTTCGCCCTTGCCGCGAATCGTTCATTGCCGTAAGAAAAAATGGGATTGTAGTAGCCGAAAAGGACAATGGGAATATCACTGACTTCTCTCAAGGATTCTATCATATCGAGGATACCGGACAGTGTCACTCCACGATGGAGTGCCCTCTGCGAGGCAGCCTGAATGACGGGGCCATCCGCCGTCGGGTCGGAAAAGGGAACTCCGATCTCGATGACATCGACACCAGCTTGTTCGAGAGCGAGTATGAGACCGCGGGTGGTTTGCAGGTCTGGATCTCCGGCCGTAAGATATACAACCAATGCCTTCTCCTTTTTTTGTTTGAGGTCTCGGAATGTCCGTTCGATTCTTCCTGTCATAAAAGCATCTCCCAATGATCTCCCTTTTGAAAGAGGGATTTACATAAATCATTTTTTATCGATCATCTGTGATATTATCTCCGCATCCTTATCTCCCCTGCCGGAGAGGTTTACAACTATGATCTTATTCTTATCGAGCCCGGGGGCGAGCTTAAAAGCGTGGGCCAGTGCGTGGGCGCTCTCCATGGCGGGGATGATGCCTTCCAATTTGGAGACAAGCATAAAAGCCGCTATCGCCTCATCGTCGTCAATGCTCACGTAGGTTGCCCTCCCCGTATCCCTGAAGTAGCCGTGTTCGGGGCCGACACCGGGATAGTCGAGTCCCGCTGCAATGGAATAGGCATCCTGAATCTGGCCGTTTCCATCCTGAAGAAGGTAGGTCTTGTTGCCATGAAGGACGCCGACACTTCCGGCGGATATGCTTGCCGCATGTTGTCCTGTCGCAATGCCCTTGCCCGCAGCCTCTACGCCTACCATCTCAACGTGTGTTTCGTCCTTAAACGGATAGAATAGTCCCATGGCATTGCTGCCGCCGCCGATACAGGCAATAAGAAGATCGGGAAGGCGGCCTTCATTTTTCATGATCTGCCTTTTTGTCTCTCTGCCGATTACACTTTGAAATTCACGGACCATCATGGGGTAAGGATGAGGGCCTGCCGTAGTGCCGATCACATAAAAAGTGTCTCTTACTCTCGCTACCCAGTGCCGCATTGCCTCATTCATAGCGTCCTTGAGGGTCGCCGTTCCCGATGATACAGGTACGACCTCGGCGCCGAGTATTTTCATGCGAAATACATTGGGGGCCTGCCGTCTGATATCTTCCTCTCCCATGAAGATCATGCATTCCATGCCGAAAAGGGCGGCCACCGTGGCTGTGGCTACACCATGCTGACCGGCTCCCGTCTCCGCAATTACCCTTTTCTTACCCATACGCCTGGCAAGAAGTCCCTGACCGAGGGTATTGTTTATCTTGTGCGAGCCCGTGTGATTGAGATCTTCGCGCTTCAGGTAGATTCTGGCCCCGCCCAGTTCTTCTGTGAGACGTTTCGCATAATAGAGAGGGGTTTCCCTGCCTGCGTATTCAGTTAGGTAATAGGCGAGTTCATCCCTGAACTGCTTGTCTTTTCTTGCAGCCTTATAAACCTCCTCAAGCTCTAACAAGGCAGGCATGAGGGTTTCTGCGACATAGCGGCCGCCGAAGATTCCGAAGTGTCCTTTCTTATCGGGCAGTGACTGGTGCATGTTTTCTCCTCGTAAATATTTTTGTAGTGCTCTTTTCCCCAGCAGCATGGACCGTCTCAATCATGCTCTGAACTTTCTTAGGATCCTTTTTCCCCGGTGAGAGTTCAACGCCGCTGTTGACGTCTACGGCATGTGGCGACACCGTTTTGATTCCCTCCAGAATATTACCGGCATTTAATCCTCCCGAGAGAACGAGCAGGTGCATTTCTTTCAATTTGGCTGCGAGATCCCAATTGGATTTCTTACCCGTTCCGCCGTAAAGTCCGGATTCACGCGCGTCTATTATGACCGCCTTGACATCGTATCGGTTTACGATGCTAAGGTCTTCTTCGTTTCTGGGTGAGATTGCCTTGATCAGAATGGATTGCGGGAATTCGCGGCAGTAAGCAGGTGATTCATCGCCGTGAAGCTGAATCAGGTCAAGCCCGCAAAATTCATATATTTCCCTGACGGCATGGATGTCATGATTCACGAAGACACCTACTTTTGAAATCTCGTCCGGGAGATTTTGTATGATGCTCATTGCTGTTTCGGGGCTCACATATCGCGGGCTCTTCTCATAGAAGATAAACCCCAGTGCATCAGCACCACATGCGAAGGCCATAACGGCGTCTTCCATGTTGGTAATCCCGCAGATCTTTATTTCCATTTCTTACGTTCTCGCTTGAATCCTTGACCCCTTGAATCCCTCTTTTATTCTTTACCCAGAAGCTCTCGCAACGTCCGCCCCATATTATCAGACTGCATCAGGGTCTCGCCAATCAGAAATGCATGAATTCCTGCCTTAGTTAAAGTCTCAATGTCCTGTCTCGTCCGGATGCCGCTTTCGCTTACTATAATCCTGTCCGCAGGTACTAAAGGCGCCAGATTGATAGTAGTCTTCAGATCCACCGAAAATGTCGTCAGGTTTCTGTTGTTAATTCCTATGATTCTAACGTTCGCAGCGAGCGCCTTATCAAGTTCTCCGCGGGAATGGACCTCGCAGAGTACGGAAAGACCGAGAGACTGGGCAAGGCTGGTGTATTCTCTCAACAGATCATCTGTTAGAATTCCCGCAATGAGAAGGATGGCGTCTGCCTGTACATAACGAGTCTCATATATCTGATAAAGGTCTATGATGAAATCTTTTCTCAGGAGAGGAAGACGCACGCATTCTTTTATATCGGCGAGATGAGCCACATCTCCTCCGAAAAATGCCCTATCGGTGAGGACGGAGACTGCCGCAGCGCCGTTCTCCTCGTAGAGCAACGCAATTAGAACAGGATCAAAATCTTTTCTGAGGATTCCCTTTGAGGGCGAACGCCTTTTGACTTCCGCAATAATGGCACATTCCCGGCCGCTTACGGCTTCATGGAAATTGCGGGGGGAGGGGAGGTCCGCAATAGCATGTTTCAATTCCTGAAGCGGCCTGATCCTTCTCAGATGGGCGACTTCTTCTTTTTTTGTATCTATAATCTTATCTAAAATCATGTTGAATATCCATTCAACTGTTACTCAGCTCGATCAAGGCCTGAAGTTTTTTTATGGCGGCGCCGCTGTCAATGCATTCCTCCGCTATCTTAATCCCTTCCTTGATGGTCTTGGCCATCTCGCCGGCCATAATCGCTAATGCCGCATTGAGGACAACAATGTTTCTGCATGCCCCGTTGTCGCCTGTCAAAACACGTTTTGTAATCTCAGCATTAACCGATGCGTCACCGCCCAGAAGGGCGTCACCCGGAAAGATGTCGCCGAAGAAAAAAACCGGATCGATATCATATGTATTGATAAGACCGTTCGTGAGTTCCGTTACGCGGGTCTTACCGGTTATGGTTGCCTCGTCCAGGCCGTCCGAGCCATGAACCACAAAGGCCTTCTTTGTGCCGAGGTTCTTAAGAACACCGGCAAACATCTCCGTGAGTCTTGGATCATAGACACCGATGAGCTGAGATGTCGCGCCGGCGGGATTTGTTAATGGTCCGAGCATGTTGAATATCGTCCGTATCCCGATCTCCCTGCGGGGACCGATGGCATATTTCATCGCACCGTGGAGTTTAGGGGCGAAGAGAAAACCGATGCCGATCTGATGAATGCACTCTTCGACAATCTCCGGTTGGGCGTCGATCTTGACGCCTAATGCTTCCAGGACATCGGCGCTCCCGCAGCTGCTGGAGACAGCGCGATTCCCATGTTTGGCCACTGTCAGGCCCGCCGCTGCCACGACGAAGGCGGCAGTAGTGGAAATATTGAAAGTCTTCATCCCATCACCACCGGTCCCGCAGGTATCCACAATAATCGGCGACCGGGCGTCTATCCTTGTGGCTTTTCTACGCATGATCCGGGCTGCGCCTGTGACCTCGTCAACGGTTTCACCCTTGATCCTGAGGCCCGTTATAAAGGCGGCGATCTGTGCGGGCGTCGCCTTGCCCTCCATGACTTCATCCATGACCTCCATCATTTGAGGCTCGTTCAGGTCTTCACGATTTACTGCCTTGGCAATTGCTTCCTTAATCATTGCAGTCTCTCCTTTTTTATAATTAATTCTAGAAAATTCCTCAAAATTCGTTTTCCCTGCGGTGTCAGGATGGATTCCGGGTGAAACTGTATTCCTTCCACCATATATTCCTGATGCCTTACGCCCATTATTTCTCCTTCCTCTGTCCTGGCGCTGATCATGAGACATGATGGCAGCGAAGCTTCCTCAATCAGCAGTGAGTGGTAGCGTCCGGCGATGAAGGGATTTGGAAGACCTTTGAAGATCGTCATTCCATCGTTGATGATGGGTGAGGTCTTTCCATGCATGAGCCTGCCTGCCCTGACCACATTGCCTCCGAAGGCATAGCCGATGGCCTGGTGGCCGAGACATACCCCCATGATGGGTGTTGATTTGTGAAATTCCCTGATAACATCAACGGTGATCCCTGCCTCCTTCGGCGTGCATGGGCCGGGGGAAAGAAAAATGGCATCGGGCGCGAGGTTCCTTATGTCCTCCAGGGTTATCTCATCATTGCGATAAACCGCGACCGTCTGGTCTAACTGCCCTAAATACTGAACGAGGTTGTAGGTAAAGGAATCATAATTGTCGATCATTAAAATCATGGGTTGCTCCCTCAGATATTCTTTTTTAATTCGAAGCCGGAGGCGGCAAGGCATATGGCCTGCATCATTCCTTCGCCCTTACTCACTGTTTCCTGATATTCCTTTTCCGGGTCAGAATCGGCCACAATGCCGGCGCCTACCTGTATAAAAATCTTTCCGTCTTTCACCAACATGGTTCTGATGGTTATGCAGAGATCCATATTGCCTGTATAACTGAAGTAACCGACAGCTCCTCCGTAAGTGCCTCTTCTGGTTGGCTCAAGCTCATCGATGATCTCCATGGCCCTGACCTTCGGCGCACCGGATAGTGTGCCGGCGGGAAACGCGGCCGCGAGGACATCAAAACAATCTTTTCCCTCTGCCAGTTGCGCCTGGATATTTGTGACAAGATGCATGACGTGGGAATATCGCTCCACAACCATAAGCTGATTAACCTGTACACTGCCGGTCCGCGCTATTCTTCCCAGGTCATTTCTTCCCAGGTCAACGAGCATGACGTGTTCGGCCCTCTCCTTCGGATCCTCCAGGAGCTCATGGGCAAGTTGCCTGTCTTCCTGTTCGTTCCTTCCTCTTCTCCTCGTTCCCGCGATGGGTCGGAGTTCCGCGACTCCTTCTTCAAGCCTGACCATAACCTCAGGGGACGAGCCTATGAGAAACATATCCTCAAGCTTGAGAAAGAAGAGGTAAGGGGAGGGGTTTACATAACGGAGCGCCCTGTAGAGATCGAGCGGGTCTATCCCGTTTTCCGTATGAAAGCGCTGTGACAGAACGACCTGTATGACGTCACCGGCGACGATGTATTCCTTGGCCTTCTGGACTATTGCCTTAAAATCTTCCGCTGACATATTAGATCCGAGGGGCGCGTCGCTATCCACCTTTCTGTATCGCTCCTTTGTTTCGACAGGCGTTCTCAGGATTGCAATCAGCCTGTCTATCTTATCGATGGTTTCGTCGTAAACATCCTTGAGCGCTTGAGCGCCCTCGGTTGCAGCGCATGACACCACTTTTATCGTGTGCCTGATATTGTCGAAAACAATCAGCGTATCGGTGATGAGAAAAACTGAATCGTCCGTCTTCAGGTCATCGGAGGCCCGTGCAGGGAGTTTCTCAAAATAACGAACCATATCGTAGCCCAGGAATCCGACGGCTCCCCCGTAAAAGCGGGGCAGCCCGTCCACGGGAACAGGGCGATAGGTATTCAATAAGTCCTTCAGATATCTTAACGGATTGCCCTCGTGTCTATGGCTTCTGCTTGTGCCGTTTTCGGAAATCACGACATGTTCTCCCTTGACCTTGAAAATGACGCGGGGGTCTGAACCGAGAAATGTGTAGCGCCCCCATTTCTCGCCACCCTCAACGCTCTCAAGAAGAAATACGTGGGATTTCGAGCCGAGTTTCATCAGGGCGGATACAGGCGTATCTATATCGGCCAGTATTTCCCTGTACACGGGGATGAGGTTGCCCTCTTCGGCAAATTTCTTAAACTGGTCAAAGCTCGGGTAATACATGCTTCAAAGTCCCTTTCCTTTGTACTTTAGCCAAAATAAAAAAGGCCGCTCATGATTGCGGCCCTCTGTTATATTGCAAAAACAAAAAAGCCGCGGAGTCCGAAGAGGTCTCCACGGCTATGCTTTAGTTAGCGAGATAAATCAGCGGTGGACGAACCCCTGCATTGAATTCTGCCACCACCAGTTGATGATTGTTGAAAATAAGTAGTTCAATTAAAGACTGTCCCTCTGATATTTATGGCTTTTATACCAGTGCATGGATGTCTTGTCAACAGTATTTTCTCAGGTATTTTTTCAGGTTCATCCGGTTCATGCGTACTTTTGATTTGATAATCTGTTGAAGTGATCCTCGACTG
>Ga0208494_1000016_pt1 | contig 85061 bp, 74 predicted proteins | sample CryBogmetaGMA10M_FD_184544 | JGI IMG/M metagenome (GOLD analysis project Ga0208494, IMG submission 184544) | Freshwater microbial communities from Crystal Bog, Wisconsin, USA - MA10M (SPAdes) | ecosystem: Environmental > Aquatic > Freshwater > Lake | place: Crystal Bog, Wisconsin, USA...
TCGAATATCGAATATCGAATATCGAGTTATGCCTCGCTATTTCGAAAACGGCTGCAAAAGTAGCGATTTTTTAGCATAAGCGCAATTTTTGTAACTTCGCAGCCCATTCAACTCCTGATAAATGAATAATTACCAGAGACTGAACACTATTATTGGCTGGATAACTTTTGCACTTTCAGCTATCGTGTTTTTGCTCACTATAGAGCCTACTGCAAGCTGGTGGGATCCGGGTGAATTTATTTCAACAACATATAAGCTTCAGATCGGCCATCCTCCGGGAGCTCCTACGATGCAGCTTATCGGCCGCGTATTCTCACTTTTTGCATTCGGTAATGTGGCAAAGGTAGCCATGATGATTAATGCTATGAGTGCCATCTGTAGCGCACTTGCAGTGCTTTTTCTTTTCTGGGTTATCACAATGTTTGCGCGTAAGATCGTTGCCCCTGATGGTGCAATGACGAAAGGCCGCATGTGGACGATCTTTGCAGCCGGTTTCATTGGCGCAATGACATTCACATTCACTGACTCTTTCTGGTTTTCAGCTGTTGAAGGGGAAGTCTATGCCATGTCGGCCATGTTTACATCGCTTGTATTCTGGGCTATCCTGAAATGGGAATCCGTAGCCGATGAAAAACACGCTTCGCGCTGGCTGATTTTTATTGCCCTTATGATCGGATTCGCTATCGGCGTGCATCTCCTGAACCTGCTGACTATCCCGGCGCTTGCTTATGTGATCTATTTTAAGAAATACAAACCTACGCGCAAAGGAATGGTTCTGACTTTTCTGATTTCGGTTGTTGTACTGGCCTTTATAATGTATTTTGTCATTCCCTGGATCCCTAACCTGGCGGGGAAATTCGAGATCCTTTTTGTAAATTCTTTCGGCCTCCCATTCCAGAGCGGGACTGTCTTTTATTTTACAGCCCTGATCGGGCTTATTGGCTGGGGGCTGTATTATACGCGCAAAACGAAGCGTCCGCTGATAAATACAGTTATTCTTTCGTTCGCATTTCTGTTGATGGGCTACTCGACGTTTTTAGTATTGGTGATCCGTTCCAATGCCGACACCCCCATCAATGAAAACGACCCTAAGGATATCGTAGGTCTTGTATCTTACCTGAATCGTGAACAATACGGGACCTGGCCCATTTTCTACGGACAATATTATAATGCTCCTATTGTTGGTTATGAGGACGGCAGCCCTGTGTATGCGCATGATTCGGCTACACGTAAATATGTTATCGTGGATGACCGCAAGGGAACGATCCCTGTTTACGATTCCCGCTTTATGACGATCTTCCCAAGGATATGGAGCCGTGAATCGGATCGCAAAGGCACGATAGATTTTTATAAAAAATGGGGAGGGGAGGGGGTTCCCATAACCACCACCGATGAGGATGGCAAAACACAGACCCTGAACAAACCGACTTTTGCCGATAACCTGAAATATTTCTTTACATACCAGGTAGGCTGGATGTACCTGAGGTATTTTCTTTGGAATTTCTCAGGACGACAAAATGATGTGCAGGGTTTCGGAGGGGTTGAAGACGGGAACTGGATCACTGGTATACCGTTTCTTGACAAATGGAGGCTTGGCCACGACCAGTTGAAACTCCCCGACAGCAAGAAGAACTGGGGCACAAATAAGTATTATATGCTGCCTCTGATCCTCGGCCTCATCGGCTTTTTCTTCCAGGCTAAAAAGGAGTCCAGGGGAACTATCATCATCACGATGCTGTTCCTGATGACCGGGCTTGCAATCGTCGTTTACCTGAACCAGAAACCCTTTGAACCTCGCGAGAGGGATTATTCTTATTGCGGATCCACGTATGCATTCTCGATCTGGATCGGCCTTGGAGTAATTTATCTGATCCAGCTGGCAAAGAAATATTTAAAGAAAGAATACCTGTCGGTAATTCTTGTATTTGCCTTCTGTTTCCTGCTTGTTCCAGCGAACATGGCAAAAGAGAACTGGGATGACCATGACCGCAGCGGAAAATATTCCTGCCGTGACTTTGCAGCCAATTACCTGAATTCATGCGATCAACAGGCGGTGCTCATTACGAATGGCGACAATGACACTTTCCCCTTATGGTACGACCAGGAAGTTGAAGGTATTCGCACCGATGTCAGGGTTGTGAATTTTATGCTTGCTTCCGGTGCCTGGTATATCGACCAGCTTTATCAAAAAATGTACGAATCGAATCCTCTGCCATTTACCTTAAAACGGAAACAATACGGTGCCGGGCAGAATGACATAATACCTTTTTACGACATCGGTGTAAATGGATATGTAAATCTGAAAGATGTCATTGATTTTATCAGGAGTGACGATCCCCAGACCTTTCTGACACTGCAAAACGGGACAAAGATCAAGTTCATCCCATCCAGGAAGGTTAAACTTGCCGTGGATAAAGAGGCCTGCATCAGGAACGGGATCGTACCTGAGCATCTTAAAGACAAAATGGTTGATACCATATACTGGACTATACGCGGAAACCAGCTTTACAAGAATGATATCATGCTGCTTGATTTCGTAGCGAGCAATAACTGGACACGCCCGCTTTACTTTGCATCTCCCAGCAGCGTGAGTCACGTTTTTAATGTTGAGAAATTTTGCAGTGTAACCGGATTCGTTTACAAGTTCATGCCGCTCCCTGCCGATTCGGCCGATTATATCCAGGGCATGGGGGGAATCGATGCATTAACATCTTATGACATCCTCATGAACAAATGCAAATGGGGCCAGCTCAGTGATCCGAATGTATATATTGATCCGGAAAGCCTCAATAACTCTGTCCGTCCAAAGACCAATGCGATGAGAGTCGCCCAGTCACTGGTGAACATGCATAAAAAGAAAGAAGCTGTTATGCTGCTCAACTCGTATCTGAATAACTTCCCCGATTCGAAGATCACTTATGATATGTATATGCTGCCGTTTGCCGAAGTTTATTACCACGCCGGAGATACGGTCAAAGCCAATCAGATCATGAGAAGAGTTTCCCAGGTACTGTCGCAAAATGTGGACTATTACATGTCGTATAATCCGAGTTACCGCCAGTATTTTCAGAACGACATCAATACCAATATGGGTATACTCCGGAGGATTTCGATGATTGCAACCGACAACAGGCAGGTTAAACTTGCAGCTGAAATGGATTCATTGTTTAAAAGAAAACTAAAATCTTATCAATGATTGCCGCACTGACATTTATCCACTGGAACCCAAGCCCTGAGGTCTTCCATATCGGAAGCCTGGCGATTCGCTGGTACGGATTGTTGTTCGCTTCTTCCTTTTTCTTTGGCTATTTTATCATGCTGAAGTTCTTTAAAAAGGAAGGCATAGCGGTTGACAAACTGGATACCCTGACCACCTATATGGTAATAGGGACTGTTGTAGGGGCCAGGCTTGGCCACTGTCTTTTTTATGAACCTGCATGGTACCTGTCTCATCCCATTAAAATACTTGAGGTTTGGGAAGGAGGACTGGCAAGCCACGGAGCCGCCATTGGCATCATGCTTGCAATCTGGATATTCGGTATCAGGAACAAACTCACTTTCCTGTGGACTATCGACAGGATAGTCATTGTCGTGGCTTTATCGGGCGTGTTCATCCGGACCGGGAATCTGATGAATTCAGAGATATTCGGACATGTTACAAGTCTTCCCTGGGGCTTTTATTTCATGAGGGCTGCAAATCCTGCAGAAGCTCTTGACCCCAGGCATCCGACCGAGATCTATGAAGCCTTATGTTATCTGGTGATTTTTATTTTTCTCTGGAGGCTGTATTATGTAAAAAACGGGAAACCTGCTCCCGGCCTGATTTTCGGGCTGTTTCTCACACTTGTTTTCGGGGTACGTTTTTGCCTTGAGTTCCTGAAAGAGCCACAGGTGGGTTTTGAACAGGGTATGCTGCTGAACATGGGACAATTGCTGAGTATTCCCCTTATTGCCCTTGGTATCTACCTGGTTTACCGCAGCCGCCGGATTGCTGCCTGATCATACAATTCTTTCACTCTTTGTTTAAGAACTGTTAAATCATTCCTGAGTATGATGCCTTGATACCCGGCAATATTTTCCAGTGCTGAACTGAGGTTAAACCCCTTCTCGGAAACCGAAAAATGGATCTTTTTTTTCGAAAGCCTTGCGGCCAGATATTCCTGCTCGGTCTGACCCGGCGTAGGGATAAGGATCGCAGGCTTTCCAATTTCGGCAAGGTCCATAAGGGTGGAATACCCGCTTCGGCAAATCACATATTCAGCCTTCGTAATATAATACCTTAACAAAGACGATTCCAGATGAGGAAATACATGAATGCGGCTATCTATGACTTGCCGGTCTGTTGATTCGGTTCGTCCTCCTGCAATGATAGCAGAATCTGAAGTTTCCCTGAGCTGTTTGATGATCAGTGATTCGAGCATGCTGCGCCGGGGTTCAGGTCCTGAGATCAAAGCGACAATGCCGGCAGGCTGACAGGGAAGACTGCCTGGTTCATGAAGCGGACCGGAAAAGTGTGTGAGAGGACCGATAAAATAACAACAGGCAGGAAGCCCGGGGAAATGCGAAAGCCGGCCCGACAGTCCGCCTTCGTCTTCGGTATCAGGGATCCAGCATTCATCGTACCTGCTGATAAATGACATCGTAAGCTTTCTGAGAACAGGTTCCAGCCACTTCATGCCTGCAGGAAGCTGTATGTTAAGTTGATGGCTGATGAAGACCGATTTCACGCCCGCATTCCAGCAGCCATAGCGGTTATCGGAGATCACGAGGCTTGCCCCGGTTTCCTTCAGCAGTTTCTTCAGGAATTCATGTTCCACCCTGAACCCGTTAAGCAGGCGGGGGATATTTGCCGCCATAGCCGGCAGCATTCCGGAACCCCGGGGGTATCTTACTTCTACTCCCGGAAACCGCAGAAGTTCCAGTTCGGGGTATTCATTATAATAGAACTCCCATGGCCTTCCGTCTGCCGCAACAATTACCCTCCAGCCATTATCGCGGAGAGCCCTGATCACTGGAACACAGCGTGTGGCGTGGCCGATTCCCCAATCGAGGGGGCATACAAGCGCTACGGGATTGAAAGTCTGCAATGAAAAAGTATTACAAGGGCCTATCACTTTCAGGTTCAAGGCGGATAAAGATAAGGAAAAACCAAATGGATCATACGGCATTATCATATACTCTTGCATTGACTCAGATTCCCGGAATCGGCAGTGTGAACGGGAAAAAACTGATCAGGATGCTGGGAAGCGCCCGGAATGTGTTTGACCATTACCATGAATCAAAGGATTTTAATCCCAGGTTGATGAGGCTGATACGTCAGGCATTAAAAGACAGGGCAATCTGGAAAAGGGCCGAGGACGAGATGAAATTCATCGAGAAGTACAGGCTGAAGGTTTTATTTTTCCTGGACCCGGATTATCCAAGACGGCTGGTTGACTGTTTCGATTCACCGGTTTACCTTTTTTACAAAGGCAGCGCTGACCTGAACGCAGAAAAGATCATCGGTATTGTGGGGACCCGCAGCGCTACCGATTATGGAAAGTCTGTCACCCGGGACCTGATCAGTGGTCTCAGGCAGGAAAGTCCCCTGGTCGTTAGCGGACTTGCATACGGGATCGACAGTCATGCGCACAGGGCTGCACTTGATAATGGCCTGGATACACTCGGTGTCCTGGGTCATGGTCTTGATCGTATTTATCCCGGCAACAATAAGGCGATGGCAGAAAAAATGCTGAAGCAGGGAGGACTGCTTACCGAATTTTTCAGTTGCACCGAGCCGGACAGGGAAAATTTTCCACAGCGGAACAGGATCATTGCAGGGCTCTGTGATGCCATCGTCGTTGTCGAGGCAGCCGAAGAGGGAGGGGCGCTCATTACTGCCGATATCGCCCATAGTTATGGTAGGGATGTGTTTGCGATCCCCGGGAGGATCGGTGACAAGTATTCCGGCGGATGTAATATGCTGATGAAACTTAAAAAAGCCGAAGTCTTAAGAAATGCGGAGGACCTTATTTATGAAATGGGATGGAGGGTATCCGGTAAAAAAGTCCCTGCCCTCCAGCCAAAGCTTTTTATTCCCCTGACGAGGGATGAAGAGAAGGTGATCGAGCTGTTACGGGCCGAAGGCGATCTTGATATTGATGAGATAAGCCGGAGAAGTGAATTACCGGTAAACAAAGTAGCAGTTGCTTTGCTCAACCTCGAAATGGAGAACGTAATTCAATGCAAACCGGGCAAATTATTCAGGGTCCAGGGCCTGCCCTGAGGTTCACACCATTTGAATCCCCTGAGCGCATTCCCCGGTGCTTGCAGCGGGGTTAGCGTGCAAAAATAAAAATTCCTATGGGATCGAAGAATCCTTGCTGCTTGCGGCGAGGTTCTTCATTTTCTCCGGAAACAATGATTTTTTATAATTTTACAGATAAATAATCAGGAGCAAATTCCTTTTAAACAGCTTAGCACTGAAAAAACAATTTAATTAAACTGATCTTTGGAAGGCCTGGTCGTAAAATCAACTGGTAGCTGGATCAAGGTACGCCTTGAAGACGGCAGCATCCTGGATTGCAGACTTAAGGGTCAGTTCAGGATCAGGGATATCAAGCATACAAATCCCCTGGCAATTGGCGACCGGGTTGACCTGGAACCTGATTTGCAGCATGGGAATGCAATGATCACCAGGATCCATCCACGGGAGAATTATATAATACGCAAAGCGACGAAGCTTTCGAAAGTCTCACACATCATCGCGGCCAACCTTGATCATGCCTATCTGATCGTGACTCTTGCCGAACCGCGCACATCAACAGGTTTCATCGACCGTTTTCTTGTAACCGCAGCCGGGTATTATATTCCCGCGAGCCTTGTATTCAATAAAACCGATATATACGGGCCCGAACTTATGCGCCAGCTTGATGACCTCCGTGAGATCTATCAGAAAGCAGGCTATCCCTGCCTTGCTGTTTCTGCCCTGGACGGAACAAACATAGAAGAGCTGAAAATGTTGCTTAAAGGGAAAATCAACCTCTTCTCAGGTCATTCGGGGGCTGGAAAATCAGCTCTTATCAATGCGATACAACCCGGGCTCAACATAAAGACCAGGAAAATCTCGGAGGCGCATCAGAAGGGTATGCATACCACGACTTATGCCGAAATGCACATGCTAAGCGGTGGAGGATTTATTGTGGATACACCAGGGATTAGGGAATTCGGCCTCGTCGATTTTGAAATGTCAGAAATCCCAAGATGCTTTCCTGAAATGGAAAATCTTTTACCCTATTGCCAGTATAAAAACTGCACGCATACTCATGAGCCCGGCTGTGCCGTTAAAAATGCCCTCGACAGCGGGGAAGTCAGCCGTTTGCGATATAATAGTTATCTTAGCATCCTCAATGATAGCTAGAGATCTCATAAATGATGCTGTAATTGCGCTCAGTCCCACCGATATAGGCTCGGATGCCCTGGGCCTTATGGATGAACTGCGTGTTTCCCATCTTCCGGTAGTCAGTGAACTGGAATTCATAGGTCTGATCTCCGATTCAGATATCTACAATCGTGGCGAATTTGATCAGCCTGTATGTGACAGCAAAATCACACTCAGCAGACCCTACGTTTATGAGAACCAGCACGTCTATGATGTCATGCTGATCATATCGGGGCAGAAGCTTACCGTGCTGCCCGTTTTGAACCTGAAGAACCATTACCTGGGTGTTATTACCCTGGGCGAACTTGTTCAAAGGTTTTCAGCTATGGCCTCCCTCGATAATCCCGGTGGCATTATCATGCTCGAAGTAAATAAGAAAGATTACCTTCTTACTGAAATAGCGGGCATAGTCGAATCGAACGACGCGAAGATCCTGAGCCTTTACACCACTTCTCACCCGGATTCCACGAAGCTGGAGATCACAATCAGGGTGAACAGTGTTGATATAGGCGCCATACTCCAGACCTTTTACCGCTACAATTATATTGTAATAGCTAGCTGGTCAAAGGAGGATTCTTTCGGCGACAGCATGCAGGACCGGTTTGACGCCCTGATGAATTACCTAAACATCTGAATTATGGGAAGGGCTGCAGCAGCAGTGAACCGCTTGCTGAGACAGGCCTTTTTCCTGCTTTTGATTGCTGATTCCCTGACTGCAATGGCTCAGGACCCCTATGTCATTGCTGGGACTGTCAGCATTTCCGGAAACCATATCACATACCGGAACATTATCATCCGTGAGCTGAAATTCAAAGAAGGAGATACACTTAAAACGGATCAGTTGCCGCGAATACTCAGCCAGGCGAAAGAGAACATCTTCAATACACGGCTTTTCAATTTCGTTACCCTGGATACAACGGTAAACCCTCTGACGAAAAGGATGAACCTTGACATTGAGGTCATTGAGAGATGGTATATATGGCCTATGCCGTTTATTCAGCTTTCGGATCAGAACCTCAATGCCTGGCTCCAGACTCTTGACTGGAGTAAGCTCACATATGGCATTGATTTTACATTTTTCAATGTTCGCGGCAGGAACGAAACCCTTAAGATCATGACCCATTTCGGATTTAACCAGAAATATGGCTTCACATATAAAATCCCGTATGTCAATAAAAAGCAAACCCTCGGGATAGGGTTCGGGGCTGATATGGAGCTCAACCACGAGGTGGCTGTAGAAACCACGGATAATCAGCCTTATTATTTCAACAGCACAGGTTCATATCCGAAACAGCTCACTTATGCTTTCGGGGAGCTGCTGTTAAGGCCCAATATCTATGTCATTCATACGCTCAGGCTTGGATACAGCCATTATTATTTTCAGGACACCTTGTTGCATGTTCCCGGGTTTTCAATGACATTCAATAATAACCAGGATTTCGTCACCCTCTGGTATCAGTATAAAAACGATCACCGTGACGTGCAGTATTATCCTCTCAAAGGATGGTATTTTGACCTGGAATTCAGTCATTCACTGCCATTGTGGTTTACACATAATACCTATATCAAATCACTTTTCAGGAAATATTTTAAGTTACACGAACGCTGGTACTATGCGTTCTCCCTGCTTGGTAAACTGAGTTTCGAATCTCAGCAGCCGTACTATCTTCAGAGGGGTCTGGGCTACAGCCGGGAGTTTGTAAGAGGATATGAATATTATGTTGTTGACGGACAGCATTATCTTCTTTTCAAAAACAATGTCAAATTTGCCATTTTACCCGAAAGGGTCGGGAAGTTTAATTTCATCAGGACCAGCAAGTTCAATACCATTCCTTATGCCCTGTATGCCAATCTGTTTGTTGATATGGGTTATGTTTATGCCTACCAGCAGATTGCATATGGTTTTATTGACACATCCCTCCCCTTTAACTCCCTTCAGAACACTTTTATGATGGGTTACGGACTGGGTTTGGATTTTACGACTTATTATGATGTTGTGATCCGAGTTGAAGGTTCGATGAACCTGCTGGGCAAACCTGGGGTGTATATTCATTTTATTGCACCCATTTAAGGGTTTTTTGTATCCCTTTTTCCTGTATCTTTGCAAACTGTTTTAAATTCAGCTTTTCTGATGAAATTTGCCGTTTACGGAAAGCAGCTTGCCGAACCGGTTTTACCGCTATTACAGACCCTTGTTGATAAGCTTGGGTCTGCCGGTGGGCCACTGTATTTTTATGAGCCTTTTTTCAGGTCTCTCGGGGGAAAGATAAATTTCAGTGTCGAACCTGTATTGTTCACTGTTCAGGCCGATATACAGGGCAAAGTTGACATTTTGTTTTCCATCGGAGGCGATGGCACCATGCTTGATGCGGTCACCCTGGTCGGAGATTCAGGGATATTGCTCACCGGGATCAATATGGGAAGGCTTGGCTTTTTATCCGGCATTTCAAAAGAACGGATCATTCCTGCACTGGATGCGATCTTTGCTTCAGAATATGATCTTGACCAGCGTACCCTTCTGAAACTTGAAACCGAAAACGGTATTTTCCGACCTGTTAATTTCGCTCTGAATGAACTTGCAGTTTACAAGGCAAAACCCGTGTCCCTGCTTACGATACGGACCTGGGTAAACGGTGACTTCCTGAATTCATATTGGGCTGATGGCCTTATCGTTTCAACCCCAACAGGCTCTACAGCCTATTCGCTGAGCTGTACCGGGCCCATTATTGCACCCGACGCCGGGTCCTTTGTGATAACGCCTATTGCAAGCCACAACCTCACTGTAAGACCGGTTGTTTTGCGGGATGATGTGGAGATCCGTATCCTTGTCGGCGGCGAAAAGACTTCATTCTTTGTGAGCATGGATTCGCGTATTCAGGAAGTTCAAAACCCTGTAGAATTGCTGATCAAAAAAGCCGGTTTCAGGATCAACCTTCTGAGGCTGCGGGACGCCTCGTTTTTCAATACACTCCGGGATAAATTAAACTGGGGGCTGGATGTTCGGAATTAGATAAAATTCTTAACATAAGCCCATCCAATAAAATCAGGATTTTTACGTTTAAATAGATTGTTAAAAACCCTTGTAATTCATGTTTAGAGAAATGCGGACGGAAAAAAGCAGGTCATCCTTGTCGGAAGGGTGGATCTGTGCTTTGCTTGTCGGCATGTTCTGTATGTATGGAAGCCGGGTTTCAGCGCAGAACCTCGAAGCAGGATTATTCGGGGGAGCCATATATTACATTGGCGACCTGAATCCGGGGACGCCTTTTCTTAATCCTGGTCTTGCCTACGGAGTTCTTGCAAGGTACGACATCGACGACCGATGGGCTGTAAAGGTGAGCGTAAGCCATGGGAAAGTCCAGGGTAATTCTACACAATCGAAATACATGCCCGAAAGGAATCTTGCGTTTGGAGACCAGATTACTGATTTCTCGGCGGTTGCTGAATTTAATTTCTTTAATTTTTACATCGGAAGCCACAAGAACTGGATAACTCCCTATATTTACGCAGGATTTTCGTTTTTCCTGTTTAACCCGAAAAATGGTGTCGTCCTGCGGGACTTAGGGACAGAGGGTCAGAATATAGGTTACGAAGGAAGAAAACCCTATAATACTTATTCTTTCGGGATACCTTTCGGATTGGGAGTTAAGATAAGTCTTACCGGCAGGCTGGCTCTTGCTGTCTTTTGGGAAATGCACAAGACATTTACCGATTATATTGATGATGTGAGCACGACTTATTACCTTGACGGGCATTCAATTGATCCAAATGTTCCGTCACAGGTACTTTCAGACCCGACCAGGAGTTACAGTCCGGGTATGCAGAGGGGGAATTCGAGGACCAACGACTGGTATTCGTTCAGCGGTGTTACACTCAGTTACAAATTTAACCTGTTAACGCGTAAGCGCTGTAAGGATCTGGAGCATTAACCAACTATGGCCGAAAAGAGTTTAAAAGTACGGATTGACCCGAAAAAGCTGCCAGCTCATGTTGCCATTATCATGGATGGTAACGGGCGTTGGGCGAAGAAGCAGGGCTTCGTTCGTACTCTTGGTCATGAAAGGGGAGTGGATTCAGTAAAAAATACGGTTGAGGCTGCAGCAGAGCTTGGCATTGGTTACCTTACCCTGTATGCTTTTTCCACCGAAAACTGGAACCGTCCAAAGTATGAGATTGACGCCCTGATGCGCATCCTTGTAAAATCACTGCACAGGGAGATGGACACTCTCATGAAAAATAACATCCGCTTACAGGCAATAGGCAACCTGAACAGCCTTCCTGCAGGCAGCCTGAAGGAACTCTCGAAATCCATTAATACAACTTCCGGTAATAACGGCCTTACTCTTGTTTTGGCACTTAGTTACAGTTCGAGGTGGGAGATTCTTGAAGCAGTTAAATCGATAGTTAATGAAGTAAGAGACGGAAAGCTTGAGGTTGAAAATATAGACCCGGCATGTTTCAACCGTTTCCTTACCACATACAATATTCCCGAACCCGAATTACTTATCCGGACCAGCGGTGAATACAGGATCAGTAACTTTTTGCTGTGGCAGATCGCCTATGCCGAATTATATTTTACGCCTGTGTTATGGCCCGATTTTTCAAAAGAGGACTTTTATGCTGCCATTGTAGATTTCCAGCAAAGGGAGAGAAGGTTTGGAATGACAAGTGAACAGATCAATAAAATCGAACAACAAATGCATAGGCGATAGGATGGATAAACGATTTCTGATACTCTTCCTGCTACTCATTGTACTCGTGCCGGTGTCAAGGGCCCAGATCACTATCGGCCAGCAGACCGGGGTGGACTACTCCAACCCGAAGGAATATACTATTGGAGGGATCACCGTAAGCGGTGTTAGATACCTTGATGCAAATGTCCTGATCATGTTATCGGGCCTCACAGTGGGTGAAAAGACGAAGATCCCGAGTGACAAGATCACAAGTGCCGTAAGAAAATTATGGGATCAGGGTCTTTTTGAAGATATTCAGATTTCTGTAACCAAAATCGTCGATAACCAGATTTTCCTGAATATCTGGATGAAGGAACGTCCAAGGCTTTCAAAATTCCAGTTCAACGGTATTAAAAAGTCGGATGCCGATGAAATTCGTGAGAAGATCAGGTTGGTGAAGGGTGAATATGTGACCGATAACATGATCCTCAAAACCAAAAACATCATCAGAAAATATTATACCGATAAGGGATTTTTAAATGTTCAGATTAACATACAGCAAAGGAAAGATACTTCGGCAGCTAATGATGTGATCCTTTTCATCAATATAAGTAAACAGGAAAGGGTCAAGATCTACCAGATCAACATACACGGCAATACCCAGCTTAGCTACGAGTTAGCCATGTCGGCTATGAAGAAAACGAAGGAGAAAAGTGTGTTCAACCCCATGGACGGGATGAGCGGTATGATTGTGGATGCAGGTTATCATGCGGCTACGCTCGATTTTACGGAAATCGCGAACGATCTTGAAAAGCAGGGTGTCGATAATGTCAGGCTTAGAATATTCAAATCTTCAAAATTTATTCCTGAAGACTACGAAGAAGACAAGCTGAACCTCATCAAACGGTATAACTCTCTCGGATATCGTGATGCCAGGATCATAAAAGATTCCATTTCGAATTATGATGAAAGTACAATCAAGGTTGACATCTGGGTTGACGAAGGTCCCAAGTACTACATCCGGAATATCAGCTGGGTTGGCAATACAAAATACACAGCCGATCTTTTAAACCACTTTCTGAAGTTGAAAAAGGGAGATGTATACGACCAGGAAACTCTGGAAACAGCTTTGTCATATAATCCCAACGGTGCTGATATACGTTCTCTTTATATGGACGACGGCTACCTTTTCTTCGACGTAGTTCCTGTGGAAGTAAGGGTGGAGAATGATTCCATTGACCTTGAGATACGTATGCATGAAGGGCCGCAGGCAACCATCAACAAAGTCTCAATAAAAGGGAATACGAAGACGAACGATCATGTTGCCCTGCGTGAGGTTCAGACCCGGCCCGGCCAGTTATTCAGCCGTGATAACCTTATACGTTCCCAGCGCCAGCTGGCACAGTTGAAATATTTTGATGCTGAAAAACTGACCCCCAATGTAAACCCAAGGCCGGATCTGGGGCAGGTTGACATAGAATACGGGGTGGAAGAAACCTCAGCCGACCAGGTTGAATTGTCGGGAGGCTGGGGGTATGGCAGGATCATCGGTACCCTTGGTTTGTCCTTCAATAATTTTTCACTCAGGAATATCACAAACCTGAAAGCCTGGAGACCAATTCCTGCAGGGGACGGACAAAAACTAAGTGTGAGGTTCCAGACCTATGGATCAGGCTATTACAGCTATTCGTTCTCATTTACTGAACCCTGGGTTGGTGGGAAGAAACCATTGGCTTTAAGCCTTTCATACGTCCATTCACGTTATACAAACGGCCTTGCCAAAGACGATCCTTTGTTCGGTTTCTTTAAGATTGACGGTTTGTCTGTTGGTCTGGGTTCCCAGTTGAAATGGCCGGATAACTATTTTACCCTGTACGAGTCATTTAATTATAATAAATACACAACCCAGAATTATTCATCTATTTTCTCATTTGGCGGGGGCAATGGTACCTATAATGCATTAAGCCTTTCAGTAGTACTTTCGAGAAAATCTGTGGATGCTCCGATTTTTGCAAGAAGCGGTTCGGAGTTTTCGATCACAGGCGAAGTAACCCCTCCATACTCGTTATTTCGTGGTAAAGTGGATTACAGCACTATGACTACAAATGAAAAGTACAAATGGGTTGAATTCTGGAAATTCAAATTTAAAGGCGCCTGGTATATCAACCTTATTCAGAAACTGGTTTTGACGCCCAGGGTTCAGTTTGGAGTGCTGGGCGCTTACAACTATGACCTTGGTATAACACCATTCCAGAGATTCTACCTGGGTGGGGACGGGCTAACAGGTTATAATAATATGGATGGCAGGGAACTGATCGGCATGAGAGGATATGTCAACAACTCACTTACACCTGGTTATCCCAATACCATACTGGGAGGAACGGTTTATACAAAATACACTCTCGAACTGCGATACCCGATCTCCCTGAATCCTTCTGCCACGATTTACGCACTTACATTTTTAGAAGCCGGAAATGACTGGGCCATGTGGAAAGAGTTCAATCCATTTAATGTATACCGTTCGGTAGGAGTCGGGATAAGGGTGTTTCTGCCCATGTTCGGCTTGCTGGGTCTTGACTGGGGTTATGGTCTGGATCCTATACCAAATGCTCCTGGTTCGAATGGCAGCCAGTTCCATTTCTCAATCAATTCATCACTGGACTAAAACAGGTAGCGAGGTAGTGAAATAGCGAGGTAGCGAAACAGTTAAAATTTATAGCGAGAAGAAATAATCAATTTAAAGCATATGAAAAAGTCAGCATTTATAGCAATTGTGTTTTTCCTGCTGATATCATTCAGCGGTCATGCACAGAAATTCGCATATATCGACAGTCAGTACATACTTGACAACATTCCTGAGTTTGCCGAGGCACAGGCTCAGCTGGATGAATTAAGCAACCAGTGGCAGAAGGAGATAGACGCGAAATTTGCCGATATAGATAAATTATACAAAGAATTTCAGGCTCAGGCGGTTCTTCTCCCGGAGGATATGAAAAAAAAGAAGGAGCAGGAGATTGTTGATGCCGAGAAAGATGCAAAGACTCTTCAGAGGACAAGGTTTGGGAAAGACGGAGACCTGTTTAAAAAGAGGCAGGAGTTTGTCAAACCTATTCAGGAAAAGATATACAATGCCATCCAGGATATTGCCACTAGTAACAATTATGCAGTAATCTTTGATAAAGGAGGCAGTCTTTCGATCTTATTCGCAAACCCCAAATACGATATCAGCGATGAAGTGCTTGACAAGCTGGGAGCCAGTTTATCAGGACGTAAAAGCAGGACAGGCAAGCCCGGGGATAACAGCGGAGGTAAAACGAATGAACCCCCTCCAAGCGGCGGAAAAAAATAAGGCCGGATCAGATGGTTTGGCATTCAGGATTTTTTAATAATTTTGCAGTTCCAATCAGAGTATAAACAATTTAATAGCACAAAATGAAAAAGTTAGTCAAGATTTTTGCAGTTGTTGCACTTGTTTTTTGTATGTCAGCATTAGCCCAGGCACAAAATCCAATTAAGATCGGCCATATTGAATTCAATAACCTTTTGCAGGCCATGCCCGGCATTGATTCCGTAAAAATAAAACTTCAGGCTTACCAGAAAGTCCTTACCGACCAGCTGGACGCAATGAAATCGGAATTTGAGAACAAATACATGGATTACCAGTCCCAGTCTGCTACCATGTCGGATCTTATAAAACAGACTAAGGAAAAGGAACTTCAGGACCTCCAGGCCCGCAGTGATGCATTCTCTCAGAAAGCACAGACAGATATGCAGGCGAAACAGCAGGAACTTGTACAGCCTTTTATCGACAAAGCCAAAGCTGCCGTTAAGGAAGTTGCAAAAGAAAACAAGTACACCTATATACTGAACGCGATTGAAGATGTGGTTCTTTACAGTGAACCTTCAGATGACCTCATGCCTCTTGTCAAGAAGAAACTTGGCATTGCGAATTAGCCATAAGCCATGAGTAAAAAGTTAAACCGGTTCGAAAGTGCCGGTTTTTTTTATTTCCATGACTGGGGATCTTCATTGTACCAGGATGCGTAACGGTTATAATTCCGCGAGATACGGTTCACCTGGCCTTCAAGCAAGCCCTGGTCGATATCCTTGACTTTGCGGGCAGGGATCCCGGCCCATACAGAGCCCGAATCAACCACAGTACCTTCGGTCACCAGCGCCCCGGCTCCGACTATTGAATTGCTGTTTATAACCGCCCCGTCCATAATGATGGCTCCCATGCCGATGAGCACGTTATCGTGGATGGTACAGCCATGAATAATAGCATTATGAGCGATGGAAACATTATTGCCTATATCTACAGGCCACTTCTGGTAAGTGCAATGAATTATAGCGCCATCCTGAACATTCACATTATTTCCTATACGGATGTGATGAACATCACCCCTGATAACGGTATTGAACCATATACTGCAGTTGCTGCCCATCACCACATCGCCGGTGATGGTCGCATTATCGGCCAGAAAGCAGTCTTTCCCGAATTCAGGAACAATACCTTTGACCGCTTTAATGAGTGCCATCGATGAATTTATTTAATCTTTCGGAATTTTGTTTACGGGGGCTGACTTTCTTTCCGAAACCCTTGGATAGTCGAGTGAATAGTGCAATCCCCTGCTTTCATGCCTTGCCTTTGCGGCTTTAATGATCAGATAACCGATATTGATCAGGTTGCGGACTTCACAGATCTTCCGTGTAAGGATTGATCTGTCGTACAGCTCCTCCGTTTCCCTGTAAAGAATTTCGAGCCGGTCAAGTGCACGCTGAAGTCGTAAGTTTGATCTTACGATCCCCACATAATTGCTCATGATGCTTTGAACTTCTTTCAGCGTCTGGGTGATCAGTACCATTTCCTCATTCAGGACAGTACCTTCGGCATTCCAGTCGGGAATATTATCGTGTATCTGGATTGCATTCACCTTGCCGATGGCATCGGTGCTCGAACGATGCGAAAAAACAAGGGATTCGAGCAGTGAGTTTGATGCAAGCCGGTTGGCTCCGTGAAGGCCGGTTGAGGCGCATTCACCTGAGGCATACAGGTTGCGGATAGTGCTTCGGCCGAATTCATCCGTACGGATACCGCCGCAAGTATAATGAGCGGCAGGTACGACAGGTATCATATCCCTGCTGATGTCAATGCCTGCACTCAGGCATTTGGCATAGATTGTCGGAAAGTGGTTGATCAGTTCATTCTTCGGAAGATGACGGCAGTCAAGACATACATAATCATCCCCGCTGATCTTCATCTCGCTGTCGATGGCGCGTGTAACAATATCTCTCGGGGCCAGCTCGAGCCTGGAGTCATACTTGTACATGAATTCCTTGCCTTCGCGTGTCCTGAGCACAGCACCAAAGCCCCGCACCGCTTCTGAGATCAGAAAAGCCGGCTTTTCTTCGGGATGATACAGGGAAGTGGGATGGAATTGCATGAATTCCATATTGTCAACAACCCCCTTCGCGCGGTAAACCATTGCAATTCCGTCGCCGGTAGAGATCAGCGGACTTGTAGTATTGCTATACACGTTTCCTGCTCCGCCTGTTGCGACGAGTGTGATTTTCGAAAGTATCGTATCGACAAGCCTGGTACGCGGATTAAGGACATATACGCCGAAGCAGGTAATATCCTTTGTCTTTTTATTTACTTCAATACCCAGGTGGTGCTGTGTGATCAGATCAATAGTAAAATAGTCTTCAAGGATTTCAATATTCGGATGACGCTTGACCTGTACAAGGAGTGTGTCTTCTATTTCCCTCCCGGTTTTATCCTTATGGTGCAGAACCCGGTACTCCGAATGCCCGCCTTCCTTCGCCAGGTCAAATCTTCCCGACTTAGTCTTGTCGAACTTGACCCCCCACCTAACGAGGTCCCTTATACGATCAGTCGATTCGTTAATCGTGAGCCTGACAATATATTCATTGCAAAGGCCGTCACCTGCGATGATAGTATCCTGTATATGTTTCTCATAGGAATCAGGAGTGTACATTACTGCTGCAATCCCACCTTGGGCCCAGCTTGTTGCTGTGTCATCCATCTTCGATTTGGTCACAATGCAAACCTTGCCATGCTTCGCCACCTTGAGTGCAAAGGATAATCCGGCTATTCCCGAACCGATCACCAGGAAATCTACTGTTTTTCTCATCATCACCAGGTTTTACAAGTCGAGCAGAAGGGTTAAAGGGTCTTCGCCCATAGTCAGCATCTTTAGCGGATCCTCAACCAGTTCCTTTACTTTTATCAGAAAACCAACGGAATCTTTTCCGTCTATCACACGGTGGTCATAGGAGAGCGCAACATACATCATTGGGGCCACTGTCACCTGTCTGTCAACGGCAATGGGCCTGTCCATTATCTTGTGCATTCCGAGGATCGCGCTTTGAGGCGGATTCAGGATAGGCGTTGATAAAAGGGAGCCAAAAACACCCCCGTTCGTTATCGTGAACGTACCACCTTTCATGTCATCAATAGTGAGCTTGTTTTCGCGCGCTTTGACTGCAAATTCTTTAACCTTTATCTCAAGCCCGGCCAGGCTCAGGGATTCGGCATTTCTGATCACCGGAACGACCAGCCCTTTCGGTGCGCTCACGGCAATACCTATATCCACATATTTCGGGCTGACCAGTTCATCCCCGTCTATCATGCTGTTGACCTGAGGGAAATCCTGGAGGGCAACGGTCACGGCCTTTGCAAATAACGACATCAACCCGATACCGACACCGTACTTTTGTTTGAAGACCTCGCTGTAAGTGTCTTTAAGCTTTAGGGATGCGGTCATGTTGATCTCGTTGAAGGTTGTCAGCATGGCTGTCTGATTCTTCACGGCAACAAGCCTTTCAGCAAGTTTTACCCGGAGAGTCGTGAGCTTTTTCCTCTCTTCTTTTCTTATACTGCTGAATGTGGATGAGGGAACTCCGGCTTTCCTGCCCTGTATAAAGTCTTCAACATTGCTGCGGGTAATCTTCTTCCCGGGAAAAGCCCTGGCAAGGTCGGCTGCTTCTACGCCCTTTTCTTCGATGATCTTTTTAGCAAGGGGAGAAGCTTTAAGACTTTCCTTAATTTTTACCGGGACAGGGGCAGAGACGGGTTCACCAACAGCAATTGCGGCACCAACAGTGACAGGGGCGGAGGATGGTTCAACAACAGCGATTACATCTCCAACAGTAATAGTGTCGCCTTCAGCAGCTTTCAAATGGATGGTACCGTCTCCTGGAGATGCTATTGGAAATGATGCCTTATCGGAATCGATCTCAACGACCTCCTGGTCTTTCTCAACCTGTTCTCCATCGATTACCAGCCATTTCGCCAACTGAACCCGGGTGATAGATTCACCCGGGCTTGGGACTTTAATCTCAATTGCCATATTCTTTATTTCCTTTTCTCCCTGGCAGTCTTCAGGGAATCAACGGTTTTTTGGTCATCCGAATTGTGAATGACACGTTGTTTATATTCAGCGGGGGAAGATTTATTTACCGTATCTGTTCTGATCTCTCCTGCCTTTTCTGCCTTTCCTGAATGCTGCATGTTTTTAGGGCTGCAGCAAAAAAGGAAGGGGATAAGAACAATTACCTTAACCGGCAATAATGAGCTTCTCATTTTTCAGTACGGTTTCATCAGACATCAGAATAATGAAATATATCCCCGGTTTCAGGTTTGCTTTGTTAAATGTTAAAATGTTTTTGCCTGAATATCCTTTGCCTTCAAATAAATTCTTAACCAGTTTTCCGCTGGCATCGATGATCTTTATTGTTAGGGGTGAGGCTTCAGTAAGTGAAAATTCAAGGGAAAAGATGTCGATGACAGGATTGGGGTATATATTTAATGCAGGTTTTTGGCCGGAGCCCGGAGCAATGCCGTTTGAATTATCAAACACCTGGGCAATCCAGGTGTCCCATTTATTATTACTCCCACCGTATGAGCCGCTCATCCAGCAGGTAGGCCTGCCGGCACTGTAATGACGGTAAATGCCTGAATAATCCCCCCAGCGTTCAGGATCACCGGTATAATATGCATAGCCTTCGCCCGGCTTGACTTCAACCGAGCCCGCCTGGTTCATGGTATTGTCATATTCCACGACCCGTACAGAGGGATAAGATGAAGTGTTTACCTTCTGAAATCCTATCAATGCAGCCTGGTCGGTATTATTCACGCCGCTGGAGGCCACGGAGGGATAACAATAATCGGAACCGTTAAGTCCGAAGACAACTGAAGTGTTTTGACCTGAGGTCACGTCAAAGCGGTTATAGTTGATCCCGCAATAACCGTCAGATCTCATTGAATTAAATACAAAGTGAATGATATTATTCAGGTAAAAGCCGCCAAGGGTGCGGGCATCATTCGTGTTCAGCAGTACCGATGTCCCCTGCTGGGCGGCATTGGGAGCGACCTGGTAAGCCGTGGTGTTTATTGAATAATACGTCAGTTGTGCCAATCCCGTAGAAAGGTCATCAGTAAGATTGTAGAACCTGAATTTATTATCATCGGAGGATGTAGTGGCTACCAGGTAACATCCAGGGCCATAACTCCCCTGTTGTCCGTAGGATACCGGGCAAAGTGTAAACGGACTGCCGGCTATGTTATACCACATAGTGTACTGCAGATTGCCTCCGCTGAACCCGGGACCTTTTGTGAACTGGAAAAGGACAGCCTGGCTGAACTTCTTGTCTGAATCACGAAAGAGGTTTCCGGTGATGTAAATTTCGTTATTGGAATAAGCCAGTTTCGGGTAGTCGAAAGCGCATCCGTCGTTCAAAGGATTTCCCGAAAGTTTGTAATACCACCATCCGTCAATGGGGTTATTCGATTTCGAGAAGAAAACCAGCAATTTCGAGGTGGCTGAATTCAGGGGTGAAACCTGGCAGAAGAACACAAAGCGGTCGACGGTATTATCATAGATCACAACCGGATCGCAAACTCCCTTTATGTCACTGTCGCCAATGAAGCTGAGCAGGTCATTATAATACAGGTTGCTGCCCTGGGCATTGGTATAAAATATAGTTGTGTTGGCAACGCTTACAACCAGGCCATCGTTAGAAACAGCAATGCAATTATCAAGAGGGGAACTGCCGTTACTATGGTTCCCCCCAAAGTTAACTCCGATCTCAGGTATCGCTCCGGAGCCTGAATTTTCAGTGGAGGCATATTTCTCTTTCGGGGCATCCATTTTCAGCTTAAGACGTTCGGCTTTTAACCTTTCAACCTCTTCGTCCCGTTCTGTATAATGAATGATAGGGACGGGATTGACAATGGCCCTCCATTGTGGGTCGGCACCGGGATTATTCACGAATCCGGCACATTTAGCAGATAAATTTATGGATTTTGATCCGGTTGCAGGAGGATACAGCCGGTCAAGGGCAGACATGTCAGCTTTGCTGTGTTGTGCAAGTGTTAAACCTGCCGGCAGCAAAAGAATAAACAAAAACAGATAAATCTTTTTCATAATATCAGGATTTGGAAATGCTAAGGTAGGGAAAAATAATCCTGATTCAAAGAAATCCGAATCATTTCTCAGCGCAATGCAACCTGCAGGAACCGTATGAAAACTCACAGCTGCATTTCCCAAGGGCTTTTTCAACCAAAAGGTTCTGCTGCACTTTATGAAGCTGAGATGAGCCTGTGGCCGGGCTTCCGCTGGGCGGCCGGGCAACATAAGTTAGTGCAGGCTTCGGAAAATTATGGATAATATAATTCAGGGCACCCATATTGGCGGGTTCTTCCTGCACCCATTCGAAATGTTTAGCATTCGGATAGTTCAGGACAAGTTCGGAAAGTTTCTTTTCAGGCAGGGGATACAATTGTTCAAGACGTATCACCGCCACGTTCTGCACTCCCAGCTGTTCGCGCTTTTCAATAATATCATAATACACTTTTCCTGAGCAGAAAGCCAGTTTTGTGATTTGACTTTTATTCACCAGCCGGTCATCAATCACTTCGCTAAATCCACCCTGTGTAAACTCACTGATCTTTGAAACGCAGAGCGGATGCCGGAGCAGGCTTTTAGGTGTGAACACCACCAGAGGTTTACGGAATTCACGGTTGGTCTGTCTTCTCAGCAGATGGAAGAAGTTTGCAGGCGTAGTGCAGTTTGCGATCTGCCAGTTGTAATGGCCCGAGAGGGTAAGAAAACGTTCCAGCCTGGCGCTTGAATGTTCAGGTCCCTGGCCTTCATAACCATGAGGCAGGAACAGGACAAGCCCGTTCATCACTTTCCATTTATCCTCAGCGCTGCTGATGTACTGGTCGATGATGACCTGGGTGCCATTGTTGAAATCGCCGAATTGGGCTTCCCATATAGTTAGTCCTCCGGGAGTTGCGAAAGCAAAACCATATTCGAACCCGAGCACTCCGTATTCAGAAAGCAGGGAATTATATACCCTGAAATCAGGTTGTCCTTCGCTGATATGATCGAGGGGGATGAATTTATCCTCAGAGTCTTCCACTGTAAGTACGGCATGACGGTGAGAAAACGTTCCCCTTTGTGAATCCTGGCCGCTTATACGTACAGGGTGGCCTTCTGCCAGCAGGCTGCCATAAGCAAGGAGTTCGCCCATCGCCCAGTCGAGCCTGCCTTCACCCTGCAACATCGCTTTACGGTCATCCTGGAGCTTAACTATTTTACGGAAGAAATTCACACCTTCGGGAAGGTATGTCAGTTTACTGCTTATTTCATACAGAGAGGTTTCGGATATCGCAGTTACGGGTGAGCTTTTAAAATCTTCCGGCAAAGCCCGGCGGAAATCTTTCCAAAGCGGCCCCAGGAACGGAGTGATGTCAGCTTTTTCAATAGTTTTGGATGACTGAAATGCCAGTTCAAGTGAAGCGTTAATTTCTTTGCGCAAACCGGGAATGTCAAAATTCCCTGCACTTCCTTCCTCTTCCAGCTTGTGAATGTATATCTCAAGCGGATCCGGATGACCCTCAATTATTTTGTACAGTATTGGTTGAGTAAAACGGGGCTCGTCGCTTTCGTTATGCCCATATTTACGGTAACCAAGAAGGTCTATGAAAACGTCTTTCTGAAAATAGTTGCGGAATTCCATGGCAAGCCGAACTGTATAGACAACGGCTTCGACGTCATCGGCATTCACATGGAAAACCGGAGACTGAATGGTTTTAGCAACATCGGTGCAATATACGCTGGACCTGCCGTCAAGGTAGTTCGTAGTGAACCCGATTTGATTATTGATGACTAAATGTATGGTTCCACCGGTTTTATAGGCCTCAAGGTCGGCCATCTGTATCGTTTCATATATGATGCCCTGGCCAGCGATGGAGGCATCTCCATGAATAAGAACGGGTACCAGCCTGGAGTTGTCGCCATCATAAGCACTTTCAATCCGGCCGCGCGCAAGTCCTTCCACTACAGGGTCCACTGCTTCAAGGTGGGATGGATTGGGACAAAGAGTGAGGTTCAGCTGATTCCCGTCAGCGGCAACAACCGTTGTGGAATAGCCCAGGTGGTACTTTACATCACCGAGCAGCTCGTCATCACTGTATTCCTTGCCTTCGAACTCGGAAAATATCTGGTTAAAGGGTTTATGCATGATGTTTCCGAGAACATTCAGCCTTCCCCTATGGGCCATACCCAGGATGAATTCATGAACCCCGAGTTCCGCTCCTTTCCCTATCACGGCATCCAGGGCAGGGATAAGGGATTCAACGCCTTCAAGCGAAAAGCTCTTATGTCCCGGGAATTTTTTATGGATGAATTTCTCCATTAACACTGCTTCAGCAAGTTTCCTGAGAATACGGCCTTTTTCATCCAGGGAGAATGCAGGGGTGTTTTTAACCGGCTCCATGCGATTAATGAACCATTCAACCACTTCCGGCCTCCGGATATAATAATACTCTATGCCGATTGATCCGCAATACGTTTTCTGCAGATGGGTAATGATGTCACTAAGTCTGGCGTTACCAAGGCCAAGTTCCCTGCCTGCCTGGAAATCTTTCACAAGGTCGTCCTTGCCGAGAGAGAAATTCTCAATTTCGAGGTTGGGTGTATATTTACGCCTGGTCCTGACGGGATTGGTCTTTGTAAATAGATGACCTCTCTGGCGGTAGGCCGTGATGAGGTTTATGACCTTGAATTCGTCAGGATAAACTGTAGTTTCTCCTGACTGGGCTTTATAATTTTTCTGGCAGAACTCGAAGCCTTCAAAAAAATTCCGCCAGGATTTGTCAACAGATGCAGGATCCTTGCGGTATTTCTCAAAAAGTTCCTCCATCACGGCTGCATCCAGGGTGCTGAGATATGAGAATGTGTCCATGTGTTGTCCTGCTTATTATGCCGGGAATGATTATTTGTAAAATGAACAACAACACCGATCTCAAAAGCGCTGACCGGATATGCGATGAATGCAAAGACAGGAGACGTTATTTGCTATTTGTATGAACAGTAACAACCGTGTTTGAGTTTCCAATGTCTATCCCTACGTAAGTCGTTCCATCCATCAATTCCTGGTTGTTAACTGATTGTGCGAGTGATATCGAATTCAAACAATATCCTTCGCTGGCACAAAGATATGGATCGGGGTAAACAATAACATCGAGAATTTCCTGAAATTCCTGTCTGAAAAGGTCTACCAATTCCTGGTACATTGCACCTCCGCCAACTAAATACAGTTTATTGGCTTTAACAAAGTCTTCATTAAGGAATTTCTTACGCATCCCCGGTGAAATAACTTCATTAAAGTAGCTGGTCAGGGCGCGTTTCCGCATTTCTGTGACATCAACTTTACGACGGTTGATGACAAAGTAGCCGCGTTGAAAAGCACGTTCTATTTGCTGTTCAGTAAGCAGATTGATATAATATTGCTTTTGGATCTCATTCTCAAGAATATTAACGGCAAAGTTGATCCCTTTTTCACTATGGGCAGTTCGCTGAACGATACCGGTTTGGGTGGAAAGGGCTAGTTCGAAGCTTCCAAACCCAAGACTGCCGATAAAGAAGTTCTGTTTCTCGGCAATTTGTCCTTCCCTTATTGCTTTGATGCAACCACTTATCTCGGTTATTACATCGATAGAATCAACATTGACACTAACCGTTTCAACTCCGGAACCCCCAAAGGTCCTGGTATCGAGACTAACCAGATGTTTGCCTAAAAAGAAATCTCTGGCTCCTTTTTTATAAACCGGGTATGTAACGAAAGGGAAACCTGCTGTAATTACCAGTTTATTGTCTGTACCTTGCGTGGCCATAATTAAACTGGTCAAAGCCAATAGCTGATAATCTAACTCTGAGGCTGAACTGTTAAGAAGCTTATGTGGAGCATTGCCTTGATTTAATGCCATATTCCCAATCAGATAATCGTGTTGGTTAAAGTTGACGATTTTCACCCCGTCAATAAAATTTTCAGCCACTTTAGCGTAATCAACGAAGCTCTCTTCGTATACACTTGGAAATACATACGATCGTTTCATAATGATTTATAATTGTTTATAGACATTGATTTATAATATTTCTTTTCAAATTTACCTAATTTGATGGTTCCTGTCAAATAAATTACTTAAAACGGGATGAACTGCCGGTTCCGGGCATTTGCCTGATCGAATTAAAAAGAAATGATTCTTTTTCCTGAGAGTCACCGGAGCCTCCGTTTTCCGGAGCGGCCTCTCCCGGATCTGATTCATTTTCCGGAGGGGTTTCTCTGTTTTCTGTTAGTTCAAAAGGGATATTCGGAAGACTATTGGTATCAACTGCTGAAGATTCTGATAAGGGAATTTTATCGAAGTTGAATTTAATTTCATTTTCAGTCTGCAGAAAAATAAAATGTTTTTGCTTTCTATCCAACATTTTGAAAATGTTTTCAAACGTCGTTTGCGCCAATGAAAATGTATTATCAATCCAGCTTTCTTCCAGTAATCTGATGTTTTCTTCAGCTTGATGTATTAATGCTCTGTCATTTGCTTCCAGTTCATCACGGACAATTATATTTGCTTGCACAACAGCTCCTTCTTCCACATTGATAACCCCGGTATATAAATTTCCAGAGATGGAAGAACCTGGAAAAAGCCTGGTTGTCCCCATCACGACAGCCGTTCCTTCAAGCCTGCCACAGACAACCAGATCGGTGGCGTACAACACGCCTTTCATATAACCGGTCTTGCCTATGATAATATCACGGGACGATTCTATTTTTCCAAAGACCTGACCTTCAATACGCGCCGTGTTGGTAAGTGCAAACACCCCATTGACCTTTGAACCCTCATTGATTACAATTGGTATATCCATAAAGACAATAAGTCAGATCTTATTATACTGCTAATTTATGAATAAGTTGCAAATGATCAACTTATTGACAAATTTCAGTTTTTTTGTCTATATGCAATAATAGCCATTATTTTTTTAATTCCAAAAAGTAAACCGGGAAATACAGGGCAAAAACGCCTTGGAATTTTTTACTTTTTTTGCTGTTTCAGGAAATTATCCAGGCCACCATCCATCCATGTTATAAATTCATCCACATTGAGGTTGTATGCCCGGGGCTTCGCGAGCAGGTTTCCCGCAGTATCAAGCAGTACGTAATAAGGCTGTGAATTTATTTTGAACCGGGATATCTGGAAGTCAGCATAGATGCGGCCTATCGATTTCTTCACTTTGCCGTCGTATTTGCTCGTGATCCATTCAGCCTCAGGGACATCAGTTTTATCATCGACATACAATGCAGTCACGATAAATTTTTCACGGAGTCTTTGAAGCACCGGGGGCGCCGACCAGACATTGGCTTCCATTTCGCGGCAGTTCACGCAGCCGTGACCGGTAAAGTCAATGAAAAGGGGCTTGTTGATCTTTCTAGCGCATGAAAGAGCCTGTTTGTAGTCGAAGTAGCCTTCAAGACCATGGGGCAGCTTCAGGAAATCGCTGTATCTTGCTTTTTCGCAGAGGGCGGATGGCGTGCTGCTGCCACTGCCTGAAAATGCTTTGACTTCCTCGCGGATAATCCGGGTGAGGTCAAAATCAAGCGAGGTTTCAGGAGGAAGATATCCTGATAAGGCTTTCAGGGGAGCTCCAAACATTCCCGGTATCATATAAATCACAAATGAGAAGGTGATAATCGAGAGAAGCAGCCTGGGAACACTGATGAAGGGCAGGTCTGAATCATGGTTGAATTTAAGTTTTCCCAGAAGGTAGAATCCCATGAGTGTGAAGGTGATAATCCACATGGCAAGATAGACTTCCCTGTCAAGGATATGCCAATGGTAAGTCTGGTCAGCTATGCTCAGGAACTTAAGTCCAAGTGCGATCTCAAGGAATCCCAGCACAACCTTGACCGAGTTGAGCCATCCGCCCGATTTGGGAAGACCTGCAAGCCAGGAGGGGAAAAATGCAAAGAGAGCAAAGGGCAGGGCAAAGGCCAGTGAAAAACCTAACATTCCGATAATAGGCTGGAGTATTTGCCCGCTTGCCGATTTCACAAGGATCGCTCCAACGATCGGTCCGGTGCAGGAAAAGGAGACCAGCACAAGAGTAAAGGCCATGAAAAATGCGCCGGTATACCCGCCTTTATCCGCCTGTTTATCGGCTTTGTTCACGAGCCAGGAAGGCAGGGTGATCTCGAACATGCCCAGGAACGATGCCGCAAAGACCATAAAAATCAAAAAGAAAAACACATTGGGGATCCAGTGTGTACTCAGGAAATTTGCAAAATTGGCACCAAGGGTAACAGCGACTACCGTTCCGATTATTGTATAAATGATTATAATTGAAAGTCCGTAGACGATGGCTTGCATTCTCCCTTTGCGTTTGTTCTCGCTGCCTTTCATGAAAAAAGTAACGGTCATCGGGATCATCGGAAATACGCAGGGTGTCACGATCGCAGCAAGGCCTGCCAGGAAGCTTATCAAAAAGAAGATAAGCAGTGATTTATCCTTTTCTGTACCCGCAGGGACTGAGCTGAACTGTGTCAGTTTAGCGCTGTCCTGTTTTGCACCGCAGCATGCTTTTGCACCGGCTGTTTTTGAGGTATCGGTTACGGAAACATTAGCTTTATTGGCAGCGGCTGTTGCACCCCCCGCAGCTGTAACTTTCCCGGGCTCTTCCCGGGTCGTTGCAGTTGAAGCGGCTTCCGGATTTCCCCTGACAGCAAACTCAAACTCTGTTTCGACCGGTGCAATGCAAGAGCGGTCGTTGCAGCACATGAAGTATACATTGCCTTTGACTGTAAAATCTGTTTTTGAGAGGACCTTTATCTTTTGTTTGAAAACACCTTTGTCGGGGAAATAGGTGACAACCATATTATTCATCTGCGGGTCTTTTTCCTTTACCCCTTTAGGTTCATCAACTTTTCCGACCAGTTCATAATAAGGGCTTTTAATAAAGGTGAATTCAGTGGGTACAGGTCCATCAGGAATAACTTCCTGTGAATAGGTATGCCACCCTTTGTCGGCATTTGAAATCAATAATAAGACAGCTTCGCCGGGCTTTGTCTGTTCAACTTTAAAGGTCCATTTTACAGGTTCAAGTATCTGAGCGAACAGGAATAAAGGCATCAAAGCAAATGCCAGAAAGAAGAAGCTTGATCTTTTCATGACTTCCTTGAATGTTAGGGGACAAATGTAGGGAAAATCGCGAAGCAGAGAAAATTTGTAAAGCCGGCCGGGTCACAACATCACGATCCGGAATATTCTTAAGGTTTTCGAAGTAATCCTGAACCTCTGGTCTATGCGCAGGCCGATCACCCATGCAATTTTTCCTGAACTGCATAGGACCCGGGTGTTTTCTTTATCCGGAAGGGATATCTTTTCGTTGATAAGCAAGTCGCTCACTTTTTTCTTTCCATTCATACCAAATGGATGAAAGCTGTCGCCTGGCTGCCACTTTCTGACCTCCAGGGGGAATGTCAGTTTATCAAAGTCAAGACTGGCATACTCCTTTCCTGCGGGAAGGATTGTGTCTTTCCTGTTCTCCAGAACAGAGAGTCTGAGTTTCACCGGACTCAAAATGCTCTTTGTTCTCTCTGATATCAACTTAACAGTTGCATCCTTCCTGCATTGAACCGGCTGTATTATCATTGAATCCCGGTCCTTTACAGCACGATGAGTAGGGGATAAAAATGTCGTTCCGCTTTTCCCGTCTAAGTTTGCCAGGATATCGGCAACAACGCTTGAGTTAAACCCAAAGTAAGAAAAAATCTCCCATGCGTAGAGTTCGCAGGGGGAAGTGTTTTTCAAGGCATTGATATCAATGATGGTTTTTGCATTTTGCTTTTTTACAATGCTGCCGGTCTTCCTTTTAATTTCCTTTTCACCGATCTCCTGCCATGCTTTCAGGATCTTTATTTCAGAAGTGATTGTTTTCTTGAAATCAGGATTGAGTTCCTCAAGTTGCGGGATTATTTTCCGGCGGATCTTATTCCGGATGTACTTATCTTCAAGGTTCGAGCTGTCCTGCATGAAACTGATATGATATTCTTTCGCATAGTTTTCAATATCTTTTCTGAATGCAAACAGCATAGGTCTTATAATATAACCCTGTTTACGAAGGATACCGTGCAAACCGGAGATCCCGGTTCCACGGATAAGGTTTATCATAAAAGTTTCAACCTGGTCGTCAAGATGGTGGGCTGTTGCAATACAATCAAATTTCCCGGATGATCTTAACTCTTCAAACCAGGTGTATCTAAGGTCCCTTGCTGCCATCTGGACTGATATCTTCCGCTCCACGGCATATTCAGCTGTCTTAAACTGCTTTGTATAAAAGGGAACTTTAAACTTCTTAGCAAGAATTCTGGTAAAATCTTCCTCGGCATCGCTTTCTTTTCCTCTCAAACCAAAGTTGCAATGTGCGATCCCGAATGTATAACCTGCTTTGTAAAACAGATCGGTCATAACGACCGAGTCGATCCCGCCCGAAACTGCAAGCAGTATTCTGTCAGTTTTCAGGAACAGCTTGTTTTTCTTGATAAAGGATTCAAAAAGACGGATCATTGCCAGCCAGTAATGTACTCAGTGGTGTGACGCATAAGGCAAATTTACGGCAATAAATACTTATTCCCTGATAAACTTCCCGCAACCGGCCAACCCGTTTTGATTCACTTCAATCATAAACAGGCCAGCGGGTAAGGGGTTGATGTTTATTAAAATTTTGCTGCTGTAAATGAGTTGTTTAAGCATCAACTGGCCCATCATGTTGTATATACATACAGTGCCGCTTTCAGGCGGGAGAGTCAAAGATCCCTGAATTTCAACAGTAATATGGTCTTTTGCCGGATCAGGAAAGATGTTAAAAACAATCTTTGGTTTTTGTTCTTCTATTCCTACTCCACCGTTGATGGTTTTCATGATGCTCCCGTTGTTCCCCGCAATATATCCGGTCTTATCATCGGTGAAGAACACATAGTGGAAATCGACGCTTGTTTTTAATACCAGGTTAAACCAGCTTGCTCCGCCATCAGTCGATTTAAGAAGAGTTCCATTGGTCCCCGTGATGAAACCTGTATTTTCAGAAGGGAAGCAAATTGAAAAAAGATCATTGCTGGTGACCGCAGTGACCTGGGTCCAGGTTGCTCCACCATCAGGTGTAGTCAGGATCAATCCGTTGGTCCCGATTACGAAGCCTGTGTCGGCATTTCTGAAGACTACCGATAACAGGGCATTAGTAAAGCCTGAAGTGAGGTTCTCCCAGTTTAATCCGCCGTCGGTGCTTTCCATAATTGAACCGCCGGCCCCGACTGCATATCCAGTATTCGGATCTGTAAAAAAGCAGGAATTAAAGGAAGTCGTATAACCTCCTGTATATGATGCGGTCCAGTTTGCCCCTGCGTCGGTCGTTTTAAGGATTGTGCCTCCGCTTCCAAGGGCGAATCCGTCGTTGGCATCGATGAAATAAACTGAGTTCAGGTCATAGGATGTTCCTGAACTGAGGGTATCCCAGGCAGCACCTCCAGCATATGTTTTTATAATTGTTCCTTTTCTGCCAACGGCATAACCAACATCCTGGCTTGTAAAGCAAACAGATTTCAGATCAGAATCAGTGCCTGAATTCATCACTGACCAGGTAGCTCCTGCATCGGATGATTTCAGAATGGTACCGGAAGAACCAGCCAGTACAATAGCACCGGTTGCAAGGAAATCCCCTGAAAAAAGATTCCCCGTCGCTATTGATGTCTGACAAGTCCATATGGTACCCCCGTCAGTGGTTTTCAAAATTGTTCCAAGATCCCCCACCGAGAAGCCCGTATCAGGCCCGGTAAAGACTGTTGACAGAAGGAGGTTTGAATATCCTGTATTCAGAAGGTTCCAGGTTGTTCCGGCATTGGTGGTTTTAAGTATGCCCCCGAACCCGGTAACATACCCTGAGTTGTCGCTAGTAAACCAAACCGACATAGGGAGAAAGCTCAGCCCCCAGGTCTGCATTTCCCAGTTTGCTCCTCCATTTATGGTTTTCAGGATTATCCCGTCGGAATCAAGAGGATAGCTTCCGCCAACGGCGTAGCCCGTAAGAGAATCTGTGAAGTAAACCGAATTCAGGTTCACCACATTGCCTGTAACCTGCTTATTCCAGCTTTGCCCGCCATTACCGGTCTTCAGGATGACGCCATAGTCTCCGGTAACAAAAGCTGTGTTGTTATCAAGAAAAAACAGGGTATTCAGTTTTTCGGTGACCCCTGATGCCAGTATTTGCCAATGGCTCCCTCCATCAATTGTTTTAATGATCAAGCCAAAGTCGCCAACGGCGTACCCGGTATCGGTATTGAGAAACAGCACTGCGTTAAGGTTTTTGTGGATGTCGGTTGAGAGAACTGTCCAGTCGGTTCCGCCATTTACAGTTTTTACTATTGTCCCGTACATACCAACCGCAAATCCTTCAGCCGGGCCGGAAAATGAAACAGAAAACAGGTTGAAGGCGTTAAGCTGGGGCAGGTTTGTCCATGTGCTCCCCCCATCAACGGTTTTCACAATGACCCCGTTATTCCCGACCGCAAAACCGGTATCAGGGTCGGTGAAGGTAACAGAGTTCAGTGTATTTGCCTGGGGTTTAGGATTAAGCCATTGCCAGTCCTGGGCTTCTGCCTGTTGCAAAACAAAGAGCAGGGAAAGCAGAAAAAAAAATTGTTTCATTGGTCAGATTTTTATTTGATGTCCCAGACATCCCCGCTGTTCAGCAGATCGTCAACATTCCTGATCTTCGTATTTTCCTTCGCATATTTGATCTGTTCTTCCACCATGTCGTCATAAGTGGGGAACATAGCTGAACGGATCACGCCAAAGACCATCGGGAAATGAGGCGGTGCAAGCTTCGCCAGCATAAGGTGGATACCCGGATCCTGGTTGTAGGCATCATGAACGAGGATGTCATCCGCAGTCACGCCATTTTTACCAATTTCAGCGACTTCAAGCATAGTATCTTTGAGGATCAGGCCCTTATCATTGTTTTTGCCCCAGGTCATGGGCTGGCCGTTTTTGACCATAAGCATATTCTCGTCCTTGCTTTCCTTCCCGATCACATCATTATGGGCTTTGTCGGCAAAGATGATGCAGTTCTGCATGATTTCTATGATGGAAGTGCCATCGTGTTTGGCAGCCTCGAACATAGCCTCGGTCATCATACTGATATTGTTATCCGGAACTCTTGCGAAGAAGGTGCCCTGGGCGCCCATAACGAGTTCACCGATGTTGAAAGGATGTTCAATGGTCCCCTGGGGAGAAGTCTTCGTGACCTTGCCCATCGGGGTCGTGGGGGAATACTGTCCCTTCGTGAGTCCGTAGATCTGGTTGTTGAACAGAAGTATATTAATATCTACATTTCTGCGGATGACATGTATGAAATGGTTTCCGCCGATTGCCAGGGAGTCACCGTCGCCGGTGGCCATCCAGACGCTGAGCCTGGGGTTTGCTATTTTCACGCCGGTGGAAATGGCGGCTGCACGACCGTGGATGCCATGAATACCGTAAGTGTTCACATAGTATGGGAAACGTGACGAACAACCGATGCCGGAGATCATACAAAAGTTTTCCTTGCGGTAGCCGATCTTCGGGAAGACCCTTTCGACGGCTGCAAGAATGGCATGAGCGCCGCAACCGGGGCACCATTTTACCATCTGGTCACTTTCAAAATCGGTTTTGGATAACTGAACGGTAGAACGTTCTATGGTTGTATTTACAAAGTCCATATTATTTTTCCTCCAGGATTTGGTTGAATTTATTGGTTAACTCATTGATCATGAAAGGCAGGCCCTGAACCTTATTGAACTGTTGGAAGTTCGGCATCGGGAATTTCATCTTCAGGTAGTTCACGAACTGTCCGCTGTTGAGTTCGCAGACAAGGATCTTTTTAAAGCCTTTCAGGACTTTCTCGGTATTTTTGGGGAGAGGACTGATATAATGGAAATGGGCATGGCTAATGCTTTTGCCTTCAGCCTGTGCCTGTTTCACGGCAGAATGCACAGCTCCGTATGTTCCACCCCAGCTTACAACCAGCAGTTCACCTTTTTTATTGCCGTCGATTTCCTGATCAGGAATGAAATCTGCAATTTTGTCAACTTTGGCAGCACGAAGGTCTATCATGACCTGGTGATTCATGGGATCCATCGATACCACACCGGTGATATTCTCTTTTTCAAGTCCGCCAATCCGGTGGCGGAGGCCTTCGGTACCGGGAATTGCCCATTGGCGTACTAATGTTTCCGCATTCCGCTTATAAGGCAGGTAATTCTTGTCATTGGCTTCGGCGATCGGAGGTTTGATCGGAGGCATATCTGCCATTCTCGGGATGCGGAAAAGAGCTGATCCGAATCCCAGGTATCCGTCGGTGAGAAGGATTGCAGGCGTCATATGCTCCATCGATAATTTGGCTGCTGTATATGCATAGTAGAAGCAGTTGTCGGCAGTTGAAGCAGCAATAACAATGACAGGACCGTCGCCATTTCTTCCGAAAAGAGCCTGAAGCAGGTCAGACTGTTCCGATTTCGTGGGAAGGCCGGTTGATGGTCCTCCGCGCTGAACGTCGACGATAACCAGGGGGAGTTCGGTCATTACGGCAAGCCCGATGGCTTCGCTTTTCAGGGAGAGGCCAGGGCCTGAAGTTGTTGTACATGCGAGGGACCCTGTATAGGAAGCGCCTATTGCCGAGCAGATGCCGGCAATTTCATCTTCAGCCTGGAATACTTTTGCACCAAGGGATTTATGTTTTGCAAGTTCCATGAGGATCTCGGTAGCCGGGGTAATAGGGTAGGAGCCAAGGAAAAGAGGTCTGCCCGATTTTTCGGATGCAGCAAGAAGTCCCCAGGCCGTTGCAATGTTCCCTGTGATATTGCGGTAACGTCCTTTTGGCATTTTGGCTGCTCCGACCTGGATTACAGATTCAAGAGCTTCAACAGTATCGGCATAATTGTAGCCTGCCTGGATTACGACTTTATTGATCTCCACGACTTTCGGATTCTTTTTGAAACGTTCTTCAAAATAATTGAAGGCCATTTTCAGGTCACGGTTAAAAATAAAGTAGAGGATACCGAGGGCAAACATATTTTTCGAACGTTCGGCTGTTTTGTTGTCAATACCGAGTTCTTTCAGGCTTTCCTTTGTCATAGTTGTGATAGGAGCCTTGATCATATTGAACGACTCGAGGCTGTGGTCGGTGAGAGGATTCTGCTTGTAACCGGCTTTTTCTATCGCTTTATCTTCGAAAGCATCGGTATCGACCAGGATGGTAGCGCCCTTCTTCGCCCATTTAAGGTTTGCTTTGAGGGAGGCGGGGTTCATCGAGACGAGGACATCCACCATATCACCTGTGGTAAAGATCTTTTCTGAGCCCATATGGACCTGGAAACCGGAAACGCCGGCAACGGTGTTCTGAGGTGCTCTGATCTCGGCTGGGAAATCAGGAAAAGTGGCGAGGTCATTCCCTGCCAGGGCAGCAGAGTCGGAAAAAACCGAACCGGAAAGTTGCATCCCGTCGCCGGAATCGCCGACGAACTTCACAACTACGCTTTCCTTTTCAACAATTTGTCTTTTAGTGTGCGGCATCGTTATGTGTTTTTTATAGCCTGCAAAGTTAAGAAAAAATAGCGAAGCAGCGAGGTGGTGAAGTAGCGAAATGTGGGTAGGGAGTATTTTGCATAAGCGGCATCAGGTGCAAGGAGCCTTCACAGGGCTTTAGGCCCGCTTACCCGGGCGCGACGCAGACATCGTAGCCGCGGTGCAAATAGGCGAGCGGATTGTTAATAAATTCACATTCGAATCAATTCAGGTTTGTTAAAAATGTTTATCTTTGCAGAGGAAACTTAGTTAATAACCAGGCCTGTTATTTTACAGGCATAAATTCAATAAGTCATGGCTTACAAGATTAATGAAGATTGCACAGCTTGTGGAACCTGCATCGATGAATGCCCTGTTGAAGCAATTTCCGAAGGTGATATCTATAAGATTAACCCCGAAACCTGCACCGACTGCGGAGCATGCGCAGATGTGTGCCCTGTAGAAGCAATTCATCCTGAATAAAAAACGCAGGATTTAAACATTACGGGCGGCTCAATGTATTGAGCCGCCCGTAATGTTTATGCCCCGAATTCTTTCAGGGCCAGTTTTTCCCCGTCAAATACAGCAAACGTGAAGTGCGTGAGCCAGTCTCCCAGCACAACCTGCGTGGCTTTTTGAGATAAACGTGTTTCTACCGGATAATGGTAGTGACCGTAAATCAGGTAATCGAGTCCGGGATTCTGTTTAATCAGTTCTTCCGAATGAAAAAGGATCCTTTCATTGATCAGCCTGAGATTCCTTTCTTCTTCCTTCTTTTCCTTCTGCAACGCAGCGTAACGGCTTTTTCTCGACCAGAACAATGCCATGCTGATCCCCAGGTCGGGATGGATAAGCCTGAAGAGCCACTGGTTAAGCGGACTGGCAAAAACCTTTTTGATAAACTTGTACCCATGGTCGCCGGGACCAAGTCCATCGCCATGTGCCAGGTAAAAATTCCTGCCGTTGAATGTTCTGAATTCCGGTTCCCGGTGGAGTTGTAACCCAATTTCTTCCTGAAGGTACGATAAAGCCCACATATCATGGTTCCCCCTGAACAGATGGACAGGGATTCCTGTGTCGGCAATTTCGGCAAGCATCCCCAGCATGCGGGTGTAACCCCTTGGAACTACTGTTTTATATTCAAACCAGAAATCGAAAAGATCACCCATCAGGAATATCTCTTCAGCATCCTCCCTTACTTTGACAAGCCATTGAACAAGCTTTTTTTCCCGTTCAAGGCTTTGCTTATGATCGGGTATTCCAAGGTGAAAATCCGATGCGAAGTATATCTTTCCTTTCATAGTATGAAGGCAAATATCGGAAATTTTATTCGGAATGTTGTTTCATGGCATTTATGGCCCTTTCCTGTATTATCCTATCGTGATGAAACAAGGCATGCTTATTCCCGGGAAAGGCTTTGTTAAGTGAACTGTCGAGCCTGATAAAGTAAACGGAATCATTTTTATATGTAAGCAAAGGATTTACACCTAACCCCTGATTCAATACCAGCAGGGAGGTGAGGCTGTTCGGATGCCGTGTGATGTAATCAGTCTCAAGCTTCTTTTGCCCCTCCCAAATGGGTCTGAGAGATTCATCCAGTTTGTTGCTGAGAACGGCAAAATCAGGATCTTCCTGGTGGGTCATCAGCACATTCTCGAGCGAATCATAGATGATCCTGTTTTCATTTGTGCTGATAAAAAATCCCGACAGGGCCAGGCTGTTATCGGATCCACTGATTACCACATCTGATGGAAAGGATTTGCAGGATCCCAGGATTTTCACGAAACTGCCGGGCATGACCTCAAGTACGAGAGGGGAATGCCGTGGCAGGCTTAAAAGATAAAGTCCTGCTTCTTGTAATTGCAGCGTAAAGGAAAATACTCCCGTTGTATCAAGAGTGAGTGAATCCAGGGTTGTTGAATTTTGGACCCCCAGTTCCTGCAACATTAGCAATTGCCCTGAGGCATTTGTAATCGTTCCGCTTATATTCGTATTGCCTTTCTTCTTTTCAGAGCATGAACTGCTTATCAGCAACGAGATCAGCAAAACACTAATTAATAACCTGTTCATCTCAATTCCGTTTTGATCTTCTCAACAATATACCTGTCTACAGGAAATGTGAAATCCTCCTTTTTCAGCTCATTTATCTTCATCCACCTGAAACTTTGAGCCCCGTCAACGGCAGGAATGTCATACAATTTCCCGGTCGTTTTGAAAGGATAAGGCTTATCAATATGCAAGCTGTAGTATACATTGAACAGTTGCATATTCTTTGGTAACAGGGTAGTTGGCTGGTAAAAATCTGTTGTATAGAAATGTGATATATGATTGATTTCCGAGTTCAATTCCTCCCTGAACTCCCTTCGGAGGCAGTCAATGGCTCCTTCCCCGAACTCAAGGGCCCCTCCGGGGAATTTCGTCATGAACATGCCGAGACGGAATTCGTCGGTGACAAGGATATAGCCATCCACCGGAAAAAGACCGTAAATTCTTATATTAAAATGATTTTCACTCATCGGTTTTTCTTCCTTTCAGGTAGGTTTCAGGGCTCATCACCGCCAGCTTGCTAGATTTGAAATCCCTGATATTGCGTGTTAAAATGATGGTGATCTGAGGATGACTTTCTGCAGTATAATTTTGCAGGGCATCTTCAAAGTCGTGGTACCCCGAATGAATGGATGAACGTACAACACCTGGTGGCATCGAGAGTGTTTTAATGATGATCTCCAGTTTATTGAACTGGTCAATGATCTTTTTGTGTGAGGCTGATTTACTCAGAATATAGTAGGCATTGCTGTATGTAAGAGGCGATGAGTACGTTGCTAATTTGCCTGCCTCAGCCAGCATGAAAATTGCTGCAGCATACTCCGCAAATGGCTGCCGGTCGGTAATCAAATCAAGGATCACATCAGTATCGAGAAACAAATGGTCCATTTATTTGTATTTATTTGCTAAGGCGGATTTCAGTTCCTGTTTGTAGTCAGATCCTTCGGGTAGTTTTATTGACCCTTTTAATGAAGATACCAGTGGGGAGTAATTTGAAGATGGGTGCGTGGCTTCCCTGCAAATCTGGGTTTTTAAATACGTTTCCACCATATCTGACAAACTCCGGCCCGATTTACGCGCAACAACTTTTGCTTTTATAATAACTGCCTTATCCAAAGTCAGAGTTAATTTAACATTCATACACGTGTAAATTAAAATACAAATATACGTGTAAAGTATGTAAATTGCAAATAATTCTTTCCTTTAATCCCGGAAGGCCTGAAAAGTGATACAATGCAAACAATTATTTCGTGGCCCTTGATATCTGCCTTTTACCCGGAGGACCGGGGATCTTTTCAACAATGAATCCGGCGGCTTTCATTGATCTGATAACATCACCCTTTACCGAATAGGTTGTAAGAACCCCGCCCCGTTTCATAGCAATAAACAGTTTGCGGAAGATTTCATTTGTCCAGAGTTCAGGCTGGACAGCGGGCGAAAATGCATCAAAATAAATGAGATCAAGGTGGTTTTCAAAAGGAGAATAATCCTGAAGTTTCATAAGGATTTTATGAAGGCTGAAGAAGCTGCTTATCTTTTCTTCCTTTCCCCAGCCGGCGAGATGAATTTTTTCGAAAAACACTGTCTGCTCACCAGGGCACAGCATGCCAGGATAGTTAAGTTTCGTCCAGGTTCCCTGATCCAGGGGGTAAGCTTCGATGGCGGAATACACTACAGACTTTTTAACTGCTTCCGCTTCAATCAGGGTCAGCAAAGCATTCAGCCCAGTGCCGAATCCTATCTCGAGAACGTTGAACGGGTCTTTTCCTTTGACAATTTGCCTGAACCCTGCATCGATAAAGACATGTCTTGACTCCTGCACAGCTCCGTGTGAAGAATGATAGGTTTCATTCAACTCCGTATTCAGAATTGTATGGGAAGAATCCTCTGTAATTATAACCTGCAATGACCTGTAAATATAGCTAACCGTAAAAGATCTACCACAGCCTCACATACTTGTTCGGGTTGTATTCGTGCATCAGTTCGTAAATGGTCTCAAATACGTTTTCGGCATTGGGGTTCGAAAAATAATCCCCGTCGTTGCTGTAAGCCGGGCGATGGTCGTTCGATGTGATCGTACGTGGTTCAATATCGAGGAAGCTGTAACCTTTCTGCCCTTCCAGGACATTCTGCATCATGTAAGCTGTCGCGCCACCAGGGACATCTTCGTCGAAGAAAACGATCTTGTTTGTTTTCTTCAGGGAGCTGACAATAGTCCCGTGCAGGTCGAAAGGGATGAGGGACTGAACATCGATAAGCTCCACCGAAATATTGAATTCCTTAAGCTGGGCAACGGCTTCCTGAGCTATACGGACACAAGAACCGTAAGTGACGAGGGTGATGTCGCTGCCTTCGTTCAGGATGTCAGGAACACCAAGCGGAACCCTGAAGCGCCCGATATTTGCAGGCATTTTTTCCTTGAGCCGGTATCCGTTAAGGGGTTCTATGATAAGGGCCGGGTCATCTGAAGCTATCATTGTATTATAAAAGCCTGCAGCCTGTGTCATATTCCTGGGCACAAGCACATATACGCCGCGAATTGAGTTGATGACCATGCTGAGGGGGGATCCTGAATGCCAAATCCCAACCAGCCTGTGACCGCGGGTGGAAATGATCATCGGCACCTTCTGACCGCCTTTTGTACGGTAATGGGTGGTTGCAATATCATCGCTCAGGACCTGCAGCCCGTAAAGCAGATAATCAAAATATTGTATCTCGGTAACAGGTCGGAAGCCTCTTAAGGCAAGTCCCAAACCCTGCCCCAGGATGGTAAGTTCGCGTATTCCTGTATCAAACACCCTGTTTTCACCGAATTTTGCCTGAAGGCCTTCCAGTGTCTGGTTAACGCCGCCGATCTTACCAACATCCTCCCCGAAGTACACCATGAGCGGGTTGTTTTTCAGGAGGTAGTCGTTGTTAGCCAGAAGAATTTCACGCCCGGTGACCACAGGAGAATCTTCATTAAATGCCGGAGGAATGCTTTCGACTTTCAGTGCAGCCTGTGCCGACTGGCTGTAAAGATGAGAGCTGTAGCGGTCGTAGTTAAGTCGTTTCTGTTCATCCATCCACACTTCAAGGTCGGCCTTCATAGGCTTTTTCATGCTGCAGGTTGTACAGACATCTCTCAGGATCTTCTTTGCAGATGATATGATGTCTTTACGGATAGGCTCTGAAACCATTTTCAGGTCGGCAACGATCTTGTCGATACGATCCTGCTTTTTGCAAGGGCAGTTTGTGGAAGTCACCACTTTTATCAGATGTTCCCTCTCGGCCCTGATGGGTGCCTGGAATGCTTTCCATGCCGCATCACGGGACGATTTGGCTGATTTAACTGCATCTGCTTCGATGAGGTCAAGTTCAGAGGCATTTGCGATGCCGGCTTCGAGTATCCATTCCCGCATTTTGCGGTTGCAATCAAATTCTTTCTCCCAGGCGAGCCGCTCAGGCGACTTATAGCGCTCATGGGAACCCGAAGTGGAATGACCCTGGGGCTGTGTGAGTTCGGTAACATGAAATACCACCGGAACATGGTCTTTCCGGCATATTGAAATCCCTTCTTCAAACATATCAAGCAAGGCAGGATAGTCCCATCCCTTGCAGGTATAAAGGAGAATGCCTCCGGGTTTGTCTTTTTCTTTCTCAAAGCCTTTCAGTACTTCAGAAATGTTTTCCTTCGTGGTCTGGTATTTCCTGGGAACACTGATCCCATAGCCGTCGTCCCAAACCGCAAGGGCCATCGGCACCTGCTGTACGCCAGCAGCATTAATGGTTTCCCAGAAATGACCTTCCGAAGTCGAGGCATCTCCAATCATGCCAAAGGCAACTTCATTCCCGTTCACGGTAAATTTTTTCCCGGCTTCCTGCATCACCATGCTGTTCCTGAATGTTTTTGAAGCCAGAGCAAGACCCAGCAGGCGCGGCATCTGGGCAGCAGTAGGGGAGATGTCACCTGAAGAATTCTTTTGTTTTGTCAGGTCTTTCCATTCCCCTTTTTCGTTAAGGCTTCGGGTAGCGAAATGATTGTTCATAAGCCTTCCACCATTATCCGGATTACGCGTAAGATCCGTGTCCCCGTATATATGGGCGAAAAAACGTTCCTTATCCGACAGGCCGGCAGCCATCATAAACGTTTGCTCCCGGTAATACCCCGAGCGCCAGTCACCCTGCATGAAGAATTTGGCCATGGCAATCTGCGGAACCTCCTTGCCATCACCAAAGATCCCGAAATTGGCTCTTCCACCTAAAGCTTCCCGACGCCCCAGAATACTTACTTGCCTCGACTCGCATGCAAGCCGGTAGTCGGCCAGAACTTCTTCTTTGATAAACTTTCTTTTTCTGGTCATAGGTTCGGATTAGGGAACAGAAATTCGAATATTGATCAACGAACTTTGAGTAACGAATGATTATTCTTAAAAATTCTCAGCTAAAAGTTCAAAATAGGATTGTGGATGCTGGCATGCGGGACAGTTCTGAAGGGCTTTCGTGCCAAAATGAATGTAGCCGCATTTCCTGCAAATCCAGTAAACTTTCTCCTCTTTTTCAAAAACCTTATTATTTTTGATGTTGTTGAGAAGTTTCCTGTAACGCTTTTCATGGTGCTCTTCAACCTGGGAAATCAGTTTATAGGCGGTGGTAACTTTAGGGAAGCCTTCCTCAGCGGCAATCCTTGCAAATTCAGGGTAAAGCTCCGACCATTCTTCTTTTTCACCATCGGCAGCAGATTTCAGGTTTTCAGCAGTAGTTGACAGGATACCTGCCGGATAGGTTGCTGTGATCTCAACCGGGCCCCCTTCCAGGAAACGGAAGAAGATTTTTGCATGCTGCTCTTCGTTGAGGGCAGTCTCCATGAACAGGGCAGAGATCTGCTCGTATCCTTCTTTATTAGCCTGCTTTGCAAAGAAAGTATAACGGTTTTTAGCCTGGGATTCGCCTGCGAATGATTTCAGCAGGTTTTTTTCAGTAAGTGTCCCCTTGATCGATTTTTCCATAAAGAATGAGTTTATAGCAAAGGTACGTTAAAAGGCGAAAAATCATGCAGCGAAGTTGCGAAATAGTGAAACAGCGAATCAGCGAAAAACCATTCGATATTCTGGTATTTCCTTCAATAAATCAATCCATCCCTCCATCAATCAATCGGCATGTAGTCTTCCTTGCCCACTCCGCAAATCGGGCAAACCCAATCATCAGGAATGTCTTCAAAAGCTGTTCCTGGTGCAATCCCCGAATCGGGATCTCCTGTCCCCGGGTCATACACATGACCACAAACAGTGCATTTAAATGTTTTCATTTGTTTTCTATCCAGTTTATGATTTTGTCGCATGTGGGAAGGTCACCCGGGGGTACCATTCCGACCAGTTTCCCATTCTCATCAATCATGAATTTCTGGAAATTCCATTTTACCGGAGCATCCATCACACCGTTCTCATCCTTGCTGGTCAGCCATCGGTATAAGGGATCAATATCCTTCCCCTTAACCGAGATCTTCGACATCATAGGGAAAGTTACTCCATAATTAAGGGTGCAGAATTCCCTGATCTGTTTGTTATCGCCCGGCTCCTGTGACATAAAGTTGTTGGCCGGGAAACCGAGGATCACAAAATTCCTGTCAGCATATTTGATATAAAGCTCTTCCAATTGAGCGTACTGTGGAGTATGTCCGCATTTGGATGCAGTATTTACTATTAAAACCTTTTTACCTTTCAGTGATGAAAGATCGAATGGCTGCCCTTCAAGAGTGGTGGCACTGAAATCATAAAATGATTTCACCGTTTGTGAATTTGCTGTATTTATCATGGCTGCAATTATAATAATTAATTGAAAAATTTTCATACCTTTGAGTTATATAGTTTATTTCTTGCTGCAAAATTACAAAATATTATTTCTATTTATAATAATTCTAAATTATTCATTAATTTCATGCCGGGACAATCCGGATGGGGATACTTTATCATCTCCTGGTTTAAAATCTGAGAAAATGGCAATACATGATATTAAAGAAGGAGTAAAGGCGCCTGATTTTACCCTGCCTTCCCAGGATGGAAGCATGGTAAGCCTTTCACAATTCATTGGTCATAAAACCATCGTATTGTTTTTTTATCCGAAGGATGAATCTTACGGATGTACAAAGGAAGCCTGCAGTTTCAGGGATAATTATGAGGTGTTCAAAGAAGCAGGGGCGGAGGTTGTTGGGATAAGTTCTGATAATCAGGCTTCTCATAAATCGTTTGCTTCCCATCATAAGCTGCCTTTTATTTTACTTTCCGATACAGACAGGAAGGTAGCAGGCTTGTACAAGGTTGGCCGTACCCTGGGTATGCTGCCCGGGAGGGTTACCTATGTGATAGACAAGAATGGAGTGATCAGGAAGATTTTCTCGTCGCAATTCAGTTTTGAAAAGCATATTGATGAGGCGATGAGTATTATTAAGACCATGAAGTAGATTAAAATTTTTCAAAAACACCCGGACCAAACAGGGAATAATCATATTTCACCGGATCATTTGCATCAAATTTGCCCAAGGCGGCCGTCAGTTCTTCGGCAGCTTTCCAGTCATTTGATTTTCTTTTGAGCAAACCGAGTTTTCTGGCCACATTGCCTGAGTGAATATCAAGGGGACAAATAAGTTCAGAAGGGGAAATGGATTTCCATAATCCGAAGTCCACACCTCTGCCGTCGTCTCTCACCATCCATCGAAGAAACATATTTAATCGTTTACATGAAGAACCTTTATATGGGTCGGCTATATGTTTTTCCTGTCTTGGCTGATGAGGGAGTCCCAGGAATATTTTGCGGAAAGCGGCAATGCGCGGCTTTATACAGTCAGCCTGATTGTTAACGAAGCATTTCTCCAATCCGCCGTAATTAACATAAATATTCTGAAGAGAGCGAAGGAAAAAAATACAGTCTTCTCCATTGAACGTGCGGTGGTTGAACCTTCTGAACGGTTCCAGGTCGGTGGATGTAAATGAACGTATAAAGCGCGAAGGCGACATGTCCATCATTTTGATCAGGATTGTTGCATTTGCAAGGATACTTTTACGGAACCCCCAGGAAATTGTTGCCGTAAGGAATGCCGAGATCTCGATATCTTCAGCTGAAGAAAAGAGATGAGGGATTGAGACCGGGTCGCTGTATATGAATGAAGGAGTGTTGTATTGAAGATATTTAGCTTCAAGAAACTCCCGGAGCTCTGTAATGGATAAGTGATTCAAAAGAGGGATAGTTACGAATTAAGAATAAGTCCTTTGAATTGTAAATCGTAAATTAATTCAGCACCTGCACTGCCTGGATCAATCCTTTCCCGATCTCGATAGCTTTTTCGTTATCGGGGATCAGCTTATGGTGTCTTGCAGGAAGGGATTTTTCAAGCCCTTTATGAATGAATTCGGGTTGAACAAGAGGTTTCAGTTTCAGGAACCCGCCAAGTACGATCATGTTGAATATCTTCGAAAGACCGAGTTTGCCTGCTTCATCTGCAGCAGCAATCGAGTAAATGTTGATATCCTTGCGTGAAGGCAGTTTGGTGATCCCATTTGGGTCGTAAATCAAGAGCCCGCCGGGTTTCACAGCTTTTTCGAATTTATCGAGCGACTGCTGGTTCAGAATAATGGCAGTGTCGAATGAATTCAGGATGGGGGAGCTGATTCGTTCATCGCTGAGGATGACTGTGACGTTAGCTGTACCCCCGCGCATTTCAGGGCCGTAGGAAGGCATCCAGCTGACTTCCTTGTTCTGCATAACTCCTGAATAAGCAAGGATCTTCCCCATCGAGAGGACTCCCTGTCCGCCGAAACCGGCGATAATAATTTCTTCAGTCATAACTTTATGAATATCGAATATTGAACAACGAATTTTGAAATATGAAGTTTCGCTATTTCGCTACTTCGCTATTTCGCTTTTTTGAATTAATTTTCCGTCCAATTTGATATCGCCCAGCGGGTAGAAGGGGAACATATTCTCTTCCATCCATTTGTTCGATTGTACCGGTGTCATTTTCCATCCCGAGTTGCAGTTTGATACAACTTCGATGAATGCGATGCCTTTGTTTTCTTTCTGCTGTTCAAATGCCTTGCGGATGGCTTTTTTTGTTTTACGAACGTGGCTGGGAGTATGCACAGCCTGGCGGGTCACATAATAAACACCCGGAAGGTTTGCGATCAGCTCGGTGATCTTCAGGGGGTGGCCCATGGTTTGGACATCACGCCCGTATGGAGAAGTTGAAGACCTCATCCCGGGAAGTGTGGTCGGCGCCATTTGACCTCCGGTCATACCGTAAATACCATTATTGATAAAAATTATCGTGAAATTCTCACCTCTGTTGCAGGCATGGATAGTCTCGGCGGTGCCTATAGCTGCAAGGTCACCGTCACCCTGGTATGTAAATACGAATTTGTTCGGCCAAAGACGTTTAATGGCGGTGGCAAGGGCGGGGGCTCGTCCGTGGGCAGCGCCCAGCATGTCAATATTCATAAAGTCATAGGCAAGCACTGAACAACCCACCGGGGAGACGCCGATAGTCTTATCCTGAATGTCCATTTCTTCGAGGGTCTCCATCAGCATGCGGTGAACAACGCCGTGACCGCAGCCGGGACAATAGCTCAATGGCCTGTCAACAAGGAGATCGGTACGTTTATACACGATGTTTTCATCCTTGCGTATCTCAGTTTTTACAAAAGGTTCCTCCATATCAGCCTCCGATAATTTGAGTTTCAAGCGCTTTCACAACTTCATCCGGTGTAGGGATGATACCGCCGAAACGTCCGTAATGTTCAATTTTAATGCTGCATCCAACACTCAGCTTTACATCTTCTATCATCTGCCCGGCATTCATTTCAACCACGAGCATGCCTTTGACTTTTTTGCCAAGGTCGTGGATCGCTTTGACCGGAAAGGGGAACAGGGTGATAGGCCTGAACAGGCCGATTTTAATGCCTTTGGCTCTGGCAAGGTCCATCGATTTCTGGCAGATACGGGCAGAAAGCCCGAATGCAACGAAAATGAATTCGGCATCTTCGCAGCCAAGGGTTTCATACAGAATTTCGTTTTCCTCTATTTTTTTGTATTTGGCCTGTAACTTCAGGTTTACTCTTTCCTGTCCGGCCGGGTCGAGGTCAAGAGATGTAATGATGATATGTTCGCGGCTTTTCGGTTTTCCTGTTGCAGCCCATGGGTTCTGTTTGATAAGATCCTCTTCTGAACGGCGGGGAATCGGGTCGAAAAGAACGACTTTCTCCATCATTTGGCCAATAGCGCCGTCGGAAAGTATCATCACCGGGTTGCGGTACTTGAAAGCAAGGTCGAAACCGAGCTTAACATGGTCGCACATTTCCTGAACCGATGCAGGTGCGAGGACAACCAACTTGTAATCGCCATGCCCTCCTCCTTTTACAGCCTGAAAATAATCGGCCTGGGAAGGTTGAATAGTCCCGAGTCCGGGGCCTCCGCGAACGACATTAACAATGACGGCAGGGAGTTCTGCCCCGGCCATATATGAAATGCCTTCCTGCATCAGGCTGATGCCCGGACTGGAAGACGATGTCATCACCATTTTACCTGTACCGGCAGCTCCGTAGAGCATATTGATCGAAGCTGTTTCACTTTCGGCCTGAAGAACCACCATTCCTGTGCGTTCATGCGGTTTTTCCGCCATCAGGTATTCCATCACTTCAGACTGAGGCGTTATAGGATATCCGAAATAACCATCGCAGCCTGCCCTTATAGCGGCTTCGGCAACAGCTTCGTTACCCTTCATCAATCGTAATTCACCCATGAGATATGTACTTTAAAATTGTTATTCAGAAACTTTGCCGCGGAAAACAGTGATCACACCATCGGGACAGACTATTGCGCAATTCATGCATCCGGTACATTCGTTATTGACTTTCAAGGCGAAGTGGTAGCCTTTGCCGTTTACTTCTTTCGACATTGCAATAACTGAAAAAGGACAGGAGGCAATACAAACCTCGCATCCCTTGCAGCGTTCCACATTTACCAGGATATCTCCTTTGATCTTAGCCATAATGAGAAAAATTAATGGTGCGGTACTTAATACCATGGCGAAATTAGGGAAAATTCTCCGAACAAATGGCGGGCATTGTTAAATTTAGAACAAGTATAATTAGCCATCAGGCAAAAGCCATGTGGCATGAGTGATCATAAAATGCTCATGCCTCATGGCTCATGGCTCATGGCTCATGGCTCATGGCTCATGCCTCATCTCTGAGCAGTGCTGTTGTAATAAAAGCTCCGGAAGTAAGATTCTGTGAAGACGGGGTTGATCTTGTGGTAAAACCTGATCAGTATCCTTGCCTTTGCGCTGATGGTGTCGTTAAGGTCAACCAGCCTCCAGAACTCACGGTCTCCTGTGAACAGGTTCTGGGCAAAAACGTTGATGTCTTCTTCCAGAGAGGCTGTGGAGTATTCCGACAGGAAGCCTTTCTCAATCTCGGCCGGATTCAGAGCCATATCAGCGGTACCATTCAGAATTGCATCCGCGCCCCCTTTGCCATACCTGAACGAAGGAGGGTTGAGCGACAACCATTTCGTTTTGTCGAAATATGTCGGGAAATTTCTTATCAGGATACTGGAAAATTCATGATGAAATACCTGTTCTATGTATTCGTTGGTAAACCATGGGTTGTCGTTATCGTCACTCAGGTAAATAGTATGCCTGTAATTGGTTCCCCCGTAAGGAAGGCCGTAGAATTTCATTGATTTTAACACAAAAACCTTGTCAAGATTTGCAGTGAGCATATCGACAGGGTATTTTGATAATGCATAGGTAAGAACATCTTCAAGCCTTTCGAATTCTTCAGATGATACAGGCTGGATATCGGGATTTACTTTTTTACCTGACCACTGATGAGGGAAAATACTGATGCCGGAAGGAAAGAGTATCTCGACACCGCTTCGTTGATCATAATAGTTCATCTGTGCTTCTGCGTTTGGGATATAGCAAAAAAGCACAAACAGCCAGAATGAATTCCTAAGCAGGAAAGCCATTTTTTCGGTTTTCGACACGCAAAGGAAAGCATGGCCGGGTACCGGTCGGAAGGCAAAATCAAGAAAATATCAACCCACCATTGTTAATAACTCGAATAATTTTGTTGATAAGTTTGCCTCTCAGGTGGTTCGTGTGGCACGATTGATTAGAGAATAGTGAAAAGTGAAAAGCGAAAAGTGAAAAGCGAAAAGTGAAAAGTGAAAAGCGAAAAGTGAAACGTGAAAAGCGAAAAGTGAAAAGCGAAAAGTGAAAAGTGAAAAGTGAAAAGTGAAAAGCGAAAAGTGAAAAGCGAAAAGTGAAAAGCGAAAAGTGAAAATTTAAGGTGCCCTAATCCCTAATCCCCACTCCCCAATAACTAACTTACCGGGTGGTTTTCGTGGAATTTCCTCAGGCGCTCCTCAAGCGCCGGGAACTGGGCTCTTTGTACCAGAGAGACGCAGGCACGGAGGCCTTCGGAGTGTTCGCTTCCGGTTATCGTCAGTGAAATCGAACTGATACCATAATAAATGAGTTCTTCAAGCAGTTGTTCCCCCGTGAAACCGGGGTAAGAAACCGTGAAATAAAACCCGTCAGCGATTGGTTCATCTTCATCTTTGTCATATACAATGTTAAACCCGTTTTCAAGGAACATTTTTTTCATGATCCGGGCTTTTTCGCCATACTCCTTTACCACTTCAACGAAATTATAAGTACCGTCATTTGCGGCTTTCAGCAGGGCTGCCAAAGCAAATTGGGCTGAATGTGCAGTACCTGCGCTTAAGGCATAGAGTGTGCCGTAAATCAGCGCCCTGCCGAAAATATTAGTGGAGTATGACCAAAGAAGATTCTCCGACACCTGGTTAAAAAGGTGATTTGAAACCAGCATCAGTCCGATCCTCTGGCCAGCATAGCTAAAAACCTTCGAGCTTGAAACCAGCAAAATATAATTATCTGTGTATTTTGCAACGGTAGGCTGGTAAGGCGGTTGTCCGGGATGGCTGTAATCCTTCCTGAAATCCATACCGAAGTAAGCCAGGTCCTCGATGATGATCACATTATATTTGGTTGCAAGTTCGCCGATGATCTTAAGCTCTTTTTCAGTAAAACAGACCCATGAAGGGTTATTTGGGTTTGAGTAGAGTACAGAATTGATATTACCGGCCATAAAGTAGGATTCCAGTTTTGCACGCAGCTTTTCTCCCCGGTAATCATATACATCGAAGCTCTTGTATTTCAGACCAAGAACGACATGTTGCTGGTGGTGGACCGGGAAGCCCGGATCAATGAAAAGGGTAACGTCACGTTCCTTCGAAAGTTTGGAGATCGTAAGGAAGGCAGCAAATCCGCCCTGCATCGAACCGACAGTAGGCACGCAATTTGCTTCATCCACGTCGATGTCGAGAAAAAGTTTCGCGAAACGTGAAGCTTCTTTTTTCAATATAGGCGTTCCTTCAATGTCAGGATAAACAGAAGCGACTCCCCTTTGCAATGCCTCTATTTCGGCCTGAACGCCTATCCCGGCAGGCGGAAGTCCCGGAACTCCCATTTCCATCCGGATGAATTTTTCACCAGATTCCTTTTCTATGCCGTTAATAAGCCTTTTTATCTCACGAATTGTTGCCTTGCCTATATTACGGATCTTACTTTCCCTGATATGGCGGTTAACAATTTCAAAGTTTATTGGAGTATCTTTCATCATCTCATAAAAAATATTGAGCTGTTAATAAATGAGCAACACAAAAATCATAAAATATTTTCACTTTACCAATGATTTTAATCAGCAGGAAACAGAACTTTTAACAAATAATAGAAAGTTTCAGAAGGGAGTCTCACTGCCTGGATAGCAGCTGACACCCAATTCGATGAAGCGGTCTTTAATGGCAAGAAGTTGCTCCCTGGCATTCATTTCAAGGTCCTGAAGCATATAAGTCTGACCTGTAAGCAGGTATTTCTCGCGGCCCAGGTGATGAACAGGGAGGATGTTCAGTTCTTTAAAACCGCATGACAGAATGAATTCTGCCGTGGCCCTGATATTTTCATCCGAATCGTTACGTCCGGGCACAAGCGGCATCCTGAATACAAGGCGGCCTTTAAAGCTGACGGCCAGGCGCCTGGCATTCTCCAGTATTGTGCGGTTTGAAGATGATGTCAGTAATTTATGAGCAGTCTCATCCATATGCTTAAGGTCGAAAAAGATCCAATCCAGCCAGGGCAGGGAGGGTTCTATGTGATTCCAGGGAATGTCGCCGCAGGTTTCAACGGCAGTATGAATAAATGCCTCATAACACATTTTAAGGATACCTGTTGTAAATTCCGGTTGAGCAAACGGCTCTCCCCCGGTAAGTGTGATACCCCCATTCACGCCCCAGTACTGCCTGTCACGTTCAATCCTCGAATACAGTTCTGGAAGGCTGATGAAATACCCTCCCTGTCCAAGGGCTCCGGTAAGACAGGCTTTCACACAATCATAGGTGTTGCAGTGTGCACATTTATCGCGGTCAAATTCAAGCCGGGGTGTTTCTTTTCCGCCAGTCAGCTTGATCGCTTTATAGGGACAGGCCTGAAGGCAATACAGATCAAAGAGACATTTGGTTTCTTTATAAAGAGGTTCCGGAAATGGCCTGATCCCTTCGGGGTTGGAACACCAGAGGCACCTCAGCGGACATCCTTTTAAGAAGATCAGGGTACGGCAACCCGGGCCGTCATGAACAGAAAAACCCTGGATGTCGAAGATGTACCCTCCGGTTAATGTTGACTGATCCATTTGAAATCAGCACATGATACAGCATTCATATCAGGGTAAGCCAGTGTAGTCGACATACATTTACCTAAAAATTCCTTTTCGGCAGTGTAATTGCTGCAAAACCTGCATTTGGCTAAACGTTCGGCTTTATCACAAAAGGCATCGTCGGGCAGGATATCTTGCTTCGAAATTTTGCATAACCCCTTAAAAACATCTATAGGAAGGTAGAATTTGCAATCGGTACATGTGTTCATATACTGTAGCTTAGATGTATTTTCAAAAAGTGAAAAGTGAAAAGTGAAAAGCGAAATGATTTTTTTCGCCTTTCGCCTTTCGCCATTTCGCTATTTATAATTCCTCATATTCAGTCCTCGCGATGACTTCATCCTGGATCTGTTTGCCTAATTCGACCCAGTACTGGGTAAATCCGGCAACACGTACAAGCAGGCTGCGGAATTTGTCGGGGTCGCTCTGGGCCTGTTTCAGCATTCTCGAATCGACAATGTTGAATTGCACGTGGAAACCTCCCTTCCTCATGTAAGCCCGTATCAGTTCAAGGAATTTGCGGGAGCCTTCACGACCCTTCACAACCGAAGGATGGATCTTCATATTGAGCTGTGAATTCTGTGACTGCGAGTGGTTCCAGCAGGTTGCCGAATTGAACAGGGCATAGGGTCCCTGCCTGTCGGTACCCGGGTAAGCTGAGACGGAACCATCCGAAAATGTTGTTCCTGAAAGCCGGCCATCAGGCGAAGCTAAGGTAACTGCTCCCATCGGTCCATGTGTCGAAACGCTGATCTGGCAGGCATACAAAGGCTGGTCATACAACGAACGGTAGTTATGAGTCATCTCGCAGAACCATTCCTCCCACTGCTTGAACAGGGCGTCTACATAAGGATCGTCATTCCCGAATTTGGGAGCATCAAGGCTCCGGCGGTGTATCTTACGATATTCGCTATGATGCTCATTTGGTTTCTGGTCAACCAGGGAATATGAGCCTGTTTCCTGTGCGGTATGGTAGCCGAAGTTTTCAAGTATAGCTTTGCGGTAAGTCTCCAGATCGAAATTCTTTTCGTCGTATACGTTCTTCTTTAGGGAGGCCAGGGAATTTATAAGGGTAGTGTTCCCGCAGGATTCAACATTGAAAGTGGTATTATACCGGGCACCCATCTGGCCGAGGTCGCGGCCTTGCTCAAGGCAGTCGGGTTTAAGCATCGAATTAACCAGTGACGGGCTGATTTTTCTCCAGGCGTCATGCTGGATATTATTTGTAAGAGTCAGAACATGCACAGCCCGGCTGAAATAATCTTTAAACCCCTGCCAGAGTTCATCATAGGATTCAAGTTTATAGCCGTGGCTGGGGAATATCCTTTCACCGCTTCGCATATCGATGCCGTCGAAGATCACTGTTTCAAGGATCTTCGGCAGAGAGATGAAATGAACGCCTACGCTCGTTGCGGGAGCCGAACCTCCGGGTATCCAGTGGATCTCCCCGTCGAGGTTGAGCGGCATCCAGCTTCCCGGACTTGTTTCAAGGCATCCTCCGATAGACCAGGCTCGGGCTTCTTCCGTCTGCATCCCTTCATGGGCGTAATTGTTCAGGAGAAATTCCATAGCCACCGTATTGCTCACCCAGGCGGGGTATCCTGCGCCGGCCTTCGTACATTCAATTCCTTTCATTAAAAACTCCTCCGGCAGTTTTTCGTCATAAAGCAACGAAAGTGTGGGTTGGGGAGTTTCGCAGCTGATACCGGTTTCAAGGATCAGCATCTCAAGTTCATTTGCGGCCTGGGTCCCGTCTTTTTTCAATCCGCCAATACACAGGTTGTTAAACGTATTGCCCGAAAGTACACCGCCAACAACACCCATCGAAGCAAAGCAGTCTATCTCAGTGAACTTAATACGCATGCATTCGAGGAGCTCTATAGTTTTCCCGCGGTCGATCAGGCCCCCGTCAATATCCCTTTTCCAGAATGGATACAATACCTGCCCCAAACGGCCCGGAGAAAGGCCGGAGATAGCGTCTTCGTTCAGAACAGCGACATGGAAAGTCCAGATCATCTGCAATGCATCATGAAAATTACGAGGCGGATCTGACGAGATATGATCAAGCCGCTCAGCCATTTCAGTGTATTCGGCTTTTTGTTTTTCTTCCTTTTCGAGGGAAGCAAGCAAACGCGCTTCTTCGGCGTAGTTCCTGATCCAGGCCTTGATACCCTGAAGCATTGTGATCACCGCTTTATAAAAATACAGGCGGTCCATTTCGGGAAAGCCTGCAACTTCGTTCATGCTTTCCTCGCATATCCGGATGATCCCGTCTATGCCGTATTGAAGCGGATAATAATAGTTTATGACTTCACGGCCCTGAGGCAGGGTATAACCCGAATCAAACATACAAATGACCGAACGCATGATGGCTTCCTTTTCCTTGTAAGCGGGAACCATTTGTTCGTATTTATGACCGATGTCATCCACCGAACGGTTTTTCCATTTCTTTGCTACCTCAAGCATCACCGGCATTTCCTCCACTCTTACGCCGAACTTCCCGGCTATCGAAATGACTTTGCCGCTGGAATTGGTGACGTTACCGCCTCCTTTGCCGAGAGTCGTAAAGGTATCAGCAGTCAGTTTGCCCGATTCAAGAGCTTCCTGATAAAGCTTGTCCTCGGATGCCATGAAAAAAGCTTCCGACAGCCAGGGCATGGGATAAGACCCGCGCAGGAACGAAGCTTTACCCATTGCAAGAAGTTCACCGGGGTAAATAACAGGGGTCAGATGTTCGAAACCAGCTTTGAGGCTTTCAGCACGGCGGATGACAGGAATCTCCCCGTCAAGTTCATCCCAGCGGCGGGTATACCAGTAAGGAAATTCCATCGAAGTCGATGACTTGGCTCCAAAATACAGTTCACGCGCCTTGTTAGCTCTCGGGCTGGGCGTAAGCTTTTTTTCCCGGTCTTCAACCGTTTCCGAAGGTTTATGCCCGTAATAATTGATCGATTCAGCTGAATTTTCCATAGGGTTATCAATTAAGGGTAGGATCGGCAGGATAATTTGCCCAGATGGCATAATCCTGCCCCATATGCTTCAGGTAATTTCTCCAGAGCGATTCGGGATGTTGATTAATCACTTCCCCGGCTGTGGTATGGGATAACACCCATGAATTTTCAGTGATCTCACGTTCCAGCTGGTCAGGCGTCCATCCGGCGTAGCCGACAAAAAAACGGATATGATTTTCATTGATAAGGCCTTTGCGGATGCGGGATTTTACAATCTGAATGTCACCACCCCAGTATAAACCAGGCATTATCTTCATGCTGCCACTGATATTGTTAAGAGTATGAACGAAAAAAACGCTGTCGGTCTTCACCGGGCCTCCCAGGTATACCTGAAAATCAAATTCCTGCAAATCCTCAAAGATCTCCGGCAGCCGCATTTCAATAGGCTTGTTGATGATAACGCCGAAAGTCCCTTCCTTGCTGTGCTCTGCAAGCAAAACGACCGATTGCCGGAAGTAATAATCCTGCAATGTAGGCTCAGAGATCAGTATGATCCCACGCTTTGGTTCTATGATCTGTTTACCCATCCTTTTCCGGAACAGTTTAGGTCACAAACGTACATGAAATTGATTACTTTTGCAAGCAGCGAAAAAAATTACCTATATCAGATAACGGTACTTTTGCAACATAAATTTCAGGGTAAAGATAATATCATTTAATGCTAAAGTCCAGCAATCAGGATAAACAGATCAAATTATCAGCCGAATTCCCTTATTTTATCTATGAGGAATTTACCTGCTCTCTGGAGCCCGAAGGCCTGAAGATGAATTTTCATTTCAACCTGGGAGGAAGCTATCATTTTTATCCCACATTATTCATTCCCAGGAAAAACTGGGCATTTCCTGATGATATTTTATATCCAATGCTGCCGTCCCTGGTCTTTCACATCGGGATGGTGGAATTGATAAGCTACTGGAAGGCAGCCTGTCCGGGGAAAGTCATCATTAAACCTGCCGGACTCAGCCGGGAACAGAAAGAATGGTGGAAAAAATTGTATTTCCTGGGGCTGGGCGAGTTTTTTTACCTGAACTCCATTGAGGCAGATGAACACACCTTCATGGATATCGAAGCTGAAGGTGAAATTTTTTCTGATCTGGCTACGCCGGATTTGAAAGAGTGGGTGATCCTCCCGGTTGGAGGGGGCAAGGATTCGGTAGTCACACTTGATCTGCTGAAGGGATATTATGATGTAATGCCCATGGTGCTGAATTCACGCGGCGCCACATCCGCAGTGATTGAAGCTTCAGGAATTCCTGCCGAAGACTCTCTTTTTATCACCCGGCACCTGGACCCCTTGTTGATTGAACTGAACGCCAGGGGCTATCTCAACGGGCATACACCCTTCTCGGCTTTGCTTGCATTTATAAGCCTGACAGCGGCCTTGTTCACGGGCAGGAAATATATCGTTCTTTCAAACGAATCCAGTGCAAATGAAGCCACGATCCACGGGACAAATATCAATCACCAGTATTCGAAATCGTTCGAGTTTGAGAATGACTTCCGCTCTTATGTGAGTAAATATATTACCCGGAATATTGAATATTTCAGCTTTCTCCGACCTCTGAATGAATTGCAGATTGCCTGGCTGTTTTCCCGTTTGCCGGCTTACCATAGCATTTTCCGTTCCTGCAACGCAGGAAGCAAAACCGATTCATGGTGCGGGAAATGTCCGAAATGCCTGTTTACGTTTATCATCCTTTCCCCATTTATGGGGATCGAGCGGTTGTCATCAGTTTTCGGGAAGAATATGCTCGAGGAGCTTTCAATGTCGGAAACCCTCAGGCAATTCACCGGTGCAGCGGATGAAAAACCTTTCGATTGTACAGGCACAGTCGATGAGATAAATCTGGCTTTATGCGAAAGCATCCGTCAGAACAAGGGCCTGGTCCTGCCTGCATTGCTTGAACAATATGCTGGTTCTGATGAATATAACAGGTACCGGGATAAAGATTTTAATACCTTCCTGAAATTAGTTATGCCAAACAACCTGCCCGAATCCTTTCGGAAAATATTAACAGCCGAGCTGCATGATTGATTTCCTGAAAAAAAAGCTGGGTGATGAAATTATTGCAATCCTGGGTTTCGGGAAGGAAGGGCAGTCGTCATACACATTGATACGGCAGGTGTTCCCTGAGAAGCGTTTGCTGATAGCCGATCTGAATGATGAAATCCGCCATCATCCTTTGCTGTTGAACGACAGAAATCTTGAATTTCATACCGGGGAACATTATCTTGATGCAGTGAGGCTAGGCGGGTTCATCATGAAAAGCCCCGGGATACGCATCAACCATCTTAAACCGCCTGTGCCGCTTTCGAAAGTCATTTCACAGACTTCGCTTTTTCTTGAACGATATGGCCGGCAGATCATCGGTGTCACGGGAACAAAAGGAAAGAGTACCACTTCAAGCCTGATCCATCATATACTTCAGCTTAGCGGAAAAGATTCCTGCCTGGTCGGCAATATAGGTTCGCCTGCGTTTCATTTTACAGGGAGGATAAATGAGGATACAATCATTGTGTTTGAGCTCTCGTCGCACCAGCTTGAATATACCGCGGCCTCACCTCATGTTGCTGTCATGCTGAATTTTTTCCAGGAGCACCTTGACGCTTACCCTTCTTATGAAGCATACCAGCAGGCAAAACTGAATATTGCCAGGTTCCAGGGCAAGGAAGATTTCCTGATTTACCATTCAGGGGATGAACTTCTTTCGTCTCACGTTAATGTACTTGGAAGCAAGGCTCACGGATTCCCGTTTTCGCTTTCGGTGCAAAACAGACCTGGAATTTTCAGGCATGAAAATGAGATCTTTTTCAGCGACGGCCTCAACGAAAGGGCCATATGGAAAACTGAGCAAAAGCGTTACCTTAAGGGAGAACACAACCTGAAAAATATCATGGCGGCAATAGGCGTTTGCGCTGTGTCAGGGATACCGGATGAAGCCATCAGGGAAGGAATACTCACATTCAAGGGGTTGGAGCACCGTCTGGAATACCTTGGAGAATACCGGCTGATCCATTTTTACAACGACAGCATTGCAACTATTCCTGAAGCAAGCATTGAGGCTGTGAGATCGTTACCGGATGTTGATACGCTCATCCTGGGAGGTTTTGACAGGGGTATCGATTATAGTTCTTTTGCTGCTTTTCTTGCCATGTCGAAAGTGAGAAATCTTGTACTTTTAGGTGCTGCCGGCAAGCGTATAGGTGAATGCCTTGAGGCACATAAACCTTATCCGCAAAAAATATTCCAAATAAACCGCTTTGATGCATTAAAAGAAATCGTGTTTCGTGAAACCAGGCCGGGCTATGCCTGTGTTTTGTCGCCTGCCGCGGCCAGTTATGATGAATTCGCGAATTTCGAGGAAAGGGGTAAACGTTTCAGAGAGCTTGTACGGTCATGAGGGAGACGAAAAGGGTATTGAACTGCCTCGTTAATCGCCAATCGCTCATGGCTCATGGCTCACGGCTCACGGCTCACGGCTCATGGCTCATGGCTCATGGCTCACGGCTCACGGCTCACGGCTCATGGCTCATGGCTCATGGCTCATGGCTCATGGCTCATGGCTCATGGCTCATGGCTCATGGCTCATGGCTCATGGCTCATGGCTCATGGCTCATGGCTCTTTTTTTCATGTCACTGCCTTCAGCCAGGGCCCAGAGTTCTTCCTATGATATCCTGGTTGGATTATATGTAAAAACATACAGTTCAGTTGCTTTGCAGGAGATGAATCAGTATCATATTCCTGCCAGTATTACCCTGGCCCAGGGGATCATTGAATCGAAAGCAGGCCAGAGCAAGCTGGCTAAGGAAGCCAACAACCATTTTGGGATCAAATGTCATAAGGATTGGGCCGGGAAGACTTACCTGAAAACCGACGACCATGCCAATGAATGTTTTCGTAAATATGATCATGCCGAAGAATCCTTTAGGGACCATTCCTGGTTCCTTACACAGGGTGATCGTTATAAGGGACTTTTCAAACTTCAGCTTACCGACTACCACGGCTGGGCTGAAGGGCTTGAGGCAGCAGGTTACGCAACCAACAAACAGTATGCGGAAATGTTGATCCGCACCATAGATGATTACCAGCTATACCTGTTCGACAGGCCGGATTACGCAGGGGAAATGATTCCATCTGCTGACCAGGACTTTGCACGATATGCCTGGATCGCAGAGTTCAAGCCTGACGGTTATATCGGTGAAGGGCGGAGAATATATGAGAACAATGAATTGCAATGCATCGTGGTGAGGAGTACCGATAATCTTTCAAAACTATCGACCCTGGTTGATATTCCGGTAAAAAGGCTGATGAAATACAATGACCTGGTGTATATGGGATCACTGGAGGCCGGGCAGGTATTATATATTGAGCCGAAAAGGCGCAGGGGGTCCGTTAAAAGTCATATAGTTCAGGCAGGCGAAACCCTGTACGAGATATCCCAGCATTACGGAATTAAGATGAAGTTACTGCTAAAGCGGAGCGGAATGGCAGTGGGGATGGATCCTTATCCCGGCCAGGTTTTACCGCTGAGATAAAATCCTTTTATCTTGAAGGGATACGGTAATTCCTTATGTAAAGCCCTGAGCCTACCACGAGGTTCAAAGAATGTTCATCATCCATATGGCCGATGTCGAAGGGTGTGGTTCCATAGATACCAGGCTCCATTGGATAATAGCCTTTTGAGTCAAACAGAAACAGTTCACCTGTTTCAGGGATTGTAACGCCTATCATTGAAATATTGTTGAGCCGGTCGTGGAGCACGAAAGGGGCCCTGGTAATTTCCCTGCGGAAAACATAGGAGTATATCAGTTTATTTGAACGGCTGTAATAATAGATCTTGTTTTTGTCAATAAAGATATATTCAGGGACTACATTACCCATCAAATTCTCATTAAAGAACCAGTGGCTGGGAGAGAATTGCCCGAGGTTAATCTCAACGGTCTTCCCGCTTTCCTGGATAAAGATCAGTTGTCCCCCCGGGCCGGTGGTGACAAAAATCCCTTTCTGTGCCATGTTTACAGGATAGAAACTGGAATGGTCGGCAGGCCTGAACATAGGTCCCACCCTGATCCTCTGCCTGCCCTGCCGGTCAGTAATCATAAGGTTGTTCTCAACATCGCGGATAAAAAAGAAATCCTTATGATTGGAAACAATATATTCAACCGGGTTACGGATGGCCGTTTTCATCATCGGTCTCTCCCAGTTTGTGATCGAATGCCCCTGCAGATCAAACTGGTATACCTTTTTATCGTTGAAGGCAACGAATATCCTGTAGTCGCCCCGGCGGTCGAAGTCAACAATAGTCAGGGAACTGGTTGCAGGTATTGGGAACCGCATGGGATAATTACGGGCCGGCTGACCATCCGACTTCAGCAGGTACAAATGGGAATCGGTATTGAAAAAGTAAAACATAGTGTCGCAGCCTGGTAACAGCAAGGGTTTGACCGTTGAAAGGATCTTCCCCATAAAATGCATCCTCCACCGCAGCAATCCGTCGGCGCCATACTGGTAGATATTGTTCAGAGTGTCTCTGACGATGACGGCAGGGTCGCCTTTTGCCGTCGTGTTAATAATCTGTGGACTGCCGGTAATCGTTGTATCCAGTTTAGCCTGCCAGCTTAATGGACCTTCTTTTTCCATATTCGGTGTGTATCCCAAAAAGAGGCTGGTATAAAACATTGTTTCCTGGGAGGAATACTGTATCCCTATGGGATGGAATTTTTTCAGACTGTCAAGCCATGGGTGCAGCGTCGAAAGCAGCGGATCATCAATCATCCGGCCTAATGTAACAGATGCATGAGGAGTATTGAAATACATAAAAATATTCGACTTAGCCGCCATTTTGCCGGTGAAGTCAATATAATTGTTGTTTTTGTTCAGTACATAACCTGAAATATTTTCGTCAATAAGAAATTTAAGCGCCGAAGGGTCCTGCCCGAAAACCAGAGCATGATTGATAAAGGTTATACAGGCCTGCCCGGCCGGCTCAAACAGGGAACCAAAGAGGCTCTGAAGGACGTTATTGAAATGCAGCCCGCGGATTTTGAATCCTTTATATTTAGTGGAATCTTTTTTCAGGCCCATCCTGATCCGGAGACTATCGAGGAGGGATACTGCAAGCACCGAATCCCTTACCTGGAAAGCTGCATAAACCCTGTCGCTGCCATGTCCTGAATCGGTTTCCATTGCAAAAACCATAGCCTGTTTCCCAATCCATGGAAGGAAAAAGTCGGAAAGATTTATATGGTACCTCTGGTTCAACAGGCTGAGCGGGCTCAGATTCCCGGCTTCAAGTTCATCCTGCCGGTTTCTCATTTCCAGCCTTTCAAAGTAAGCGGCAAGGTCACCCCATCCGAAGAAAGCATAATAAGCAATATTCTGGGGAGCGAGTGAACTGAGTTCATTCATCTGTGGTTCCTGACCGGTAAACAGGTTGAGGTAGTGGAAGGTCGTATCGTCGGCCAGGGTATAGCCATTGAGAAAGAGCTCATCCTTTTTAATGATCACATCCAGGCCGCTCCATGATGCGAGCCTTGCAAGCTGGATCAGGGAAGTATGGTTTTCAGTTCTCGAGATTTTCGAAAGGGCCAGCGCAAGCATACGGTAATTCACATAAATATTCGCATCGGCCTTTTTACCTGAGGGCGCTTCAACTTTACGAAAGCCCGACGACTGGAAGGCAGGGGTGTTAAACGTAAGACGGTCTATCGACTTTTTAACAAGGTCGGCCAGAAAACTGCCGATAAATACACCTTTAACTATTGAGTAATAAAACGGGGGTGATTTTTCACTGTTCTGAAGACGATGGATACTGGTCGAGGCATAAGGTGTCTGGTCAATCCTGGCTGAATCACCGAATAATTCCTTCGCAAAAACATCAGCCGCTTTACCGGGGTCATTGCCCGGGGCGGAAGTGAGAAAAACAACCCCGAATTTGGTCCGGCCGCTTAAGGTCAATGTGAGCACCAGGTTGTAGCGCTGCAGAATCGCGCTGATCTTTTCATTTTTACGGCTGATGGAATCAAAGAGGTAAAGCTCATTTCTGATCGATCTGATCACAGGATAACGGCTCAGCGAATTCCAGATCAGATTAGAGCGGTTGAGCTCTTCCCACAGGTTGCCCGGCCTGTTAATCTTGATGATGAGAGCAGTGTTGTCGGGCACTGCGTTAAGCGGGGACTCGTCAGTATGCCTGGTATACTGAGCCAGAAGGTATATGCCCCATATCAGAACAGTAACCAGCAGGACTGCCCCCAGCGCGAGTAACCATGTTTTAGGGTTCTTCATAACTCAAGCTTTAACTGTTCATACAATCTGAAACTCATGCGGTGATATATGCAGGGCCCGAATTGATAGATAGCATTTCTGTGTTTACGGCAGGGATAGCCTTTATTGTTTTTCCAATCGTATTGCGGAAACTCTTGCCCGATCATGGTCATATATTCATCCCTGTATGTTTTAGCCAAAATAGATGCGGCAGCAATGGACATGAATTTTGTATCTCCTTTAATAATGCATTGATGGCGGATGTTATTCACCGGTTTGAATCGGTTTCCGTCGACAAGGATAAACTCAGGCTTGAGCTTCAGCTTATGAATGGCATCATGCATAGCGAGGATTGAAGCATTAAGAATGTTGATCTCATCGATTATGCCGGGTGAAATGCTGCCAACGGCCCAAGCCAGGGCGTCTTGTTCGATAGTTTTACGGAGTCGTTCCCGTTTAAGGGCAGTAAGCTGTTTTGAATCATTCAGTTCTTCATCCCTGTAATCTGCCGGGAGAATAACAGCAGCTGCGAAAACAGGACCGGCAAGGCATCCTCTCCCTGCTTCATCAACTCCTGCTTCAACCAATTCCCCTGTAAATGAGCCCTGCAGCATAAACCTTGTTTTACTCAGGGTTATAAAAGTATGAATTAATAAGGATAAGCAGAAAATAGATCAGGAAAATGATCTCGGCCCATCGTTTTTTCTTAATACCAAGGAAAGCCGAAGTGAGCAGAAGTGTAAGGGTTGGAAACAGCATGACCAGATGGTAAACAAGCAGGGTTGTTGAATAGGCCACCGAAAGCAGTGATATTGCCAAAAGCCAGACTATAAGGTAGGTCTTTGCGCGTATCTCGACGGTCTTCTCCATGGGGCCCCTCAGCAGATAATATAAGCCCCATGCTGCAAGAACAATTGATGCGATCCCTATGATCCAATCATCAGTGTGAAGGTGAATCGGGTAAAAAAAGAATGAGGCGACCATTTTTTCATACAACACAACCTGGTCTGACAGCTGATCGGTAACAAAAAAATATACCGAAAGGAAGATGAAGGGAGTGATGAAACCGATCAATGCAGCAGCCCATTCTCTCCATCTGCCGGAGCGGAAAAGGAAAAAGCTTATGGGTACAATGGCCAGCATCAGCAGGAAAGGAAAATAGAAGAGTGATCCGATGGCTGTATAAAAGCCGGCTCCGTATATAAGGTCAAGGCTGTCTGTTCTGTTGTATGATCTCATCAGATTGTTGAGGATGGCAATCGAGATGAGAATACTGATGTTGAGCGGGTGAACAGTAAGGTAAACCGGGGAAGAGCTCATCATGATGATGAAGATCAATGATGCAAGAGAAGAGTTCTTCAGTACCAGTTCGTTGTTGTTCAGGAGTATATTGAGCCACCAGGTTTCCAACGCTACCAGGACAAACCCTGTAATGACGGCAAGATGGGGAAGGTTGCTCAGAATGGAATACAGGAGGTTATATAAAGGAACAGGACCTTCGGGCATGGGAATGGGAGGGGGTTGTATAAATGATTTACCCCAGAGCATAAACCCGATCAGGCCTATTACAAGGTATTGTATGGGAAAACTGGAGCGGAAGAACCGGATAAACATGTGTTCAAATGAATATCGAATAATGAATATTGAACAACGAACTTTGAAATAAATTAATCATCACGTTATCACGATCTAAAGATCGAACCCGATATCCCTTCTGAAATACCTGCCTTCAAATTCAATCTTCCCGGCATTTTCATAGGTTAGGGCAAGTGCTTCCGGCATGCTTTTCCCCAGTGATGTCACGGCGATAACACGGCCGCCATTGCTCACCAGTTCACCTTGTTTTATGACGGTGCCTGCATGAAATACCAGGGAGCCCTTCACCTTCGATTCTCCTGTAATCAGTTTTCCCTTTTCATAGGCATCGGGATACCCTTTTGAAACCAGCATGACCGTTGTGCAAACCCTGGCATCAATTTGAATAGTATGATCTGCAAGCTTCCGTTCTGCGACGGCATTCAGCAATACTACCACATCATTTTTAATTCTCGGTATTACCGATTCAGTTTCAGGATCTCCCAGGCGGCAGTTGTATTCGATCAAGAAAGGATCCCCCTTCACGTTCATCAGCCCGAAAAAGATAAATCCGGTATAATCGAGGCCCTCTTTCTTCAATCCTTCAACGGTGGGCCTGATAATACGGTCTTCGACCTTCTTCAGGAAAGCCTGGTCGGCAAAAGGAACCGGGGAAACCGAACCCATGCCTCCTGTATTTGGTCCGCTGTCGCCTTCTCCAATTCTCTTATAATCCTTTGCCTCCGGAAGGACAAGGTATGAGTTGCCGTCGGTGATCACAAACGACGAGCATTCTATACCGGAAAGGAATTCCTCAACAACAACACTGGCTGATGCCTGTCCAAACCTGGCATCCCTCAGCATAGAGATAAATTCAAGCTGAGCTTCTTCTTCAGTCTGGCAGATGACCACTCCCTTGCCGGCGGCCAGGCCGTCGGCCTTAAGAACATAAGGTGGTTTGAGAGAACGTATGAACCCGAGACCTTCCTCAATGTTCGACACATCGAAAGTTTTATAAGCCGCAGTAGGTATTTGATGACGTGTCATGAACTGTTTTGCAAAGTCTTTACTGCCTTCGAGCTGTGCAGCCCTGGCCAATGGTCCGATGACCGGTATCTTCCTGAGCATGGGGTCGGCCAGGAAAAAGTCGTGTATGCCTTTCACCAAAGGCTCCTCAGGACCCACAACAAGCATATCGATACCCTGCTCAAGAACGAACCGTTTTATGCCGGGAAAATCATTTACAGAAATCGGGACATTTTCCCCGCAGCCGGATGTACCTGCATTACCAGGTGCAATAAACAATTTTTCGAGCAAGGGGCTTTGAGCTATTTTCCAGGCCAGGGCATGTTCCCTGCCACCTGAGCCAAGAAGAAGAATTTGCATAGGTCAGGATTTAAGAGCTTTTTCAATGGAAATCCAAAGGCTTTCGGCCGTTCTCTGCCAATTAAACAGGTCTTTTCTTTTCCTGCCCCGGATGATAAGATCCTGGCGGATGCTTGCATAATTCGCAATTTTATAAAGTGCGTCAGAAATGCTTTCAGGGCTGAAAGGATCCACGAACAGGGCTGCATCGCCCGCGACTTCCGGCATAGATGTTACGTTTGAGGTGATTACCGGTACATCACAACGGAAAGCCTCAACAATGGGGATGCCGAATCCTTCAAAATAAGAAACGTAGGTCAGGGCAAGTGCTGACCCCAGTACGCACACCAGTTCATCAATTTCAAGCCGGCCGATAAACACCACATCATCAGAAAAGACCATATCCTGGAACGCCATGTCAATCTCGCTTGTCCACCATTTCTTGGCCCCTACGATCAGAAGTTTCACTTCAGACGGATTGGATTTTTTGAATAGATCAAAAGCCCTGAAAAGGTTGGCAAGGTTTTTCCTTGGATGAAGTGAGCCTATAAACACGAAATACGGGCAACCGTCTGAGAACTCTTCCCTTGTTTTTTTCTTTTCTTCCTCGCTTAACGGCCTGTAGGCTTCATTATAGCCGTCGTATACGACATCGATCTTCGATGGATCGACATGGTATTGTTTTACGATATCCTCTTTTGAATACTCCGAAACCGTTGCTATTCTCACGGCCCTTGAGGCATATTTCGGAAAAAAGTAGCGATAATGCCGTCTTGTCCAGAAGGGCAGGTCCTCGGGGTAATGTTCAAAGTTCAGGTCATGGAAAACCGCCATTGATTTAACATCGGTCTTCAGCGAAAGATAGCCATCGGGTGAAAGGAACAGATCAGGTTTCAGTTTTTTGAACAGCCCCGGAAGTGTGAGTTCAAACCACCAGTAATAAAGAAATGGGTGCCGTGCATGCGGATATTGAATGACCGGTGTGACGTTGTCGGAAAATAAAAAATTTTCATCATACTCGCGGTCAAAGATGAAATAAAAACGATGCTCAGGATGCTGGCTTGTGATACGCTTAAGTGATTCATAGGTGAACCAGCCTATTCCTTCGAGTCTGTTCCTGATCAGCAGTCGTGTATTGACGGCAATATTCATTGAATTGTTTAACTTTGTCACAAATATCATAATATTTTTCAATGATTGTTCGGGATTTTATCCCGCAGGATCAGGAAAATTGAAAACAGATGCAACGGAAATTCCTTACAAACCTTAGCTTGCTGCTATTCCTGAATCTGCTTATCAAGCCTTTCTGGGTATTTGGTATTGACAGGACCGTGCAGAACCTTGTAGGAGTAGAGGCTTTCGGTTTTTACTTTGTCGTTTTCAATTTTTCATTTCTTTTCAACATTTTGCTTGATCTTGGGATCACCAACTTCAACAACAGGAATATAGCTCAGAACCATCACCTGCTCAGCAAGCATTTTTCAGGCATTTTGTTAATGAAACTCCTCCTTGCCTTGCTGTATCTTTTTGTGACTTTTTTTGTCGCCATATGGAAATACAATCCTGATCAGCTGAAATTGCTTGGAGTCCTGGCATTTAACCAGTTTCTTATCTCTTTCATATTGTACCTGAGGTCCAATATTTCCGGGCTTTTAATGTTTAAGACCGACAGTTTTCTTTCTGTGCTTGACCGCATGCTGATGATAGTATTCTGCGGGGTCCTGCTTTGGGGTCATGTTACTTCCACACCGTTTAGGATAGAGTGGTTTGTTTATTCCCAGACGGCCGCCTATGTTTTTACAGCGATTACGGCCTTACTGATCGTTGTAAAAAAGGCAAAGTTCAAAAGGCTTAACTGGAACTGGCCTTTTTTTCTGATGATTGTGAAGCAAAGTGCGCCTTTTGCGCTTCTGGTGTTATTCATGACTTTTTATAACAGGCTTGACCCGGTAATGCTTGGGACACTTCTTGAGAAGTCAAAAGGAAACGAGCAGGCAGGGATCTATGCCTCCGGATTCCGTTTATTTGATGCTGTGAACATGATAGCATACCTTTTCTCAGTGTTGCTGATCCCGGTGTTTTCGAAAATGATCAAGCATAAGGAGAATGTTGAACATATGGTAAAGCTGTCATTCACGCTGATCATCACGCCGGCTATCCTGATAGCCCTGGGTTCTTATTTTTACAGCAATGAACTGATGGCAATGTTGTATAATGCCCATCTCCATGACTCGGCCCATGTATTCCAGATACTCATGGGAGGGTTTGTGGCGGTTTCAATCACCTATATTTTCGGAACGCTGCTGACCGCAAATGGAAACCTTAAAGAACTGAACATCATAGCTTTCTGTGGGCTCTTGATCAGCTTTTTCTGCAACCTTTTCCTGATCCCGAAATTTCTGGCTATTGGTTCTGCATATGCAAGCCTCATCACCCAGTTCTCAACAGCCATTGTGCAGGTGATCGTTGCGGTCAAGGTGTTTAAACTGAAACCCAACTACCGCTATCTTCTTACCCTGCTTGTTTATATAATCGGTGTCGTATTATTTAATATGCTTTCCAGGGTATTTCCTGTAACATTTCCTTTCATCCCCGGCCATTTCAGCTGGATGGGAGGGTTCATCCTGATGATTATTGCATCCGTCCTGCTTTCTGCATTGTTAAAACTTTGGAGCGTCAGCTCATTGCTCAGGATACTACGAAGCGAAAGTTAAGATTGTTCCCTTCACCCCCTTCCTATTGTTCATTTGGTAATATTGCCTACCTTTGAAACAAATTTCATCCCCCATATCTATGGACGGTTCCGAAAAAAAAACGGAAGAATTTAATTCCTCCAACCTGGTGATCTTTCTTTATAAATGGAGAAAGCCACTGCTGATAGTAATCTTAAGCGCTTTGTTTGGTTCCTGGTTTTTCTCATTGCCCTGGTTCATTACTCCAAAATTCAAATCAGCGGTTATCATGTTTCCTGCAAGCACAAGTTCTATCTCAAAGGCCCTTCTGAGTGCCCAGTATTCAAAAGGCCAGGATCTTGTTGAGATCGGCGAGCAGGAACAAGCTGAACAGCTTTTGCAGATCCTTAACTCAAGCCGTATCCGTGAGAGGATCATCAACAAGTTTCATCTTATGAGCCATTACGGGATCGACACATCCTCCCATTACAAGTATTCGAAGCTTTACAAGGAATATGAAGACAATATCAGTTTCCGCCGCACCGAATTCATGGCTGTCCAGATCACGGTTTATGACGAAGATCCACAGCTTGCTGCCGATATTGCGAACGGTATCTCCTGCCTGCTTGATACTGTGAAAAACGAAATGCAGAAACAGAGATCTGTGAAAGGACTGCATATCGTTGAGCAGGAATATAACGACCTGCAAAAGGAACTGAACAACATTGTTGATTCACTCGTTAAGCTCGGGGAACTCGGGGTCAATGATGTGGAATACCAGTCCCAGGTATTGAATGAGCAGTTGGCCATAACGATAACAACAGGAAATAAATCAGCACAGGCCATCCTTCAGAAAAAACTTGATGTATTGGGGAAATACGGTGGTGTTTATACATCGCTTAAAAATGCTTTGGAATTCAAAACCGAGCAGCTGACACTTCTGCAGGCCAAATACAAGCAGGCTAAGGTCGACGCTGAAGAAAGCCTGCCCGTAAAATTTGTTGTCAGCGACGCTTATAAGGCTGAGAGAAATTCGTATCCCATACGCTGGCTGATCATGCTGGTGTCTGCTGTCTCCGCCTTATTTCTCGCGGTAATTGTTATCATGGTCATGGAAAAGATCAATGCATACAACACACAGAAAAATTTCCAGCTGGGACAATCCTAAAATAACAGATCAATAGAAAAATTTCAGATTTATGGATAACTTCTTCAATAATGTAAAGCTGTTTGATCTCATTATCAAATGGAAATATCACCTGCTTGCAGTCGTGATTGCTGCACTATTGCTTTCAGTGTTGTTTTCTAGCCCGATCTTTATCAAACCCTTATATAAATCATACGCGCTCGTATATCCGTCAAACATCTCACCGTATTCAACTGAAAACGAGACTGAACAAATGATGCAGATGTTTCAGTCGAAGGACATCCGCGACAGCGTAATCCACAGGTTCAATCTTGCAAAACACTGGGAAATCGATTCAACGTATACATACTTCATGAGCACGATGGTGTTTTTCTGGGACCAGAGGGTGAGAATAGAAAAGACCCCGAATGAAGCTGTGGAGATCGAAGTTCTTGATCCGGATCCCCAGATCGCATGTGATATGACATCGGCCATCATCGATTTTTACAATCTCAAAGTAAGAGGGCTCCATAAAGAGAAATTCGGCGAAGTGGTTGAGAATTACAAGTTCATCCTGGACATAAAACAGCGATACATGGATTCACTGAGCAAACAGCTCGTTGAATTCGGGAAAAAATATGGCATTATAGAATATGGTAACCAGACACGTGAAGTTATGCGCGCCTATTTTCAGAACAAGGGTTCCAGTGAAGTTCAAAAGTATTTGCGCAATTTGGAAGAACACGGGGGAGAATACCTGAAGGTTGTCCAATTGATGAATACCGAATCAGGATCTCTTTCGACGATGAAACTTGACGCCGACAGGGCACTTATGGATTATAACAGAAAATTTACTCATGCCAACGTTCTCAGCCAACCTTTTCCTGCAGATAAAAAATCATTCCCGGTTCGCTGGCTGATCATTGTAATGTCAACACTTGCAGCGTTATTTCTTGCACTGATCGTTGCCGGTATTATTGAAAACAGGAAGCAAAATTCCCTGAATGCAATTCAGCAAGGATAAAATCAGGTTGATTAAAAGTTACCTGGCTGGTGAAAATGCCAGGTTTACTTTATTCTATGCTATCAGCGGCTTGTTTATACTGCTGAATGCATACATGGTATACCGTAATGCTTATTATACACTCCTGCTTCCGGTCGGCCTTGTTATCCTTTATTTGTTCTTTTACCGTATTGATTACGTTTTACTGCTGATAACATTCTGCACACCGCTGGCCGTGAACATGACGCAGTTCGAATTCAATGTCGGTATCTCGATGCCCACTGAACCCCTGATGTTCGGAATGCTTCTCGTGTTCGTTCTGAAATTATTATATGAAAATAATTTCGATGCGAAAGTCTGGAGGCATCCTATGACCATCGTCATTGGTTTTCAGTTCCTTTGGATTCTTATTACCAGTATTACGAGCCAGCTGCCTGTTGTTTCCTTTAAGTTTTTATTAGCCAGGCTGTGGTTCGTGATCCCTTTTTACATCTTTGCAATTCACCTTTTCAGGAAGAAGCAAAATATCAGGTTGTTTCTCTGGCTTTACGCGATTCCTCTCGTGATTGTTATTATTTATACAACCTACCAGCATTCTTTATGGGTATTCGAGGAAAATGCCGGGCATTGGGTCATGACACCATTTTACAATGACCATACTGCCTATGGTGCGATCCTGGCGCTTTTTATCCCGGTCTTCGTAGGCTTTACTTTTTCAAGATCATACTCACGCCTGGTCCGGATCTTTGCTCTGGTCGTTCTTATGTTTCTGCTGATGGGCCTTTACCTTTCGTATTGCCGTGCGGCATGGATAAGCCTGGTAATAGCACTGATGTTCTATCTTGTGATACTGTTCAGGATCAAGTTCAAGTTCATCGTATTCTCTTTAATGCTGGGCGGCCTTATCTTTTATGTTTTTCAGTTCGAAATACTGGATTCTTTATCAAAAAACAAACAGGGGACTTCTCAGAATTTCATGGAACACGTACAGTCGATGTCGAATATCAGTACAGATGCAAGCAATCTTGAGCGCCTCAACAGGTGGGCATCGGCTATAAGGATGTTCAAAGACAGGCCGGTATTCGGATTCGGGCCGGGCACCTACCAGTTTGAATATGCCCCTTACCAGAGTTCTGAAGAAAAAACCCTGATCAGCACCAATGCCGGAGACAGGGGTAATGCACACAGTGAATATATAGGTCCGCTTTCGGAAGAAGGACTGCTTGGGACCATACTGGTAATATGTGTATTTATATATTCAATCGTAGTTGCGATGAGGGTTTACCGAAGGTCAGACGATAAGGATGTGAAGATGCTGACACTTGCGACTATGCTGGGTCTGCTCACCTATTATTTTCATGGGCTGATGAACAACTTCCTGGACTCAGACAAAGCTTCGGTTCCTGTATGGGGATACATAGCCATACTCGTGGCTTTTGACCTCTATTATCTTCCTGCCAGGGAAAAAGAAGAATAAAATTTTCGGGAGAATCCTTACCTGAGTTTTCTGAGCAGTTCGGGAAGCATTCTGACTGCTGCAATTTCTTTCCACTTTTTTCTTGGATCGTCGGCCGGAATACCCCAGTAGGTTTTCCCTCCTTCAAGTGATTTGTCGACACCCGACAAAGCCAGGACAACCGCTTTCTTACCGATTACAAGGTCTTTGTTAACTGAAACCCTGGCCCAAAGTATAACGTCGTCTTCAATACGGGTTACACCGGCAATTGCGCAATGTGCTCCTATCAGACAGTTACGGCCCACATAAGTATCATGCCCGATCTGGACATGGTTATCGATCTTACTGCCAAAAGATATCACGGTGTTGCCCGACACGCCTTTGTCGATGGTGGTTGCAGCACCGATCTCGACATCGTCTTCAATAACCACTTTGCCGCAGGATTCGAGTTTTTTCCAGCCTTCGGGCCTGCGCTGGAAATAATAAGCGTCGGCTCCGAGAACAGCCCCGGAATGGACGATCACATGATTGCCGATTTCCGTATGGTCATAGATGCTCACATTGGCATGGATGATGCAGTTGGTGCCTATTTTAACATGGTTCCCGATAAAAGCTCCGGGCTGGATAACGCTGCCTTCACCAATTAAAGCAGATGCACTGATCATGGCATGGGCTTTTTCGAAAGGGCGAAACCGGGTTGCCAGTGAAACATAGGCATCGAAAGGCTTCTCATGTATCAAAAGAGCTTTCCCTTCAGGGCATTCCACTTCTTTGTTGATGAGGATAGTGGTAGCCGGTGAGTTCAGAGCCTTGTTGTAATACTTGGGATGATCAACGAATGTGAGGTCACCAGCTTCGACCATATGGATCTCGTTGATGCCGCTGACGATGAAACCAGGGTCGCCAATCATATGGGCGCCGATTATTTCTGCGATTTCTGAAAGGCTAAATGGCTTTGGAAATTTCATCGTTTATCCTTTAACTCTTTCTGCATATTCACCGGTCCTTGTATCGACTTTAATGATCTCATCCGTGTCGATAAATAAAGGGATACGCACATTGGCGCCGGTTTCAACAGTTGCATTTTTCAGAGTATTGGTGGCTGTATTGCCACGGTGGCCCGGCTCTGTATATGTGACTTTCAGGATGACAAAAGGAGGCAGGTCGCAGGAAAGAGGAGTCTCGGTATCGGCATGGAACACGATCTCGACTTCCTGACCTTCCTTTAAAAACTGTGGGGCATTGATAAGTTCTTCACCGATAAAGATCTGTTCAAAGGTTTCCATATGCATGAAATTGAAACCCGACTGATCTTTGAAGAGATACTGATATTTGCGGCGTTCAACACGGGCGATATCAATTTTCACACCTGAATCGAAAGTGTTTGAAATTACGCGGCCGTTTTTCAGGCTTTTTAGTTTTGTACGGATAAATGCCGGGCCTTTGCCGGGCTTGACATGCTGAAACTCAACAACGGAGTAGAGATCGTTGTTAAAATTGATGACCAGGCCGTTCCTGATATCTGCTGTTGTTGCCATAAAATGTAATGAATTGATGGATCTTTAAAAGGGCTGCAAAGGTAAGAATAAATAGCGAAGTAGCGAAAAGCGAAAAGCGAAATTTGTTTTGAGCGACTCAGAAGGCGCAGCAGCGTTGCGGCTGCTTATGATTTATAATCTTCTATCTTCAGCGATTTCACCGCAAACGCAGATTCCTGTGCCTGCTGGTTTGAACAAATAACAAGGGTTCGTTTGCCGGTGTATTCCTTTACAAGCTGAAGGTACCAATCGATACCGGCTTTGTCGAGGTTCATCACAGGTTCATCAAGCAGCAGAAGCGGGACATCGCTGAAAAATGCCAGGGCCAGTTTTACCCTTTGCTTCATGCCTGAAGAGTATTGACGTATCGTTTTCGATTTTGTCACTTTGAGATCCAGAATATCCCTGACCCTGCCCGCAGTAAAACCCGGTAAGTACCTCTTGAAGGAGAAATGAAAATCCAGCATCTCATCCAGAGTGAAATCCTCAATGATCTCCAGGTAAGGAGCAACCAGGGCAATCTCGCGGAAAATAAGATTGTCGGGAATCTCCCTGCCTCCTGATTCGTACCTTATATTACCGGTCGTGGGGTGAATATTACCTGCGATGATCTGAAGCAGGGTTGATTTGCCGGAGCCGTTACGGCCAAGGATAGCACAGGTTTCTCCTGAATGAAGTTCCAGGGAAACAGCACGGAATATCCATTCCGTATTGAATTTTTTCCCTATGCCATCCAGAAAAATATTCATGAAGAGGATCAGTCGGATTTACGTCTTCCAAGTCCTTTCATAATACCTCTGGAGGAATTGGCAATGAATGAAAGGATCTCATCCCGTTCGGGGGTGGCCGGCATTTCAGCTTCAATGGTTCGCACTGCGTTTGAAACATTGAGTCCTTTGACAAAGATGATGCGGTAAATATCCTGTATATAGTTGATCATTTCTGAGCTGAAACCCCGGCGGCGCAAGCCGATTGAATTAACGCCGACATACGACAGGGGATCCCTTGCAGCTTTTGTGTAAGGAGGGACATCTTTGCTCACTCCTGAACCGCCGCCGATGAATGCATGGGCGCCAATATGTACGAACTGGTGCACTGCAACGACGCCACCCAGTATGGCCCAGTCATCAATGTTGATGTGTCCGGCCAGGGCGGAATAACCGCCCATAATAACGTTGTTGCCAACTACACAGTCATGAGCTATATGAACATACCCCATAAGCAGGCAATTGTCGCCTATAACTGTCTCGTAACTGGCTTTGGTCCCACGGTTCACGGTAACATACTCCCGTATCGTTGTGTTATTCCCTATTCGTACAATAGTATCTTCACCTCCGAATTTCAGGTCCTGGGGAATGGCCGAAATGACTGCACCGGGAAAGATTCTGCAGTTTTTACCTATCCTGGCGCCTTCCATAATGGTCACATTGGGTCCTATCCATGTGCCTTCTTCAATGATCACATTTTTATCGATGGTCACAAAGGGCTCGATCACAACATTAGGTGCGATCTTAGCCTGGGGATTTACATATGCAAGGGGTTGATTCATGAGATTTTATTTTCTTGTTACCTGTGCCATCATATCTGCTTCCATTACAACTTTATTCCCTACATAAGCCACGCCTTTCATCGAGACGAGGCCACGGCGGATGGGAGCGGAAAGCTGGTTATGGAATACGATCGTATCGCCGGGAACAACTTTGCTTCTGAATTTAACGCTTTCTATCTTTACAAATAAGGTTGTGTAATTATGCGGATCGTCGACTGTGCTCAGAGCAAGGATCCCGCCGGTTTGCGCCATTGCTTCAATCTGCAGCACGCCGGGCATCACGGGTTCCTGGGGAAAATGCCCAACGAAGTAAGGTTCATTCATCGTCACATTCTTTATGCCGACCACGTAATCGCTGCCCATTTCAATGATACGGTCAATAAACAGGAACGGAGGCCGGTGAGGAAGGATCTTCTGAATCTGTTTGATGTCATAGAGAGTCTTCGTTAGATCGAATTTATGAACTTCGTGATGCTTCCTTTCTTTCCTGAGCTGTTTTTTGATCAGCTTCGCAAACTGAATGTTCGAATAATGGCCGGGTCTTGTTGCGATAATATGAGCCTTGATGGGCATGCCCACCAGGGTAAGATCCCCGATAATGTCAAGCAGTTTATGCCGGGCAGGTTCATTCGGAAATTGCAGATCCAGGTTGTTCAGGATCCCTTCACTGGGCAGTACTTCCACTTTGGGTTTATGGAAAATCCTGGCGAGATGGTCAAGCTCTTCCTTAGATACAGCCCGGTTTACAAAGACGATAGCATTGCTCAGATCGCCTCCTTTGATGAGGTTGTTGTTAAGGAGGTATTCAAGCTCATGGAGGAAAACAAAGGTCCTGCAGCTTGAAATATCATCCTTAAAACGGCGGATATCGTTCAGTGTTGCATTCTGGGAGTGCAATACGTTCGACTCATAGTCAATCATCACACTCAGCCGGTATTCCTTTGCCGGCATCGCGATCATCTCAACTTTCTTTTCAGGGTTGGTATAAGTGATGATCTGGTTCAGTTCGAAATATTTTCTCGGAGAGTTCTGTTCTACCGTGCCCACAGCCGAAAGAGCCTCAACATAATAACGGGAGCTACCGTCCAGAATGGGAGTTTCAGACTGGTTCATCTCTATCAGCACATTATCAATCTCCAGTCCTGTAAGGGCTGCCATAACATGCTCGATGGTATCGAACCTCGACCCATCATATTCTATGCTGGTTCCGCGTGAAGTGTCGACAACCAGATCACAATCCGCATCTACAATGACATTATTATTAAGGTCGGTGCGCTTGAATTTAATACCATGGTTTGGCGGGGCCGGTTTAAAGGTAAGGGTCACATCCAGGCCTGTATGTAAGCCAACCCCTGAAACGCTGGTTGATGATTTGATTGTTTTCTGCTTATCGCTCATGAATTCTTATTCGGTTTTACTCTTTGTGCTCTCTTTCAACATTTTTTCAATATGATTGACTCTTTTCACGATCTCGTCAAGGTTTGAAAGATGGATATAATTTCTTCTTGTTTTTTTTGCGTCGATGGCAGGAGATCCCATGACGATGGCGCCTTCCTCTTTGATTGATCCGCCAATACCCGACTGGGCTCCGATCTTTACGTTATCGGCAATGGTAATATGGCCGATGATGCCGACCTGGCCCGCGATCATGCAATTCTTCCCGATCTTCGTGGAACCGGAAATGCCGCTTTGTGCAGCGATTACCGTATTCTCGCCGATTTCCACATTATGGGCGACCTGGATCAGGTTATCAAGCTTGACTCCCCTGCGGATAATGGTTGAGCCGAGCGTTGCCCGGTCAACAGTAGTGTTTGAGCCTATCTCAACAAGATCTTCCAGGATAACATTCCCTAACTGCGGAATTTTCTGGTAGTTGCTGTCACTCTGTGGAGCGAAGCCGAAGCCATCACTGCCAATGATCACTCCTGAGTGGAGGGTGCAATTGTTGCCTATGATACAGTCGTGGTAAATCTTGACTCCCGGGTAAAAGATGCAATTATTCCCTATCTGCACATTCCGGCCGATGTAAACCTGAGGATAAACATTCACATTGTCGCCCAATACAGCATTATCGCAAATATAGCTGAAAGCGCCAATTGAAATGTCTTTGCCGGTTTTTGCGGAAGCCGAAATAAAAGCCTGGGGGGAGATCTCCTTTGCAACAGCAGTCATACTATCGAACATCTCCAGGAGTTTCGCAAAGCTCGAGTATGGATCTTCGACCCGGATCAAAGTGGCCGCCACAGGCTGGGAAGGAATAAAATCTTTACTCACAACGACGATCGAGGCCTGGGTATGATAAATGAAGGGTGTGTACTTGGGATTAGCCAGGAAGGTCATCGTTCCCGGTTGGCCATCTTCAATCTTCGAAAGGTTGGAGACCCTGGTTTCGGGCTTCCCCTCAACTATACCGTTGAGGAATCCGGCTATCTGCTGAGCGGTGAACTCCATTGGATCGCATTAATGGGGTGCAAATTTATCATTTTTTTTGAAACAGCCTTGCTGATTTTTCTAAAATGCAGCAGTTCAAATCTTTATATCCTTCGGATAGCTTAAAAGGTGTTTGCTTACGGTTGTCGAAAGGACAGCAATGTCGAGTTGTTCCGAAGCGGCGGCCACATCGGTAAGTTTACCATCGCCGGTGCGGATCAGTATCTTGTCGTGCCTGGGGTTGTATGCATGGTTCGTGACCACATCGGTACATACGAAATAAGAGGTTTCTTCGGAATCAAGTCCGTATTTGAGGGCTGTTGCTTCCCTTATCCTCGAGATATAGTCATTTTCAAAGGCTTCATTCCGGATCTCCATACGGAACAGCTTCCTGTGGATCAGGTTCCGGCAGAGCGTGGACAGTACCTTGTCGGGGTGATCCATCCATAGCTTGATCGATGTGACCACATCAAAATCATCAAGCAGGGCAAAGCGTTCCAGGCAGTGCGGGTCTGTAAGAAAATCCTGCTTCCCGATATCATGGGTAAGGAAATACCTGAAGGCCGGAGTGGCGGGGATGTCTTTTTCGGTTTCCCCCAGTTGTTTTGCCCTTTTCAATATGCTCACAAGCATCTGGTCGGCTGAAAGCACAGCCTTGTGCAGGTATACCTGCCAGTACATCAACCTTCGTGCTATAATGAATTTTTCGATGGAATAGATGCCTTTCGATTCAACCACAAGCTCATCCTCACATACCGTAAGCATATTGATGATCCGGTCGGTATTGATAGTCCCTTCGGCCACCCCGGTGAAAAAACTGTCACGCGAAAGGTAGTCAAGCCGGTCCATGTCAAGCTGGCTGGAAACCAGCTGGTGCAGGAATTTCTTTTCATGGGCTCCCCTGAAGATTTTTCTCGACAGTTCGAGCCTGCCGTCAAAGAGCCGGTCCAGCTCCGCAATGAACATATCTGAAATATCTTCGTGTGAAAGCCCTTTCACGATCGACTGTTCAAGGGTATGTGAGAACGGTCCGTGGCCTATATCATGCAGCAGTATGGCAATGCTGAGACCTTCGGCTTCTTCATGGCTGATATGTATCCCCTTCGACCTTAATACCCCGACAGCCTGCCTCATCAGGTGCATGGCGCCAAGAGCATGCTGGAAACGGGTATGGTGGGCCGAGGGGTAGACGTAATTGGTCAGGCCCAGCTGTTTGATCCTGCGAAGGCGCTGGAACCAGGGATGTTCCATGATATCATATACCAGCTCCGAGGGGATGGTAATGAACCCGTAAACAGGATCATTTATCGTTTTTATCTTATTGATTGCCCGGAAAGTCATTAAATTTGTTAAAAGAATGCTAAAATATGGCAGGGCCACAATAAAAGCAAACTTACGACATTTATACTTAACAGGGAAGATCAAATTCCGGGGCGCTTCCGCTTCGGATAATGAGATTCGGAAATAACACGAAAAATGGATAAAGTAAGTATTTTGTGGGTCGATGATGAAATAGACCTTTTAAAGCCGCATATAATTTTCCTCAGGGACAAGGGTTACACTGTGGAAACAGTGAACAGTGGTTACGACGCCCTGGACATGATTAAAGCCAAACAGTTTAATATTGTTTTCCTGGATGAACAGATGCCCGGATTATCGGGCATTGAGACTTTGATGAAGATCAAGGCCCTGCAGCCGGGCATACCGGTGGTCATGATCACAAAAAGCGAAGAAGAAGCTATTATGGAAGATGCCATTGGATCAAATATAGCCGATTACCTTATCAAACCCGTTAAGCCAAACCAGATCCTGCTTTGCCTGAAGAAGAACCTCGAAAACAAAAAGATCGTCAGCGAAAAGACCAACTTCCAGTACCAGCAGGAATTCAGGAACATCGGAATGGAGATCAGCAACCGCCTGAACTACGAGGAATGGGTGGAGGTTTATAAGAAGATCATCTTCTGGGAACTTAAGCTTGAAAAGTCGATGGATGAAAGCATGCAGCAGATATTGCAGCTTCAGAAGAATGAAGCCAACCAGGTTTTCAGCCGGTTTGTCGAAAGGAATTACATTGACTGGGTGCAGGGAAAAGTCAGTTCCAGGCCTGTTCAGTCCCATAATGTGATCAAGGAAAAGGTCTTTCCGGTGATGGATGATAATAAGCCTGTGTTTGTAATTCTTGTTGATAACCTGCGCTATGACCAGTGGAAGATATTGCAGCCATTCTTTGAAGAGTATTTCAGAGTTGAGCAGGAGGAGATCTACTACAGTATTTTGCCGACAGTGACTCAGTATGCGAGGAATGCTTTGTTTGCCGGCCTCTTACCTACAGATATCGAGCGAAAGTATCCCAAATACTGGGTGAATGAGGATGAAGAAGGGACGAAGAACAACTTCGAATCGGAACTTCTGGGTGAGTTGCTGAAGCGTTACGGGAAAGAAGTAAAATACTCCTACTACAAGGTGTTGAACCAGCAATACGGAAGGAAACTTGTTGAATTGCTCCCGAACCTGATGGTGAATAAGCTGAACTTTATCGTCTACAATTTTGTTGACATGCTTTCACATGCACGCACCGAAATGGAGATCATCAGAGAGCTTGCCGACGACGAGAAAGCCTATCGTTCGATCACACTCAGCTGGTTCCAGCATTCACCTCTGTATGAAATTATCAGATGGCTTGGTGAAAAAGATGTGAACCTGATCATCACAACAGATCATGGTTCTATAAGGGTGAACAACCCGGTGAAAGTGCTGGGCGACCGTAACACCAATACCAATCTTCGTTATAAGACCGGCAGGGCGTTGAAATTTGAAAAAAATGAGGCCTTTGAAATCAGGAATCCCTCCGACGCCTTCCTGCCCAGGGGTAATGTGAGCTCTTCTTTTGTTTTTTGCAGAAACTACGATTTCTTTGCTTATCCGAATAACTACAACTATTACGTGAACTATTACCGCGACACTTTCCAGCATGGCGGCATATCGATGGAAGAGATGCTTATACCGTTTGTATATCTTAAAAGAAAATGAATATCGAATATTGAACAACGAATTTCGAATTTTTTATTCCGTTCAACATTCAATGTTCAATATTCGTTATTCGATATTCAGTTATTATGATTCTGATTTCTACCCTCGAATCCCTTCCGTCAGTTGCAAAGCAGGTACTGGATGCATTTCCTGATTCCCGGGTATTCGCCCTTTATGGAAGGATGGGGGCGGGGAAGACAACACTTATCAGGGAGTTTTGCAGTCAGCTGGGCGTAGCCGACGAGGTCCAGAGCCCCACATTTTCAATTATAAACGAATATAAGACCCCTGAAAATACCCCGGTTTACCACTTCGATTTTTACCGTATAAAAAAAATCGATGAAGTTTTCGATATAGGCTATGAAGATTATATATATTCCGGCTCCTATTGCTTTATCGAGTGGCCGGAACTGGCCGAAGATCTTCTTCCTGAGGGCACTGTAAGGCTTGACATATCCGGGGAAAACGAAAGGGTGATCAGATTCTGACCACCCTTTCGTTTTCCCCGGGTTACCCGGGAAACTCAGAATTATTTCTGTATGTTCAACACTTCCTTGAACAGGCCCTTTTCGGCATTGACCTTATCGGCATTGCCGTAAACGCAGAACTCGTTCTTGTCGAGCACATCCTGTATCATCTTCGAAAACGTTTTAATATCGGCAGCTTTCGTATTGATAACAGCGGTGCGATCGGCCTGGATGGCTTGTTCGGTCCTCTTGTTGAAATACATATTAAATGCCTGGTCACCCTTCTGGGAAGCCGTCAAAGGGCGGTCGAGCCCGGAGACTGTTCCGATCACATAACGGGTCATGGCTTTATCGTCAGCTTCAAAGGTTTTAAGGTATTCAGGAATGCCTTTGAAGTTTTCAAGTGTCTGTTTAAGGTTGGGATCCCGGTAAGAATTAAAAGTAATGTTCCCAATCGGCGAAATGGAGCTCCATCCGCCATAGGCCCCGCCCATTACACGGATCCTCGTCTGCAGGTAGTCCGTTGAAAGAATCTGGCTCAGAACCCTCATCCTGCCATCCCATTTATATCCCAGCAGTTTGTAATCATAACCTGCAACAACATACTGAACTTTTGAGGGAGTAAGGAATCCTTCATTTTTAGGCTGGGGGTTGAGATCCCAGGCCTTGAAAACGATCTCTGAAGCCGGCAGCGACCTGACAAGTTTTTCGATTCCCGGAGTGAATTTGGCCAGGGACTCTTTATTCGTGGTCACCCCGACAACCAGGTTATTCCTGTTAAAAAGGGTACCTGAAACTGTTATCAGGTTTTTGATGATCTCGGCTGATTTTTGATCATAATTCTTCACGAGGTCTGCAATAAACCAGTAAAAGTCAAGGCCGTTCGTCATTTCACCGAATAAGCCTGTTTTGCTGAAATATGAGGAAAACCGGCTGCTTGCAACCGAATAGCCATCCTGCTTCGTATTGGCTTCCAGTTGTGATAAAAGCCTGGTCATAATGGTCTTCAGCCTTTCAGGGTCATCATATTTAGTTTTTAACAGGATCTCCGTGGTGAGGTCGGTCATCTTATCAACCTTTTCTGCCATGGCCTTTGAAGTAACAGCAAATTTGGGGATCATCGCGTTGTCGCTGAGATTCTCCTGGAACGTCTTAAGCGAGGTATAGAACCCGCCGGTGCTGATGTTCAGGGCCTTGTTCAGATCCCCGAAAGTGTACTTATCAGTATTCATCATAGCCAGCACATTCGAAAGCAGGGATGCATAGGGCATGAGGTCCTGCGGAAGTACCCTCAAGTCAAAGAAAAGGTTCATGTAAACCACTCCGTTTGTGAATTCATTATGGTAAAGCAAAGGGATCTCAGCCACTTTTCCCGGTTCGACCGAATAAAAAACTGCTTTCGGGTTAATGTCCTTGATCTCCAGCAACGGGATCTTTGCGAGGGCTTCGGGGCTGTCTTCCGATTTCTGGTAATCCATGAGCGCTTTCGTGTCTTTTACAAGCGCCAGGGCCTTTTCAGGTGTCAGACCGGCCTTGAATGCTTTGAGTTCTGCAGCAACTTTGGCATTCTTCTCATCATCTGCACCAACTTTAGGAGCCATCGTAAAGAGAAGAGTATGCGGGTTGTTGAGGAAATCCTTTTTAATTATATCCTCGAGATATTTCGTGGTGAGCGCCTTTTTTACTTCTGCAAGGGGTTTTTCATACTCGAGGCCGATGAAAGGATTGTCGGCAAAAAAACTTGTCGGAAGTGAACGGAACACGCAATACAATCCTTTCTGCGCATCATTACCTTCACGCAGCTGGAACTCCATCCTGTTGATCACACCTTCGATCACCTGTTTGTCGAGCCCCTTGTCAATAGCATCCTGAAGGCATTTCCTGACGATGGTGTTGAATTTGTCCTTGTCGTCCGCATTGGCATTCTGGACAATGATCTGAAACACATTCTGCTTGTAATTGCTGGTTGAGGCATTGACATCCTGGCCGATCCCGGCTTCCTGCAGCGCAAGCCTGATGGGGGCTGATTCCTGGTTAACAAGAACTTCGCTTAAAACATCAAGCGCCATGACCAAAGCCTGGTCAGTATTATGCCCGATCACGTAATTCAGCGACAGATAGGCTTGATTTTTAATTTCGTCTCCAGGCAGCACAGCATAGTTTGCTGTGATGTCTTTCATCTTTGTAAAAGGCTTCTGGTCGTTTATACTGGCTTTGTTGTTGGCTTTGTCGTACTTTGACAGATATTCCTTGTCGATAAATGACAGTTCTTGTGCAAGGGGCGCATTGCCATACAGGAAAATATAAGAATTCTCAGGATGGTAGAACTTCTTGTGGAAGTTCAGGAACTGTTCATAAGTCAGCTGGGGGATGGAATATGGATACCCGCCCGATTCTTTTCCATATGCATTATCGGGAAATAAAACCTTGAAAACCTGGTAGCTCATTTCTTCCTTTGGATCGGAGAATGCGCCTTTCATCTCATTGTAAACAACCCCTTTGTAAGATACGGCGCTGTCCTTGTCAAGCATTTCATGATGCCATCCTTCCTGTTTGAATATCCTGGGATCGGAATAGATCAGGGGATTGAGAACGGCATCGAGGTATACATGCATGAGGTTGAAATAATCCTTGTCGTTCATACTGGCGACAGGATATGCAGTAAAATCTTTCGATGTAAATGCATTCATGAAAGTGTTCAGCGAACCTTTCTGGAGAACGTCGAAAGGACTTTTTACGGGGAAGTTTTTGCTGCCGTTAAGAACAGAATGTTCCAGTATGTGCGGAGCCCCGCAGTCATTATCGGGGAAGGTCTTGAAGGCAATTGTGAAGGTTTTATTGGCATCATCGCAGGCGAACTTAACTATTTTCGCTCCGCTTTTTATATGTTCCAGAAAGAACACATTAGCGTTCAGCTCCTTAACAAATCTTTTTTCGATCAGTTTGTAGCCGGGGTAACTTGAATCCTGGGTTGCGCTCATAAGCAATGTCATTAATAAACAAAGTGAGAAAAGGTTCACCGTCGTGAATAAAACCCTTTTCAGAGTCATTTTTTTAAGTTGCATAACGGATGGTTTTTGAATTTTCTACAAGATTACGGGTTTTTTCCCTGATCTGAAAAGATTTTCGGTGTCTTTCCTGTTCTGATGGATGAAGTGGGGAAAAACGATGACAAGACAGCTGTTTTTTCGATCGTTGCGATGGGTATTCCTATTTTCTTTTGTAACTTCGTATAAAATTTAGCTGCATGGAAGAAACCCGTCCTGATTTCAGCAAACACTCACCTGCCGAGCGAATGATGCCACAGGAAGAGATGCTGGAAGTGGCCAGTAAAAAAAGCGAGCTTACTATTGGAGTACCCAAGGAAGTTTCGAGCATGGAGAACAGGGTTTCACTTATCCCCGACGGTGTCGGGCTGCTTGAACGCAACGGCCACCATGTTTTGGTGGAAGCAGGAGCGGGGCTCACAGCCCATTTCCCCGATCATGAATACAGCGAGGCGGGCGCCCAGGTTGTTTACTCTCCGAATGAAGTCTATAAGGCCGATATTATCCTTAAGGTCGGACCGGTTACAAAAGAGGAAACAGAGCTGCTTCATGCAAAACAGACCCTTATATCCACGCTTCAGATTGCAATGCAATGCGGAGACTATTTCAGGGGGCTGAGCCAGAAAAAAGTGACCGCTCTTGCCTTTGAGTTCATCCGGGACAAAACCAACCAAATGGCTGTCATGAGGACGATGAGCGAAATTGCAGGCAACACGGCTGTTTTTATTGCAGCGGAATATTTGTCTGACCCTGAATTTGGAAGGGGCAAAATGTTTGGAGGGTTTACCGGGATAGCCCCCTCCGAAGTGGTCATCATCGGAGCGGGTACTGTTGGCGAGTTTGCTGCCCGTTCAGCTATTGGCATCGGCGCTTTTGTAAAAGTTTTTGACAATTCGGTTTACCGTCTGCGCCGTATACAGGATAACCTCGGCCGCAGGATATTTACTTCCCTGTTACATCCGAAAGCAGTTGTTGAAGCTATGAGGACTGCGGATGTCGTGATTGGAGCTGTACATTCCCCCGAGGGCAAGTCACCCTGCCTGATCTCAGAGGAAATGATCAAAGAAATGAGGGAAGGGTCTGTGATCATCGATGTAAGCATTGACCAGGGCGGATGTTTTGAAACTTCAAGGCCAACCACGCTGAAAAATCCGGTTTATAAGATCCATGGTGTGACCCATTATTGTGTCCCCAATATTCCTTCGAAAGTTCCGCATACCTCTTCCCAGGCCTTAAATAACATCATGGTACCTATTATTCTTGATATAGGTAATGCAGGCGGGGTCGAAAAACTGCTGAAACGGGATTACGGGGTGCGCCAGGGCGTTTATATCTACAACGGGCTTATCACAAGCCTTCATATAAGCAGGCTTTTCGACCTTCCGTTCCAGGACCTCGATCTTTTAATGGCAGCATTTCACTAAAATACTTGAAGCATGATCCTTTCCGGCAGGGTGGTCAATATTTCAAGAACCCGTATTGATGTCGGCTTCAATGCGCTGGATAATCTGCATAAGATGCTCTTATCGCAGGAATACAGAAAAAGCCGGATTTTCATCCTCGTCGATCCCAATACAGGAAAACATTGCCTTCCTGTTTTGGCGAAGGCATGTCCCGGGCTGGATTCTGCCTCAGTGTTTGAGATCGAAGGAGAAGAGACATCCAAATCCCTTGTTACTGCTCAAAAGATATGGATTGAACTGCTTGCCGCGCAGGCCGACCGGCAGAGCCTCCTGATCAACCTGGGCGGCGGGGTCGTTACCGATATGGGCGGATTTGTTGCTGCAGGCCTCAAACGTGGCATCGCTTATATCAACATACCGACCAGCCTGATGGGAATGGTGGATGCCGCTATCGGGGGGAAAACGGGAGTTAACCTTCACAACCTGAAAAACCAGGTGGGTTTTTTCCATTCCCCCTCCGCAATCTTTATTGATCCCCGTTTTCTGAAAACCCTGCCTGAAGTCCACCTTCGTTCCGGCTTTGCAGAAGTGATCAAGTCGGCTCTTGTCGGAGACCCCGTGCTATGGCGTAAAATACTCGGAAAGGGAGCCTCGACTATACTGGCCCTGGAAACTTCAGATAAATTCTGGCAGGATATGATACTGAAGACTGTAGTTTTTAAAAATCGCATCTGCTGCCAGGATTTCCGGGAAAAAAAACTCAGGAAGATCCTGAATTTCGGCCATACCATCGGCCATGCCCTCGAATCTCTATCGATGGCGACGGATAAAAACACACTCCTGCATGGAGATGCCGTAGCTCTTGGCATGATTGCCGAAACATGGCTTTCTCATATGAAAGCCGGATTAAGCGAAACGGAGGCCATTGGGATCATATCCTTTCTCAGGGCAGGATACCAGGCTCAGGCCGATGTCGTGAAAGATTCCTTCAAAATCACAGGTTCTTCATACGACAGTATTTATGACCTGCTCCTGCATGATAAGAAGAATAAGGATGGCCAAATACTGTTTACTCTTCTTCAGGCAGCAGGTAAGCCCAGGGTCAGTATGCGCGCAGGCCGTGAAGAAATTGTTTCTGCCCTTGATAAACTTTTTGAATGATCCCCGTTAGCAATTCCGGGATGGATTATGAAGACAGTCAGGATCATTAAACCGGATAAGACGCTGAAGGGAAAGATACAACTCCCTTC
>Ga0208494_1000031_pt1 | contig 59370 bp, 56 predicted proteins | sample CryBogmetaGMA10M_FD_184544 | JGI IMG/M metagenome (GOLD analysis project Ga0208494, IMG submission 184544) | Freshwater microbial communities from Crystal Bog, Wisconsin, USA - MA10M (SPAdes) | ecosystem: Environmental > Aquatic > Freshwater > Lake | place: Crystal Bog, Wisconsin, USA...
GACCCGATTTACCCTCCAGTAATAATGATTAGCAACTGTTTCATGGACATGTGAGGAAGGGAATTATCGACTCAACAGTAGGAGCCAGGTGTGCAGTACCAGACCTTGGACCTTGTATCATTCCGGAGGATGATCGCTCAACCTGGGGAAACCTGTCACGCCAGGGGATGGATGATAGCATTAGAATGAATCATGGCGAACAGCCGAGATGTAATGTATTGCCACTTGGAGAAATCCGAGGGAAAAGTTGACTTATGGTAGCATGGTGGTAGCACAGATAAAGAAAAGGGGTCTGCTATGTTAGCTAACCCCTTGATATTGTTGGTGGGCCGTGTGAGGATTGAACTCACGACCAACGGATTAAAAGTCCGCTGCTCTACCTCTGAGCTAACGGCCCATGGACTGTCATGTCGGAAAGGCTTGCCGTCTTAAAACAAGTCCCTCTGCTTGTCAAGAAGAAAGCAATCAGTCGCTGAAAGGATTTTTCAGAACGATGGTACTTTCTCTTCCCGCTCCGACAGAGACGAGCGTCAGCGGGATACCCGCCAGCATTTCGAGCCGTTCCACATAACGTCTGGCATTTTTGGGGAGGTCGCTGATCAGTTTGGCATGGCTGATATCCTCGGTCCATCCGTCCAATTCCTGGTAAACCGGCTGACATTCCGACAAAATGCGAAGGTTCGGGGGAACAGAATCGGTAAATTCCTCACCGGCGTGGTTTTTGTAGCCTACACAGATTTTCAATTTTTCAATCCCGGTCAGAACGTCCAGTTTTGTCACGGCAATACCCGTGATACTGGATACGCGGATGGATTGCTTGACGAGGACCATATCCAGCCAGCCGCAGCGTCGCTTTCTGCCGGTTGTAGCGCCAAATTCCTGTCCCATGTTCTGGATTCTCTGGCCGATTTCACAGGTTAATTCTGTAACGAAAGGGCCCTCTCCAACCCGCGTTGTGTAGGCCTTACAAATTCCAACCACTGCGCCGATCGCCAGCGGACCGATACCGGTTCCACAACTGGCGTTGCCGGCGACGGTATTGGACGAGGTCACATAGGGAAAGGTGCCGTGATCAATGTCAAGGTGGCACCCCTGGGCCCCCTCAAAGAGGATTTTCTTTCCCATTCTCATCTCTCTTTCCATAATAAGGGAGGTATTCGCCACATAGGGTTCGAGCTTCTCAGCGTAGACCCGGTATTCATCATAGATCTGCTGTTCGTCCAGGGGAGCTTCCCCGAAGAGTTTGGTCAGGAAGAAATTCTTCTCCTCCACGTTGCTCTTTAATTTTTCGCGGAATATCATATCATCCAGGAGATCACAGAATCGGATGCCTACCCTGGCCACCTTGTCTTCATAGGCAGGTCCGATACCCCGGCCGGTTGTCCCGATCTTCTTGCCAATTTTACGGGATTCCCGCGCCATATCGAGCCTGCGGTGGTAAGGCATGATCAGGTGGGCAATTTCGCTGACCAGAAGTTTCGTATCGGCGGGAAATAGCGACCGGCTTTGCAGACGGGCAATCTCCTGAACCATCACGGCCGGATCGACAACGACGCCGTTACCGATAATACAAATCTTATGGTCATGCAGAATGCCGGAGGGAATCAGATGGAGAATGGTCTGCTCCCCATTGACGACAAGGGTGTGACCCGCATTGTTTCCCCCTTGAAATCTTGCGATCACATCCGCATCCTCCGCATACAGATCGACAACTTTTCCTTTGCCTTCATCACCCCACTGGGTTCCAATCACCACGACGTTTGTCATGAAAAATCCTCCCTATTGTCCGTTGAAGAAAACCGCTACATTTCCAGTTGAATAACTGAAATCACATGAGGCAGCTTACGCAGTTTATCCAGCACCGTTTCGGGTACGATGCTGTCCGTACTCAGGACAACGAGGGCCTGATTGTCAACCTGATCACGGCTGAGATGAAGTCTCGCGATGTTGACGTTATTTTGTCCGAGTGTCGTCCCGATGTTGCCGATGACGCCGGGGCGGTCATAGTTAGAAAGGACCAGCATGTAACCTTCCGGAACCACTTCCAGCGTGAATTTATCAATCTGGACGATGCGGGGATCCTGGCGCCCGAAGAGCGCTCCCGCCGCATAAAAAGTTCCCTTGGATGTCTTGAGGGTCAGGGCGATCATACTGGTATAGTCTCCCATCTCGCTGCTTTTGGATTCAACGACTTTGATACCCCGTTCCTTGGCCACAACCGGGGCGTTGATATAGTTGATGGAGTCCTTGAGGACGGGCGTCAAAAGCCCCTTCAAGAGGGAAATGGTCAGAGGGGCGACATTATAATTGAGGATATTCCCGCTGTATTCGATAATGACCTCCTTAATGCCGCCGGAGACCACCTGGGCCTCAAACTTGCCGAGTTTTTCCGCCAGGTCGAGATAGGGCTGGATCACGTGCAACAGCTCGGCGCTCACGGAGGGGAAGTTAACGGCATTGCGGATTTCTCCCTTGGTCAGGTAATCGGCAATCTGTTCGGCAATGGCGATGGCTACGTTGATCTGGGCTTCATTGGTAGAGGCACCCAGGTGGGGGGTGCAGATTACATTCTCCAGGGCGACGAGCTCTTTGTTCTTGGTCGGTTCTTCATCAAAAACGTCCAGCGCGGCGCCGGCGACCTTTCCGGAAACGATGGCATCGTAAAGATCCTTTTCACTGACAATCCCGCCACGGGCGCAGTTGATAATATAGACGCCCTTTTTCATCTTGGCAAAGGCACCCTTATTGATGATGTCTTTTGTTTCCTTGGTCATGGGGGTATGGACGGAGATGAAGTCGGAGTTTTTCAACAGCTCGTCCAGACTGACCAGACCGATACCGATCTTTTCGGCCGCTTCCGGGGAGATAAAGGGATCATAGGCGATCACATTCATCTTGAGACCCTGAGCCCGGTCGGCGACAATGCTTCCCACCCGGCCGATCCCGATGATTCCAAGGGTCTTGTTAAAGATTTCATTGCCCATGAATTTGTTCTTCTCCCATTTTCCCGCTTTCATGGATCCCGTGGCTTGGGGAATTTTTCTGGACAGGGACAGCATCATGGCGATGGCATGCTCGCCGGTGGTGATGGTATTGCCGCCGGGCGTGTTCATGACGACGATGCCCCTTTTGCTGGCGTTGATAATATCCACATTATCGAGACCGGCACCCGCCCGTCCGATGACTTTAAGATTTTCGGCGCTGTCAATAATGGACTGCGTTACCTTGGTGGCGCTGCGGATCACCAGTCCATCATATTCCTTGATCACACCTTTCAGTTCGTCCGGGGTCAGGTTCGTCATCACGTCGACTTCAATCCCCGGTGTGTTTTTCAATACTTCGATCCCTTCGGCAGACAGGGAATCACTGACCAGTACCTTTTTCATGAAACGATTCTCCTTTAATGATTTTACTTTTACAGCTCTGCAACTTTTTGACGATAAATCTTTTCCAGTTCGGCGACAGCCGCTTTGATGTCTGCAGCCTCAATCGTGGGACCGCACCAGAAACGGAAGCCCGGCGGGGCATCCTTGTATGAGCCGACATCATGGGCTGCATTTTTCTTGCTCAGGACGCCGGCGATTCCTTTCAGAAATTTCGCCTGGTTGTCTTTTGGCAGAGCTTTCACTCTTTCACTGGTGACCGTCAGGCAGACAGAGGTATTCGACCGGATGTCCCTGGATTCGGCCAGAAAATTGACCCAGTCGTTTTTTTCAACCCATTCCTCAATCATCTTCAGGTTGGTCTGGCTTCTTTGGAAAAGCCCCTCCAGGCCGATTTCGCCAGCCCACTTGAGCGCATCGAGATAATCTTCAACGCAGAGCATGGACGGGGTATTGATGGTTTCGCCCTCAAAGATTCCCTTGTTGATGGTGCCGCCTTTTTTCATGCGAAAGATTTTGGGTAGCGGCCAGGGAGGATCATAGGTTTCAATCCGGGTGATAGCTCTGGGACTCAAAATCAGCATGCCGTGCGCTGCCTCGCCGCCCAGGCATTTCTGCCAGGAGAAGGTCAGGACATCTACTTTCGTCCAGTCAATAGGCATGGCAAAGGCCGCACTGGTTGCGTCACAGAGTGATAAGCCGGCCCGGTCGGAAGGAATCCAGTCCCAATCGGGGATTTTTACACCACTGGTGGTGCCATTGGCCACAAAGATAACATCGCTGTTCCAGTCCACTGCTTTTAAATCGGGAATTTTCCCGTAATCGGCTTTCAGGATCACCGGGTTCAATTTAAGCTGTTTCGATACATCCGTAGCCCATCCCTCGGAGAAACTCTCCCAGACCAAGACGGTGACCGGTCTCGCCCCCAGGAAGCTCCACAGGGCCGCTTCAAAAGCGCCGGTATCTGATCCCGGGAAGATCCCCACGAGGTAATTTTCCGGAATCTGAAGGATTTTCCTGGTTTCCGTGATCGCCCTGGCCAGTTTTTCCTTACCCAGAGCCGAGCGATGGGATCTTCCGACGGCTGCGTCCTTTAAGGCATCAAGACGCCATTGAGGTCTTTTGCTGCAGGGGCCGGAACTGAAATTAGGGTTGTGCATAAGAATTTCCTCTCCTACTTTTTTCAAAGACGTGATTTATAGCAACATTAAAATGTTTTCTCAAGACATTTTCGTGTTTCGTATTGACGGCCTTTCAAAAAAATGACATGTTATATTTAATGAAAGCGCTGCGTGGGGCAAGCCGTTGAAAAAGATAAAAACACTGTTTTTTTGCCAGAATTGCGGCCATCAGTCTACAAAATGGCTGGGAAAATGCCCCTCCTGCCAGCAGTGGAATCAATTCGTCGAAGAAGAAATCCGTTCCAGCGATCCCGGTGCACGCCCGGAGTTGCAACTGAATGAGTTGCCGCAATCCATTGCCGCCATTACGGCGGATGAAAAAGACCGGATGACGACGGGCATTGCCGAGCTGGACCGGGTGCTGGGTGGTGGTATTGTGGGGGGATCCGCCGTTCTGGTGGGGGGGGATCCGGGCATCGGAAAATCAACACTGCTCCTGCAAATGCTCCAGAAGCTTGCCGAAAAGGGATCGAAAGTTCTCTATATTTCCGGGGAAGAATCGGCAAAACAGATCAAGCTCCGGGGGAAGCGGATCGGGGCCGCCTCGCCCAACCTTTTGATTCTCGTTGAAATCGCCCTCGAAAGCATGATCCAGCATATCAAGAGTCTTTCACCGCAGGCTGTGGTCATCGATTCGATTCAGACCGTCTATTCGTCCGCTCTTTCTTCCGCCCCGGGCAGTGTCGGCCAGGTGCGTGAGGCATCGGCACAGCTCATTCTCCTGTCAAAAAAGACGGGCATCCCCGTTTTTTTGGTGGGTCATGTCACCAAGGACGGTTCCATCGCCGGCCCGAAGGTGCTGGAGCACATGGTAGATACGGTCCTCTATTTTGAAGGAGATTCGGGCCACGCCTACCGAATTATCCGCGGGATGAAAAACCGGTTCGGTCCAACCAATGAGATTGGTGTCTTTGAGATGCGGGATAACGGGCTCCAGGAGGTATCGAATCCATCAGCCTTTTTCCTGTCAGAAAGACCGGAGGGGGCAGCCGGTTCCGTGGTGGTACCGAGCATGGAAGGCACGCGGCCCATTCTCATTGAAATTCAGTCACTGGCCAGTCCAACCAATTTCGGGATGCCCAGGAGGACGGCCATCGGAGTCGATCACAACCGGGTTTCTCTGCTTGTGGCCGTGATGGATAAGATCTGCGGTCTGCATCTCAGTAATCATGATATTTTCATCAATGTTGCCGGCGGGGTCAAAGTGGATGAGCCGGCGATCGATCTGGGAATCGTGTCTTCCCTGGCCTCCAGTTTTCTTGATCGGCCGGTGGACGCGAAGACCGTTGTTTTCGGTGAGGTGGGACTCACCGGTGAGGTCCGGGGAATCTCCCAGATGGATATCCGGATCAAGGAGGCGGCCCGGATGGGGTTCAACCGCTGTATCTTTCCAAAAACCCTTGCGCGGGATGTTTCGGTCGGATCAAAAATGAATCTCATAAAAATCAGTAATTTGAGAGAACTTTTAGCGCATCTTTTTTAGAATGTGGAATCTCAACCCTAGACAAGGTTCGAAAGATATCATGGCTCTGTCCGCAGAGGAGGTGAATGGGCATGTTTGGAAGTATCGGAATGCCGGAATTGATTATCATCCTGGTCATTGCGTTGATTTTCTTTGGGCCGGGCAAGCTTCCTGAACTGGGAAACACCATCGGCAAGGCGATCAGGGGCTTCAAAAAGGCCATGGATGAGCCGGAAAAGAAGCCGGATGACGCGCCAGACACTCAAAAAATCAGTGATAAAAAAGAGTAAGATCCATAAAATATTTTATTTTGGAGGTGAGGACCATGTCGACTCTGCTGGAGATGTTGGGATGCCGTTATCCTGTGATTCAGGGGCCGATTGCGGCGCTGAACAGCCCGAAGATGATCGCCGCCATCTGCGAAGCCGGTGCCTTTGGAATGCTGGCCCTGGGATTCAGCAATCCCGATGAGGCAAAGCGTCTGGTCGGTGAGGTCAGGGCGTTGACGGCTAAACCCTTCGGGGCAAACCTGATGATTATGAATCCGGCCAATCCAAAAATTCTCGAGATCCTGGCTGAGGCCGGTGTGAAAACGGTGACTACCTCTGCCGGTTCTCCAAAAAGCATTTATCCGCAAATCCACGCGCTGGGTATGAAAGGGCTTCATTCGGTTCTGTCTCTTTCTTATGCCGTCAAGGCAGAAGAGGCAGGTGTCGACGGGTTGTGTGTTTCCGGATTGGAGGCGGGCGGGCTTCGGTCAACCGGACCGGAATCGACAACCATGGTCCTGATTCCCCTGGTGGCTGATCATGTCAAGATCCCGGTTGCTGCTGCCGGGGGTATTGCCGATTCACGGGGCTACCGCGCCGCTCTGGCCCTCGGTGCCCAGGGGGTGCAAATCGGTACGGCTTTTATCGTCTGTGAGGAGAGCCCTGCCCCGAAGGTATGGAAAGAAGCCATTCTCAAATGCAGCGACGGCAGCACGGTCCTGCTGCCGCTGGGCAACATGAACATGAGAGTCATCATGAATCCCAAAGTTATGGACGAACTCCGTAATCCGGAAGTCAACCCGGCCCATGTGTACAATCTCATGAATGCCCCGGAGGCCTGGACAAAGGGGAATTTTGATCTTTTTCCGGCCGGTGCGGGACAGGTCAGCGCGCTCCTCAAAGAGGTCAAGCCTGTCAGGGCATTCATCGAAGCGATGGTTTCCACAATCTGAATATCTGCGAGGTTATGATGATCAGATCACTCCATGAGGTATCCAATCTGGCCAAAGAAAAGGGTCCCAAAAAGCTGGCGGTCCTTGCCCCCGAAGACGGGGAGTTCATGATGGCCGTAAAAGAAGGGTGGGAAAAGAAATACATCGAACCTGTCCTCATCGGCCACCCCGAAAAGATGAAAAAAATCGCCGCGGAAGTGGGATTTGACATCAGCCGGGTCGAACAGATCTTCGAGGCGGACCGACAGGCGGTTGCCAATCTGGGTACGGCCATGCTTTTTGCCGGGAGTGTGGATATGGCCAGTAAGGGCCAAATTCCCACTTCTTTTATTTATCGTGCCATCATCCGGGAAGAGGCCAGAGCCGGAACTGGACGAACGGTCAGCGTCGTTTCCCTCTGGGAGATTCCGGAGCTCAACCGTTTCATCGCCTTTACGGACACCGGCGTCAACATCAAACCGGATGATAAGGCAAAAGCGGAGGTCATCAGAAACGCCGTCTTTGTCTTTCATGTCCTGGGATATCCCAGACCGAAGATTGCCGTCCTTTCCGGACTGCGGGAAATTGGAGGCTCCATCGCATCCTATGAAGATGCTCTGTCGCTGAAGCAGATGGCCGCTGCCGGTGCCTTTGGCGACTGCGAGATCGTTGAAGCGACCTCTTTTGGAGCGATCTTTTTAGGGCAGAAAGGTCCATTGATCCGTTATGACGATATCGATCTGTCCAGAATGCCCGATATTCTGCTCGTGCCGAACCTGGATACGGGGAATGTTCTGGTTAAACTTGATTTTTTTCTGCCGGTGCACAGACGTTCACTGGTCGTGACCTCAAAGGGACCCTTCCTGATTCCGTCGCGTTCCGATTTCTGCGATTCTATTCTGGGTGAGATCGCCATGGGCGTGGTGGTGGCGGAGAGAATGAAAGGGGGAATATGGACATGATCGGTACTTTTCCAGAAATCATCGCGGCAGCAAAAAAACGGACATCCAGAAAGCGGGTTGTTTTACCCTTCCCGGACCGGCAACAGATCGATATCATGGGCAACGCTGTGGCCATGAATTTAATTTTTCCTGTCCTGATCGGAGACGGAAAAAAGATCGAGAGCCTGGTGAAAGCGGCGCCGCTTCTGTCCGGAGATCACGAAATGATCGATGAGAGAGATCAAAGCCGAAGCTTGTCAAGAGCCATCGGCATGATCAAAGAAAATCAAGCGGATATATTGATGCAGGGGGGCATTGAGCCGCAAACCTTCGTCCATGCCGTTCTGGATACAAAAAACGGCTTGCTGAGCAGTAAACTGGCCAGTTTTGTTTCCGTCTTTCAGTTGCTGAGGCGGGATAAACTGATTCTGGTTACGGACACCTACATCAACAACACGCCTTCTCTTCCGGACAAACAGATGATTCTGGAAAATGCCCTCCGGCTGGCCGGCATCCTGGAAATCGCCTCCCCCAGGGTGGCCGTATTGGCCGCAATCGAGCAGGTCAACCCCGGCATTCCGTCCACACTGGATGCCGCCATTCTCGCCAAGATGGGGGAAAGAAAACAATTCGGCGATGTCATGGTCGAGGGACCCCTGGATATTGACTGCGCCCTGAACCAGGAGGCGGCGGCCCGGAAGGGTGTCAACAGTATCGTGACGGGAAATGTGGATATCTATCTCACCCCGGAGATCGATACAGGTTATGCCCTGGCACAATTGCTTGTTTTTATCGGGAGAATGCAGATGGCAGGGGTTTTGATGGGGACGGCCAGGCCGGTGATTCTGGATTTACCCTTCGTTTCCGTCGAAAACAAAATCGTTGAGATTGCCCTGGCCGTGCTGATGGCCGAAAGGGAAGGCAGCCATGAATAAAGAATATTGTTTGCTTGCCATCAATGTGGGATCAACATCAACCAAGATTGCCTTTTTTAGAGAGACTCATGCGGTGGTCAGTGAAACGATCCGGTACAGCAGCGAAGAACTGGCCCGTTACGCGGGACTCCGGGATCAGCTGTCTCTCCGAACGGATGACCTTCTGCAATTTCTGGAGAAGAATGAGATCAATCTGCGAGAGGTAGATATTCTGATCAGCCGGGGAGGATTGGGCAAGCCGGGCCCGGCCGGAGCCTACAAAATCGATGCCCCGATGTGCGAAGACCTTCTTGAGGGCAAATATGGCAAACACCCCTCGGCGTTGGGGCCGGCCATGGTTCGGGACATCGCCGGAAAATACAATAAACCGGCGATCATTATCGATCCGCCGAGCACCGATGAATTTCAACCCTGGGCAAGAATTTCCGGTCTGCCCGAACTGGAAAGAAAAAGCGCCTTCCATGCCCTGAATCAGAAGGCCGCGGCGAGAAGGGTTGCCGGGGAAATGGGTAAAAAATATGAAGACCTGAATCTGGTGGTTGCCCACCTGGGGGGAGGGATCACCATAGGCGCTCATCATAACGGCAAGGTGGTCGACTGCACCCATGGATTGAGCGAAGGACCGTTAACGCCCGAAAGGGCAGGCAGTCTGCCGACGCAGGACCTCCTGGACCTCGCTTTTTCGGGAAAATTCGACAAAAAACAGCTTCAGGCCCGGCTCGTCGGTCGGGGGGGGCTGGTGGCCTACCTTGGAACGACGGATGCCCAAAAAATTGAAGCCATGATCCGGCAGGGTGACGAAAAGGCAAAACTGATTTATCAGGCCATGGCCTATCAGATCGCCAAGGACGTCGGTGCCATGAGTGCCGTTTTGAAGGGCAGGATGGATGCGATCGCCCTGACGGGCGGTCTGGCCTGCTCGGAGATGCTGACCGGCTGGATTAAAGAGTGGGTTGGTTTTCTCGCGCCGGTTTTCATTTACCCGGGTGAAGATGAAATGACGGCCATGGCGGAAGGGGCCCTGCGGGTCTTGCGGGGGGAAGAAGAATTAAAAAAATATCAGTAAAAGGGAAAGAGAATATTTGATCGAAGTCAACCCCATGGGGGTAGTTACCCAGGTTAAGATGAGCCGGGAAGTGGATGGCAAACCCCTGTACTGGGTGGCCGCCTATTATGTTGACGGTCTCCTAATCGATACGGGATGCTCTTACACGGGGATGGAGCTTGTTTCCTATCTGGATGATAAAAAACTAAACGCCGTTGTGAATACCCACTTTCATGAAGACCATGTGGGCGGCAACCATCTAATCAAAAAAAGTTTTCCTGTTGCCATCTTCGCCCATCCGGATTCTGCTCCGCTCATCCGTCAGAAACTGAAGCTCTATCCCTATCAGGAATTCGTCTGGGGCTATCCGGAACCGACGGACGTCGAGCCTATACCGGACAGGATCAGGACAGATCACTTCGAATTTGAAGTCATGGAAACACCTGGCCACAGCAAAGGACATGTCGTTCTTTTTGAGCACTCGCAGGGATGGTGTTTTTCCGGGGACATCTTTGCCAGGGAAATGCCGAAATTCATCAGGCCGGAAGAAGATATGGGGGAAACGATTCACTCGATGAAAAAGCTCCTGCATCTCCGTGCGGATCCCTTGATTTTATATACATCTGTCGGCAGGGTGGTGGAAGATGGCCGGCAGGCCCTGCAGGCGTGTATTCATTATCTGGAAGACCTGGCCGCAAAGGTGCAAAGACTTGAAACAAAAGGACTCTCTATCACCGACATCATTCAGGAGCTTTTTGGGGGTGAACACAACTTTGCGCAGATCACAAACGGGCAGTACACCACAGAGAACCTGATCCGTTCCGTGCTTCAAATCAGGCAGGAATAATCTGTGCAGTTACCAGCAACAATCATTGGAAAAGCGGGTCCATCTAGGATCCCCTCCAGGTTACTTCCATGAACGTGAAAAGTTTCAGTCTATTTTTGACCTTGATCTTCTTTTTGTTTCATACCCGCCGTGAAAAAGCCCTTCTGGAAACATCGGAGAGAAATCGCCTGCAGGCACTTAAGAGCGAACAGGAGATAGAAAGGCAGTCATTAAAAAGAGGGAAGAAAAGCGGGTCAAGGGAAAACTGAAAAATAAGAATGAAGATTGAAAAAAGGAATAAAAAGCAGGAGCTCAGGTATGAAAAGGAAGAGGATTAGCGGTTGAAAACATAATCAGGTGATGTGGCGGTAAAAAAACAGAAAATGCAGAAATACCAACAAGTTAGCAAGGTTACATCCACTGAGCATAGCCGCATGGTCAGGGAAATCTTTGCGACGATCACGGAGCGGTACGATTTCCTGAATCATTTCCTTAGCCTTCGGCGGGATATCGTCTGGCGCCAGTCGGCCGTACGGAAAATGCATTTCTTTCAGTCAAAGCACCTGCTTGATGTCGCCACGGGGACAGGCGATCTTGCCATTGAGGCCATCCGACAGCATCCGGAAATCCAGGTGACGGGACTGGATATTGTCCCGGAAATGGTGACGATCGGTCGTCGGAAAATTGAAAAAAGACACCTTTCCGGCCGGATCCAGTTCATGCTGGGTGACGCCCTGATTCTACCCTTTCCTGATGACTGTTTCGATGTTGCGGGGATAGCCTTCGGAATCCGCAATATTCAGGACCGGCTTCAGGCATTGCGGGAGATGAGACGAGTTGTCGTACCAGGGGGGCAAGTCATCCTTCTGGAAATGAATTTCCCCCGTCATCGTCTGTTCCGCCTGTTTTATGATCTTTATCTGAACCGTATTCTTCCCGTCATGGCCGGCGCCTTTTCCAGGAATCCGGCGGCCTATCATTATCTTGCCGATTCGATCATGCATTTCCCGCCGCCTGTTGAGTTTGCGGCGATGATGAGGGAGGCCGGGCTGACGGCTGTGGAAAAGCATCCGCTGACCCTGGGGATCACCTATCTATATATCGGCGTGAAGCCGGACAGGAACGGTCTGCAGAAGTAACGTTCCGCTTTATTTTCAAATCGTTAAATTTATCTATCGATCTTTCAACTAATTCTGTTGCATTTTTTGAAATAATTAGGTAGAGGACACGCGAATATTTTAACCCCGCACGGGATATTGAAAATTCCTGTTTCATGGGGCAACGCCGCTGATTATGGAGGCCGTGGCCAATGCGATTTATTCCCAGAGAAGAGAAGTTTTATGATCTGTTTGAAGAGCTGGCGGACAAGATCGAAGAAGGATCCAACCTTTTTCTGGATATGCTTCTGAATTATGATTCCTTTGAACAGAGACTCTCCAAGCTCAAAGAAATCGAACATGAGGCGGATATTATCACCCACCGCACCTATGAGAAGATGCATACCACTTTCCTGACCCCCATCGATCGTGAAGATATCTATGCCTTGGTCAATAAGATGGACAGCATCCTGGATATGACGGAAGCGTCTGCCATCAGGATGTCTCTTTACAAGATCAAGGCGCCGAAAGAGGAACTGATTCAGCAGGCTAAGTTACTCAATGAGGCCACCGCAAAGGTGAAGCAAGTTGTACGTGGTCTGCGGGATATGAAAAACGCCAAGATGATCCTGGACGCCTGCATCGAGATCAACACGCTCGAAAATGCCGGGGATCAAATTCTGAGATCAACAATGGCCAATCTCTTCGAACATGAGAAGGATCCCTTCGAGTTGATCAAGTGGAAAGAGATCTTTGAACGGTTTGAAGAGGCCATGGATGTCTGCGAGGATGTTTCCAACATTGTAGAAGGTATCGTCCTGAAAAATGGTTGATTCTTTCGCTTTTGTGGTTTTTCTGATCCTGGTGGCCCTGGCTTTTGATTTTCTCAATGGCTTTCACGACTCGGCCAATGCCATCTCGACCATTGTTTCCACCAGGGTGTTGTCACCACGCAATGCCGTGCTTTGGGCCGCTTTCTTTGAATTTGCAGCTGTTTTTTTTGTGGGAGTGCAGGTTGCCAATACCATCGGTACGGGGATCATTCATCCGGACATTGTCGACAACCTTCTCATCCTTGCTGCCCTGAGCGGAGCCATCCTCTGGAATCTCATCACCTGGTGGCTGGGTCTGCCCAGCAGTTCTTCTCATGCTCTCATCGGCGGGCTCATCGGCGCCGGGGTCATGAAAGGGGGATCCCAGGTTCTGGTCTGGGGTGGGATTACCAAAACAACCCTCTTTATTGTCCTGTCGCCGGCCATTGGTTTGATCCTCGGTCTGGCCCTGATGATTCTGGTTTTGAATTTAAGCCGGAATTCCAATGTAACCCGCTCGCAGAAAATCTTCCGAAAACTGCAACTTCTTTCCTGCGCGGTCTACAGCATGGGTCATGGGACCAACGATGCCCAGAAGACCATGGGCATTATTGCTATCATTCTTTACAGCAAAGGTCTCCTGGGGTCCCATTTTTATATTCCGGTCTGGGTGATCATTACCTGTTATACCGTCATCGCCTTGGGTATCATGTCCGGAGGGTGGCGCATTGTCAAGACCATGGGAACCAAAATCACGAAACTGCAACCCATGGGAGGATTCTGTGCAGAAACGGCAGCAGCCATCGCCATCATCGGAGCGTCGTTGGGAGGCATCCCTGTGAGCACGACTCATACGATCACCGGGGCCATTGTCGGCGTCGGCGCCACGAAGCGGTGGACGGCCGTCCGCTGGGGAGTGGCCGGAACCATCATCTGGGCCTGGGTTCTGACGATTCCTATGACTGCACTGATGTCCGCCGTCCTTTATGCTGCTCTCAAGGTCATTTTCTGATTATTTTGACAGGAGGGTTCCCCTATGCTGGAAAAAATCAAATGGCTCGGTCACTCGAGCGTTAAGATTGAAGCGGGGAAAATCATTTACATCGATCCCTGGAAGCTCAAAAGCAACCAGAAGGCCGATCTGATCCTGATCAGCCACAGCCACGGTGACCATCTGTCACCGGCGGACATCAAGAAAATTCAGAAAGAGGATACCGTTATCCTCGCGGCAAGCGATACCCTGTCGCAACTTTCCGGCGATGTGCGTCCCCTGAAGCCGGGTGAACAGGTGACGGTTCACGGTGTGACCGTCGAGGCTGTTCCGGCCTACAACATCGGTAAGCTTTATCATCCGAAGGCCAACAACTGGATCGGTTTTCTCATTACCGTGGGAGGCAAGCGGATCTATTACAGTGGGGATAGCGATGTCATTCCGGAAATGAAAGCGATTAAAGCCGACATCCTGATCCTGCCGGTCGGGGGGACCTACACGATGACCGCAAAGGAAGCGGCCGAAATTGCCAATCTGATCGGGCCGGAAGCAGCCATTCCTATCCACTACGGGGATGTGATCGGCACTTTGGATGATGCGACAAAATTCCAGGATCTCTGCAAAATCCACGTCGAAATCAAACCGATTGTGTCTGCGTAACCTATGGCCGGTGCCCTTTCATTGTTTCCCCTGAAAATAACAAAATCCCCAAAAAAGTTCTTGACAGCAATTGCTTTGTATGCAAAATGTAAGTGTACTAAATATATGGAGCGTGACGCCGATGATCATGGATAATCGTCTAATATTCCTAATTTTTTCAGCACAGCAGAAGCTAAGAATTTATCTGAATAATGCCCTGTCAGCGGCAGGCGGACGTGTCACTGTCGCCCAGGTGGGGATCCTGTTTCTGCTGAAACAGAAAGACGGTCGTACCATGACGGAATTGAGTCAGATTCTCGGCATCGACAATTCCACCATGACGGGACTCACCGACCGTCTGGAAAAAGCCGGTTTTGCTAAACGTCAAGCCAGCACTGGGGATCGCCGTGCCTCACACATCCATATTACTTCGGAGGGCCTTGCAGAGGTAGAGGGAGCGAAGCGGGTCATTCGGCAGGTTAATGAAGAAATCAAAACGGGTTTTTCCGAAGAAGAAATAGAGGCATTCAAACGGGTGCTCAACGGATTTTTTGATAAATTTCAGCGCAGCGGCAATGCAAAAAACCAAAGTCCCGCGTCGATGTCTTCACCCGCGACGTGAGGGAATAAAGGGGAGGGGATGTCAGCGGGCAAAAAGACAAGGTAATCATGGCAACTCATCTTGACGGTGAACTTGAAAAGCTGCAACACCATATCATCCGCTTCGTGGAAAAGGAAGTGGTTCCCGGGTTAAACGGGACCGATGAATTTCCCTTCACGCTCTGGCAGAAAATGGGTGAGGCTAAATTGCTAGGACTGGGACTTCCCGTCCCTTATGGCGGGTCGGGAGGGAACTGGCTTTCCGTCCTGGCAGCCGGTGAAGCCTTTGTCCGCCGCAGTCACAACATGGGCATGGCCCTGTCCTGGCTGATCCATCTGAGCGTCTCGCGTTTTGCCCTGCTGGGCTTCGGCAGCAGGCGGCAGATCGAGCAATGGCTGCCGCGCCTGGCCACCGGGAAAATCACCCTGTCCCTGGCGATATCCGAGCCCGGTACCGGGGCGCATCCCAAATATTTGCGGACGTCCGCATCCCGCGAGGGCGATGACTGGGTTCTGACCGGGGGAAAATCGTTTCTCACCAACGGACCCATGGCAGCTTTGTTTGTGATTCTCGCCGTCTCGGCGACGGAAGGCGATAAGAAACGACTGACCGCTTTCCTGGTGCCCCGGGAGACCCCCGGCCTTTCCCTGACTGATCCGATCCAGCTTGATTTTCTGAAACCCTCTCCCCACTGCGGGATCAGGCTTGATGCCTGCCGGGTTTCTTCCGATCATATCCTGGGTGAACGGGATGCCGCTTTCGAGCAAATCTCCAAACCGTTCCGGGAACTGGAAGATGTGATGCTTATGGGACCCATAGCGGGCGGGATGCAGGCCCAGATGGCCTCTCTGCTGGTCCTGATCGGAAAACAGGAGAGCTACACCGAAGAATTGAAAACAGCGATGGGTGAGCTGCAGTTTCAGCTCGACGCGCTGAGAATTCTGGCCTATGAAGCCGCCGCCATGCTTGACAGCGGCAGCCGCCACCCCGAATTTTCGTCTCTTCTGCTATCGTTCCGGTTCTTAGCCCGGTATTTTCAATCCCGTGTGGCCCAACTTCTCGATCAATGCGGGATTCAAACCGACCCGTCGTGGGCGATCCTGACAAAGGATTTGACCATGACCATCGGCTTGGCGGAAAATGTTGCGCTCATCAAACAGAAGAAAATAGGAGAAGCGCTTCTCCTTCAGAAAGGATAGCAATCATGCGGACCCTTCATGATGAAAAATTTTCCTCCCCCGAAGCTATCCGGCAGGGGTTTCAGGAACAGGGGTTTATTGCCAGCCGCCAGATCGCAACGACGGCCTATCTGGCCTACCACCTGGAGAAACCGCTGCTGGTGGAAGGCCCCGCCGGCGTGGGAAAGACGGAACTGGCCAAGACCACCGCGGCCTATCTTGACCTGCCCCTGATCCGGTTGCAGTGCTACGAGGGGTTGGATGAATCGAAGGCGCTCTATGAGTGGAAGTACGGCAAGCAACTGCTCTATACGCAGCTCCTCAAAGACAAGCTGGACAGCATCATTAACCGGGAAAACGGCTTTGCCGAGTCGATTGATAAATTGCACCGCTACGACGACATCTTTTTTTCCCGTCACTTTCTCGAACCCCGGCCGCTTCTGAAAGCCCTGCAGCAGGAAGAGGGCGCCGTGCTGCTGGTGGATGAGATCGACAAGTCCGATGATGAGTTTGAGGCCTTTCTGCTGGAAATCCTCTCCGATTTTCAGGTTTCCATTCCCGAAATCGGCACCATCCATGCCGTCACGAAACCAATCGTCTTTCTCACCAGCAACAACACCCGGGAACTCAGCGAGGCCCTCAAGCGCCGCTGCCTCCATCTCTTCATCCCCTTTCCCGAGCCGGCACTGGAAAGAAACATCATCCGCATCCGCGTACCCGGGATTTCGGAAAAGCTGGGCCGGCAACTGGTCGCCTTCATTCAGTCGGTGAGAAAACTGGACATCCGGAAGGCGCCATCCGTCAGCGAAACCATCGATTGGGCGCGGGTCCTGCTGATCCTTCATGGGGAAGAGTTGAATCCCGATCTGGTGCGGGACACCCTGAATATCTTCCTGAAATTTGAAGAGGATATTGCCGTGGTAACCGAACGACTCCATCAACTGACGACGAACGCCGTCAGATCTGCGGGAGACTGAGGATGGACCGGATCCTGAGCGATTTTATCGTTTCGCTCCGCCACGCCGGCGTCCGCATTTCTGTTTCGGAGACCCTGGACGCTCTGCACTCCGTCCGGCTGGTCGGCTATGAGGACCGGGAATCCCTCCGGGACGCCCTGATGGCCGCACTGCCAAAATCAGCACCGGAAAAGGAGATATTCAACCGGTGCTTCGATCACTTTTTCTCCTTTGATTATTTCGCCGATGCCAAATCGTCCCCGGACGCGCAACAAAGGCCCGTCTCGCTGGCGGCGGACGTTCCCCTGAGCCGGATGCTGCTGAACGGCGATCAGTCGGCGCTCGTCATGGCCATGCGGGAGGCGGCCCGCGCCGCTAACCTCACGGACATTCAATTCTTCACGCAACGGAGCCTGTATGCCCTGCGGATTCTGGACCGGATGGGGCTGCCGGCAATGGATGGGCAGATTCAGGCTATGCAGGCCACCGGATCACCCGGTGCAGCGCAGCAAGCGGCCGCGCTGGAAAAGGCGAGAACCATGCTGATGGATAACGTCCGGCGGTACGTGGAGCAGCAATTGGTCCTTAACACGCCCACGGCGACGGAAAACATCCTCTCATCCTATCTGCGCCATGCCAAACTGTCCATGCTGGAGCAGCAGCATTTTCAGGACATACATGTCATTATCCAGCGGATGGTCAAGCGATTGAACGACCTGCATTCACGGCGCAGAAAGACGGCGAAGCGTGGACAACTGGACTTCAAGAAAACCCTGCGGAAGAACATCACCTATCAGGGCTTCCTCTTCGATCCGAAATGGAAGAAGCGCAAGGTTGAACGGCCCGATCTCGTGGTCATCTGCGACATCAGCCGGTCGGTCATGCGGACGGTCCGGTTTCTGCTGATGTTTCTCTATGGTTTGAACAAGGCCATCGTCCGGATCAGAACCTTTATCTTCTGCTCCAATCTGATTGAAATCACAACGATTTTCGATGAATACCCCGTTGAGGTGGCCGTTGAGAAGATCCGTCTCGGGGCGGACCTGCCGATTCTCATGGGCCGGACCGATTATGACCAATCCTTCCGGGACTTCAAGACAAACCACCTGGGCAGTGTCACACGAAAGACCACCGTGCTCATTCTGGGCGATGCGCGGAACAATTACGCCGAGGCGCAGACGGGCATCCTCAAGTCGATGTATGAACGAAGCAAACGCCTGATCTGGCTCAACCCGGAGACGCCGTCGTTCTGGGGGACGGGGGATTCGGAAATGAAGAAATACGCTCCTTTTTGCAGCATGATCAAGGAATGCAACACCCTGCATCACCTGGAGGGGGTCGTCACGTCCCTTGTTCACCGCCATCATTGATCGCCTTTGAAAAATGGATTCGCCGCTCGCGAACCATTTTTCATGATGAAGCAAACCCAATACACAATAAGGAGGAATAGGGATGCAAAATATGATTCATGGTGGTGATTCTTTACAGCAGCATCCACAGCGTCAAAGCTGCCAGACCTGTCTTTATCGGGATCACCATGACGCCAATAGCCGGGATAACTGTTCCCGCTTTGCCCGGTTTGTCGATCATCTGATCCATGAGACCTCCAAGGACTGTGATTACTGGTCGCCTGACCCCTCTCATCTATAACCTTCCGCCCGAAAAAAATCGTATACAAAACTTGACACGGGGGAATTCATGTTTATTTTATGTCGGTGTTAATCAGAGGTGTCTTACTATTGTCTTAAAAAAACTAACAATATAATCGTGAAAGGAGAGTTTAAAGCATGAAAATCAGACCGTTACAGGACAGAGTTATTGTTAAGCGTGTAGAAGAAGAGGCAAAGACCAAGGGGGGGATCATCATTCCTGATACCGCCAAGGAAAAACCCATTGAGGGTGTTGTCATTGCCGTCGGCAAGGGTAAAGCTACGGAAAACGGAACTCTGGTGAAACCGGACGTGAAGGCCGGTGACCGGATCCTTTTCAGCAAATACGGCGGGACGGAAGTCAAAATTGATGGTGTCGAGCACCTCATCATGAGAGAAGACGATATTCTGGGTGTCATTGAAAAATAAATTATAGATCATATCATAAGGAGGATTAAGTAGATGGGAGCAAAAGTACTTCAGTACGATGAAGAAGCAAGAAAATCGATTCTCAGGGGTGTCAACACCCTGGCGGATGCCGTTAAGGTTACCCTCGGTCCCAAAGGCAGGAACGTTATCCTGGATAAGAGCTTTGGCGCCCCCACGGTGACCAAGGACGGCGTGACCGTTGCCAAAGAGATTGAACTGGAAGACAAATTTGAAAATATGGGCGCCCAGATGGTGAAGGAAGTGGCCAGCCGGACCAGTGATGTGGCCGGTGACGGCACCACGACCGCCACGATTCTGGCCCAGGCGATTTATCGGGAAGGTGCCAAGACGGTCGCCGCCGGCAGCAACCCCATGGATGTGAAACGCGGTATCGACAAGGCGGTGGAAACTGTTGTAGCCGAGCTGAAAAAGATGAGCAAACCGACGAAAGACCAGAAGGAAATCGCCCAGGTTGGCACTATTTCCGCCAACAACGATGAGGCGATCGGCGGGATCATTGCTGAAGCGATGGGCAAAGTCGGCAAAGAAGGCGTCATCACCGTAGAAGAGGCCAAGGGTCTGGAAACGGAACTGGAAATCGTAGAAGGGATGCAGTTCGACAGGGGTTACCTCTCCCCCTATTTCGTTACCAACGCTGAAAAGATGGAAGTCAACATGGAAGACTGCTTCATCCTGATCAATGAGAAGAAGGTCAGCAACATGAAAGACCTGCTGCCCATTCTCGAACAGATTGCCAAGATGGGCAAACCCCTCCTGATTATTGCTGAAGACATCGAAGGCGAAGCACTGGCGACTCTGGTGGTCAACAAGCTGCGCGGGACCCTCCATGTGGCAGCCGTAAAGGCTCCCGGATTCGGTGACCGCCGCAAGGCCATGCTGGAAGACATCGCGATTCTTACCGGCGGTAAAATGATCTCCGAGGATATGGGTTACAAGCTGGAGAACACCCAGATGGAAGATTTGGGCCGCGCCAAGAAAATCACCATCGATAAGGACAATACAACCATTATCGACGGCGCCGGCAAACGGGCCGACCTCGAAGGCCGGGTGAAACAGATTCGTGCCCAGATTGATGAAACCACCTCTGATTATGACCGTGAAAAACTTCAGGAAAGACTGGCCAAGCTGGTGGGCGGCGTCGCCGTGATTAAAGTCGGTGCGGCAACGGAAACCGAAATGAAAGAGAAAAAAGCCAGAGTGGAAGACGCTCTCAATGCGACCCGCGCGGCCGTGGAAGAAGGTATTGTTCCCGGCGGTGGTGTGGCCTACATCCGGACCCTGCCTGCCCTCGACAAAATGAAGCTGGATGGGGATCAGCAGATCGGTGTCACGATTGTCAAGAAGGCCCTGGAAGAGCCGCTCAAGATGATCGCCGCCAATGCCGGTATGGAAGGCAGCATCGTTGTGGAGAAGGTCAAGGAAAAGAAGGGTGCCTTCGGCTTCAACGCCCGGACAGACCAGTATGAAGATATGATCTCCGCCGGTGTTATTGATCCTACCAAGGTGACCCGTTTCGCTCTGCAGAATGCCGCATCCGTGGCCTCTCTGATGCTGACCACGCAGTGCATGATTGCAGACAAGCCGGAAGAGAAGGGTGCGGGCGGTATGCCCCCGATGCCTCCCGGCGGTGGTTACCCAGGCATGATGTAATATTGCTGTAGATGTAACCTATTTTAAAAAAGCCCTCTGCCAGACCGGCAGGGGGCTTTTTTTATTTGAAAGTGGTCAATATCTGTGGTAACTTTCCCAATTCGTAAACAACTCTTAAGGAGTGTACTATGGACTACAAAGACAGTCTGAATCTTCCGAAAACCGACTTTCCCATGAGAGCCAATCTCTCTAAAAAAGAACCGGAGATGCTGAAAATGTGGGAGGGAATAAACATTTATCAGAAGATCCGCGATGTTTCGAAAGGACGGGAAGTCTATATCCTGCATGATGGTCCCCCCTATGCCAACGGCAACATCCATCTGGGGACGGCACTCAACAAGATTATCAAGGATATGGTGATCAAGGCCAAGAATATGACGGGCTTCGACAGCATTTATGTGCCCGGCTGGGACTGTCACGGCCTGCCCATCGAGCATCAGGTCGACAAGGAACTGGGTGAGAAGAAAAATGACCTGTCCCAGGCGGATAAACGCCGTTTCTGCCGGAAATATGCGGAAAAATATGTGGACATTCAGCGGGAGCAGTTCAAGCGCCTTGGTGTCTTCGGGGAATGGGATCATCCCTATCTGACCATGACCTATGATTATGAGGCGATTACCGTTGCCGAATTCGGCAAGCTCTTCCTGAACGGCAGCGTCTATAAGGGGAAAAAACCGGTCTATTGGTGCGCCACCTGTAAAACGGCCCTGGCCGAAGCGGAGGTGGAGTACGCCGACCACCATACCCCGTCGATTTACGTCAAGTTTTCCATGATTTCGGATGTTGCGGCCGTCCGTCCGAAGCTGGCAGACAAGAAGGTCCATGTCATAATCTGGACTACAACTCCCTGGACAATTCCGGCCAACCTGGCCATTGCCTTCCACAAGGAAATTATCTATGCAGCCGTGGAAATCGAAGGCGAAGTCCTGATCCTCGCCAAGGATCTCCTTGATTATTGCCTTGATGCCTTCGGTTATCAGGGGAAACCTTATAAAATTGTGGATGAATTTCCGGGTGCGGTTATGGAGGGACTCAAATGTCGGCATCCTCTGATCGACCGGGAGAGCGTGCTGATCTTGGCGCCCTTTGTCACCCTCGATGCCGGGACGGGCTGTGTCCATATCGCCCCAGGCCACGGCCAGGAGGATTACGAAATCGGGATGCAATACGGGCTGGACAACTATGCCCCTGTGGACGAGGACGGCAATTTCACTCCTGATGTCAAGGATTTTGCCGGACAATTTGTCTTTGATGCCAATGACGCTGTCAATGATAAGTTGAAAGAAGTGGGCGCCTTGTTAGGCCTCGTGGATATCGAGCATTCCTATCCCCACTGCTGGCGCTGCAAGCAGCCGATCATTTTCCGTTCCACCGAGCAGTGGTTTATCTCCATGGAAAAAAATGACCTGCGGAAAAAAGCCCTTCAGGCCATCGATGCGGTCCACTGGATCCCTGCCTGGGGCCGGGACCGGATCTACGGCATGGTGGAAAACCGGCCCGACTGGTGTATTTCCCGACAGCGCCTCTGGGGGGTTCCGATTACCATATTTTATTGCAGCCATTGCGGTAAGGAACTGATGACGAAACCCATGATGGATTACATTGTCGCACTGGTCCGGGAGCATGGCGCCGATGTCTGGTTTGAACGGGAGGCCCAAGGCCTGATGCCCGCCGGAACGGTCTGCACTCATTGTCAGAATGACACCTTCAAAAAGGAGACGAACATTCTGGATGTGTGGTTTGATTCCGGTGTCAGTCATGCGGCTGTGCTGGAAACCAGGCCCAATCTCCGGTCGCCTTCCGATATGTACCTGGAGGGGAGCGATCAACACCGGGGCTGGTTCCACTCATCCCTTTTAGAATCGGTGGGCACGCGCAACCGGGCGCCTTACGAGAGCGTCCTCACGCACGGTTTCGTCGTGGATGGCGAAGGGAAGAAGATGTCCAAGTCGGTGGGGAACGTCATTGACTCCCAGGAGATTATTGATCAATATGGCGCGGAGATCCTGAGACTCTGGGTTGCTGCCGAGGATTACACCGTTGATATCCGTATTTCCGATGAGATCCTGAAGCGGCTGGTGGAAGCCTACCGCAGAATTCGCAATACCAGCCGTTATATTCTGGGGAATCTCTACGATTTTGACTGTCAGCAGGATGCCGTGGTGCTGAAGGATATGGAAGAAATTGACCGCTGGGCCCTACACCGGCTTCAGGAGGTGATCAAGCGGGTCCGAGAGGCTTATGAAAAATATCAGTTCCATGTGGTTTATTATACCCTTTATAATTTTTGTACCGTCGATCTGAGCGCCCTTTATCTGGATGTCCTTAAAGACCGGCTTTATACCGCGAAAGCAGCCTCCGGGGAGCGGCGATCCGGCCAAACGGCCATGCACATCATCCTGGAGACGATGGTCCGGCTTCTGGCGCCCATCCTGACTTTCACCGCAGAAGAGGTGTGGGCGGCCCTGCCGGCTTACGGGGGAAAAGTAAGGAGTATTCATCTGACCCAGTTCCCTGAAGTGAACGAGGCCTATCTGAATCCCGAACTGGGTGAGCGCTGGAAGACCCTGATTATGCTGAAGGGTGAGATTTCCAAGGCGGTTGAAATGGCCCGAAAGAACAAAGTCGTAGGACATCCCCTGGATGCTGCCGTCGATATCAGCCCGCCGGAGAAGCTTCGCCCTTTCCTGGAACGCCATCAGGAAGATTTAAGGACCCTGTTAATCGTGTCGCAGGTCAATCTCGTCGAGAAAGACGATATTCAGGCACCTTATCAGAGCACGGAATTTGAGGGGCTGACGATCGGCGTGTCCAGGGCCCGGGGGCAGAAGTGCAACCGGTGCTGGATTTATAGTGAAAAAGTAGGTACGAATCCGGACCATCCGACGGTCTGTGAAAGGTGTGTGAAAAATCTTTGAAAAGAAAATACGTCCTTTTTGGTGTGACCACACTCCTGATCATTCTGATGGATCAGCTCACCAAATTCCATATTGATTCATCCATGATGCTGCATGAATCCTTTCCCGTGATCCAGGGACTCTTCAGCATCACTTATGTCCGGAATCCCGGGGCGGCCTTCGGTTTTCTGGCCACGGCCGCACCACCTTTTCGTTACCTCTTTTTTGTGGCCGTGACGGTGACGGCGATTGTCCTGATTTTCCATTATATCCGGAAAAGCAAGGCCGAGGAGCTGATGCTGACGTTTTCCCTCTCTCTGATTCTTTCCGGTGCCCTCGGTAATCTCATGGACCGCATCCGCTTCGGGGAAGTGATTGATTTCCTGGATGTCTATATTGGCTCCTACCACTGGCCGGCATTTAATATAGCCGACTCGGCCATATCCGTCGGGGCCGTCATCCTGCTCGTCGAACTTATCAGGCGAGGGAAAGAAAGGGATATGGATTTCAAGGATCCAAGGCTGTGAATATGAAGATTAACCCGAGGACTTTTCTTGCCAGGCAGTTCTCCCCGGCGAGGATCTTCATTTTCAGTTTTGCTGTTGTTATTCTGCTCGGCGCCATTCTGCTCTGGTTGCCCTTTTCAGCCGGCAGAAATCCCATCAGCTTTGTCGATGCGCTCTTTACATCAGCTTCGGCGGTTTGTGTGGCCGGATTGACCGTTCTGGATCTTGGCACAGATCTGACCTTCGGCGGGCAGATCGTGACTCTGTTTCTCTTCCAGGTCGGCGGTCTGGGAATTATCACCTTCTCGGTCGTCCTTTTCGGCCTCATGGGGCGGAGTATTTCCTTCAGGGGCCGGGAAATTGTCCAGTCCACCTTTCTGCATACCCCCCGCCGGGATTTTATCGTGATTGCCAAGTGGGTTCTGCTGTCGACGTTTATCATTGAAGGGATGGGAACTTTTTTTCTGTTTGTTCGCTTTTCTCAGGACTTTTCTCCAGGGCATGCCTTCTACCAGGCGCTCTATCATGCCGTTTCCGCTTTCAACAATTGCGGATATTCGCTGTTTTCCGACAATCTGGCGGCTTATCAATCCGATGTGATCGTCAATCTGACCGTCGCCGGCCTGATCATCCTCGGCGGGATCGGGTTTATCGTTCAGTATGAGGTGGTTTCCCGGCTCAGAGGGCTGCAGAAGAAACTGTCCATCCATACCCGGGTCGTTCTGATGACCACGGCCATTCTGCTGCTGGTCGGCGCCAGCTTTTTTTACCTCTTTGAAATGAATCATATTCTGAAAGGAGCCTCGCTGAAGACACAGCTTTTGACGTCTTTCTTTCAGTCCGTGACTCCGAGGACCGCCGGTTTTAACACCGTCGATATCGGTCAGTTGACCAACGCGACGATTCTCGTCATGATGATCCTCATGTTTATCGGTGCTTCTCCCGGATCGACCGGGGGCGGGATCAAGACGACCAGTTTTGCCCTGCTCATGCTGATGATCTGGAACCGCTTCAAGGGCAGCGAGGATGTGAATGTTTTTAATCGGACCATTCCCAGGGAAATCTTGATGCGGACGATTGCGATTATCTTTGCCTCGGCTTTTTCTATCTGCCTGATTACGTCTGTCCTTTTATTTACCGGAGGCGTTGGGAATCTCCATCCCACCCAGAGTCGCCATTTTTTTGTGGAGTATCTTTTTGAAACTATTTCGGCCTTTGGAACGGTGGGCCTTTCCATGGGGATTACCGCCAAGATGGATGATATTCAAAAACTGGCGATTATTCTCATGATGTTTGCCGGGCGCGTTGGCCCCCTGACCCTGGCCTTTTCCTGGTATTCTTCTCGACGGAGCATTACTTACGCGGAAGAGTCGGTTATGGTCGGGTAATGATCAAGAGTTCGGGATAAGGAGAAAGGAATCATGAAACGTATTATTGTGATCGGATTGGGTATTTTCGGGGTAAATATCGTTAAGGAACTTTATGAAAGTGGATTTGAAGTCATTGCGATCGATAAAAATAAAGAGGCGATTCAGAAAATAAGAGATTTTTCGACCAAAGCCATTGTGGCTGACGGTATGGATAAGGAGGTTATGGAGGCGATCGGTATCCACGCAGATGATGTGGTCATCATTTCCTTTGGCGAGGATCTGGCGGCCAGCACTCTGATCACGCTTCACCTCAAGCAATTGAAGGTTAAAAATATCATCGTCAAGGCCCCCAATGAGGAGCACAAACAGATCCTGGAGAAGGTAGGGGCAACGGACGTAATCATTCCGGAGAAGGAAATCGCCTGCAAAGTGGCCAAGAGCCTGATTTCTCCCAATGTTCTGGATTACCTTCCCCTATCCGACGACTATATGATTTTTGAAATGGCTCCTCCAAATAGCTTTCTCGGTAAGACTATTGCCGACCTGCAGTTGAGAAGCAAGTATCACATCGAAGTCATCGCCATCCGGGACATCCTGTCCGACCGGATTCACATGGTTCCCCAGGCCAATTTTGTGATCAAGGATGGTGAGGTCCTGGTGGTCGTCGGCAAGGAAAAGGATATCCAGAAGATCACATAATCATCGGACACTCTTTATAGAGCGATGGTGGCGTCAACGGCAACGACGCCCTGCGCATGGACGATCAGGGGATTGATATCGATCTCCTGAATTCGGGGATAGGTCAGGCCGATGCTCCCCAGAGCTACAAGAATCCGGGCAATCTCGTCCCGGTTGACCGGTGGGAATCCTCTGAATCCATTGAGAATCTTCTGACCCTGGAGGCGGTTAATGAGCGCCAGCGCTTCCTGATGGTGCAGAGGGGCCATGGCAAAAGCGACGTCTCGGAAAACTTCGGCCATCATCCCGCCCAGGCCGATCATTACACAGGGTCCGAATTGGGGATCCCTCATCAGCCCGAGGATCAGTTCGACACTGCCTTTGATCTGTTTCTGGACGAGGACATGCCCTCTGTCGTTCATCCTTTTCATGAGCATTTTATATGTCCGGGTCGCTGACGTTTTGTTGTGAATATCCAGATAGACCAATCCCAACTCTGTTTTGTGGACACCCCCTGCTTGCAGCCCTTTCATAACCAGAGGAAAGCCGATCCGGGCTGCTGCGTTTATACACGCCTTCTGATTTGCCGCGATTTCTTCTTCCACGATGGGGATGTCGTAAGTCTTCAGGATCTGTTTTGACACATGTTCATCCAGCGGTCCGGTGGCCTCATTGAGGAATCGTTGAAGCTCGGGCGCTAATGGCGATGATCCGTTTGGTTTTTGAGCGGAGATGGCCGGTATCGCCTGTTTTTTTCGGTGCATGACGGTAGAAAGGCATTCTACGGCCCGGTAGAGTTCCTGGAATACCGGGACACCGTATTGACGGGCGGTGATTTGCGTTTGAAAGGCTTCATCCCGTCTGCCCAGCAGCCAGATGAAAACAGGCTTGCCGGCCGTGCGTGATTGCTCAGCAAGGTCCGCGAGGTTAACCCTGATCCGGAAATTTCCGACAAAGACGTGTAAAAGTACGGCATCCACATTCGGATCGGCAAGAACCGCCTTCATCGCTGCGCTGTAGATATCCACATCGGTGGCGGCATGTTTTTCCATGGCCGGCCATAAATCGACCGGATTGGCCACCGGCATCCAATCGGGAAAGATGCCCTTCAGTCTCTTTCTGGTTTCATCGGAAAGCTCGGCCACCGTGAGATTCATCTCTTCGATGAAGTCAGACGAGACAATCCCCGCACCGCCGCTAAAGGTCAGGATGGCAATGCGACCTTTGGCCTCCACGGGCTTTTCAGGAACAATAGCAAGGGAACGGCAGAGGTCCATCATCTGTTTGAAATCGTAGGCTTCGATGACACCAGCCTGCGCCAGGACCCCGGCAATAATCCGCTGATTTCCCGCCAGACTGGCCGTATGGCTCATGGCGGCCTGGGCTCCCTTCTGGCTTTTGCCCCCCTTCAGGACCACAATCGGTTTATGACTGCTCCGGCAAAGATCGATAAAGCGCCGACCGTCTGGGATCGATTCAAGGTAAAAACCGATGACCGCCGTATCCGGATCTTCCATCAGCCAGGGGAGAAGATCGCACTCATTGACATCCATTTTGTTGCCCACGGAGCATACCTTACTGATCCCCATGATCCCATGGGTCATGATATCCACCAAAAAACCGGCAGAAAGCATACCGCTCTGGACTACGAGGGAGACATTGCCCGGCACCAGGCCGAGTTGTAATGCCTTTGGATCCAGGAAGGAGAAGGCATGACCATGGACCGCATCGACCAGCCCCATACAATTCGGCCCCCAAAGCCGGATACCTGACTTCTTGGCCATGTCGATCAAGGCCTGCTGGAGAATCCTGCCCTCTTGCCCGGCTTCGGCAAAGCCGCCCGATTCGATCATGACGCCGGGGATACCTTTGCGAATACAATCTTCGACGGCGGGAGGAACCATTTTTGCGGGGACGAAAACAATGGCCAGATCGATCGGGTCAGGTATCACGCTGACAGAAGGATAACAGGGTAAACCCTCAATTTCTTCATAGCGGGGATTGATCGGATAGATCCGCCCCCCATAACCGGCCATCAGATTTTTAAGGATGGAGTATCCCCCCTTGAAGGGGTTTGGGGTTGCGCCCACCACTGCAATTGCTTTCGGATTGAAAAAGAAGTCCATGGCTGCTCCTTATGGTTTTATGATGATCACATCGAGATACTTTCTTCCCCACTTTTTGGCATCATCGATATCCGGGAAAAAGATATCAATATGTTCGCCCTTAATGGCCGTGCCGATGTCCTGCACTTCCCCCCAACCATAACCGGGGATGTACATCTTGGTGCCATAGGGATAGCGGCTGATATCCGCCGCGATGGTGCCTTTTTTGGCTTTGGTTCCGGAGGAGGTTACGCCCACTTTTTTTCTTTCACCCTCGCGGGGTCCGTAGGCATAGACCGGGGGCATCAGGCAACAACCGTATTTGTACTTCCAACCGGTCGACTTCTGGCCGGCATCGTAGGCTGTAACCAGCATCTTTCGGGTGATTTGTTTTTGACCCTTGTCACGGGGCAGGGTGCTGCACCCGAAGATGAACAGGATCGTCAAGATGACAAAAAAGACCGGAATGAGCTGTTTCCTTATACGGATCATGCCTGCTTTCTGCCCCGTCAGAATTGAAGCAAGACCTACCATAAGGGGGATCAGGAGATCAAGCCGATTCTGTCTTTATGTCATGAGGGTCGGCAGGAAAGTGGCAATGGATGGGAATAGAATGAGCAGCAGTGCTGTCGGTTGCCGACGGAAACGGAATGATTCGCACCGCTCTCATCCGACGCCCTGCACCTCTTTCGGGATGTGGATCATATCGGCCGACTGTCAATGACTTGCGCTATTTTTCCATCCTGTCTTGGCAGGCTTTTGGGTTCGACCAATTTGACCGTGACATCGATGCCAATCACCGATCGGAGCCGCTTTCTGAGCATCTCCAGGAAAGCCCGTTGGCGTTGCATTTCAAGCGAAAAGATTTCTTCCGTTACCTCAATTCTCACCTCCAGGATATCCATGGCGCCCTTCCGGGCAATCATCATCTGATAGAGGGGGGCGCCCTGCACCATGCTGAAAAGGACTTCTTGAATCTGCGAAGGGAATATGTTCACTCCTCTGATGATGAGCATGTTATCGGAACGCCCCATCGTCTTTTTCATGCGCACCAAAGTCCTGCCGCAGTCGCATTTTGCATAGTCGAGGCACGTTATATCCCCGGTCCGGTAGCGGATCATGGGAAAGGCTTCCTTGGTAAGGGTCGTCAGAACAAGTTCGCCCACGCTGCCTGGCGGCAAGGGGACTCCCGTTTCAGAGTCGATGATCTCCGGTATGAAAGCATCTTCGCACAGATGCATACCGTTCTTGCACAGACACTCACCCGCAACACCCGGTCCAATAACTTCCGACAGACCGTAGTTGTCGGTTGCGCTGAGACATAGCCTGCTCTCAATCTCCCTGCGCATGGTTTCCGACCAGGGTTCCCCGCCAAAAAGCCCAACCTTCAGGGACAGTCCCTTCGGATCCATCCCGATTCGTTCCATGCGTTCCGCCAGGATAATGGCATAGCCCGGCGTGCAGACCAGGGCCGTTGTTCTGTAATCCTGCATGATCATGATCTGCTTTTCCGTGTTCCCTGTGCTCGTGGGGATGACGGATGCGCCAATGGTCTCCGCCCCATAATGCAGGCCGAAGGCACCGGTGAAAAGTCCATAATGGAAGGCGATCTGTACTACATCATCATGGGTGACCCCGGCCGCGGTCATAAAACGGGCCGCCAGATTAGACCACATCCGGATATCGTTTTTAGTATAGCCGACCACAATGGGTTTACTGGTTGTCCCCGAGGAGGAATGGATGCGGACAACTTCCCTGAGCGGCACAGCGAACATTCCATAGGGATAATTGAGGCGCAGATCCTCTTTGGTGGTAAAGGGCAGCCTCATCAAGTCGGACAATGATTGCATATCCTCCGGAATGACCCCAAGTTCATTGAATCTTTTCTGATAATGGGTGACATTCTTGTGCACCCGGTTCATTGTCGATTGAAGCCTTTCCAGCTGCAGCTGTTCAAGCTCATCCCGTGACATGCACTCGTGGAGATAGTCCCAGGTTTTCATAAAACCTCCCGGCGATTGATCGGTCATTATCGTTCCCATATCTCTTTCTTGTCTCTGCCGAGATAGGCCCGTTGAACGTCTTTGTTCTCCAGTAACTCGGCGGCGCTACCCTGAAGAATCACCCGTCCGGTTTCAAGCACGTACCCTCGATCGGCCATCTTCAAGGCTGCCCGTGCATTCTGCTCAACCAGAAGAATCATGGTTCTTTTTTCCCGTGACAGATGTTCGATGACCCTGAAAATCTCCTGGACTACCAGCGGCGCCAGGCCCATGGAGGGTTCATCGAGGAGCAGCAATTTCGGTCTTGCCATGAGGGCGCAGCCGATGGCCAGCATCTGCTGCTCTCCTCCCGAAAGGGTCCCGGCCAGTTGCTTTCGTCTCTCCAAAAGGATAGGAAACAGGGCGTAAACCATCTCTATGGATTCTCTCGCTTCTTTCCTCCCACCCCTTTTTCTGTATTGCAGATAGGCGCCCAATAGGAGGTTATCCTCCACCGAAAGGGGTTTAAAAACCTGCCTTCCTTCCGGGACCTGCGAAATGCCGAGTTCGACGATCTTGCAGGATGAAAGATCGCTAATGGGAGCGCCCGCAAAGGAAATCTGGCCGCTCTTGGGAGGCACAACACCGGACAGGGAGTTCAGGAGCGTTGTTTTACCGGCCCCATTCGCACCGATCAGCGCAACAATTTCACCTTCCCTCAAGTGAAGGGAGACATTTTTCAGAGCATGAATCTTACCATAGTATGTGTTGATATTCTTAATCGTCAGCATGGACGTACGCCGCAGTAAAGTAAGGATTAAATGTTGTCCGGCAGCATATAGCCTTTTCAAACTGCCGTCAACTTTCGCCTAAATAGGCGGTGATAACAGCCGTGTTTTCCTGAATCTCCCGCGGCGTCCCTTCCGCCAGCTTGCGCCCGAGGTCCAGGACAACAACGGCATCGCAGACATCCATGACCAGATCCATATCATGTTCCACCAGCACCACCGTGACTCCCGATTCCCTGATTCTTCTGATGAGAGCAGCGAGTCTGATGGTTTCATGGCTGTTCAGCCCGGCGGCAGGCTCGTCCATCAGAATCATCCGGGGCTCAAGAGCCAGGGCCCTGGCAATTTCCAGGAGCCTCCCCTTGCCGAAGGGCAGGTTTCCCGCCGTTACTTCGGCCAGTTCCACCATTCCCGTAAATTCGAGCCACTGCAAGCCTCTCTCTCTGATATACTTTTCTTCCCGGATGTGGCCGGGCAGCTTGAAGGCACAGGAGAGGATACCACTCTTGCTCTTCGTGTGGAGACCCACCATGACATTTTCGAGAACTGTCATCTGTCCGAACAATTCCACATTCTGGAAGGTGCGCACCAAACCAAGCCTTGCCAGCTTCTCCGGTGCAAATCGGGAAATGTTTTTTCCCCCCAGATAAACGTTCCCGGAATTCTGAGGATAGATCCCGCTGACGATATTGAAAAGCGTGGTCTTGCCGGCCCCGTTGGGGCCGATGATTCCGGTGATGGTCCCGTCTTCAACGGAAAATGAAACCTCTTCCAGCGCGATGAGCCCGCCGAAGACTTTGGTTATTCCCTCCAGTCTAAGCATTCAATCGGGCTCCTTCCTCAACCCGGAAGACACAGCAGATGCAAGCCATCGAATGCCGCTCATCAGGCCGCCCGGCATAAACATGGTCATCAGGATCAGGAGTAATCCATAAATCACGATGTCAAAGTCCTGGAAGACCCGCAGAAATTCCGGAAGCATGGTCAAAATAGCAGCACCGAGGAACGAACCATAGATGCTGCCAAGACCGCCGATGATCACCATGGTCACCAGTTCTATGGAAAAGTTGAAGCCGAAAGAAGCGGGTGAGACAAATGTCATGGTGTGAGCATAAAGGCTTCCGGCGATGGCGGATATGAGAGCGGAGATGGAAAAAATTTGCACTTTCAGGAACCTCACATTGACGCCCATGACTCGGGCGGCCACCTCTGAATCGTGGATGGACCGGAGCGCTCTACCGATCCGGGAGTCGGACAGGTTGATGGACAACAGCATGATGAAAAGGGTGAACCCCCAGATCAGAAAATAGTTCTTCATGTCGCTGTCAAAGATCAATGGGCCCACAAGAAGATTGGGGATCTCGGACATGCCCGATGGACCGCCGGTCAGAGCGACGGTTTCATTAAAAAAGATATACATGATGATGCCAAAACCGAGGGTGGCCATGGCCAGATAATGTCCCTTCAGCTTCAGAATGGGAAAACCTATGATGAAGGCGAGGCCTCCGACGGAAATAGCCGACAGCATCATGGCGAACCAGGGATCGACGGCATATCGGGTTGTCAGAATCCCGGAAATATAGGCACCAAGACCAAAGAAGGCCGCGTGCCCGAGAGAAATCTGACCGGCGAACCCGAGCAACAGGTTCAGAGCGATGGCAAGCATCGTATTGATACCGACAAAAACCAGGACGTTCAGCAGGTAATTGCCTGCGAGAAAAAGCGGTGTCATCAAGACGGCAATCGCAAAGAATAAAAATGTCGTCAGGTTCTTTTTCCCTTTGGTCATCGTCATCGGTACCCTCAAGAAATGATTAAACCCTTTCCGTTTCGGATGTATTGAATATCCCCTGGGGTCTGACAAAGAGAATGACCAGCAGGATGATGAAGGCGATGGCATCTTTGTAACTGGCTGAGACGAGACCCGCCCCCAGAGATTCCAGAATCCCGAGCAGCAGTCCGCCGATGACCATGCCGATCCCGGTGCTCATCCCGCCGATAATGGCGGCGCAAAACCCTTTCAGTCCGAGCATGATTCCTACGTCATAAGAGGTCATGGTCAGCGGTGCAATGATGATTCCCGCCATCGACCCCATGGCCGAACTGATGGTGAAGGAGAGAAGGACCATCTTTCTGACATCGATTCCGACCAGGCTGGCAGCCCGGCGGTTGTAGGAGCAAGCACGCATGGCCTTGCCAACAATGCTGTAGTTGAAAAAGAGCCGGCTGGCTATGATGGCCACGAGGGTGATGGCAAATATCCAGAGGTGTTGGGGAAGAAGGGTCGCTCCCGCGAGATAAAGGGGGTCATTCCCTGAAAAAGAAGGAAGTGCATGGGTATCTTTACCCCAGATGAGCATGGCCACACCGCGGATCAGGATGCTTCCCCCGATCGTGATGATGACCAGATTCAGTGGCGTGGCCTTCCTGAGAGGCCTGATCGCGAAACGCTCAAAAGTGATACCGACAGCTGTGGCGGCTGCAATGGCGAGAATAGCAGCCGGTATCAGCGGCATATTCATGAAGGTGAGGAAGAAAATGGTCAACATCCCGCCGAGCATCACAAACTCCCCTTGGGCAAAGTTGATGATCCCGGTAGCGTTGTAGATGATGGAGAAGCCAAAACCGATCAGAGCGTAGATGGCACCATTAGAGAGGCCGGATAATGCATATTGGATGAGTTGCCGGGAATATTCCATCACTTTTGTTTCCTATACGAATAAAGATTAAAGCGGAGCAGATCATGCCATCATCTGCTCCGCCATTTTGATGTGCCGAGATCTTTGAAAAATGGATTTATCTCGGCTCAAAAATCTTTTTCGCTATCATGATGATCCACAAAACAGACACAAGGGTGACTTGCTGATTTGCGAAAACCATTTGATCTGCCGTTTACAAACCATTTTTCATGGTTTATGCAAAGATCACGTGCCGCAGATTGCCAATCGGCGTCATTTAATGAGTGTCCAGCCTTTTTTCTTGACTTCAACCAGGACGAAGGCATCTTTCGTCAGGCCGGCATGATCCTGCAGAGAGAAATTGAATATACCACCTATCCCGGAAAAATTCTGTATTTTCTCCAATTGATCCCGGATGGCTGCCGGTGTATCTGCCCCCTTCTCGATGGCGCTTTTCAAAAGCATCACAGCATCCCAAGCATGACCTCCAAAGTGATCGCCTTCCGCCCGGTACTGTTTCTGGTAATTTTTGATGAAGCTCAGCAGCGCCTTTTTCTGTCGATCGGTGTTGGGCAGGAGATTGGCCACCAGAACGCGTCCGGATGGCAGGATGATCCCTTCGGCGGCATCACCGGCGAGTTCAATGAATTTTTTAGAAGAAACGCCGTGACTCATATAAAGGGGCATATGAAGTCCCAACTGCTTGACATTTCTAGCGATAATAGCAGGACCAGGGTTTGTCCCCCAACAGATTAAAGCCTGAGTCTTGCTGTCCCGGATCTTGGTCAGCTGAGCAGTCATGTCCGTATCTTTGGGTCCGTATGTGTCATCAGAAATAATCTGGATGCCGAATTTCTTTGCCTGGATGTTCAGTTGTTCTCGCCCGGATGAACCGAACGAATCGGAAACAGTTAGGATGGCCACCTTGCTGATTTGGCGTTTCTTCAGATGTTCGTAAATCCTGGCTACGGCAAGAGAGTCGTTCTGGGCCGTCTTGAAGACCCATTTTTTGACAGGGTCGGTGATTTTTATCCCGGCTGCACAGGAGATCAGGGGGATATGCGCCTTCTCCACCAGGGGGATGACCGCCATCGTATCTCCGGTCGTGCTGGGACCGATAATCGCAACGACTTTGTCTTCTTTGATGAGTCGTGTGGCGACCTGAACGGCCTTGGTGGCATCCCCTTGGGTATCGTAGATCACAAGCTGCAGCTTGTGACCCCCGATTCCTCCATTTCTGTTTATCTCGTCAACCACCATCTGAGCAGTGTTGCGCTCTGGTTCGCCGAGAAATGAGGGGGGGCCAGTTATGGAAAAAAGCGCACCGATCTTGATGGGCGGTGCCGCCAGGGCGGGGGACGTCATCCACATTGATAATAATAAAGTGGCCAATAAACTACAGATTCTCTTAGACATAATAAACCTCCATATTCTTTGTTTGATTGAGGATTACGCTTTGAAAACATGATCAAGACAGATTCGGATCCTGATCTGAATAACAAAACGCTGCAGCAAATGATCCAGAGGGAATTAATAATTGTTGATTCTGTGGAAGGCCTGCTTACCCATGCGAGACTCGGGCAGCAGGCATCAATACATATAGAAATTGATGAGGTGAGTGAATAACTGTAATTTTTGTCTATGCGAGTTTTTCATGCGTTGCGTTTTCTTTTTAAGTTTTCAAGTTCCTATTTTATTTCCACAGGCCTGTCAAGTGAATTCTTAATAATTATTCTTTCAGAATTGTCTTTTCTTTCATCCGGTCCAATTCTTCTCTGTACTGTTCAGCCTTGGCCCTGACGATCTCGATTTCTTCCCTGGCCTTTTCCAGCTTTTCATCCTGCCTTTGCCGTTCTTCCCGCATTTTGTCCTGGATATCGTCAAAGCCCACATAGATTGCCAGAATGCCGCCGAAAAGGAGTACGATCGGCATACCGCCCTTCAGGATAATGAAGAAGTCTTGCCACCAGGCCATCACACCGACAAGCCCAAGGACCGCGGATACAGCACCGGCAATGAGTAATGACATAATACGGTCTCCTTGAATGTAAAGATACGTTTATCCGGATGAAGTTATAACAAAATAGACTAAGATCATTATATTTTCAACTTGTCAGGCATCCTACCACAAAAAAATAAACGGGACAAGATGAAAGTCAGAGGGAAATGTACAAATTAGAAATCTGCCAATGCTGCGAGGGAGTATAAATAATGCTTGATAAAAACAGATTCTTAAATTAGCATACGCCGCTAACTATGAAGTAATAAAAAAGGAATTTATAAGATGGTGGAACCTGATTTTAACAAGGGGAAAGGTCTGTTGCCCGCCATTGTTCAGGATTATGAGACCGGGGACGTCCTGATGCTGGCCTATATGAACCGCGAATCCTGGCTGAAAACGCTGGAGACAGGTCGGGCGACGTTCTGGAGCCGGTCGCGGAATGCCTTATGGATTAAAGGAGAAACGTCGGGTCATGTTCAGCTTGTCCGGGAAGTCATGATTGATTGCGATGAGGACACCATCCTGCTCAAGGTGGAGCAATCAGGTGGGGCGGCCTGCCATACCGGTTACAGATCCTGTTTCTATCGAAGGCTGGTTGATGGTAAAGTCGACGTTATGGGTCAAAAAATATTCAATCCGGAGGACGTTTACAAAAAATGAATAAATTGAAGCTGGGCATTCCCAAAGGGAGCCTGGAAGCCAATACCGTAGAACTTTTTAAAAAAGCCGGCTGGCGGATTTCTTATGACAGCAGAAGCTACTTTCCGGATATTGACGATGAAGAAATCGTCTGCAGTCTGGTCAGAGCCCAGGAGATGTCCAAATATGTAGAAGCAGGGAATCTTGACCTCGGCTTGACGGGAAAAGACTGGATCATCGAGAACGATTCAAATGTTGTCGCCGTGCAGGATCTTGTCTACTCCAAGACATCGGCAAGACAGGCAAGATGGGTCCTCGTTGTCAGGCAGGATTCTCCTATCCAGTCCATCGAGGATATGGAAGGAAAACGTATCTCCACGGAACTGGTCAATTTTACGAAAAGGTATTTCCGGGAACGAAATATCAATGTTCTTGTGGAGTTTTCCTGGGGAGCGACAGAAGCCAAAGTGGTCGAAGGCCTCGTGGATGCGATTGTAGAAGTGACCGAGACCGGATCGACCATCCGAGCAAACAAGTTGAAAATTGTACATGAACTGATGACGACGAACACCCAGTTGATTGCCAGTCAGGCCGCCTGGGAGGATCCCTGGAAGAGACAAAAGATAGAGCAAATCAGGACCCTTCTGAAGGGCTCGCTTCAGGCGATGGGCAAGGTCGGTTTGAAACTGAATGTATCCAAGGAAAATCTGGGGCGTGTCGTACTTTTACTACCCTCCTTGAAAGCACCGACAATATCCAGCTTGTATTCCGAGGAATGGTTTGCCGTCGAGACCATCGTCAGTGCTAATATCGTCAGAGATTTGATCCCTGTCCTTCAGGAAGCCGGGGCGGAAGGGATTATTGAATATCCCCTGAACAAAGTGATCTGAAGGCTGTGCTGTTCTACTATCTTTGAGGAAGAGGCGTGGATCATGATTCGTAAAGTCAGAATAGAGAGAAAAACCACAGAGACAGAGGTGTTCATTGAGCTTAATCTGGATGGATCAGGTAAGGGGGATATTACCTCAACCATCCCTTTTCTGGATCACATGCTGAACCTGTTTGCTAAGCACGGGTTTTTCGACTTGGTGGTCCGCAGCAAGGGGGATACCGCCATTGATGATCACCACCTTGCGGAAGATCTGGGTATTTGTCTGGGGGATGCCGTAAAACAGGCCCTCGGGAGCAAAGAGGGAATCGCACGTTACGGATCGGCCCTTGTTCCTATGGATGAGAGTCTGTGCAGTGTGTCGATGGATATTTCAGGCAGACCCTATTTGATCTATCACGTGAATTTCAGTCGCGCTAAGATTGGAGCTTTTGACTCAGCCCTGCTGAAGGAATTCTTTAAATCTTTTTCGGATCATAGCGGAATAACCTTGCACATCAATCTCCTGTATGGTAAAAATAATCACCACATGGCGGAAGCCGTATTTAAAGCCGTTGCCCGTGCTCTCGCTAAAGCCGTTACCCTTCATCACCGGATTGAGGGTGTCCTTTCCACAAAGGGGAGCCTGTAAGCATCAGAAAGTAAAAAATCAGCTTGAAAAGAGGCTGTCCATGATCCATACGAAATGCAGCGTTTTTTTTAAACGGATAAGCCATCTGTGTGTATTCTGCTTGATTGCCTTGTTTGTGATCGCCTGTTCCCACGATAGTGGATCCAGGGCGACCCTTCTGCAGGGAGAAAAACTTGTTTTTCAGCGTCTTGCCGTTGCACCTTTCCAGCAAACGACTCCTGAAATGGTGGATATTAATGCGGTTGACTGCAGCAGTTGTGGTTTCTTCACCCAAGCGGATCGATTCCCCGATCATCCGGAGAAATTCATCGAACAGAATTTCATCGAACGACTGAAGGCAAATTACAAAATAAGCATCATTCCGCCTGACCGGGTTTCAGGGATTTATGAACGGTATATCCCCCATACCTTGGGTCAGCCAACACCGCTGGTGGTGTTAAGAAGGGTAGGTGCCGATCTGGAAGCGGATGGCATCGTTTATGGATATGTTTATCGCTATAGAGAACGGAAAGGTCTACCCTATGCGGCAGAAAAGCCGGCCTCCGTCGCTTTTGAAATTCATCTGTTCAGGGTCAGCGACAGTGCACTAGTCTGGAAAGGACGTTTTGACAAGACGCAGACCGCCCTGATGGAAGACGTTTTTCAGGCCTCTACTTTTCTGAGGGGGGGTGGCAAATGGATGACTGCCAAAGAATTGGCCGAAGGAGGGATCGAGGATATCGTGAAAACCTTTCCTGCCGTTTCCAGGTAGCCATCTGTCCGCGCATCAATCATAAGATACAATATCTCTTCGGAATTTCAACAAAATGGAAATTCCGAATTTTTTCATTGGAGTGATCTTTGATCATCATACCGGCTATTGATCTGAAAGACGGCAAATGTGTCCGGCTGGCCCAGGGCGATTTCAGCCGGATGACAGTCTATGCAGAAAATCCCGCTGAGATCGCGGTACAATGGCAGGCTCAGGGGGCTGAACGTATCCATATCGTAGATCTTGACGGATCGCTTGCCGGATCTCCCAGAAATAGAGAAGTTATCCTGAATCTGGTGCGGGCGGTCCGAATACCCATTGAGGTTGGCGGCGGTATCCGGGACATCAAGACGGTTGAGTTTTACGTCAGCCATGGGATTCGATGGGTTATTCTGGGGACGGCGGCTTTGAAAAATGAAGTCTTTGTCAAAGAGGCATGCCAGGTTTTTCGTGGTCATGTCATGGTAGGTATTGATGCAAAAGATGGTCTGGCGGCCATAGAGGGATGGGCGGAGAAGACCTCTGAACCGGCTGTTGATGTTGCCCGGCGTTATGAAGGCTATGGTCTGGAAGCCGTTATTTATACGGATATCAAAAGAGACGGTATGGAAACGGGGATCAATATCGAAGCCACCCGGATTTTTGCCGAGGCCATTGAAATTCCCGTGATTGCTTCCGGTGGCGTTGCGGGTATCAAAGACATAAAAAAAGTCGTGGAAATCGAAACAGCCGGGGTTATGGGTATCATTGTCGGGAAAGCCCTTTATACGGGAGGGCTTTATTTACCGGAGGCAATCATGATGGCAAAAAGTAAGAAAGATTTATGATTTCTGCAGAAAGGTGAGTAGAGATGGATGACTGTATTTTTTGCAAGATTGTGAGCGGTCAAATCCCCAGTTCCAAGATTTACGAAACGGATCAGGTTCTGGCCTTTGATGATATTCATCCCATGGCTCCGGTTCATGTAGTTGTTATTCCTAAGATTCATATCCCAACCCTCATGGATGTAACGATAGACCGAATGAAAGATCTGGGGGCCTTGTTTTTGGGGGTGCAGGAGGTTGCGCAAATCAAGGGTATTGATCAAAGCGGTTTCCGAACAGTCATCAACTGCAACAGGGAGGGTGGTCAGATCATTTTTCATTTGCACATCCACGTTTTGGGTGGAGTAAAACTCAAAGATGCCTTGAACTGATTTTTTCAGGACCTGTTGACAAATGGCGAAGGCGATATAATATAAGAGAAATGTAAATATAGGTGACACAATGAATTTCAAAGTAAAGATAGACCAGGACATGGTTACAGCGGCCAAGGCCAAGGACAAGATTGTCTTATCTGCACTCCGTATGATCAAGTCGGCCTTACACAACCGGGAAATCGATCTCAAACGGGAGTTGAATGAAGCAGAATTTGTTCAGGTTCTCTCCACCATGGGAAAGCAACGTAAGGATTCGATTGAGCAGTTTGCCAGAGGCGGGCGGGTGGATCTTGTGGAAAAGGAAGAGGCAGAGATGAAGGTGATCCAGTCATTTATGCCGGCACCGATGTCTGAGGAAGATATCAACCAGGAGATCCGACGGGCCATTGAGGAAACAGGTGCGGTCAGTGTGAAGGATATGGGGAAGGTGATGAAAGTTCTGATGCCGAAACTGACCGGGAAGGCCGATGGAAAAGTGATTGGTGATAAGGTCAAGGTGGCGTTGTCTGCTTAGAAATGGGGAATGATTTATGATTCTTTTGCCATTTTCGCGACCCTCCCCACGATGAAGGCGTGAGATTGAAAAGTCACATACCGGATATTAAGATTGAAGAAATAAAAAGCAGAGCCAATATCGTTGACTTGGTCTCGGAATATGTGACACTCAAAAAAGCAGGGCGGAATTTTGTGGGTCTTTGCCCTTTTCACAAAGAAAAGACCCCTTCGTTTACAGTCACGCCGGATAAACAGATATTTTACTGTTTTGGCTGTGGTGAAGGAGGGAATGTTTTTTCCTTTTTAATGAAAATCAATCAGATGGCTTATCCCGAGGCGATCAGACATTTGGCGAGGAAAACCGGAGTGGTTATTCCGGAAAGGGTGAGCAGTCATGAGGAAAAGGAGCAGATCAGCCTCAGGGAACAACTCACCCACATTAATCATATAGCGGCGGTCTATTATTCAAACAACCTGTTTTCATCAGTGGGGAAGGAAGCCCAGATCTACCTCAAAAAACGGCAGATCCGGGAGGAGATTATCAGGGAATTCCGGCTCGGTTTTGCTCTGGATGGCTGGCGCCATCTGAAAGATTTTTTTGAGAGAGAGAAAATTTCCCTGAAAGTGGCCGAACAGGCCGGACTCCTCATTCCGGGAAAAGATGCATCGCTGTATGATCGTTTCCGGGCCAGATTAATGATTCCAATAGAAGACGTCAGTGGTCGCGTCATTGCTTTTGGCGGGCGAATCATCGGTGCCGGAGAACCCAAATACCTGAATTCCCCTGAATCGACTGTTTATATCAAAGGCAGAAACCTTTACGGGCTGAACCGGACGAAAGAGGAAATCCGCAAGCAAGGCTATGCTATCCTCGTAGAAGGATATTTTGACTTGATATTGCTTTGGAATGCAGGCATCACCCCTGTCGTTGCCACACTGGGGACAGCTCTGACAAGAGAACAGGTTGATTTGATTGGCCGGTATACGTCACATGTTGCCGTCTTGTTTGATCCTGATGAAGCGGGGCAGAAAGCCCTGGAAAGAAGCCTTGAGCTTTTCCTTGCAGGAAATATGCATGTCCGGGCAGTGATCCTTCCCAGTGGTTATGATCCCGATGATTATGTAAGGACCTTCGGAAAAGACCGCCTGTTGGAGTTGATCGCTCGGGCTCCATCCATGGTTGATTACTATATTGAAAACGTCATGGGGGATCGGGGCACTTTTGAGAAGGATCGGGATGTGCTTCGCAAGTCTCTGTCCTTTATTAGGCATATCGATAATGCCGTCGAAAGAAATCTTTTTATTAAAAGAGTATCTGAAAAACTTGGCATTGACCAGGATATTTTAAAAACCGAGATTTCCCATTCCATGACCGCTTCCCCAAACGCTGCAACAAAGCAAAAGAAGCATCCGGGAACAGTTGATTTGCTGGAGATGAATCTGATCCATATTCTCATGATGCATCCGGAAAAATTGGCAGTGATGGCGGAAACAAATATTTTGAATTACTTTATAAGTCCGGATCTGAAGTCTTTGGGTGAAGAGTTGAAGATGTTCGCTACCGGACCGGGGCACTTCGATGCCGTTGAGTTCATCAGCCGTCTCGATTCCGGAGTTCTCCGGGAAAGACTGCTGAGAAAGGTTATTGATGAAAGTTCCTATGATGAAAAGGTTCTGGATCGCTTGCTTGCGGATACGGTTAAGCAGATTAAACGAAGATGGTATCGGGAAATCAAAAAGATCCTGATGATAAAAATGAATAAGGCTCAGGAAGCAGGAGATATGAATCTCTGCAACGAACTTTTAAACGAGAAGGAGCGCCTGTTAAAAGAGGAGAGAACACAGGTGCTATAATAAGGACAATCCATTCGTTATAAGGACATGCCGGGAGAATCCAATATGGGAAAAGAAATTCAGTCCGATGAATTCAAAAAACTGATCTCGCTGGGAGAGGAAAAGGGATTCCTCACCTACGATGATGTTAATGATCTGTTGCCATCTGATGTCATTTCTTCAGATCAGATTGATGATATTATCATGCTCTTTGGTGAGAAAAATATTGATATTATTGACACCGATAAAGGAGAAAAACTGATCGTAAAAAAACCGGCGGAGGAAATCGTCGTTGCCAAAGAAGAAGAAATACTGGGAGTCATCCCATCCGTCGGTAAGACAGGTGATCCGGTCAAGATGTACCTCCGCGAGATGGGGTTTGTATCTCTGCTCAGCCGGGAGGGGGAAGTTGAGATTGCCAAGATGATTGAAGAGGGCCTGCGGGATAGTATGGATGCCGTCTTTGGCGTCGAAGCCTGTATCAAAGATGTGGTGGATATCGGGGTTAAACTGAAAAGTGGGGAGCTACGTGTCAAGAGTGTCGTCGAAAATCTGGAAGATGAGGACGGGTACGTTGAAGAAGATATGCACCGGGATCGGGTTTTGAAGCTCATCAACAAAGTGACGGTTCTGGATAGGAAAAATGATGCCCTGAAACAGAAACTAAGAACAAAGGGGCTTCGCGAGTCTAAAAAACAAACTATCATTACGGAATGGGATAAAAATGCCAAAAGCATGATCCGACTTTGTCGAAAAGTAAAATTCAGCAAAAAGCAGACGGATAGGATCGTGGCTCGGCTTAAGGGGTTTTTAACGGAGATTGAAAATGCGGAAAAAGCAATCCAGATCTGTAAAGATAAAACCAGGCTTTCGTTAACGCAGATGGAAAAAGCTTGGACACGAATGAAAAAATCAAGTTCCGAGGCGAAACGCGTTGCCCGTGAGCTCAAAGTGACTGTTGAAAAACTGAGGGAGTTTGAAACCATTGTCAAAGAAGCCAACCGGAAAATAAAGAAAGCATCACAGGAAGTGGGCCTTCCGGCAACATCCCTTAAGAAAGTCGTCATGACCATTGAGAAGGGTGAAAATCATGCTGAGACCGCCAAAAGAAAACTGGTTGAAGCTAATTTGCGTCTGGTCGTCAGTATCGCCAAAAAATATACGAACCGTGGATTGCAATTCCTGGACTTGATTCAAGAAGGAAACATCGGGTTGATGAAAGCAGTCGATAAATTTGAATATCAGAGGGGATACAAATTTTCCACTTATGCAACTTGGTGGATCCGACAGGCCATTACGCGGGCCATCGCCGATCAAGCCAGGACCATCCGAATTCCGGTTCATATGATTGAAACGATTAACAAACTAATTCGGACATCACGATATCTGGTACAGGAATTAGGCAGGGAGCCTAATCCGGAAGAAATTGCCAATAAAATGGAGTATCCCTTGGAGAAAGTCCGGAAAGTTCTGAAAATTGCCAAGGAACCCATCTCACTGGAAACACCGATTGGTGAAGAGGAGGATAGTCATCTTGGTGATTTCATTGAAGATAAAAAAATCATTTCACCTTCAGAAGCAACGATCAGTATGGATCTGGCTGAACAGACCCGGAAGATTCTTTCAACCTTAACCCCCAGAGAAGAAAAAGTTTTGAGAATGCGCTTTGGCATAAGTGAAAGAACGGATCATGGGCCGGGGAAAAAACCAGAACCGTTGAATTTCAATAAGGAACATATTCGCAAAATGGAAGCACCCGCTGTCCGGAAATTGCGAAACCCATCGCGAAGGAAATCCTTGAAACCGCTTTTGAAATGAAGCAAATAATCAGCAACAGAGGATCTCTTGACGGGGTTTGAAATAAGATATTGACAAGAATTACCAGGCAGTGTAGCACAGACAACCTGCGGGATAATGGATAAAGGGTGATATGATCCAGATGGCAAGGGCCCATAGCTCAATTGGTAGAGCCACCGGCTCATAACCGGTCGGTCCCTGGTTCGAACCCAGGTGGGCCCACCCATGATACCCGTACGTGACGACATGAACCCGGAAAGAGAAGTAAGGATGGATATGTTTCGGATGGTTAGACATAGGATGTCTCCAATGACCACACAATATCATTCGAGGAGATTGAGTTTCCTAAAAAATGCACCGTCAGATGGTGCATTTTTTTTGTCATTTTGACGGCAGGGCCATGAAAGGGGGAGGGTGTTGAGAGATCAGATCAGACTATTGATTGCATTGCAAAAGGCCGAATCAGAGATGATGAGGATCGACAACCGGAAAAAGGTGTTACCGGGGCAGTTGATAAAACTGGATGAAGAATTCCAGGCGGTTTATGCCAGTGTCGAAGAAAATCGAAAGAAGTTCGAAGAATTAAATAAAAATCGTAAAGAGCATGAGGATAAGTTGAAAAAGGGTCACGAGAATCTGAAGAAAGCAAAAGAACGACTATCGGAGGTTAAGACCAATAAGGAATATCAGTCAATGCTCAAAGAAATTGAAGGGATCGATTTGAAAAACAGTGAGATAGAAGATGAGGTGCTTGTCCTGTTGGAGAAGATTGACCAGATCAAGGTCGGTGTCCAGATCAAAGAAAGGGAATTTGACCTTTGCCGGCAGGAATACGAGGTTAAAAAAAAGCAGATTGAAGATGATTTGAGATCACTCGACGACCAATTTTCTGTTTGTCAACAGACCAGTCAGGATTTGAAAAAACAGGTTCACTCTGATATTATCAAGCGCTACGAGTCTATTAAAAATATCAGGAATGGCCTGGCTGTTGTACTTGTCTGGAAAGAAGTTTGCCATGGGTGTCATATGAATATTCCACCGCAGATGTATATTGAACTGCAGAGAGATGCGGACATTAGATATTGTCCTCAGTGTAACCGGATTATTTACTGGGAGGATCAAAGTAAAAAGGTGTCGGAGCAGATCAGATGATCGCTGGTCCGCATGGACGGACTGGAGGAAAGTCCGAGCTCCACAGGGCAGGATGGTCGCTAACGGCGACTGGGGGTGACCCTAAGGAAAGTGCCACAGAAAAGATACCGCCCGCCCATGGCGGGTAAGGGTGAAAAGGCGAGGTAAGAGCTCACCAGTTTTCCGGGTGACCGGAAAAGCTTGGTAAACCCCATCCGGAGCAAGACCGAATAGGAGAACCGTAAGGGTGGCCCGCCCGGCGTTCTCGGGTTGTGTCGCTTGAGGCCGCAGGCAACTGCGGTCCCAGATGAATGATCATCGCCGCCTTCCGGGCGACCGTCGGGCGGAACAGAACTCGGCTTACGGTCTGGTCTGGCACCTCATAATTAAACAGCGTTCATCGCGCGAAGCGATGAACGCTGTTCTGTTTTTGAGATGTTTCTATCAGACCGTTTAGGATTTACCCAGCGCCTTTTCTGTCTCCAGGATATCAGTGGTCGTTTTGATGACCGTATCGGAATTCAGCGATATACTGTCGATTCCGCACTCGACCAGGAATCTTGCAAATTCAGGATAGTCGCTGGGTGCCTGGCCGCAGATCCCGATTTTCTTGCCCATCTGATTGGCCTTGGTGATGGCGATCCGCACGAGATCCATGACCGCCTGGTTTCTCTCATCAAAGATGTGTGCCACCTGGGCGGAATCCCGGTCCAGACCGAGGGTCAACTGGCAGAGATCGTTGGAGCCGATGGAGAACCCGTCAAAGACCTTTCCGAACTCCTCGATCAGAATGACATTACTCGGGATCTCGACCATCATGTAGATCTCCAGCCCATCCTTTCCCTGGATGAGACCGTTTTTCTTCATAATTTCGACGACTCTTTTTCCCTCTTCCACGGTACGGACGAAGGGAAGCATCAGTTTCACATTGGTCAATCCCATTTCCTCCCGGACCTTTTTCATCGCTTTGCACTCGAGAACGAAACCATCCCGGTACTTGTCGTCATAATAGCGTGATGCCCCCCGCCAACCGATCATGGGATTCTCTTCCTGCGGTTCAAAATAGGAGCCGCCCAAAAGGTTGACGTATTCGTTGCTCTTGAAATCGCTCATCCGGACAATGACATCGTTGGGATAGAAAGCCGCCCCGATTTTGGCAACCCCTTGAGCCAGTTTATCCACAAAGCAGTCGCCCTTGTTGTCGTACCCTCTTGTGAGCTTTTCGATTTCCTCTCTCACCTTCGGATCGACCACTTTTTCGAACTGGATGAGCGCCATGGGATGAAGCCGGATGTTGGTGATAATAAACTCCAGCCTGGCCAAGCCGACGCCGTCGTTCGGAATGGCCGCCAGGGTAAAGGCATTTTCAGGATTTCCCAGGTTCAACATGATTTTCGTCTTGGGCCGGGTCAGATTCTTGGCGTCAACCCGCTGAACTTCAAATTTCAGGATACCCTCATAGACTTTCCCGACTTCCCCCTCCGCACAGGATACCGTGGCATGGCTGATTCCCTTCAGGCGTTTGGTCCCATTTTCGGTTCCCACGATGCAGGGGACGCCTAACTCGCGGCTGACAATAGCCGCATGGCAGGTGCGGCCCCCTTTGTTGGTGACAATAGCGGCAGCGATCTTCATCACCGGTTCCCAGTCGGGGTCGGTCATCTCGGTAACCAGGACCTCCCCTTTTTTGAAGTTCCTGATCTCATCCACCGATTTGATGACGTTGACCGGTCCGGCCCCAATCTTCGCTCCCACGCTGGTTCCGGTGACAAGAGGTTCCTTGGATTCGAGGAGGACATAATTTTCCAGGACATTGACATCCTTCTGGGATTGCACCGTTTCCGGTCGGGCCTGAAGGATGAAGAGCTTACCGGTCCGTCCGTCTTTTCCCCATTCGATGTCCATGGGTTTGAAGTAACCGGCCTGGGCGGAATAATGATCCTCAATAATAACCGTCCATCGGGCCAACTGCAGGATTTCATCATCCGTCAGGCAGAAACGCTCACGGTCTTCCTGGGGGACGGGAATGGTTTGGGTGGCATCCTCTCCACCTGCCTTCGCGTAGACCATTTTAATCTCTTTGGCTCCCAGCTTTTTTTGAATGATCGGCCGGTATCCGGTCTTCAAAGTGGGTTTGAAAACGAAAAACTCATCCGGATTGACGGAACCCTGTACCACCGTCTCACCAAGCCCGTAGGCCCCTGTGATCAGAATGGCATCCTTGAATCCCGATTCCGTATCAATGGAAAAGATAACTCCCGATGAAGCCAGATCGGAACGGACCATTTTCTGCACGCCGATGGACAGGGCAATGGATAGATGATCAAATCCCTTGTCCACCCGGTAGGAAATGGCCCGGTCCGTGAACAGGGAGGCAAAACATTTTTTGCAGGCTTCGATTAAATCCTTCTTCCCTGTCACATTGAGGTAAGTTTCCTGCTGTCCGGCAAAGCTGGCGTCGGGCAGGTCTTCCGCCGTTGCGGAACTGCGGACGGCCACGTCCGTATTGGGTCCATATTCCTCACAGAGTTTATCATAGGCTTTGATGATTTCTTCTTCCAGATCCTTGGGAAAAGGAGCACTATAAATCATCGAACGAATCTGGCGCCCCCTCTGCTTCAGGTTTTCAAGATCGTGGGTATCCAGATCGGAAAGAATCTTTTTCATCTTGTCAAGAATACCGGCGGTCTTGAGCAGGTAGCGATAGGCAGTGGCGGTGATCGCATAACCGTCCGGGATACTGACCCCTTTGGGAATCAATTCCCTCCTCATTTCACCAAGTGAGGCGTTTTTCCCGCCGACCTGAGGAATATCTGCCAGTTCGAGTTCATCAAACCACAATACCAGTTCATTGTCCTTCATGAATTTTTCCTCCTGAATGATGTCATAGAATGCAAGGATGTCCTGTGAAAATAACGGCGCGTTTCTACCAAATCCACCCATCCAAGTCAAACAAAATTATGTGTATGTTAAAAACTTTCAACCTTTCTGACTTCCAAAGTGCTTAAATTCACTATTGAAATGGCGATGTAAACCATCGTCTTAGATGATCCTATTTAGGTGCAGAGCATTTCCCCAAAAAAACGCTTGACACGTCATAGGAGAATCTGTACTGAAAGGTTGTCAGACCACCTGACCATAAGTCCAAAAGGGTTTGCGGGGGCTTTGATGTCTGCTCATACAGAATTAAAAGTAAGCGAAGCGATGATTGACGATGTCGGTAAGGGGTTGGCACGCATTGTCCCTGAGGATGGTCTGGCGTTGCAAATCGTTCCTGGCGATCTGATCGAGATCAAGGGGAAAAATGTAACCGTGGCTCGCATCGCGGCAGGATTTCCCGATAATAACGGGAAAAAACTGATCCAAATCGACGATCTCACTCGTAAGAACGCCCAGGTGAATATAGGCGGGACGGTACGGATCAGGAAGGTCCCCCGCGAAACAGCAGCAACTGTGGTGCTTTACCCATTGGACACGGAAGAGACCTTGCCTAATGAGAGAGATCTGGAGCAGTTCGCGAAAATCCTACAAGGGTTTCCCCTCATTTCAGGGGATACCATCAACATGCCCTTCTTCGGCGGGAAAGACCGTTTCTTTCGAGTAGACGCAACCTCTCCATCCGGCGCGCTCATCGTTAATCAAAACACAAAAATTATTCTGCAAAGGCCCGATTACGCGATCCAAGAGTCTACTCGCGTCGCCTACGAGCAGATCGGGGGGCTCGAAAAGGAATTAAAGCTGGTGCGGGAGATGGTGGAGTTTCCTCTGCGCCATGAAGAATTATTTCAAAGACTGGGGATCGAGGCGCCCAAAGGAGTGCTTCTCTATGGCCCGCCCGGTACAGGGAAGACCCTGATTGCCAGGGCCATTGCCAGTGAAACCGAGCTCCACTTCATCAAGATAAACGGGCCGGAGATCATTCATAAATATTACGGAGAGAGCGAGGCGCGGTTGCGCGAGATATTTGAAGAGGCGAACCGCAAAGCACCAAGTGTTATTTTCATCGACGAAATTGACGCCATAGCTCCGAGGCGCGCCAACGTACTCGGAGACGTGGAGAAGCGGGTCGTCGCCCAGCTGCTTGCGCTGATGGATGGTATGGTGCGTCGGGGCCGCGTGGTCGTCATAGGCGCGACCAATATCCCGGAAATGCTCGATCCCGCACTGCGCCGCCCCGGCCGTTTCGACCGTGAAATCGTGATTCCGGTGCCGAATGCCGAAGGACGCCTAACCATTCTGAAAATTCACAGTCGCCGGATGCCCCTTGCCGCCGACGTGGATCTGGAGCGTCTTGCCCAGATCACCTACGGTTTCGTGGGCGCTGATCTGGAATCCTTATGTAAAGAAGCAGGGATGGTAACATTACGGAGATACGTTGAACTTTATGGGAAAGACAAAGTAGACTCGATCCTCGCCGAGACGGAGAATTTGCAAATTACCAAAGAAGATTTTTTAACTGCGCTCCGCGAAATCGAACCTTCAGCAACTCGTGAATTCTTTACCGAACGGTCTGCGGTACGATGGGAGCAGGTCGGCGGACTTGAAAAAATTAAAGAGACACTCGTTTCAATCGTGGACTGGCCATACAAATATCCGGAACTCTTTGCTGCCGGCAAATTAGCCCCCCCCAAGGGCATCCTTTTCAGCGGGCCGTCCGGCACCGGAAAGACCCTCATGGCAAAGGCCCTGGCCGGTGAAACCGGTTTGAATTTCATCTCCATAAGCGGCCCCATCCTTTTCTCGAAGTGGCTGGGAGAATCTGAAAAAACGCTCCATGATATTTTCAAAAAAGCGAAACAATCGGCTCCGTGCATCCTGTTTTTCGATGAAATCGACGCCCTTATTCCGAAACGGGGTATGGTCAGCGAGGGAGGCGTCTCGGAGCGCGTGGCAAGCCAGTTTTTCAGCGAATTGGACAACCTGAGCGATGTCGCCCAGGTCGTCACCCTTGCCGCCACGAACCGCATAGAATTAATCGACCCGACGCTGCTGCGCGCCGGACGTCTCGATTTTCATATCGAGTTTCCCATACCCAACCGGGAAGAGCGGCTGGCAATCTTTCAGGTGCACAGCCACGGAAAGCCTTTAAACTCCGATGTGGACCTTACGGAACTGGTCGATGAAACCGACGGAATGGTCGGTTCACAGATCGCGTTTATTTGCAGACGGGCAACGATGAGGGCGATCACCGAGTTGATCCACGAGCGGGGAGAAGGCGGCTCAAAGAAGCTATTAGTGACTCGCGCTCACTTTAAAACAACCATAGAAGAAATACGTTAAAGCGAGCAAGGAATGTCAACATGCTGAAAGCAATTAAAGCAGTTGAAAAAAAGCGGGCATACGAGGATGTCGTGGCGCAAATCCGCGCACTTATTGATGACGGGCGGTTGAAGCAGGGGGACCAGCTCCCTACAGAACGTGAATTAAGTGAGACGTTCAGAGTGTCGCGTGCCACGATACGAGAGGCCATTCGCACCCTCGAATCGGCGAAACTCGTTCAGAGCCGGCAGGGTGACGGCACCTATGTACTGGCATCTAGCGAAGAAACCCTCGTGCAGACGCTGGCGGCCGTTCTCTTTAATGAGAAGGACACGATTTACGATATTTTTTATGTTCGTAAGATCATCGAACCTCATGTCGCCGAGCTTGCTGCAGAAAACGCTACACCTGGAGAAATTAAAGAACTGGCAACTCTCATCATGGAGCATGAAGAATCCATTGCCGAGGGTAAGAGTGTTACGAAATACGATTCCGCTTTTCATGGACTATTGGCCCGGATGTCGAAGAATCCGATAATGGAGCGTCTTCTTTCCGCTCTTGTTGATCTTTTTGAGCAGACCCGTGGCGAGTACCTTCAAAACGATGAGCGTGCAAAAAAATCTTTCATAGGCCATCACGAGGTCTTCACGGCTATCAAAAGTCGGGACTGCACCGCCGCCCGACGGGCAATGAGCCGGCATTTGGAGAAAGTGGAGACGATTGTAATGGGCAAGAAGAGAAAAGGAGGTGGAAGGCACTGATATTCTTTTGTGTAAGATGAAGGGGGTTTACAATCCGTTTAACTGAGTTGGACAACATTTTTGGAGGTGTGTGCATGGCTAAAGTTAATGAAATAACAGTCTGGGCGCGGGGCGTGCTCCAAGACAAAGAGGGCCGGGACGTCATCAATGCCTTTGGGCAAGCCCTCACCAAGGAAGGGAAATTCGCACAGTCGTTTGACAACTATGAAGATCTGCCGGACCGGGTGCTTGTTCCCCTCAGGAAATATGTCCGGTACAGCGACGAGGAGATTGATCACAAGTATTTGTATACGAATGATCACCCGGGAATCGTTGTTGTCCTGGAGCCGACCATTGTCAAGGGTATGAATATATTGAAGGGTATGCCTGAGGGCGGACTCCTCATCGTTAATACCGACCGTCCCGCCGATTACATACTCAAGTTCATACCCAATGCGGATGTGCTCGGCGCGATCGCAACCGTGGATGCCTTTGGGATCTCCGGAGTGCATACCGTCGATTTTTCCGGATCGGAAGGCGGCGTCGATGCGGTGGGTTTAGGTGCGGGTCTCGCGGCACCCATGGTCGGTGCAATGGCGCGTATCACGAATCTGGTCAAAAAAGAGACTCTGGCAAAAATTGTGAGTGATGTTGCCGGTATGGAGCGTGGCTATCATGAAGTAAAAATGCAGAAGCTGAAGAAATTCCACACCATGTCTTCGCAGCGGGGTGGATAATAAAGTGTTGGGCAATAAACCCGTTTTAAATAACGGAGTTTTTCAAGGAGGATAGTATGGCCAATAAAAAGCTACCCAAATTCGGAACATTCAATATTCCGAAAGATAGAGAAGTGCCCTTTGGGGCCGTTACGCCTGCTCCTGTGCAGACGCAGGACCTTTTCATGACCGGGAATTGGCGGGTCGTCCGCCCGGTCATCGACCACGAGAAATGTACACGCTGTCTCACCTGTTATCTGTCCTGTCCGGATTCCTGCTGGGTCTATAATGAAAAAGACGATGTGCTGGAGTGGATCACAAATTTCTGCAAAGGTTGTCAAATTTGCATCCACGAGTGCCCGGTGGATGCGATTACTGCCGAACCGGAACTCGATTTTGAGGGCGGCGTCGTCCGTTTGGAAAAACCTTTCTAAAGGGTCTAAAGAAGGAGGAACACACAATGGCTCAAGAAAAAATGTTAACCGGCTGCGCCGCAGCTGCCACAGGTGCGAAGCTGGCCGAAGTAGAAGTTATCTGTTCATATCCCATCCGCCCCTATACGGCGATCATGATGGAACTTGCGAAAATGGTCGCGAACGGCGAGCTGAATGCGGAATTCATCCATGGTGAAGGCGAACATGCACAGTTATCGGTGGTGCTTGGCGCCTCCGCCGCCGGTGCCCGCGCCTTTACAGGAAGCTCGGGGGTCGGTGTTACCTACGCCATGGAAGTATACAGCCCCATGTCGGGCGGCAGGTACCCCGTTCAAATGGCGATTGCGGACCGCGCTCTCGATCCACCCGGTGATTTCGGCTCGGAGCACACGGATGCGATGTCGACGCGCGGCCAGGGCTGGATCATGGGTTGGGCTTCAACCCCGCAGGAAGTCCTTGACAATACGCTGATCGCCTATCGCGTGGGCGAAGATCCCCGCGTTATGCTTCCCCAGATGACCTGTCAGGACGGATACTTCATTTCCCATATTGCCGACAAAGTGAGCGTGCCGGAACTTGCACAGGTGAGGGAATTCCTGCCACCCTATAGTGCACCTCATCCGCTCAGTCTGACCTGCCCTGTATCCCATGGACCGCAGATCAGGCCTGATCAGGGCGCTCCCATGGATGCCCAGCGGGCAGCGGTGTATTTGGACGTTCCCAAGGTCATCGCCGAGGCGACGGCGGATTACAACCGCATCTTCAAACGCAAATACGATCCGTTCCTCGATAAATACAAGATCGAGGATGCCGAAATCGCATTCTTCATTCAAGGCGCCCATGCCAATACCTGCCGGAAAGCAGTGGATGCGCTCCGCAAACAGGGCGTGAAGGCCGGAATGGTGAGGCCGCGCTGGATTATACCGTGGCCCACGCAGTTACTCGCCGAGGCCTTAGCTCATGTGAAGGCCGTAGGAGTTGTCGAGACGAGTACTTGTTATGGAGGGTCCATGAGGGGCGGTAACTTAGCTCCCGAGGTTCGTGCCTCCCTTTATGATCTGGACAACAGACCTCTCGTTACCTCATTCATGGCAGGTCTCGGAGGTGAGACCATTTGGCCGGAGGACTTCCATTACATGGCGAAAATCCTCTCTCAGATGGTAAAGGAGAAACGTACCAGTCAGTACAGCTACTGGGTAGGATTTGAGGGCGAATAAGGCCCATCTGTTTATCAAGGAGGAAACATGAAAGTCGACTATAAATTCCAAAAGCTTGAACCGGCCAAGTCATTCAAGGCTATAAACAGGGCTGAGCAGTATGTGCCGGGGCATCGCACCTGTGCCGGCTGCGGTCCCGCGCTGAACTACCGGCTTGTGGCGAAGGCTGCGGGCCCGGATACCATATTCATTGGTCCCACCGGTTGCATGTATGTTGCGAATGCCAGTTATCTTTGCACGCCCTATGCCGTATCCTGGATCCATGCCCAGATCACCAATGGCGGAGCAGTGGCCTCCGGGATCGAAGCAGCCTATAAGGTTATGGCCAAGAAAAAGAAGTATGACGGGCCGTTTCCGAATATCATCGTCATGGCGGGAGATGGCGGATCCATCGATATCGGTCTGCAGGCCATGTCAGGAATGATGTATCGTAACCATAAAGTCTTGTTCATCTGCTACGATAACGAATCCTACGCGAACACCGGGATCCAGACGTCACCGACGACGCCCTATGGCGCCAACACGACATTCACACCTCCGGGCAAGGAGATTCCCGAGGGGAAGGTCCTGTTCCCGAAGTACGTTCCGCAGATGGTGATCGGCGGGCATCCGGCCGTAAAATACGTGGCCACCACCACGATCGCTCATCCTCTCGATCTGGTCAACAAGGTGAGAAAGGCACTGTCGTTTGAAGGCCCGACTTTCCTGCATATGCTTGCTCCATGCCCCAAAGGATGGAAGTTTGACGAGAAGCTGACCCGCGAAATGGCCAAACTCGCCGTGGAGACCGGCATGTGGTCGAACTTCGAGTGGGAAAACGGCGTGTACAAGTACACGAATGTACCGAAGAAATACAAGCCGATCAACGAGTACATGAAGAACCAGGGCCGCTTTCACCATCTGAAGGCGGAGCACATCGCCAAGATGCAGGCCTTTGTCGATGAAAGGATCGGGAAAGTAAAGGCCAATGTAGCGATTCCGATTCCGACTCCTTCGTCAAAGTCGTGATCAGGGAACGTTGTTCTCCCTGAGATTTAGCAACCAGCTCTTTCAAAAAAAGCACCTCTCTCACCTCCATGACCAGGGGGTGAGAGAGGTCAATAAAAGGCCATCAGGGAGGAAACAACGAAGAACCGCTCAGAACAGTTCTCCAAATAATACGGGAGGAAATACTATGGAACAGGCGAAAAGTTTAGATCCGAAGGTACTATACGGACCTATTGTTGGCAACCGGTGGATTCAGTTAACCGCCGGTGTGGTGGCGATGATCGTCATATCGAACTTTCAATATGCCTTCACTCTTTTTACTCCGGGACTGAAACAGACATTTGCGAATGTGCCCTACTCGCAAATTGCCTTAATTTATACCCTCTTCATCCTGTTTGAGACATGGCCGGTGCCGCTCGCTGGATATTTAATCGATAAATTCGGCATCCGCAGACTCATGCTTGTGGGGGCAACAGGCATCCTTCTCGGCTGGACACTGGGCGGAACCGTCGCCACGACGGTTTTTCATCACTACATCTGTTACGGTGCGATCGCCGGGACCGGTGCGGGCATTATCTACATCGCAACGGTGGCCAATGCCGTTAAATGGTTCCCCGACAAAAGGGGGCTGGCGGCCGGTCTGACGGCTGCAGGATTTGGAGGCGGGTCGGCGCTCACACTCATACCCATTTCCGCCACCATCAGCAGCATGGGCTGGCAAGGCGCCATGGCCGCCTGGGGTCTTGGCCAGGGCATCGTAGCCATTGCATGTGCCCTGGTTTTATATCACCCCCCTGTAGGCTGGTTGCCTCCAAACTGGGTCCAGCCCAAGGCAGTTGCGCAAACGCGGAAGCAATTTACCGCAAAGGAGATGATGTCGTCGACAGAGTTTTATGTCATGTACTTCATGTTCCTCATGGTCTGTACCGGCGGCCTGATGACGACCGGCAATATGTCCCAGATCGCCAAGTCCCTCAACGTGTTCGACGCGAAGATCATGGGGATCGCCATTGTTCCCTTCGTGGCGACCATAGCGGGAGTGACCAATGCCTTTGCCCGGATCATGTGGGGCGGGATTTCAGACAGGTTCGGACGGGAGTACACCATGGCTTTTGCCTTTGCATTGGAAGGCGTGCTCATCTTTATGATGACGCAGATTTCAGGCAGCCCGATAGCGTTCATGATCCTGATGCCCTTTGTCTTCCTTGCCTGGGGTGAAATATATGCCTTGTTCTCGGCGATCACGGGGGACGTCTTCGGCCCGAAGAATGCCTCGGGCAACTATGGCATCTTGTATACAGCCAAAGGGATGGCTTCCATTATGGCCGGGTGGGGTGCGGCTGCGGTGGCCGCACTTTATGCCGGCTCTTTCCAGGTTCCCTACTACATTGCATCCGCATTTGACCTCATAGCGGCGGCCATGGCCCTCTGGGTTTTAAGACCTATCCTGAGAAAAAGGATCGCCGGGGAAGTAAAAGCAGCAGCTTGAGGACCTGCATACAGCCTGTGAACCTGCAGGACAGAAACTGAAACGGTTTTAATTGTACATTCAGGAGGGGAACAGAGGATCAACAAGATTTTCCTTTGTTCCCCTTTTTTTCAAGAAGGGAAGAAAAGATGAAATTCCTGATTGCGGGGGGTGCAGGAGAAGTCGGGAGACATCTGATGAAAGATTTTACCCGACAGGGACACGACGTGAGGATATTCGATCTCGAAGAGAAAGCTAAGGATATAAAGCAAGATCATCGTATCACCTGTATTTATGGGAATCTGACGGATAGAAAACTGGTTAATCATGCTGTCCAGGGGGTTGATGTGGTTGTCAATTTAGCCTGGAGTTTCGCGGACGACCCACAAATCATCTTTGGTGAGGATATAAAAGGCCATATTAACCTTTTAGAGGCTGCTTCCTCTTTTAAAATACGCCACTTCATCTATACAAGTACAGCAACCGTCTATGGCCGTGCGGTTGTTCATCCCGTGACAGAGGCTCACCCATGCCTCATTGTAGAGGCCCGCAAGCCGCTTTACGCGTTAGGCAAATATACAGCCGAAGAACTCTGTCGATACTATTATCAAGAACGCGGGCTTTCTACGACTATCTTCCGTTTCTGGTGGGCCTTTGGGGATACGATCGGCGGAAGTAACTTGAGGAATTTAATCAGACAATCCATGAGACATCAACCTCTGGAGATGGTTCACGGTGCAGGCGGCGCGTTTATGACCATGGCGGATCTGGGAAGAGCCATCATGGTCGCGCAATTAAACCCTGCCGCATCAGGCCAAGTTTACAATATAGGCAGCCTTTTTTTAACGTGGAAAGAGATAGGAGATATCATCATAAGCCTTACAAATTCGACTTCCGTCATTCGACTGATGTCCACAGACCAATGGCAGGGTCCTGCATTCTTAAACGAAGTCTGGGATTTGGACTGGAGCAAGGCAACACAGGCGTTAGGTTTTGAACCTGGATGTTCCACAGAAACGATGAAATCTTTGTTCATCGAAGCCCTTAAAACTTGCGTTTTTCAGGTCAAAAAAGAAGAGGAAAAACCATAAGGATCATGAAGAGATCTTTCATTAAAATGGCAGGGGAATTCCGTCTATATTGGAAGCATTACGTCCTGCAGAGCATAATAATTCTTTCATTGATTCACCGTTTTTTTAAACCCTATTTGAGAGATTTGACCTGATTTAAAGATGGCATTCCCCAAAATGGGTCCAGACTTTATGTAAGTTCCTTCCTGTCAAGTCAAACGGAAATATCTGAGTGCGGAAAGGAAACAAGATCACTGAAGGGATAGGGCCTTGTGGCAAAGAAAATCGCGAAGAATATCAAAAAAAGGCCGGAAGTTTTAGCCTCCGGCCTTTATGGGTTTATTTGTCTTCTTCCTCGTCATCGTAAAAATGACCTTCTCCTTCGGAGCCTTTAGGAACCTCGGTTTCGATAGACCGTGTGATTCCCCGGGCCAGGAGGGCCAGGATAAGGAACAGGATGACAACGGAGATCGTCAGAATCAGAATGATCGTTGTTGTCCATGCTTTTGCTTCTTTATCAATGTTTTTCGTTGTCTTAATAGCCAGTTCGCTGAATTTCTCTACGTCAACACCCATGGCGATCCATCCGAATCCCCCCGGCTCAGGCATGTCTTTCGTAAAGAATTTAATGGGTGCGTAGGCCACAAATTTTGTATGACCCCCAAACTTATACGTTTTTATTCCAGATTTTCCAGCTGCTGCATCTTTGGTGACTTCCGGCAGGTTCGGATCCATGAAGGACAGGAGGTTCAAATTCAGGACCTCTTCGCCCTTCTTGGTCAGTTCCGCCGAATTTGCCTGTGTGACAGCGGGAACCAGCGCACCGTTGGGATAAAGTCCCTCGATATGGTAATCATTGGGATGGGAAATAATGAACCCTCTGTTGTCGACCATGAAGGCATAATTTCCTGTCGACGCATCTGCTTCAAACACGGGCACTGCCTGTGTGGGAATAACATGGTCCGTATAACCGGCAAGGTGACGGTAATCCAAGGCCAAGCTAATGATCCCGGCAAATCCCTCTTGTGCGAACAGGGGCGTTGCGAAACGGATAATACCTGAAAACCGTTTGCCCTTTTCGAATTCCAGCCGGTTCACGTACCAGCCGGTAACCGGGGATACATAGACTTCTCCCTTATTAAGATTCTTTGCCTTGGCAAAGTAATCTTCATTTTTGTAAGTTGTATTGGATGGGGTACTGACATTGACCAACTTTGTCCTGGGGACACTCTCGCCATTGGAGATTTTGATCTGTTCGTTGCCATTTTTGTCAATGAAAGACATCTCGGTGTAAAGAGGCGCTGCAACCTGGCGAATTTTGTCCTTATCCTTTACCCAGAGGGTTTTCTTGTTTTCATTGACGAATTTCTTGAAGGCGGAATCAGAAGTGGGAATAATTGTGGCAATCAGGAGATCCTTCTTGCGTTCCGTGAGGAAATTCGTAACCTCGTCCGCCGTGTTTATGGCACGTACTTTGATTTCTTCCTGAGATTTCTGGTCAAGAACAGTAACTGCTCGTTCTTTTACTGTAACCCCTAATTTAAAAATGCCGTTGGCGATCAGAATAGCCATCAGTGATAAGGGGATTACGATAAGCAGGAAGAATACTCTCGCTACAGTAAATAACTGCTTACCTTTATTAGTTTCTGACATTCGCTTTTCCCCCTAACTGTTGTTATTTTGAAGTTAATGTAAGATCCGAATTAACCCAAAAAATAACGCATGTAGGGATTTGCATAGAGGAGGACCAACGCAACAACGAGCGCATAGATACAGACGGATTCCGCCATGGCCATACCGACCAGCATGACCGTCATAATCTTTCCCTGAACCCCGGGGTTTCTCCCAACCGCTGCACATGCACCATTCGCTGCGTTACCAATACCCGCACCAGCACCGATGGCTCCCAAACCAATAGCTAAGCCTGCGCCAACCATTGCACCAACAGCGAAGATCACCTTTATATAGGATTCACCTGCTCCCGGAAGTGTCTCTGCCGCGAAAACGACGGGTGACGACACCAACAAAGCTCCCGCTGTTACAAGAAGTGTTAATAACCTTTTACCAAATTTCCCTAACATCTTTTTTCTCCTTTCCTGCATGATTTATATA
>Ga0208494_1000051_pt1 | contig 48844 bp, 47 predicted proteins | sample CryBogmetaGMA10M_FD_184544 | JGI IMG/M metagenome (GOLD analysis project Ga0208494, IMG submission 184544) | Freshwater microbial communities from Crystal Bog, Wisconsin, USA - MA10M (SPAdes) | ecosystem: Environmental > Aquatic > Freshwater > Lake | place: Crystal Bog, Wisconsin, USA...
CCTGCCATTAAAATCATTATAGTTCTGATTGCTTTAGCCAATGGCATCTGGCAGTTATATCCGCATTTTATTAATCCATCCGTGGAGGTTGCATCCAAAGAGAAGATGGCATTTCCACTCCCCGACAAACCATCGATTGCGGTTTTGCCATTTGCCAACATAAACGAGGATCCAAAACAGGATCCTATCAGCGATGGCATGACCGTGGAGATCATCAACGCGCTGTCCAAAGTTCCCGAAGTCTTTGTCATCGCCCGCAACTCCACTTTCGTTTACAAGGGCAAAGCGGCGACTGTTAGGCAAGTGGCAGAAGATCTGGGTGTGCAATATATCTTGGAGGGTAGTGTTCAAAGGTCTGGAGACGCGGTGCGCGTAACCGCCCAATTGATCGATGCAATCAACGGCCATCACCTCTGGTCAGAGCGCTATGACCGGAGTGTGAAGGATATCTTCGCATTGCAGGATGAGATTACCATGCGGATTCTCACAGAGCTTCGTGTGAAACTCGCGGAAGGCGAAGGAGCCCGCGTATATGAGAAAGGAACAAACAACCTTCAGGCTTACTTGAAAGTGGTGGAAGGGGAGCATTACAGGCGTCAGGAAAATAAAGAGGCGAATGCTGTGGCCATTCGGCTTTACCGCGAAGCCCTGGAACTGGACCCAAATTATGCAGTGGCTTATATCGAGCTATCCAGGGCACTCACGCGTACTGTGCTTCTCGGTGCCGGTGAATCGCCCAAAGAGACTCTCTCCAATGCCATGAAGTTGGCACAAAAGGCTATCGAACTGGACAGCTCTTCGGCTGAGGCCCACGCTGCTGTCAGCTTGGTCTTTCTGACGATGCATCAGCCTGATAAGGCGATTGAGGTCGGGGAGCGGGCTGTGAGACTTAACCCCAACAGCAATTGGGCTCTCGATACTCTTGCCATGTCTCTGAATGCTTCCGGGAGATGTGAGGAGGCCCTTCCTTTGCTCAGACAGGCCATTCGACTCAATCCCTTTGTTCCCATTTACTATGTTCAGGTCGGTAACTCTTATCTTCAAACTGGAAGGTATGATGAGGGCATCGCTGCGGTCAAGAAAGCCCTTAAGTTGGCTCCCAACAATCTGTTCGCAAATATTTATCTGGCCTGTTTGTACATGTACGCCGGACGCGAAGATGAAGCCCGGACTACTGCCGCGGAGATCCAGCGAATAGACCCCAATTTCTCTCTTGAGAGGTGGTCCAAAGTGAGTCCATGGAAAGAAGGTCCGGTGAAAGATCGCCAAATAGACGCCCTGCGCAAAGCGGGCTTGAAATGATGGGCAATGGACATACAACGGAGTCTCCCAGTTAATTATGCACATTTCGAATAAGCGTCAATCCGAAGTTGTTCAAAGGAAGAATATGAATATATGCAATGTGTTGAAAACAATTTTGGATTGACGCATGAAGAACGGAGCCGTTGCGGCAGGGACAAAATATATCTATGGGGTTTCAATATATCTAGTGAGTTTCAATCGAGGTATGCCCCATAAAAAACCCGTGATTTCAGAATAATAACACATACGCTATTATAAACCATTATATGTCAATAATACAAGGCTCGAAATCTACCGCGCAGCGGGTTAGTTCTACTCCCGGTAATCGTTACCTTTGAGATCTATCCCAGAGTGAACAGTAGTAGGTGAAAGTCAGTCAATGTTAGATTCAATATTATCAGATATAAGTACGCATCAACCGGATGAACCTTAATTTTTTTGTCCCGGAACATGAGCATTTCCTTCATCCCGCCTCTGCTCTCGCGTTTCCGCAAAAATTGTCTTTCATTGCCCGTACTGACTCTGGTATATTTAATTTATGAGACCTGTCTTTTTCCAGGCGACTTACTCTTTCAAGAAGATGATTGAAACAGACTAAATCCGCACCTGGGGCAATATCACATACAATCACGGGGGAATGGTTACATGGCCAAGTCATATCTGGCGAGTATTACCCGGAGAAAAATGGAACAATATCCGGGAGCGGTAAAATGACAGTATCCAATAGATGTCCGGTCCCGACACTTGCCGCAGGAGCTCTGGTTGACGGATTCCGCGTTCTACAGATTCCGGAGATACGGATAACCGCGTATGAAGATACCTTCCAAATATAAAAGCATATATAAAAATATCTTTACTGGAATAGGCAAGGTAGTTTGTCCGCATCTTACCTGAACAGAAAATAAGCCGTCAAGCATTTCCACATTTCATCCCGTATTCAATGAATTAATCCCATTAGCAATAATACATATCGGCATTTCTTATATTTGTTTATGGAGAACAAAACCCTTGACAAGCGTCACGTGACAAGTTATAGCATTATCGTGATTAAATCGTTCGCCGACAAACATACAAGGGAACTCTTCATCACAGGCAAGTCAAGAAGGATTCAACCTGATCTGCTGAGAAGGGCCGTTCGCCGTCTGGAATTCATTGATCTTGCCACATGCTTGGATGACCTGAAGGTACCCCCGAGTAATCGCCTCCATGCCTTGAAAGGAGATAGAGAAGGACTTTACGCAATTTCCATCAACGATCAATGGCGAATATGTTTCCGCTTTCAAGATGGCGATGCGTATGATGTTGAAATTACTGATTACCATTAAGGAGAACTTTATGAGTATCGAAAACAAGGAAGTACGCGAAATACCTCCCACCCATCCGGGAGAAATGCTCCGGGAGGACTTCATGCCCGATTACGGGCTGACTACGGCTGCTTTGGCTGAAGCACTTGGCGTGTCTCGCCAGACCATTAATGAGATTTTACGAGAGCGTCGGGCGATGAGCCCAGCAATGGCTCTAAGGCTGTCTCGCTTGTTCGGCAACACCCCGGAATTCTGGCTTAACGCCCAACGGGCCTATGACCTATGGCAAGCGCAGAAGAGTTACCAGCGAGACATTAAAAGAATCAAGCCCCTGCGTGCAGCATGAATTTGAATCTATGAATGCTCGGATGTCGCCTACCGGATTAGGAGCATTTCCTTCATCCCGCCTCTGATCTCGCGTTTCCGCAAAAATTGTCTTTCATTGCCCGTACTGACTCTGGTATATTTAATCCATGAGACCTGTCTTTTTCTAGGCGACTTAATCTTTCAAGAAGATGATTGAAACAGACTAAATCCGCACCTGGGGCAATATCACATACAATCACAGGGGGAACGATCACATGGTCAAATTATATCTGTTGAGTATTACCCGGAGAAAAATGGAACAATATCCGGGAGCGACGAGATGACAGTATCCAATAGATGTCCGGTCCCGACACTTGCCGCAGGAGCTCTGGTTGACGGATTCCGCGTCCTCCGCGTTCTACAGATCCCGGAAATACGAATAACCGCATATGAACTGGAGCATTTAGTAACAGGCGCGAAAGTCCTCCACCTTCACTGCGATGACCGCGAGAACCTCTATGCCGTGGGGTTTCGTACACCACCGGAGAATTCCACGGGCGTGCCTCACATTCTTGAACACTCTGTGCTTGCCGGTTCGGAGCGATATCCGCTGAGGGATGTCTTCAACGAACTGCACAGGGGAACGCTGCAGACTTTCATCAACGCCTTTACCTACCCAGACAAGACCATCTATCCCGTAGCGAGCCAGGTGAGGGCCGATTTCTTCAATCTTGCCCGCGTATATACGGATCTGGTGCTAAGACCCCGTCTATTGAAGGAGACGTTCTGTCAGGAAGGTCACCACCTGGAATTCTCGAATCCGGAAGATGCAAAGAGTGAACTCATCATCTCGGGAATAGTCTTCAATGAAATGAAGGGCGCTTATTCCTCTCCTGAGGCCCTGATGTACAAGGCCATCCAGCAGCATCTCTACCCCGATACCCCTTATTCCTTCGATTCAGGGGGAAACCCCGATGACATCCCGCTTCTTACATATGAGCAGTTCAAGGCATTTCATCGTGCTTATTACTCGCCGACAAACGCGCGCTTCTTCCTCTACGGCGACATACCACCGGCAGACCACCTGGCATTTCTGGCAGAGATGCTTGCAGGGTTCGATCGTGTGGAGGTAGACTCAACTATCAAGAGTCAATCAAGATGGCAAAAACCATCGTCCATACACGGCGCCTATCCGATTGCCAAAGAGGATAACCCAAAAGGGAAAACAGCCGTCAACATTGCATGGATGATGGCGGAAAACGTCGAGTATGAAACAGCACTTCTCCTTCAGATAATATCGGGTATGCTGGTCGGAAGCGCTGCCGGTCCTCTGCGCAAGGCCCTCATCGATTCAGGGCTCGGTGAAGACCTGTCTCCTCTCACAGGAGTAGAGCCTGATCTCAAGCAGATAGCATTTATCGTAGGGCTGCGGGGCACAGATCCGGATAAGACACCGCGCATCGAGGCATTGATCATCGATACGCTAAAGGACATTGCAAAATCCGGATTTGATCGGGCGCTCATCGAAGGGACTCTTCATCAGGTGGAATTCAACGGCAAGGAGATTGTCCGTAGCGCGCATCCGTACGGGATCATACTCATGGGAAGGGCCTACCACACCTGGCTGTATGACGGTGATCCCCTGGAAGGCTTGAATTTCCCCCGCGCCATCGAAAACATTCGCAAGAAATGGGAAGCGAACCCGGAGCTTTTTCAGGAGATCGTCCGGAAATGGTTTCTTGACAATCCTCACCGACTGCTCTCCGTCATGGAACCTAGCAAGACCTACCAGGCGGAGCAGGATGAGGCGTTCAAAAAAAAGATGGCTCTGCTTAAGGCGTCACTTTCCGGCGACGAACTGGAGAGTATCCGCAGGGATGCCCACGCCTTGAAAAAATTCCAAGTTGAGCCGGATGCTCCTGCGGCGGCGTCGGCGCTGCCGAGACTCAGCATCAGCGATATATCGCGTTCGATAGAAACGATTCCCACCATAAAAGCGGCCATTGAAAATGTCCCGGTCATGATGCATGACATCTTTGCCAATGGCGTTGCCTACCTCAACCTGGCGTTTGATGTATCCGACGTGCCGGAAGACCTTCAGCCCTATCTCCCCCTCCTGGCAAAGTTGATTGCCAACATGGGGGCAGCAGGCCTCGACTACGAAGAAATGGCAAAACGCATTGTATTGAAGACGGGGGGAATCGGTTATCACTTGTCCGCAGGCATGACCGTGGACGGTAAGAAAAACTGGCAAAAGCTGATCTTTCGGGTCAAGGCCCTCCAGGGGAATATCGCAGACGCAGTCGGCATAATCTCCGATATTCTCATAACAGGGGATATGTCGAATGAAACCCGGATGCGTGACCTGATTGCGGAAAGGAAAAATGACCTCCATGCTTCCGTTATACCTTCGGGCCATGCTTTTGCACGGAGGTCTGCGGGTCAGGCTTTATCCATAGCGGCATACAGGGACGAACAGTGGCACGGCAGGACACAGCTCAAGTTCGTTAACATCATAGCTGATAAATTCAACGAAAGGAAAAGGGAAGTTCTGGACAAGCTGACTGTTCTGCAACATATAGTGTTCAGAAAAGACAGGCTATCCATTAATCTGACAGCGGATGCAGAAGGGCTTTCTCTTCTGAAAGAGAGTGTGGCTGATTTCGTCGGGCGTTTATCCTCCGATGGAGGCATTGGAAACCCCAGCATCCCGGCTTCCTCCGGCGTCAATACGGGCATCGCCATTCCCGCTCAGGTCTCGTATGTGGCAAAGGTTCTTCAGGCGCCTGCATACGCCGATCCCCTTTCCGCCCCCATGTTTGTTTTGGCCCGGCAATTGTCGAGCGGGTATCTGTACAAGCATATCAGGGTTCAGGGGGGGGCCTATGGAGGCATGTCGCAATATGATCCGATGAGCGGCACCTTCGCCTTGCTCTCATACAGGGACCCCAACATAATCAACACCCTGAATGTTTACCGCAAGGCAGAGGAATTCATCACGCAGAACAAGATTTCCAGAGAGGAACTTGAGAAGACCATCATCGGAACGATTGGTTCTCTCGATAAACCCTTGGATCCTTCGAGCCGGGGGTACATCGCAATGATTCGTGACCTCACAGGTCTCACAGATGAAGACCGCCTGAAATTCAGACACATGATCCTTGACATGACACCGGAACTGCTGCTGGAAGCCGCCTCCCGTTATTTCGCAAGGGCAGCGGATACAGCGGTCATTGCCGTATATTCTTCACACGAAAACCTTCAGAGGGCCAATGAGACCCTGGAGCCGAAGCTTGAAATAGAGCCGCTGGTTTGATCTTCCCTGGAATGTCAGGGCGGCGCCATACAACAAAAGCTGGATAGGAGCTTTAGCGGGCACGACAGCAGCGCTCGCAAGTAAATTTAACAGCGATGAAAAGGAAACGTGACTTCCTTAGAGATCTGAGCAGTGTCACTCACAGGCCATGCACGTATTTCCCGGAAATCACGGCCCCTGTGGAAGAGGCATTTTTGTGGAATGCAAATCTTTCTCCCCGGCAGACCGATGAATTTCTTGCGCGGGGCTGGCGTCATGTCTCGTCGTATTTCTATCGCAACAGCTGCAGCAATTGCCGGCGCTGTCTCCCCATTCGCGTGCCCGTGGAGATGTTCGAACCTTCAAAGAGCCAGCGTCGCGTCCTTAGAAAAAACACAGAGACTGAATTCAAGATGTTCGAGCCTGCGGAGTTTGCAGTCAAGTATATCAAAAAAAGTCTCTCACTCTACAACAGATTCCTGCGTATCCGCTATCATAAACCTCCGTGTGATTTGGGCGGATACTTCAACGAGTTTTTTGTGTCGCCGACGCGGCTTCTTGTTTCTGCATTGTTTATAGACGGCAGGCTCGCAGGGAATGGATTTCTTGATCTGGGAGAAGAATCCCTCTCAACAATCTACTTCTCTTTTGAGCCGCGGTTCAGTTCCTTCTCTCCCGGAACCTTTTCCATCATGAAGGAGATCGAGTGGGCCCGCGACAGAGGTCTTAAGTATTACTACTTAGGGTATTGCATAAATGAGATGAGCTCCATGCGATACAAGGGATTGTTCCGGCCCGCAGAACTCCTGGATTTTGATACGGGGGAATGGAAAGAAACTGATACCGGAAAAGTTGAAGTGAGGAATAAAAGACCTAAAGTTAAATAATGGATAGATTAAAAGATGGGCATGGGTCAATTTGCATCATCTCAGGGAACGCTGTTAGCATCTTCATGATTCAAGGGGTCAAGGGGTTAGGGATTCAAGCGAAATGCTATGAGCAGCAGGAACTTAAAGGTCTGGCTATAATCATATCAATAGTGTCTGGATATTTATAAATCAACAAGAAGATAGTGCAGGAGGATATCCTTCCAGTGACCGTAATTCCAGCCCGATGTGCCGACGTAAATACAGGGGATCATTTTCTTTGACATAAAATTCTATTTACCCTATACTTGATCTTAATATTGCAATATTTTTGAGATACAGGTGTGACCTTCACACGAAGTTTTAATACATCAATAAAGCACCGCAATGAAAGGAGATGGGGGCAATGAGAAAGGTTCATTCATGTTTATTTTTGATTTTTCTACTTGTCGCAACGGGCTGTGCTCCGTCACAATCGTACTATATCAGTGTCAATCCTCAGAGCAGCGATGAGGCGATTGCCTATTACACGAGTGGTCTAACCCTCGCCTCGCAAGGTATGCATAGAGACGCAATTGACCAATTTAGAAAGGCCGTCGCAGCCGATCCTTTTTTCGCGGAGCCTTACCTAAGTTTGAGCAAGTCCTACTATGCCATCAATAATTACGACTTGGCCGTGTTTTACAACATTAAACATTACGAACTCGAGGTCGCTCGAGATTATGCATACAACTATCGCTTGGACGTAGACTAACAGCCGGAATCTGCCGGGATCTGATAGAGATAGATGGGATCGGCATGAAGTGAGGATTCAGGATAAAGTAATTCTCTATGCCTCCATCCCGGTAGCGGGAAATTGCAGGAAATGACACGGGTTCCGGGACGAAGCTCTCTCACCAGTTTCTGGGCAAGCCTGCCCATGACATCAGGGAAAAGATAACAGAAAACCACATCGGCATCTCCGATATCCACATTCCAGAAATTGCGCAGCCTCACCTCAATCCCTTCCATACCGATGGTGCAAAGGCGCGCCAGCGCATAAGCTAGAGGGTTTACCTCAAACCCCAGCGCCCTGACACCATAGCGCCGCTTCGCCGCCCGGAGAACCCTCCCGTCCCCGCACCCGATATCAACAAGAAGATCACCCGCCTTCATCGGCACATGATCCAGGAATGTCCTGACCCTGACACGGGCGGAGGGGTGGAACATGGCGCCCTGGGTAATCGGGAACACGGAAACAAGGGAAAAGGCAAAGAGCAATTTGCAGACAATGAGAATCCCCATTACAGTAAGAAGTATTATAATCCAGGTCGGCATATTTTTCCCTTTATAATGGGAGCACCGTGAGAGCCATAGCCATTAATTGGCGTAGTGCTCCCAGGATAGATTTTTCTACTTCAGGATGCGTTCCAGTTCTTCATGATAGAGCGGGAAGTTGTTCAGATTGTTATGCCCGCCGCCTGGAATTGTGATTAACCGGCTTTGCGTTCTGGTCAGCTTGAGGAGACGCTCACTCGAGTTGTAGGGGACAACATCATCTTCTGTACCGTGAAATAAATAAACAGGGCAGGGGACGTCAGCTATCCACAAGTCCGTGCGCATTGGATATTTGAGGACTAAACCGATAAGCCATGACGGCATGAAAGGATAGTGATGTTTCGCAAGGTCCTGCATGTTGAAAATTGGCGACTCGAAAATGAGCATGCGCGGCCTGGTCTCTTTTGCGAGATAGACTGCAATCCCCGTCCCTATTGATCTTCCATAGATTGTGATTTGATTTTCGAAATAGCGCTCCTTGAGATAGTTGTAAGCAACTGCCGCATCGCGGTGCAGCATTTCCTCGTTGCGTATCTTTCCTGTACTTTTTCCATACCCCCTGTAATCCGGTATGAGCACATCGTAACTTAGCCTCGTGAAATCAAGGGCAACTTCGCCCCAGCCACGGAGGTTTCCCGCGTTGCCGTGAAAATAGATAATGACCCCTTTCGGATTATCAGTCTTGAAATGCAAGGCGTTAATGGCAGCGCCGTCAACGCTGAGTGTAACTTCGTCAAAACGGGCGGGGAAACTGTATTGGAAATCGGGCGGGAGGGTTTCAGGATAAAAAATCATGTTCTCCTGACGGAAGTAAAAGACACCGCAACCTACGATGAAACCTAGAATAACTACTAATATGAATTTCACGAGTATCATCTTAAATATCCTGAAGGTGGAGAAAGAAAATACTTTATCTATGGTATTTCCTTATCACTGCCGAAACGACGCCGCCGAGGCGCAGTTCTGATTTCGGTCTGATGGTCTTATATTTCGGATTGGCTGCCTCGAGGATGACGTTCCTTCCTTCTTTCCGGAAGTATTTTATCGTCCATTCACCATCCACTTCAGCAATAACAATATCGCCGTTTCGCGGTTCCCGCCCCCTTTCCACAATGACGAGGTCGCCCTCCATGATGCCCGCTCCTGTCATGGAGTCACCACTGACCGTGAAGAGAAAGGAAGAACCCGGTCGGGTGATAAGGTACTCATCAAAGGAGATGACATCGCGGAGTTCTTCTTCGGCGGGGGAGGGGAAGCCGGCGGCGACCTCTCCGACCATGGGCAGGGCAAGGGAGCGACGCGTTGGCCTTAAAAATCCCCGCGCATCTTTTTCCAGTAATCCATTGGCAAGGAGCTTTTTTACCCAGAAATGGACAACACTCTTAGACCTCACACCTAGGATATGGAGCATCTCGGAATAGGTCGGCATCCGCCTGTTCTCGCGGAAAAAGGCGGCAATTCTGTTCTCTACAGTCCTGATTGTTCTCCTACCTTCTTCCATGATGGAATTGTATTAGAACTGCCGTTCTAATGTCAAGAAATATTTTCTTGCGAATACTGCATTGCCTCCGTGAGGAACGGCGTGATAAGTAGTCGACAGCCTCTTCGGAGAAAGATTTATTCAATCACTAAGGGTCTTGAGGCAAAACAAAATATCAACAACAAATTGGGTGGTCATACCAGGTGAAATATCTTAACAAAAGGGCGGTAATCCGGCCAATTGGAGGACAGTTTGACCGTAGCCGGAGCTACCGGCGGGCAGTAGTGATCCCGGCATTGGCGGAAAGAGTGCACCTGCCCTTAACTATCGAATCGCTGACGAGCAGTGTGCCGACGGATATTCTCGACGATACCCTTGTTCTGGTGGTCGTGAATAATCGTCCGCCGGAATTGGGCGATGCGGCAAATCAGATTGAACTCATGGAACAGATAGATGATAACGCGCAGACTCTGAAGTGGCTGGAAGATAAAAGTGCGAGTAGAGCGCTTCCCCTCGCCTGGATCGATGCGTCTTCCTCCGGGCATGAACTTCCTCACTGGGGGGGTGTCGGGCTTGCCCGAAAGATCGGATGTGATAGCGCGCTTGCCTTTTTATTGGGGTTGAAAAAACCAATTGCCCTTGATGATTTTATTTTCTTCAGTCTTGATGCGGATACCATCGTATCCCCCGACTACCTGGAGACTGCCGGACGTGAGCTCATGAAGAGCGGTTGCGCGGGAGGGGTTATTTCTTTCAAACACCAAAAGGCAGATTCGCCTGAGAGTCAGGCTGCCATTGATGAGTACGAGGCATTTCTGAATTACTATGTTGAGGGTCTCCGCTGGGCCGGCTCACCTTACGCCTTTCACACCATTGGCTCCTGCATCTGCTTTACCGCTTCCGGTTATATCCGCGCCAACGGTTTTGCGGCCCGCAGGCAGGCGGGAGAAGACTTCTACTTCTGCGTGGAGATCGCGAAAACAGGGGGCATCTGTGAAATAAATAGGACCATGGTCTTCCCCTCGGCCCGCATCTCCCGGCGTGTGCCATTCGGCACCGGCAAGCGCATGGCTGAAGCAGTCCTCAATGGCAGAGAGGTTATCCTGGCGTATGATTTCCGGGTGTTCGTATGTCTGCGCGAACTCCTTACGGCGGTATCCACTTATACTGATGCTGGGGATGACCGAATTTACGCCGAGCTTACGAGTCCCGCCACCAGGGAATTTCTGGAGAGTCGCGGATTTCCCGGAATTTGGGGACGTTTCCAGAGGCAATATAAGACCAGAGATGCTTTGCTGGACGCTTTCCACCGCTGGTTCGATGGCTTCGTCACTCTTAAGTATATCCATTGGCTGACGGAAAAAGAATGGCCCCGGCGGCCTTTGGAAGAAATTTATCAGGCCGATGTTTACCGGAGCCGTATTGCATAATTTTAATCTGTGCCTGCCGTACCGGCAGGGAGTGATATCATCAGCCCTGATATATCCCTGGTATTATGCCCGTCAATTCGGGGTCGATACCATGCTCCGCGAGCGTCCTGAGAATGTCCAGGAGTCCGCATGACCCGTCCGGAACTACTTCTACGGCATCGGCCGTCTGCCTGACGATCAACCCCTTTTTCTTAAGCACTCCCGCCGCCTTATCAAGATTACTCACTATGAGCCTGAGAATGCCGAGATCAGAGGTATAGGCGAGAGGCAGAATCCTCGCATTAATACGCGCATCGGCGTGCATCCAAGCGCCGTTCACAAGTCCATTCTTCTTCTCAAGGAATATAGGTATATATTCTGTTTCCATATTTCCGTCTCCCTTGGAGACTGTGTCGCAATGACGCGACGCAGTCACAATCAATCAACCCGCCGGAACATCGACCCTTTGGTTCCACACACGGGACATATGGCCGGCGCTTCCTTCTCCGCCGTCAATCCGCAGACGGGACAGATATAATAGGGATAGGTCTCCCCTGGTTTCCCAAGATTGTCCAGAAGACTTTGATAAAGCTGCGCGTGTATTTTTTCTACCTCATTGGCATAGCTGAATGATCTTTGCCCTACCTTATGTCCTTCCGCCTTGGCCGCTTCGATCATCTCCGGATACATCTTCATAAACTCATGGGTCTCGCCGGCAATGGCCTCGAGAAGATTTTCCTTTGTGCTTTTTACGCCATTGAGCGCCCGAAGGTGACTGTGAGCATGGATTGTTTCAGCCTCCGCCGCCGCCCGGAAGAGACGCGCAACCTGTGGATAGCCTTCCTGGTCAGCTTTAGCTGCAAAGGCCAGGTACTTGCGATTGGCCTGGGATTCCCCCGCAAATGCTTCTTTCAAATACTGTTCTGTCTTGGACATTGGTCTGCCTCCTTAAATTTTTATTTAAGTCTTTCTTCAGATAAGTGCAGATGATCTGTTTCAATTTCCACTAATGCTTCAAAAATCTGTCTCACCCTTGAATTGTCAGATTCTCCGCTCGCCTTTTTATAGAATGCAATGGCTCTCGTTTCCCTTTCATGGGATTCATTCAGGTTTTGAACATTCTCGGTATGACATGTTTCGTTTCCGGTTGGCACCTTTGCAAGTTTCAGTATCTTTCTCCATATGGCCGCATGTTCGGCCTCAATCTTACCCAATGCTTTAAACAAGAGCTTTCCCTCATCATCATTGGTTTTTTCTGCGGCACAGAAATAAAAAGTAGCATTACTTACTTCTACCTGAAGGGCATGTTCAGCATTGGCCCTGTCTTTGTCAGAGAGCGTAACATCGAAGCTCACGACGGCCTGTTTCACCTTCTTCATGTAGGATAGGTGAGCTCCACAAAAGGGGCAGTTCTGCGGTGGTGCACTTCCGATATAAGGATCTCCGCAAATTTCACATCTCCAAAGTTTTACCATTTCTTCACCTCCACCAGTTTTTCTATGCTTCACTTTGTTTTTTTCTTACAATTAGAGCAGACTCCATAGAAATCGACATGATTTCCCATTATTTTGTAGTCACACCTTTCGCCATCCGTTAAATCGAGGGCAAATTTACGATGAATATCAGTAATCGCCTTGCATTCCATGCATATTAGATGGTGGTGCGGTTTTGTATTCGGATCGAAGCGCTTTTTTTGAGGATCAATGGATAATTCGAGAACCTGTTTTTTCCCGCTCAAGGTATCGAGGGTATTGTATACCGTTGCGAAGGACATCATCGGGTACTTTTCAGATACTGCCTTATATATATCGCTTGCGGACGGATGCGCTTTATTTCCCTCGAGGTATTCAAGGATAGCGAGCCTCTGAGGGGTAAGTCTTATGGGGTATTTCTTTTTCTTATACGTCATGTTCAGCAGTCGTTATATTTTAGAACTATTATAATATAAGAATCATTCTTGTCAAGAATTTTTTAAATTTTTTTGACCGTTAAGGAAGGGCCATCCATTCCAAATGCTTCTTCGCTGTTATGTGTTATTTGACATAATCCCTTTTAATTTCTTTTACTTGACAATCTTTACATCATAGGTAGAATGCCCATATATTAGTTTCGACGGTCTCAATTCATTTCTTCTTTTCATGCTCTTGTTCATTGGAATCCGGGTAGTGAATAGACTCTTATGTTTATCTAAAAATGTTGCCAGGATTCAGGACCTCAGTGGCCCTGAGTTGTTGCGCAATCCCACCGGGAAAGGAGGGCTTTTATGGACATTATCAGAATCAACATGGGGGCCAGTGGCGGTCCAAAAGTAAGTGTCGTTCCATCGGGGGAATATGCCGGACTGGGAGGACGGGCGCTCACCTCTTCCGTTATTTCCAAGGAAGTACCCCCGCTGTGTCATCCGTTAAGCGAGGATAACAAACTCGTTATCGCACCCGGCTTACTCAGTGGAACAAGCGCAGCTATGTCGGGACGCATTTCAGTGGGCTTCAAGGGTCCGCTGACAGGCACCATCAAAGAATCTAACTCAGGGGGGCAACCCTCCCAGGTGCTGGCGAGACTTGGCTACGCAGCGATCATCTTGGAAGGAAAGTCCAAAGGCAACAATCTATACAAGGTATTTATCAATAAGGATGGGGTAAAGATAACCCCTGACAACAGCCTCAAGCTGCTGGGTAATTACGCTCTGGTAGAAAAGATGAAGGGAGAGTATGGAGACAAAATCTCGTGCATCTCTATCGGACCGGCAGGCGAAATGAAGATGTCCGCCGCCTCAATAGCCTTTACCGACATGGAAATGCGGCCTACGCGCCATGCCGGACGCGGCGGGGGCGGGGCGGTGATGGGCTCCAAAGGCGTGAAGGTCATTGTCCTTGATGATACGGGTCTCAAGAACCGTGTACCTAAAGACCCGGAGAAATTCACACAAGCCAATAAGGCATGGGTTGATGGCCTTAAAAAACATCCCGTCACCGGCGAAGGGCTTCCCGCTTACGGAACCAACATACTGGCCAACGTGATCAATGAAGCCGGCGCATATCCGACTAATAACTTCCTTTTGGGCCGCTTTCCGGGAACCTCCAAAATCAGTGGAGAAACGGAGGCTGAATTAGAAAAGGCCCGCGGCGGTAATCCCACCCACGGCTGCCACCGGGGCTGTGTCATCCAATGTTCGGGTATTTATATGGATAAGGACGGCAAATATCTGACCAAACAGCCGGAATATGAAACGGTCTGGGCCCACGGTGCAAACTGTGGGATCGACGACCTGGATGCGATTGCCATGATGGACCGCCTGGATGACGATTACGGCATTGATACCATCGAGATGGGAGCAACCATTGGGGTCGCCATGGAGGCAGGGCTTGCGAAGTTTGGTGATGCCGATGCAGCCATCAGGCTCATCAAAGAGGTGGGGAAAGGCACCGATCTTGGACGCATCCTGGGGAATGGGGCCGCAGTCACCGGCAAGGTTTTCGGCGTCGAGAGGGTTCCCGTCGTCAAGAGTCAGTCCATGCCGGCATATGACCCACGCGCTGTTCAGGGCATCGGGGTTACCTATGCCACAAGTACGATGGGGGCCGATCACACGGCAGGATACGCAGTCGCGACTAATATCCTCAAGGTTGGGGGGTATGTGGATCCGCTGAAGCCGGAAGGGCAGGTAGAACTCTCCAGAAATCTCCAGATTGCCACCGCAGCTATTGATTCCACGGGCATGTGCCTCTTTATTGCCTTCGCGGTTCTGGATCAACCGGAGACATTCCAGGCACTGCTCGATCTGCTCAATACCTTTTACGGTCTGAACCTGACTGGTAATGATGTAACCGAACTGGGCAAGAAAGTGCTCAAGATGGAGAGAGACTTCAATGCCCGTGCAGGTTTCACAGCAAAACATGATCGGCTGCCCGAGTACTTCAAGAAGGAATCCCTTCCACCCCATAATGTGACGTTCCAGGTGACGGATGAAGATCTGGACAGTGTGCACAACTGGTAGGTAAAAGTCTCTCAGAGCGTGTATTCGACGGGGCGGCCTGAAACGGGCCGCCCCGTTCGTTTATCCGGAGGAGGAAGTGTCATAGATGACCCGTCGTGAGAAATCCAATGGGAAGACGATTTTCCAGAGTACCTCTCCAAGACACATTTCACTGACAGTTGAGGCCAGCCTGCTCCCGGCCTTTTCTCAGCTTTTGCAGAACGGATTTTGGATCAAGGGAACTGTCGGATGCAGCGTTAAATCATTTCTCTGTGAACAAATAGGCCTGTCACCTGAATATCTTGAAAAGAGGATCCAGACGATCTTCCTGGACGGTCAGCCCGTCGATAATGTAGAAACGGCAACCCTCAGGGACGGGGCAACTCTATCCCTTTCCGCCGCCATGCCGGGGTTGGCCGGGGCTATATTGCGCAGGGGAGGCTACTATGCGCCCATGCGTGACCAGATCTCTTTCAAGGGGGAGACAACGTCGGCTTCCATGCAGTCCGGCAAGGTTCTAGTGAAACTTTTCAACATACCGCTTCAGGAAGTGGGGCCGATTTTTTTAAGACATGGCATCTGGGTCGAAAGTGACAAGTTTAAGGATGTCCTCAAAGCTCGGGCAGATGATTTCCAAAGAGGCTGTGGGGATGTCCTTGCAGATGGCCGGCAATTTGAGTTCAAACAATTTTTGGAAATGGATTGGGGAATGGGAGATATTTTCTTACAGGTCAAAACAGTCTAACCCCCGGCTACCGGCGGAAAGACACCCACCCGGTCCCCGTCTCTTAAGACTTCATCGCCTGCGGCATGCAGGCCGTTCAAAAAAATCATTTTTATTTTATCAATGGGGAGTTCCATGCGGTTTAGGAGTGTCATGATCGTTGTCCCTTCGGCTACGTCCAGCATACGATGACTATGGCTTCCGGTCTTATCCGGTGCATATCGTGCGAGGGAGGCAAATAGATTTAATTCAACTTTCATACTATGCGCCAATGACAGTTTCTTTGGAAGTCTCAGAACTATCATAAACCTTATCTCTCCTTTCCTCAAATGTTTTGTGAGTGGAGAGGTTAACTGATTTATCTTATTGCCCATCGGACAGGAATAGTCTATGACATATGCCGCATGGTAAAATCCCTGCATTAACGAGGAACGAAAGTGAATCAGGATAAGAAAAAAGGATTGCACGGATCGATTCGGGAAAAAGCTGCAAGCATCACGGACCAGGCGGGCCGCCGTTTGCAAACCCTGAAGGATCATGATGCCCTTGTGATCGCAGATGAATATCACATCAGCGTTCATGACATCTACATAGAGATGCTGAAAATGGGCATCTATCCGTACCGCTACATCCGGAACCTGGATGCAATATCCACGGAAGAGCAGCTTAAGCTAGCCGAATCGAAGATAGCCATAATCGGTGCGGGGGGCTTGGGCGGTAATGTCATTTTGTTGCTTGCAAGGGTTGGCATCGGGTCTCTGATAGTGGTCGATCAGGACGTTTTTGATGAAACGAACCTGAATCGCCAGGCTCTCTGCAATATGAAGACTCTGGGAAGTCCAAAAACGCACGAAGCAGTCTCTGCAGTTACGGCCATCAATCCGGGAGTAAAGGTTTTTCCCCACCAGATTAAACTCGATGCTTCGAATGCCGAAGAGATTCTTGCCGGATCGGATGTAATTGTCGATGCGCTGGATAATGTACCGGATCGATTTCTTCTGGAGGGGGCAGCAAGAAAGCTGGGGATTCCTCTGGTGCACGGCACACTGGCCGGCTTTGAAGGCTGGGTCATGACTATTTTCCCCGGTGATCCGGGACTTAAGAACATCTATGGGGTCGAAGAGGCAAAACGCATGGATCGAGAAAGTCCACAGGCCGTTCTTGGTGTTCCCGGTGTTACCCCTTTTCTTATAGCCGCCTTCCAAGTAATGGAAGTCCTCAAAATCATGTTGGGGCGTGGAAATATTTTCAGGGACAGGATGATCCATGTTGATCTGGAGCGCGGCTGTTTAAACGAGTTTTTCTTTCGTGTCCCTGATTCTTTGAAATAAAGGGTCGGACGCGGAATCTGAGAGAAGGATTAATCCTATGGAATTTCGGTACGGCCTTGAAGATCGGCCGCCTCCGGGAGAGACGCTTCTGATGGGACTTCAGTGGTGCGCTCTCATGGTACCTTTCCTGATAATCTTGGGTAAGATTGCTGCTGCCTACCACTTGGCCGATCCTGCTGACCAAACGACATACTTGCAAAAGATGGCCTTCATCATTGCCATCTTCCTCGTTCTTGAAATCCTCTGGGGCCACCGCCTGCCTCTCATCATGGGACCGTCTTCGGTGATTCTAATCGGCATTATTTCCAGCCATGGATTAGACCTGAATGCCATATCTACGGCTGTAATCAGCGGAGGGGTGATCCTGGCGCTCGCGGGCATAACGGGTGTTTTCGGGCATCTCCAGCGGCTGTTCACACCCCGTGTCGTGGCGGTAGTGCTCTTGCTGATTGCCTTTACGCTGACACCGACCATCCTGAAACTTGTGACAGACCCACAGGGGACAAGTCCGCATGTGAATATGATTTATGCCCTGATGCTTACTACGGTTACACTGATTCTCCACAGGCTCCTTACGGGAATATGGAAATCTGTTCTGATAATGCTCTCCATGCTGGGCGGGAGCGTCGTCTATTTTCTTATCTTCCCGGAGAGCCTCAATATGACGGCTGTAGCATCTTCGAAATTCATCGCACCATTTTTTACGAACATGATCGGCCATCTATCTTTCGACACAGGGCTTTTGATTTCCTTCTTTGTATGCTTTGTGGCCTTGTCGATTAATGATCTCGGTTCGATGCAGTCCATGAATGCTCTCGTAAATACTGAAGACATCGCAAAAAGACTTAACTGGGGTGTTTTTTTTACAGGCCTGGCCAATGTTACGGCAGGAGTTTTCGGCGTCATAGGACAGGTTAATTATTCCATGAGCGTCGGCGTTGTCGCTGCTACGGGTTGCATGTCACGATTTACCTTGCTGCCGGCAGCGGCGATTCTGTTCTTGATATCCTTTTCTCCCATGACAATAGGCTTCTTGGGGATCGTTCCTCCAGTTGTGATCGGCAGCATCATGTTTTACTTGCTGTGCTCGCAGGTGTCGGCCGGCCTGCTCGTAGCCTTTGAGTCTTTGCGGGAATTGACATTTGACGACGGAATGATTATCGGCATGCCTATCCTGATTGCAACAGTGATAGCTTTTACGCCGGCCCACTTTTTCCAAGAATTCCCCCAGCTCTTACGGCCCATTGTCGGAAACGGGTTTGTCGTGGGAGTCATTATCGTCCTTCTCATGGAACATGGTATATTTAGAAAATCCGGCAGTCAAGCGAACCTCAGATGAAAGTGATTCAATGCTGGGATGACGGAATCGTCGATGATGTCCGTCTGACTGATATACTGCGCCGTTACAATGCGAAAGCCACATTCAGTCTCAATCCGGGGCTATATCGTGAAGAGAGATCGTTCGGTTGGATTCATGAAGGGAGGGAGGTATGGAGGCTCCGTACCGGCGAGCTGCCCGACATATACAGCGGATTTGAGGTTTGCAGCCATTCCATGACCCATCCGTGCCTGACGGAAGTTTCAGCGGACCAATTGGATTGGGAGGTAAGGGCGAGCCGTGATATCCTGCAGGGTATTTTCAGAAAACCTGTCCTTGGATTCTGCTATCCATTCAATGCATACAATGAAAGGGTAAAGGCCGCCCTCCGGTCTGCCGGATATATATGGGCACGGGGTGGTCAAAATGACGAGAGCATTTTCCCGCCCCGCGATCCTTTCGAATTTAATTTTAGTTGTCATTTTCTGTCTTTCGATTTCTGGCCCAGGTTTAACGATGCGAAGGAAAGGAATGCAGTTTTTTCCTTCTGGGGGCATAGCTGTGAAATGACCAACGAAGCCATGTGGCAGGATTTTGAAGCGATGATAGAAAAAATTTCTTCAGATGCAAACACAGAGTGGTCATTCATCACTGATCTTTTTGCAGATGGTTCTGTTTGATTACGACGCCCGAACCAGCTTCTTTTTCCTTGCTATATAAACCGGCCATAGATATTCTGTTACCATCCCTGATACGTAAGATTTACATATGAAAAAATGTCCTTTCTGTAGAGGAACAATCGAAAGAGATTTGCGGGTCTGCCGATTGTGCGGCAGGGATTTGCCACGGTCCAGTGCCCGCATCAAAAGCATTTTTTATTGCCCTATATGCAACACGGAAAATACCTATTGCGACTCCACAAACAGAATCTTTTGTCCCCACTGCCGAAATTATGTCAAAGATCAAGAGTGACACTTGTCTTTGTGTCTGTCCGTATCTTCGATTTCAGGCATAGAGAAGAACAACGGTGGGATCAGTGTTTGAACGTGCCGTCCGTATAGATGAGAATCTTTTCCCCTGTGGCAAGGGCTGCTGTTACTGTCTTATCTTCCGTATTGACGAGGTCCCAGTGAAGGGCTGAGTCATTGAATCCCATCTTCTTTTTTGCTTCTTTTGTGAGTTCTGATGGATCTCCATTGTATGTAACGCTGTAGGAAGAACCAAGGGCAAGATGGCAGTTTCCATATCTGCCGCCGTGATTTTCATCGTAAAGCGTATCGGCCATAAAACGGTCGATCCGGGAGAAACGTCTGTCTGTAAGTGAAAATTCCCCGATCCGGCGCGCTCCCCTGTCCATGGAAAGCTGCTTAACGGTAAAACCCTCACCCGTATCCGCCCCGATCTTAGTCACCGCGCCTTTATCAAAGGTCATGCGCACCCCCTCCACATAATTGCCGCTGCGGAAAGAAGGCAGATTCGCAAAATACCGGCCTTCCGTGCCCCGCCAATCAGGCGAAGTGAATATTTCAAAGCTCGGTATATTATGCCCGGATATGCCTATCCAAAGTCTCCTGTCCCCCGGCTTTATCGTGAGATCAACATTCTCGGATTCGATATGAAGGGATTTCACGTCGAGGCTGTTCAGCCATCTCTTGATGACCGTGATTTTTTTGAGAATTGCCTGCCAGCGGGAAACGGGATCGTCAAAATCCAGGTAGCAGGCCTTGACAATCTGCTCTGTATACTTGTCAATCGACATCCTTGCCTGCTTCGCCAGCTCATCTGTAGGGAGGGTGCTGAGGGTCCAGCTGTAAAGACCGTCCTCCTCGCGCTTGTTGAGAATATCCCGGAAAGGCTTTCTTGCCACGAGGACCTTCCCGATTCTCATCGGATCGACGTCCTTCAGGTGGGTGAGGGCGTCCGGTGCATGGAGAAATATCCTGCCGTTTATGCTCTTGTATAGTTCTTTATCTCCTGGAGGCAGATAGACGAGCTGTTTCCCATTCGCAACTCCGTAGAAGCCGCATTCCATGGGAACTGTCAGGCCCATCCTTTGAATCGGATTCATACCCATGTCCAGTATCCTGTTATAGAGGATTTCCGCGAGTCCGAGGGCCTGGCGATCATATTGGAGGAGAATGGTATCCTGTTTTTTGAACGGATTTTTTCTCGCCACCTTCAATGCCCAGATGAGCACGTCTGCATATCTGTTAAGTTGAACATCCGTCAGCATGGTATTTCCTCTTTCCGGAATAAGTAAAAATTAATGCCTTCGATAGCCATACCGTTCTTCGAAGATGGGGGCTATCAAATTGTCCACCGGAACATAGTCATCGGTGAGGACAACGGAAGGCCGCTCGGTGAGATATTGCTGGAGTTGTTCCTGGGACATAACGTGGGACATGACATCCTTGCCGCCCTTTTCCCCGATGAATTGAACGAAGTCATTCATATCAACACCACGCTTGCTCGCCACGATGACACGGGTGCTGATACCCGTATTTTCTTGATCGAGCTTCGGGGAGACAAGGTGGACATTTCCCTTGCCGAACACTTCTTCCAGCGTCCGGATGTAGGAAGGCATAAATAGTCCCTTCTGGTAACTGTCAATCACATTGGCCATGAGGATGCCATCCGGCTTCAAAAGCCGGGCCATTTGCAGGGCAAACTCCTTGGTTGTCAGATGGTAGGGAATTGACAGGTCATTGAAGGCGTCTCCGACGATGAAATCATATTTTTCTATTTCGGTGCTATTCATGACAAACCAGCGGCCGTCTTCATTGAAGGATCTGATCCGCGTGTTCTCGGGCACTCCGAGATATTCATGAACCACCCGCGTTATTTCCGGATCAATCTCCACAACGTCGATCTCTGCCGTAGGATACATCAACTCAAGGGAGCGGGGCAGGGTATACCCCCCACCGCCGATGAACAGGGTTTTCAGGGTTCCCGCCCTATTCATCCTCCACCTCATAAGTTCTTCGTATATCCTTATGTATTCATAATCCAGATGGAAAGGGTCGTCATAGACATTTATGGAGTGGATGAGATGGTCTAAGACCAGCGCATCCGCCCAGACCCGTTCATCTTTTGTGAGGCACTTCCTCACCTGGATTGTATAGTAGTTACTTTCTTTGAAAAAATAGGTCTTGTCATCGAGAGGCATTTTGAAGGCATAACCATAGAATGTCCAGGCGAGCGAAACAAAAATCAGAATAAATACTGCAAAGAAAATGGCAGATGTTTTTTTTCTGGTGAAAATCCCTCCGAAGATCATAGCAGAAATTATGAGAATAATACCCACGGTCAATAGAATATTCCTCGTTCCCATCCAGGAGATGAGAAAGAAGCCCGTGGCAAAGGTCCCTATGATCGAGCCGAGTGTGGAAAAGGCATAGATCTTTCCCACCACATTGCCTGTCTTTGCGAGGTTGTGAAGTGTGAGCTTAACCACGACGGGGGAAATCATGCCTAAGATGCAAGACGGGATAAAGAAGATAAAAGTAGTGAGGACTAATATCCGCATCATCAGCGTGGTCTGAAGATGGGTCGCTCCCAGAAGGTTTGTGAGCGGTGAAATGGAAAGAGCCCCTATGCCGGAAAGAAAGAGGAGCCAGCCGAGTGTCGAGGGCCGGGGAAACCGGTCGGCAATCAAACCGCCCACATACGCGCCTATGCTGATACCGGCAAGGACAACACCGATAATGCTTGTCCATGTATAGAGGGATACACCCACATGCGGCGCCATGATCCTTCCGGCAACCAATTCAATAACCAACGTGCAGAAGCTGGCGATAAAAACGACGATGTTTGCTTTAATGACTTCTTTCTGCATGGATAGACCTCTTTTCGAAATTGCAATGAAAAATAAAGCTCTCCGCGATCGAGATAATGTATGCTGAAAAACTATCTAATTAAACGGCGCTGATATATAGCATGTGGAAGCAAATATGCAAAGTCGATTTATCTCATGGACAGGCAATTCCTATTCAATCCGCATTGCTTCTTGACATTTTGCGCTCATTTACCTACGATAAAGGTCTGGAGGAAAAGAATAATGGCTAATTTCAAGGTTCCCCATCTTCGGTTCCAAAACTTCAAGATGTTGCTTCTCTTCGTCGTTGTTTTTGGCATATTCACCGTCTCTACGCAGGTGATCATGCTTATCGCAGACTGGCTCTGGTTTCAGGAAGTGGGCTATCAGGATATTTTTTACATCACCCTCTTAACAAAATTGAAGATGGCAGCCCTCTTCGGTATTGTCTTTTTCATCATCTTCTATTTAAACCTTTTCCTGGCCGTGAGAATGTCCTCTCCGATAGTTGTCTTCGATGCGGGAGGTACCGCCCAGGCGCCGCCGTGGGAGATAGAAAGCAAGAGACTGCAGGTGCTCATCTTGGCCGCTTCAGTTGTTTTGGCGCTTTTTGCGGCTTCGTACGGAACCGGCCAATGGGAGAATTTTTTGCTCTGTACTAACGCCACTTCCTTTGGCATCACCGATCCTCTCTTCCACAAAGACATAAGCTTCTATATCTTTAGTTTGCCCTTTTTGACACATGTCTATGGCTGGCTCATGTTTACGATCATCTTCACTGTCATAGCTACTGGATTTATATATCTTACCCGCCGTTCCTTCCGCTTTGTACCTCCCAGAACCTGGCAGATTGCACCGCAAGCCAGGATGCACCTCGCCATTCTGGCGGCCGCACTGTTCTTCTGGGGAACATTTGGTGTCTGGCTGGAGTTGAACGAGATACTGTTTACGAAACGTGGGGTGGTCTTCGGTCCCGGCTATACGGAAGTCACTACGCAGCTTTGGGTTCTCAAGACCCTCATGGTGGTTTGTGTTTTATGCGGGCTGTCGGTGATTTATTACGCCTTTCGCCCCGACTGGCGTGTTCCCGCGGCAGCCATACTCGCATTTCTAGTAGTTAGCATCGCCGGCCGGAGCATATATCCCGCACTCATACAGAAATTCAAGGTGATTCCCAATGAGATTGTTCTCGAAATGCCGTACCTTGAAAAAAACATACAGTATACAAGGATGGCGTATCAGCTTCAGGATATTGAGGATCAGGAATTCCCGTTAGAGGAAAACCTCACCCGGGAAGTCCTGAGAAAAAATGACATTACCATGAAAAATATACGCCTGTGGGATCATGCCCCTCTTCTCCAGACGTACGGCCAGCTTCAGGAGATGCGTACATATTATAAATTTACCAGTGTCCACAACGACCGCTACATAGTTAACGGGGAGTACCGTCAGGTTATGCTCTCCCCACGGGAGCTTTCCTACCAGGCGCTGCCTTCAAAGACGTGGGTCAATGAACACCTCACATACACCCACGGCTATGGCGCTGTTCTTGGCCCCGTGAATCGCATATCCGCCGAAGGCCTTCCGGAATTCTTTATCAAGGATATTCCACCGGTCTCAACAACAGACATCAATATTACCCGTCCCGAGATCTATTATGGTGAGACATCCAATGAATACATCTTTGTCAAGGGAAAACGCCAGGAGTTCGACTATCCTGTGGGAGACAAAAATGTCTACTCCAGCTATGGTGGCAGCGGCGGCGTTCCGCTCTCATTCTGGAAAAAACTGCTTTTCGCAGCGCGTTTCGGCTCTTTCACCATTCTCCTTTCCGACGACATCACTTCCGACAGCCGCGTCATGTACTACAGGAAAGTCACGGAACGTGTCTCCCATATTGTCCCCTTTATCGAAATGGATGGTGATCCGTACATGGTAATATCACCGGAGGGTCGTCTTGTCTGGATATTGGATGGATATACCGTGACAGATCGTTTCCCTTACTCCGAACCGAGCGCCAAGATGGGGAACTACATCCGCAACTCCCTCAAGGCAACTGTTGACGCCTATGACGGATCGGTAAAGCTTTATATAAGCGATGCAAAGGATCCAATTATACAGACATACTCCAGAATATTTCCGGGGGTCTTCAAGACGATGGATGAGATGCCCGGGGAATTGAGAAGCCATATCCGTTACCCCCGCGCCATGATGGCCTTGCAGGCCCGGATGTATGGGGCATACCACATGCAGGATCCGCAGGTCTTTTACAACAAGGAAGACCTCTGGACTATACCGGGCAAGCATGTCCCCGGTCACGACTCGGAAATGGAACCATACTATACGATCATGAAACTTCCGGGGGACAAGAAAGAAGAGTTCATCCTCCTGTTGCTCTTTACTCCGAGCAGGAAGGACAACATGTCTGCCTGGATGGCGGTTCGCTGCGATGCCGCGAACTACGGCAAGATGATCGTTTACAAATTCCCCAAACAGAAACTCGTCTACGGGCCGAGCCAGATTGAGGCCAGGATAGACCAGGATACGGAGATTTCCAAACAGCTCTCCCTCTGGAACCAGAAGGGCTCCCAGGTCATCCGCGGGAGGTTGCTTGCTATTCCCATCGAAAAATCAATCATATATTTTGAGTCCCTTTACCTGGCGGCGGAAAAGGGGCAACTTCCTGAATTGAAGAGGGTCATAGTGGCTTATGGTAACTCTATCGCCATGGAGGACAATCTGGAGACATCTCTGCAGCGAATCTTCGGCGCCAAGGTGATGAAAGAAGAAAAATTTCCTGCTGCTGAGACAAGAGCGACTCCTGCGAGGGAAACGACGGACAGGCAATCGGCTCTGGATGCCCTCGGTCATTACAGGCGGGCGCAGGAATACCTGAAGCTCGGCAACTGGGCCAGTTACGGAGAAGAACTCAAGAGAATGGATGAGATCTTGAGAGCGATAGAAAAAAAGAAATAAGAGGTAATTTTAGAAGGTAGGAAAGGGCGATGCAAAAAGAATGGAAACTAATCCTTTATGCCCTGTGCTTTTTGATCCTGCTTCCATGTGCAGGCTGCGCAGGTTCGCTTTTTAAGAATTACGGCAGTATCGTGCCTGACGGGCGCGTGACGGATGCCTTTGATAAATATCAGATCAATCCCAATTATAATTATTATTACAGCGGGTCCGAAGTCTATCCCAGTGCGCTCATAGGCCTGGATAAAGCCTGCGCACTCGACTCCGACCTGTGGAAGAAAGTTGATATGACGCCCGCGAAACTCCGGGAGCTTGTCACATACATGAAGGACAAGGCCTCAGCCGTGAACTTCAAAGCGACTCTCCACGGATTTGCCATGTTGGATGACAAAGGCAAAGAGATCGGAGTCTGGTATTCCATACTCGAAGCCAAGACATCCCTTAAGATGAAAGACAGCAACACTGTAATAATCGTTACGCCGGACATCGATACATGGATGCAGTTTGAAGATGGCGGCCGTCTTCATATGAGATAAAAGCTGTCTGATGCCCGAGTTTGTAAAGAGGGAATTTCTTTGTTTGCAGACAGGCACATCGATACGATGCCTGAAGGTGATATATACTGCGCGCTTTCAGGATTCTTCTTTATTACTCTAATTATGCGTGCTGGCCGATATATGAAGGTTCAGGCACGTCCACTATCGTCATTTCCGTTCCGGGTTCAAATGGCACTTCTGTAGCCAGCATGTCCTGGGCGCCGACGATCAGGGATTTCATGAGCTCTTTTCTTGTTCTTTCCTGAGCATTAACACCAGGCAGATCAACAAGCCACCCTATCCACCATTCGCCAGATTTCTTAATGACAGCTCTGTATTTCATTGGTTACCTCGTAAAAGGGATGTCAAGGTCTCTGCAAATCTTTCTCGCCAACTCGTCAACAATTTCAGTGTGCCTGGGAACTTCAGTTTTTAGTCGTCCCCGCTGATAGATCGTATGGCGCTTGCCTTCCCGAAGGAGGTATGCGCCATGCAATTTAAGATGCTTGATGAGCTAGTTCCGTTTCAATATTTTATGATTCTCTCAGATCATCTTGGCGAGCTTATCCAGGGCCTTCTTCACATTTTCGGGCTTCGGCCCTCCGGCTTGGGCCATGTCAGGCCTCCCGCCGCCGCTTCCCCCGATGATGGGGGCAATCTCCTTGATGATATTCCCCGCGTGGTATCGGTCAGTCAGGTCTTTTGTGACCATACAAAGGAGCATGGCTTTATCTTCCCCCTTGCTTCCTAGGAGGATGATGCCCGATTGGATTTTATCCTTAAGTCTGTCGCCAAGGTCGCGCATGGTCTTCGCGTCAGTCGCGTCGATGACGGCGGCGAGGACGCGTATCCCTTTTACGTCCTTGACCTTCTTGACGAGGTCTGCCATGTCTTTTGCGGCAAGCTTCACCTTCAGCGCCTCAATCTCTCTTTCCATATCCCTCTGATGCTTGAGGACCTTCTCAACCCTCTCCGCAAGTTCCAGGGGATTAGCTTTCAACAGCGATGCCGTTTTCTTCAGCTCTCCTTCGACATCATGCACGTATTTCAGTGCCTCCCTCCCCGCTACCGCCTCGATCCTCCTCACGCCTGCAGCTATGGCCGATTCATGGATGACCTTCAGAAACCCGATGTCTCCGGTCTTGGAAACATGGGTGCCGCCACATAGCTCCATACTGACATCGCCCATTTTGATGACCCTGACCTCTTCCCCGTATTTTTCGTCAAAGACAGCCTGGGCTCCCGTTTTCATTGCCTCTTCACGGGGAAGAATATTGGTTTGAACGGGCACATTGCTCATAATTATTTCATTGGCAATGGACTCAATCCGGTCCAGCTCATCCTCCCCGATCTTTGAAAAATGGGTATAGTCAAAACGGAGCCTTTCCGTATTGACCAGGGAGCCTGACTGTTTGACATGATCACCGAGGACGCTTCGGAGCGCGGCATTCAGGACATGGGTGCCGGAATGATGAGCCTCTGTCGCCTTCCGGGAGGCAACATCCACTCTCAGGAGAACATCCACACCCGTCTTCATTTTTCCTTTCTTAAGCTTCCCGATATGCGTAATTAAATTCTCGAGAGGACGCTGCGTGTCCCATACTTCAAAGAGGAATCCATCGCCTTCGATGATCCCTGTATCGCCGACCTGTCCGCCCGCCTCGCCGTAAAAGGGGGTCTCTCCCACAAATATCTCTCCCTTTTCCCCTTCTCCTAAAGTTTCCACCAATTCGTCATTTTTCAAGATAGCTAAAACACCCGAACGCGCCTCTGTCACGCCTTCGTACCCGACAAACTGTGTTTTAATCCCCGCAAGGGTCAGCTTCTGGTAACTCGCAGATACGGCCTTCTCACCACTTCCTTTCCATGATTCCCTTGCCTTCTCCCGCTGAACCTCCATGGCTTTCTCAAACCCTTCCATGTCGAGGGTGAGGCGGTCTCGTTTCACAATATCCGCCGTCAGGTCGACGGGGAAACCAAAGGTGTCATAGAGCTTGAAAACAACATCTCCCGGAACGATTGTTTTTCCCGCTTTTTTAAGCGCTGATACTTCATCGCCTAGTATTTTTAAGCCCGCATCGAGGGTCTGGATAAAGCGCTGTTCCTCGTTGAAAATGACTTTTTTCACATATGCTTCCTTATCGATTAAATCGGCATAGACATCCTTCATCGCGTCTATAACAACAGAGGCAACCTCATGCAAAAAAGGCTTGTTTATGCCGAGGAGCTTGCCGTGGCGGGCGGCTCTCCGCAGGATTCTGCGCAGGACATAACCTCTCCCTTCGTTGCTGGGCAGAATCCCGTCTCCTATCAAAAAAGTTACTGCCCGGCCGTGATCGGCAATGACCCTGGTCGAAATATCGGTCTCCGCGTTGGCGCCGTATTTCTTCCCGCTTATCTTTTCCACAGACCGTATAATGGGCTGGAAAAAATCTGTATCGTAGTTGCTCTTTACTCCCTGAACCACCGCTGCCAGGCGCTCAAGTCCCATGCCTGTATCGATATTCGGTTTCGGCAGGGGATTAAAGTTCCCCTCTTTATCACGATCGAACTGCGTGAATACATGGTTCCAGATCTCCAGATGGCGATCGCATTCACAGAGCACGCTGCATTCCTTCCTGCCGCAACCAACTTCCGGTCCCTGGTCATAAATTATTTCCGAGCAGGGACCGCATGGACCGGTTTCACCCATCATCCAGAAGTTACTGTCCATCCCCATGCGGACAATCCTTTCGGCAGGAACGCCCATTTCCTTATTCCAGATATCAAAGGCCTCATCGTCATCCTTGTAAATGGTAATCCAGAGTTTCTCCTTCGGAAGTCCCATCTCTTTCGTGAGGAAATCCCATCCCCAGAAAATGGATTCCTTCTTGAAATAGTCACCAAAGGAAAAATTCCCCAGCATCTCAAAAAAGGTGTGATGGCGGGCCGTATGACCGACGTTTTCCAGGTCATTGTGCTTTCCACCGGCGCGGACGCACTTCTGGGAGCTTGTCACCCTCGTGTAACCACGGTCCTCTAAAGCCAGAAAGCAGTTTTTAAACTGAACCATTCCCGAATTAGTGAAAAGGAGCGTAGGATCATCCTTAGGGATAAGCGATGAACTCGGCACAACAGTATGTCCATTCTCCTCAAAGTATTTTAAGAACCTCTCCCTGATTTCACTCCCCTTCATCCAGTAAACCCTCCTTCGATCTATTCAATATGTCAAAAACCAGGCCCGGCGGAAAACCCTTTCCCATCAAGTTCTGTGCCAATCTCCTTTTTTCTCTATCATCCATTTTGCCGGCGCCATTGTCCACCTTTTTTCTGATCAAAAGGATGACAGCCTCGCGCTCCGCCAGTTCTTTTCGCACCTCGCTCAGAACCTGCCTGATCAGCGGCTGTGGAATTCCCTTTTCCATGAGACTCGCTTCAATCCTTCTGTTGCCAAGAAGCTTGTTCACCGCAAGATTCCGTGCCCACTGCCGGGCGAATGATTCATCATCGAGATAGTTAAGTTCCCGGAGCCTTGCAGCAACTTCCTCCACTACGGATTCGTCAAACCCCTTTTCCTTCAATTTGGCTCGCAGTTCTTTTTCGCTCCTTGGCCGCATGGCAAGGAGCCGAAATGCCCGTTGTTTTGCTTTTTCATGAGGGGGGGCTTCCTTCATCATGCCTTCTTCGACCCTTAGCCTGCGAGACCTATCTTTCCCCGAACTTCATCCTCGAGCTGCTTCAGAAGATCCTTATTTTCTTTGAGGAAGATACGTGAATTATCCCTTCCCTGGCCGACTCGGTCGCCTTTGTAGGAATACCATGCACCACTCTTTTCGATAATGCCATTTTCTACGGCGAGATCGAGAATATCGCCCTCTCTCGAAATACCCTCTCCGAATATAATATCAAATTCCGTCTCTCGGAATGGCGGGGCAACCTTATTCTTGACTACCTTAACCTTTGTTCGGAATCCCACGATCTCCTGCCCCATTTTAATGGATGTCATTTTCCTGATGTCGAGGCGCATGGAAGAATAGAATTTGAGGGCATTGCCTCCCGTTGTGGTTTCCGGGCTGCCGAAAAAAACACCTATTTTCATTCTGAGCTGGTTTATAAAGATCACCGTGGTCCTGGATTTACTGATACTGCCTGTGAGCTTGCGGAGTGCCTGGGACATTAACCGGGCCTGGAGCCCCATCTGGGCGTCGCCCATTTCTCCCTCAAGTTCCGCCTTGGGTACTAAAGCGGCTACAGAATCGATTACGAGGACATCCAATGCCCCGCTTCTCACGAGGGTCTCTGCAATCTCCAGGGCCTGCTCGCCTGTGTCCGGCTGGGAGATGAGGAGATCGTCCGTATTCACACCGATTCTTTTCGCATAGGCTACATCAAGGGCATGCTCTGCATCAATGAAAGCAGCGAGACCATTTCTCTTCTGAGCTTCCGCGATAATATGAAGGGCCAAGGTTGTTTTGCCACCCGCTTCGGGACCATATATTTCTATAACCCTCCCCCGTGGGACTCCCCCTACGCCGAGGGCGAGATCAAGGCTCAGTGATCCCGTCGGAATGACGGCAATATCAGATACATATTCGCTCCCCCCCAATCTCATGATGGAACCTTTTCCAAACTGCCGCTCGATCTGTGTGATAGCCAGTTCGACTGACTTTTCTCTATCGATATCTGATCCCATAATCACCTCCATAAAAAATAATAAGAAATCTTAATACCAATTCTCAAGCCGCCTGCTCATCCGGGGAAAGGGAAGTGGGCGAGTTTCGTGTAAATCGCCCCTGTCGGTTTCAGATCACTCTTAAAGAGCGTGAGGCCACTGACAGAAAAGCTCCCCGCATTGTAATCCTCATTTTTTTTGACAGTTTCTGCAAGTCCAATCAATCCCTTATATTCTTTAATTCGCGCAAGGGTAAGATGCGGTCTGAAGGGCCTGTCCTCTTTCTTAAAACCGTAACCCTCAAGCCCCGCATCGATCTCCGTCTGAAGGTTGATCAGTGCATCTGTGTCGCCATCTATTCCCAGCCACAAAACCCGGGGCCGGTTCACACTCGGAAATGCTCCCATACTTCTTACATTCAGCATCAGCGTTTTCATGTTTGCAACGTTATTTTTGACCACATGGGAAATATTTGCAACATCTGAATCATAAACATAGCCAAAAAATTTCAGTGTCAGATGCATGCCTTCCGGTCTTACCCAGCGTATGTCTCCCTGGATGGCCTTTCTTAAACGCTCCTGAATCTTGATAATCTCCTTGAATATTTCCTCGGGAGGGTCGATAGCCAAAAACGCCCTTATGGCTTTTTCATCGCTCATGCTGAAGCTCACCTGTCAGGTATCTTTTAAGCATCATGAGTGCCGCCTGGGACATCATCGTTTTGTTTCTCCGTCGGTCCCACCGGAAGGTGTGATGCCGGCAGAAAGTTTTTGTTCCATCTGCAAGAGCAATAAAAACAGTTCCCACGGGCTTCTCTGCCGTTCCGCCTGTGAGGCCGGCAATGCCCGTTGTTGAAATCCCCAGATTGCATTTACCGAGTTTTCTTACGCCCTCTGCCATTAAGACGGCGGTCTCTTCGCTTACGGCGCCGAATTCTTTCAGCACATTTTCCGGCACTCCCAGGAGGTCGGCTTTGCAATCATTGCTGTAGGCAATGACACCTCTTTCAAGAAAGGCCGAACTGCCGGGCACATCCGTAAGGCGATCGGTGATCAGACCACCTGTGCACGACTCGGCAACAGCAAGGGTCAGATTCTTATCTGTCAGGAGTCCGGCAACGATACCTTCCAGTGTATCCTGATCATAGGCGAAGATATACTGCTGAAGCCTCTCTGATACGCGCTCATCGGCAACTATGATTCTCTCTTTTGCGTCTTTTTCAGTTGCGGCTATCGCCGTGAGTACAATCTGTATCTCCGGGAAATTCGGATAAAAACCGATATTCACCCCGAGGCTGCCGAAATCAACATCAGCAAGAACCTGATCCACATTGGCCTCGGTGATGCCGGATAATTTGATGGTCCTGCTTTCCACATGCCCTGCTGTGTCTCTAAATTCCTTCCTCATGATAGGGATAATTCCGTCGGGAACCATCCTCTTCACTTCCGACGGCACACCGGGAATGACAGAGATGATCTTTCCATCCTTCGTGAGAGAGTATCCCCAGGCCATTCCCACAGGATTTTTTATTGTCTCCGCCCCTTCAGGAATGTGGGCCTGCTTCTCATTGTTCGCCGTCCATTTGAGATGAAATTTTTCAAATCTGTCCCGGATATGTTTGAGGGCAGCCTGGTCGGTATAGATGCCCAGGCCAAAAGCCCTGGCTATGGCGGAAGTGGTGATATCATCTGCCGTAGGACCGAGACCGCCGGTGACAACCACGGCATCAGAAAGGGACATGATGTAGTCAAGTCCTTCCTTTATTGCACCCTGATCATCGGGAACGGACATTATGACCGATGTCTGCCATCCCTGTGCATGCAACTGGCGGGCAATGAAAGAAGAGTTTGTATCCTGGGTCTTCCCGCTGATCAATTCGTTGCCAATCGTCATTATGCCGACTTTCATATGAACAGCTCTTCAATCAGAAAAACATTCTGCCATACAATGTGAGATTTTATATGCCCCAGAATTTAATGATAAGGAGGAAAGCGATGTTGGCGTACATGCCTGCCACAACATCATCTATCACGACTCCATAGCCGCCGGGGAGCCTCCTCTGGAAATAGCCCGCGGGAAATACCTTGAAAATATCGAATAACCGGAAAAGGATGAACCCAATAAACACATGCAAGACTGTCGGAGCAACCAGGAACATGGTCCATTGAAAACCGACCATCTCGTCGATAACAATAAGAGATGTGTCCTTTTCGCCAAACATCCTCTCGGCTTTATTGGATACATAACACGCGAGTGAGGTGAAGGCCACTACAAATACAAAATACAGAATCCATGACAACCGGGAAAAGGCCAGATATATCGGTATGCCGACGATCGTGCCGGCAGTCCCCGGAGCGAAAGGGACAAGCCCGCTGCCGAAACCGGTGGCAAGAAACTTGATTAATCGGTCAAACAGAAAGGCACCTCTTCTCAGACGAGATATGTGACAGGTTTGTCTTTTTGGCAGCAACAATACCTTCTTTTCATAACCCTGTCAACGGCATTGAAAAACGTTTTGGTATCCTTTTCTTGACACAAAGAGGAATTTTCCCGTATACTTGGCCACTATAATGTTTATTCGTGAGAGATGAGAATCAGAATATCAACAGAATCACTGGATACCTTAAGCCGTGAAGGCTTGGCCCTGGGCTTATTTCTCGATGATAGGCCCCCGAAAGGTCACTGTGGCTTCGTGGACTGGCGCCTCAACGGCATGATTTCCAGAGAGATCGTCCGTGGTCATATCTCCGCAGCATTCATGGAGAAAACTATGATTGCCTCCCCCCCGCGTATTCCCGCCTCCAAGATTCTGCTTTTAGGTATGGGCACTTTAGCTGAAATTACTGACGATAAACTTTATCAGGCAGGATATCATCTATCGGAGACAATGGAGGGACTCCTCTGCAATGATTTTGCTTTTAATCTTCCCGCCGCCGGTCGGTGCCATTTGCCGGTATCTGCAATAACAGAATCAATGATTCGCGGATGTTTTGATTTTCTGTCCAGAGACATTGAAAAATGGGCAACGTCTTCCACAACCATCCTTGCCGATGAGTCCTATCTCGATGACGTAGTCAGCGGTTTGCATAATTTCAGGATCAACGCCAGAGACATATCCATCATCGAAATTGAAGGTTCTCCGGAGAAAACAATTTTCTGATCCCTGCCGGCGCACCTAACCCTCAAGTACGTTTCCCAATGATCTTCGTGGGTTTTTCCCCTTCGAGAAAATCTTCTTGACAATAGAACGATAGTTCTATTAATCTGCTTCTGTGGAAGAAAAACGGAGGTCATCCTGTGAGCGAAATCCTCTTTAGCCTTTATTCATGGCCGCAGGCTATTATCCATATCGATGGCGACGCCTTTTTTACATCATGCGAGGAGGCTATTCATCCTGAGCTTAAAGGCAAGCCCACCATCACAGGGGGAGAGCGGGGAATTGTCGCCTGCGCCAGCTATCCCGCAAAAAGGCTGGGGATCAAGCGCGGTGTTCCCCTCCATGAGGCAAGAGCCCTCTGCCCGGAGCTTGTCATCCTCCCATCCGACTATGAGACCTACAACCTCTTTTCCCGGCGGATGTTCAACATCATAAGGCGCTTCACCCCCCAGGTGGAAGAATACTCCATCGACGAAGCCTTTGCAGACATCACGGGCATGCGCAGGGTCCACCGTGCCTCGTACGATACCATCACCCTCCGTATAAAAAGCGAAATTCAACGGGAGCTGGGTATTACAGTATCGGCGGGGCTGAGCCTCACCAAGGTGCTCGCCAAGGTGGCTTCCAAGCATAATAAGCCGGACGGCTTTACCGCCATTCCCGGAAGATTGATTGCCCGGTATCTCAAGGACCTGCCGATGGAGAAGATATGGGGCATCGGCCACGCCACAGCCAGTTATCTGGAGAAAATGAAGGTCAGGACCGCCCTCGAGTTTGCCAGGCTCCCGGAGCGCATCATGGAAGAACGCTTCACGAAGCCCGGGGTGGAGACATGGAGAGAACTGCGGGGCGAATCCGTATACCCTGTTTCACCGGAAGAGAAGAGCACCTATGCCTCTATCAGCAAGACGAAGACATTCAGCCCTCCCACGTCCGACCGGGAATACCTCTTCGCCCATCTCCTGAGAAACCTGGAATCCGCCTGTATCAAGGCTCGGCGTTATGCCCTGGCTCCCCGGAAGATCATCCCCTTCCTGAAGAAAAATAATTTCGATACGGCGGGCTGCGAAGCAAAGCTGACACGTCCCTCCGTATATCCCCTGGAACTCTCTCCCCTTCTGCAGGAACTTTTTGACCAGCTCTATGAGGAGAAGGAGATCTACCGGTCCACAGGCATTGTCCTTATAGACCTCGTACCCGACACCCCCGTTCAGTACTCCCTCTTTGAAGATCCACTGAAAGCGGGAAAGATCAGGCAGCTCTATGAGGCGGCAGATACTCTAAGCGGGAAGTACGGCAAGCACACCCTTCACCTGGGCGGCTCGCACCCCATCGAGGTCTTCGGCAAAGGCAGGCGGGGAGTGCCTACGGTCAGGGAACAAACCCGCATGTATGGTGAGACGAAGCGCAAACACATGGGACTCCCCATCCTGCATGTGAAGACGTAGAAGCGGAAAATGTTTTCACAAGCGCAACGTACCAAGGATGATGCACACTTTACGTTCTTTCTCTTGACAAATTCATATCAATGTGGGTAACTATGACCAGAATTATGGTTAACTACAATTGGAGTCAGATTATGAAAACACTCTCATTATCCGAGGCAAAAATGAAATTCAGTTCCATCGTGGACATGGTAAGTTCCACCGACGAGGAGATCGTTATCACAAAAAACGGGCGGCCCGCGGCGATTATCATCAGTCCTGATGAGTATGAAAGCATCAAGGAAACAGCCAATATACGCTCAGACGCAGCATTGATGAAGGAGATCAGCCAGGGGCTTAAATCACTGAAGGCAAAACGGGCAAAAGTCTTCACCCTTGACGAATTATGAAACCAATACTTCATACACTGAGGATGCCGGAAGAAATAGCCTCTTTGATTCGTGGGATGCATCCGGAATTAAAGAAAAAAATCAAGGCCGGGCTAAAGGCAATCATGGAAGCGCCGCACACAGGCAAAATACTGCGGGATGAATTGGCTGAATTACGCAGTATGCGGGTTAGCAAATTGAGGATAATCTATCGCGTCTCGAAAAAAGAGATTGAAGTTGTTGCCGTTGGTCCGCGTATCAGGATTTACGATGAAACATACAGGCTCCTCCAAAAGGAGAAACGGAAAAGCACATAGAATTCTGGGAAGGATTCGATAAGCTGCACCATAATATTTCTGAAACTCTCTGCCGTTCCTTGAGAATCGAAGATTCTCCGCAGCTTGCTGCGGAGAGCTTCAATACTGATGGAAACATGTGTATTGGAGAAAAAATTTTCCGACGAATAAAGGGGGCTCCATATCTTCCTGTAAGGTTGTTTTTCCAATTCTATTCATTCATTCAACCTTTCAAATCGTAATTGTTACTAATGCAAATAAAAAAGGCAGAGCCAATTCGACCCTGCTTTTAATTTTGATACTTTGATTCAATCTGTTTTTCTAGCTTCTCTCAATCTCAGCGCTACTTAGCATTCTGAGTCTTCACAACTTCAATTCAGACGTGCAATGGGAACAGCGAGAAGCTTTTATGGGAATGGTCGATAAACAATAGAGACATTCCTTGGTATTAGGTATAGCCGGTTTCGTTGCCTCTTTTCTTTTTAATGCGTTGATCTGCTTAATGATAAGAAATACGGCAAATGCAATAATGAGAAAGCTTATGACCGTATTGAAGAAAACACCGAGATTCATGGTAACGGCACCCGCCGCTTTTGCATCAGCGAGAGTGGTATATGGGCCCGCTATCTTTCCTGATCTTATAACCATGAAGATGTTGGAGAAATCAACCCTGCCCAGGAGCAGTCCAATCGGCGGCATGATAATATCATCAACCAAAGATTTTACTATTGTTCCAAAAGCAGCGCCGATGATAATGCCGACAGCCATATCGACTACATTACCACGCATCGCAAACTCTTTGAACTCTTTGAACATGCACATTCTCCTTTCTGAGCCCTTAGGAGAAATAATCTCCAGAGGCCTTTCTTGAACAGAGAGTATTGAAAAAGAGAAGGCCTCTCGCTTAGGTTTTACAGACATTGAGAGGCCTTCTATATTAAAGAATCAAAGAAGAGACATTATCTCTCGATGGTATATTCTACAGCGGCTTCAACCCTCCTGTTTTTCTGTCGTCCTTCCTTGGTTGAATTGCTCGCAATTGGCTTGGATTCCCCGAACCCCTTTGCCGTTAGCCGGGATGGTTCAATCTCGAATTTGGTTACCATGACATTTTTTATCGCTTCGGCACGCTTCTGGGAAAGATTAAGATTGTATTTCTTTCCCCCAACATTGTCCGTATGCCCTTCAATAGCAATCTTTAGATCTGGATATTTCTTCATAACATCGGCAACACTCTGAATGTCTTTATAATATTTCGGCTTAACAACTGCTTTGTCAAAATCGAACTTGACATCTAGTGTGGCTCGACCTTTCTCGAGTATCTTCTGCTCTACCTCGGGTGCTTTCTTCATCTCCTCTACTGGCGGCGGTGGCGCCTCGGCTGGCTTCTGGGCCAGGAATATTTTTTCCACAAAATCGTTCATTGCTGAATCGTTTGCAAGGTCGTCACCTTTTACAGAGACTCCGCATTGTCCGGCCTTTACGATCTGGTCGAGGATTTTGGCTCCTTGTACGTCATCTCCTATCTGGACAGTGTAGATACATAGATTATCACCATACTGGCTCTTAACGCTCGTTGCTGCCTTCACCGGCGCAATGCCCATGTCTACCCCATCTGTGAATATTACAAGCGCACTTTTGCCCTGTAGACCTTTCAGGTCATTGCCTGCCGCCAGGATTGCCGCCTCGAGCGGGCTGTCCCCAAACGGGGTTCTTAATTTCTGAATGACCCCGTCAAGGCTCTGCGGATCATATTTTACGATTCCATACGCTAATTTTGTGACGTCAAAATCCAAATAATTCTGACCAAGAGTCCTCAGTCCACCGTTTAGGCTCAAATCGGGAATGTAACTGTTAAATTTGCCGACGAGGGACTTTTCAATGACAAACTTCTGCACCCCGCCATAGTCGCTCCCCATCGATCCGGTCTTGTCGAAAATAATATCGAAATTATTCGCCTTCTGAATGTACTGTCCCGATTTCAGCTTCATGCTGAGATCCCCCGCCTTGACGATAGGGCTGGCCTTCTGTGTGGCGCACCCTACTAACAACATGAATACTAAGAATGGAAATAAAATCTTAAAAATGTTTTTTCTGGACATTTTCTCCTCCTTTCAAAAACTTTTTTTGTGATTGGTTTTGCGTCATCCGCAAGGAATTAGCATTAAATCCGCTTTTATCACGGACTGTGGCAGCCTTTACTTGAAAGGTGAGATTTCATGAATCATCTCAATTCATAATAGGCAGGACAGAAATCTGTATATGCGAGTCACTTACTCAATATTGTACTAAAGTAGATTCTAATTCGGGTTTAGTCAAGAAAAAATCTAAGCTTTCAACTCAACTTAACATTATATAATACTTATCATAAGTGCCTCTTGTCTTCTCCTGCAAGTGTTGCCGCTTTTAACCAGTAATCTTCAATATTATTCACACTATGAGGTTAAGGACTTGTAGGTACATGACTGACCGCTCTGCTTCTTCCTGTAAGTGAGCATTCAATTATTTTCAATGGTATGCTCTATTTCAAACACTAATATGGAATGTAGTGCCATGAAAAGTCTAATGGATAATCACTAGTAAACAAATAGGGATGTTGTATGGATCCGCACAATATCCCTTCTAAATTACAAGAGTTTGGTTGATAATGCTTTAATTTTAATATAGTAGATATAAAATGTAAAATTTTTCCAAAGGATATTATACCGCAAAATTGCGGTGTTTGGGTTATTAGCAAAGATACATATAAACATTGTTGGCCTCAAAGGAGAGAAAATATGCCACTTGAAGTAAAACTCTGGACAATTTGTGACAATAGACTCCAAGAATGCCCTAGGTCGTCATTAGATATGGAGCAAAGAATTGAGGAATGGCTTGAAAACGATATCAGTCTTATTTCTGATGACCTCCTTGTGATAGGGCGTCAGGTAAAGACTGCATATGGAGGAAAAATTGACCTACTTTGCATCGATGAACAGGGCGATCTATGCATTGTTGAACTCAAGAGAGATCTGACTCCAAGAGATGTTACAGCGCAAGCCCTGGATTACGCATCTTGGATAAAAGATCTGTCTGGCGAAGCAGTAAGGAACATTGCTAATGAGTACCTGAAAGGAAAAGGTACTCTGGAAGACACTTTCCAAGAGAAATTTGAGAACGCTTTGCCTGACACATTAAATAGCAACCACAAGGTGTCCATTGTAGCCTCTGACATTGATCCCAGCACAGAAAGGATTATCAAGTACTTGTCTGACTCATATGGTGTGAATATCAACGTGGTTACCTTTAATTATTTCAAGGCTGAGGACAGGGAATTCGTTAGTCGGGTATTCTTAATCGAGCCCAACCAAGTTGAATATCAAACACGAACGAAGGGCACTACTAAAAGATTGCCGAATCTCACTTATGAACAGATCGAAGAAATCGCCAAAGAAAATGGCGTTGCAGATCTTTACAAGCACCTTCTGGATAGCCTTTCTGATTACTTGAGTAAACACACTACACGAAGTACTATAGCCTTTGAGACGGATATCGATGGTGGCCGAAGAACAGTATTCAGTGTGCTGCCTAAAGAGAGCAATAAAGAACAAGGCTTATGTTTTCAAGTCAATGTCGGCAAATTAGCAAAGAAGGCAGGTAAAATCATCGAAGAATTAGCAGGGTGGTTTCCTAAGGAGAATAGATTCAACGAGGACGCGGACCCAAGAGGAAATCCCAGATTTAATGGTTTTTTCAAAACGAAAGAACAAATTGACTCTCTTGTTCATGAACTTCAAAATATAAAATGGGAATAACTGGCCAACAATTCACTCCAGCGGATGGCTTACAGCCACCGCTCTCTTTCAATTGGTAATCTTCAGTTTTCTCCGTTTCATGAATTTATTGACTCGTAGGTGTTGCCAATAACCGACCTCTTTAATATTTTCATTCACTGCCCTCACACAGTACGGGTTGAAAGCTGCTGCACAAGCGTATCTGGCGCTATTGATATCGACAACCGTCTTGAAACGAAACGAACAGACCACCTTGACAATACATCAAACATGATGTATATAATAAGTGTGGCGTCGCGGTGTGCTTGTACAATATAATCTTCTACACGGCTGAGCTGGGCGATTCACCGCTTGATGATTTTCTTGATGGGTTAGACAAAAAGTCACGGGCTAATGTCGCTGTGTACCTGTCGCTCTTGGAAGAGTAAGGGCCGAATCTCAAGCGGCCCTATGCCGACATTGTCAGGGGTAAAATAAGATAATTGAGGATACATCATCGCTCGACCTAGTACCGCATTCTCTATTTCTTCCAGATGTTTGATCAGATTGTGTTGGTGCATGCATTTTCCAAAAAAACGCGGCAACTGAAAAAGAAGGATATTGACTTAGCGGAAAAAAGCATGGAAGACTGAATGCGGAGGTTTCCTGCTTTCTATGAAAAAAGGCAAAGTTCGGACATTCCAAAGCAGGTTGCGGGAAGATATCAAAGATCCCGAGTTCAAAGCGCATTACCAAGAAGAGAGGCAAGCTCTAAAGCTGGCAATGAAGATTGCGAAACTGCGTGAGAAGAAGGGCTTATCGCAACAGCAACTGGCAAAGCTTATGGGAACCAGCCAGCAGGCGATTTCGAGGATCGAGAGTGGCGAGTATGAAGGCTTCACGCTCAAGACCTTGGAAAAGATCGCCGAAGCAACCGGGATGCGGGTTAAAATCGAGTTCGTTGCGGCATAGGATAACAGCAGCCGAAAAACTGCTCATGTTAGCCAAGAAGAGACTTGACCCCATGCTCTGATATCTCTAGGCTATTCAGAAAAGATTTAGTCTTATCGGATACTTTATGATGGAGGATTGTAATGGCAAAATCAAGGGACGCTCAGAAAAATACTAAGAAGAAGCCGACCAAATCAGCAAAGGAAAAGAAGCAGGAAAAGCGGGATAAGAAGAATAAGTAGTATTTGAAAATGCGAGGCATAGGGTGCGGACCTTTTACTCAAATGCCAATATGGACACCAGGCTGTCAGCTACTGCGAGACCGGCACGGGTAGGCTGCAGATAACCTTCATTTATTTCAATGAATCCTGCCTTAACGAGTCTTGCCAGCGCATCAGCTTTTTCCGATAGGAGATCATAACCATACCTGCAGGAATAATTGTGCAGGTGGATGCCCCTCTTCGTGCGGAGACCGAGGAAGAATGCTTCCAGATGCAATTGTTCCCTCGTCAGTATCTCTGAGGAATCCAGAGGCAGCTTTCCCGCCTCGATATCCCTGATATATTCATCAAGAGAACTATGATTCCACCAGCGCTTATGTCCCATAAAAGAATGCGCAGCCGGGCCCAGACCGAGGTAAGGTGTATGGTTCCAGTATTTCTGATTATGCTTTGATGCGAGGGAAATGTCTCTTGCGAAGTTGGATACCTCATAGGGGACGTATCCGGCCTTCTCAAGGATTTCTGAAGTTCTTATGAAGAATGCATGCTGCAGCTCTTCGTCGTGCAAGACAATTTCTCCCCGGTGATGCCGGAGGCCAAGGGGTGTGCCGGCTTCGATGGTCAACTGATAACAGGAAAGGTGTACTAAGTTAAGAGATAGCGCCTGCGATACGGTGTCAAGCCAAGATGTCATATTCTGTCCGGGTATGCCATAAATCAGATCGATTCCAATGTTTTCAAATCCGGCGTTCCCGGCAGCTTCTATAGTATCCAGGGCCTCACGGACGGAGTGCCTGCGCTTGAGGAATGTCAGAACCTTGTCGTCAAATGACTGGACGCCGATGTTGAGGCGATTGAATCCGAGGCGGCGCATGGATTCAAGATATTCCTGTGGACAATCTGCCGGATTGATCTCGACAGTGATTTCCGGGTTTGGTGAGAGGATAAAGATATTTCGAATATTCGATAAAATGCCGGCGAAGTGCTCTATGGCAAGGAGAGAGGGAGTGCCGCCGCCGATATAGACAGTGTCAAAGCGGGTGAACACCTCCCGGTACATTTCCATTTCCTTGAAGAGAGCATATAGGAATTCGTCGATCATGGTGAAAGAGGTAACCGAATAGAAGTTGCAGTAAGGACATTTGCTTTTGCAGAAGGGTATGTGAATGTACAGGCCGGGAGTTGTATCTGTTGTTGAGATGTCTATGCTGGATTCCATAGCAAGAGATTTAAGAAAGTGAAGATTGATTTCGTAAAGGGCGAAGCAAATATTCTATCATTGTGCATCTTCATTCAGTGCCGGACTTCAGGACGGCGAGAAAGGCGCTCTGCGGGATGCTGACCGAGCCTATCATCTTCATGCGTTTCTTCCCCTTCCTCTGTTTTTCGAGAAGCTTTCGCTTCCGGGTAATGTCTCCGCCGTAGCATTTCGCCGTTACGTCTTTCCGGAAAGCCGAGATCGTCGTTCGGGCAACAATTTCCCCGCCGATTGCTCCCTGAATTGCGATTTTGAACATTTGCCGGGGTATTTCATCCTTGAGGCGTTCGCAGGCCAAGAGCCCCCTGGCGCGTGCGCGATCCCGGTGCACGATCTGCGACAGGGCATCCACTTTCTCCCCGTTAACCAGGATATCCAGGAGGACAAGGCTTCCTTCCCGGTAATCGATCACGTCATAGTCAAAGGAGCCATAGCCCTGGGTGACGGACTTGAAACGGTCATAATAATCATAGATAACCTCGGCGAGGGGTATTTCATAGATGAGTTCCGCCCGCCCGGGACCGGTGTAGTTGAGGATTGAATTCACCCCCCGTTTTTCCATGCAAAGCTTCATTACCGCGCCGAGGTATTTCTCCGGCAGCATCATGGTGGCGCGGATATACGGTTCTTCGGATTTGATAATGGCAGATGGATCCGGATAATGCGCAGGGTTGTCCACGTCTATCAGCGTCCCGTCTTTCAAGGTAAACCGGTAACGGACACTGGGAACGGACAAAATGATGGAAAGATCATATTCCCTCTCCAGCCGTTCCTGAACGATCTCCAGGTGAAGAAGGCCGAGAAAGCCGCACCTGAATCCCTGGCCGAGTGCCGTCGATGAATCTTTTTGATAGATGAACGATGCATCGTTGAGTTTGTATTTTTCCAGGGAGACAGCCAGCTCCTCATAGTCATCCGAGGCAATCGGGTAAATGGAGGCAAAGACGACAGGCTTGATCTCCTTGAAACCGGGAAGCGGTTTTTCGCAGGGCCGGTTGTGGAGTGTGATTGTGTCACCGGTACGGACATCCGAAACCGTCTTCACACCGGCTATGATATAACCTACCTCGCCGGCGCTGAGGTTATCGCGCTCTTGGCGGGTGAGGAGAAAATGGCCGACTTCTTCAACCTTGTAAGTTGCGTTATTGAACATGAGACGTACAATGTCTCCTCTTTTCACTTCACCGTCAAAAACGCGGCAGTGAATGACCGTGCCCCGGAAAGGGTCGTACTGGGCATCAAAAATGAGGGCGGCAAGGGGCGCTTGCTGGTCGCCCTTCGGGGGTGGAATCCTCGCCACGATGGCCTCCAAAATCTCTTCGATACCCGTGCCTTCTTTTGCGGAGCACGTGAGATGGCTGTCAGGGTCCAATCCCAGCTCCGAGTCGATCTGTTCGATGACCTTTTCAACATCCGCGGAAGGCAGGTCAATCTTGTTGATGATGGGAATGACTTCCAGACCGAGCTCCATGGCAAGATAGAGATTGGCTAAAGTCTGGGCTTGCACGCCCTGGGCGGCATCGACCAGGAGAAGGACGCCTTCGCATGAGACCAAGGCGCGGGAGACTTCATAGGAGAAGTCGACGTGGCCCGGTGTGTCGATCAGATTGAGGCTGTATGCATTGCCGTCTCTGGCCTGATACGGGAGGGAAATTGCCTGGCTCTTGATCGTAATTCCCCGCTCACGTTCAATATCCATATTATCCAGTATCTGGTTTTTAAAAGTTCGCTCGTTGCTCACACCGGTATACTGGATAAGCCGATCGGCAAGGGTCGACTTCCCGTGGTCAATGTGGGCGATAATGCTGAAGTTACGGATATTTTCCATATTCTATTAAAAAAGCCTTCCGGCATTACTATCTCAGGAAGGCTTTCTCGTATTTTGTGACTGCTATAAATTATGTTAATATTTTCTGATATAACTTCCTTTTCGGTGTGAGAAGTATAGGAGAAGCAGTCTTGTATGTCAATATGATTTTAGGGCAAATGGTTTAAGAGTTTGTGGTCAGGATTTTGATTGGAGGATGTCCGTATAGAATTTCATGCCGATCTCGATGCCGCGATCGATAAAATCAGGACCGTATATTTTACCTGTGTGGGTACGAAAAGTTTCCCGGATGCGCTTTATTCCCTCCATGCCTTTCAGGAACCGCGTGAGGAGGGCATCCAACGAAGCCTTTCTGTATTCCACCATGTCCCAAAGCATTTCCGTGAAGTTGTCCGGTCCCCAGCGGAATTTGTCGGCGTCGTAGAGGGCGTCGGAAAGAAACTGGGCCAGCGGATCTTCGAGGATCTCGGCGGCGCGAAAAGCCTCGTGATTCCTGATGGCGCCGGTGATGGCCAGCACCTCCCTATCTGCCAGATCAAAGCGTGTAAGGAGCATCCCTGCTTCCGCTGCGCTTGTCTGGGCGTGATCCTTTTCCAGCCGCCTGATGTCATGAAGGACACCTGCCACATGGGCAAGAAGAACTATCCGCCGGACTTCCGACCTCTGTCGGAAAGGGGCATACTCCACCAGAGAAATAGCCCCCGCATCGATTGCGACCTTCCTGCTGTGGCCGATACCGTGGCCGATGCCTCCTTCCCGGTCGCTCAAAAGATCGAGGCACTGCCTGACCAGAGGAGAAGACCTAAATAGCCGTCGCGAAGCCTCCACCTCTCTTCTCTTTTCCGTGTAAAACCTCGGAGACCCTGTGGAGCGGGCGATCCTCCTTGCCAGTCTTTTCGCTTCCTCAAGTTCCCTGTGCAAACTTCACCTTTTGATAGATAGCGATTCTACCTTTTCAATCCTGGTATTTCCTTCGGGACTGACGCATCCGATTTACAGCGGCGTCAATTGCCATGGGACGGCTGCCAGTATTCGCAATCCCTGGACTTCTCATTCAACAAGTGATCGACGAAGCGGGCAAAGCGCAAACATTTCTCTTTTTCCATGGCGCTTTCCTCGCAGGCGAGGTAAAGACATGTCGCGCAATTACCGCTATCCCGACATCCATCGAGACTTTTTATCTGTTTGAGAGGTGAATTCATTTTGTCTGAAATTCTTGTTTGTCACCGGTCATGGACGCGGAGCAGATATTCCACGACTCTCTCAAGATGGCGGAGGGTGCTGCATTCCCGCGCGATGTTGCAGTAAGGGAGATATTTTTTCATCTCCGAATCACCCGATCCCCAGAGAGAAGGCGTTTCGGGATTGAGCCATATTAACCTCTTGCACCTTTCGGAAATGAACCGGAGCGCTTCGGTGTGCGGCTCCGAATAGTTGTTGCGGGCGTCCCCCAGGATGATCACCGTCGCTCTCTTCGTCAGGCAATCTGAATATTGATCCTTGAAATCAAGAAAGGAGCCTCCGTAATCAGTCCGGCCCAGAAGAATCGGAATACCGGCCCCCGAGCGAAGCATGGCGAGAGCCTCGTGAAGCGGGTGCATTTCAAACAGAGGGCTTACTTCAACCAGATTCGTGCAGAACACGAAGGAGCGGATTCGGGAGATAACCTCATTTAAGCTGTATAGAATGAGAAGAAAAAAACGTACTATGTTCGAGACAGAACGGCTCACGTCACAGATGACAACGATTTCCGGGCGATCAATCTTCTTCGATTTCCAATGGGTGTCAAAGGGAAGTCCGCCGTAGGTGATGCTCTTCCGGAAAGTCTTCCTGAAGTCCAGGTGTCCCCTCCGGGCAGCCCTTGGTCTCCTCGAATAGCGGTCCTTCAGGTGCTTTACCATTCTCTGTATAATCTTATGGATCCGGGACAGATCCCGCTCATCCAGCGCTGAGAGCCTTGCATTTCTGATGTAGCCCTCGGAGAGCTCATAAGACCGCCTCGCGGCGTAAAGTTCGAGCTGTCTTTCAACCAGAGTTCTCACCCTTTCCATGAGATTGTCCCGCATGGATTCCAGGGCTTTCGCCTGATTGAGGGCATCCTGACCTCCAACTTCGGCAAGCCTCCGGATGTCCCTGTTTAGACCCTCCAGGCCGAGCTCCTGAAAAAGCCTCTGCATGAACAGGCCTTTCTGCGTCCATGACTGAATGCTGCGGATATCTGCCCTCTCTCCGGCAGCCCTGAGCGCCATGGCAAGCCCGCCTACGTCGCCGGAAATGAACATCTGCGTCAGGGGCGCTTCCCCCTGGAGAATCGGGGGGAGGTTTTCATTTTCAAAGAGGAAATCCTCTCCTGTAATGTAATCGAGGGAAAAAAAGCGGCTGAAACAGACCTCAAATATCTCTTTCTCCGGCATGGACTTGGCGAGTGAGGCAGACAGAAAATCCTTCAACATCCACCTGTCCCCATAGCCTGACAGTTCCGCGGCGCGCAGGGCATCCATCGTTTCCGCGACGGATATCCTCACGCCGGAGCGGCGCAGTGCAGTGATAAAGTTCTCCAGAGTGCGATCCAATCAGGTTGCCTCCCGGAGGGCCTGCTCCGTTAACGTGTACAGTTTTTCTTCGGTGACCCGGATGTCTTCCTGGGCCTTGAGAAACGTGTTCAACGTTTCCCTGACCATTTCTTTGTCCAGGGTTTCGGCATGGAGTATAACAAGCGTCTTCGCCCAGTCGATGGTTTCACTCACGGACGGCAGTTTTTTAATATCAAGTTTTCTGACCTGGTGTATGAAGGATACCAGTTGCCTGGTCAGCCTCTCCGATATGCCCGGGACGCGGGTCATGACAATCTCCCTTTCGAGTCCCTGCTCGGGAAACGAGATGTACAGATGGAGGCAGCGCCTTCTTAAGGCCTCTCCGAGTTCCCTTGTGCTGTTGCTGGTGAGAAAAACGAAAGGCTTCGACGTGGCCTCTATGGTGCCTATCTCGGGGATGGAGACCTGGAAGTCCGAGAGGATTTCAAGAAGAAAGGCCTCGAACTCGTCATCAGACTTGTCCACCTCATCGACGAGGAGGACTGCCCCGTCCTTTTGCTGGAGGGCCTTGAGCAACGGCCTCGGTTCGAGGAACTGGGGGGAGAAAAAGATGTCATCATATTGGTGAAGCTTCTCGATGGATTCGGCGAGATTCGTCTCCCCCTCGATGACGCTGTCGAGTTTGTCTTTCAAAAGCTGGGTATAGAGAAGCTGCTTTCCGTATTTCCATTCGTACAGGGCCTTCGACTCGTCGAGCCCCTCATAGCATTGAAGCCGGATAAGGGGAACTCCCATGAAGGCAGCAGCCGCCTTGGCGAGTTCCGTCTTCCCCACACCCGCGGGCCCCTCCACGAGGACAGGCTTTTCCAGGTGGTAAGCCAGATATAGCGTGTGGGCGATCTGCGTCGTGGCAATGTAGCCCACGTCCTTAAGGCCCTTACGAACCACCTCCACGGTGGCAAATTTAGCGTTTAATGTGCTCATTTGACTCCTTCCTTCCAATAATCTTCTCACCTATTTTTTTCTGCCTTGACGGGTCTGCGCCTCTCAGCAATTCAAGTGTACGGCGTATATCCTTTGTCATGGCTGCCATCTCCCCGTCCATGCCGATACCCGATCTCTCCATGACCTGCTCTGCCAGGGACTGGCAGTCCGCCGCAATTCTTCGAAAAGACATGAGTAATGTCTCAGACTCGCTCTTACCGCCCCTTTCTTCCATCCGTTTCGCTGCTTCAATGGCCATCCACCGCAGCGTCTGCCGCCACGTCTCCATTTCGCCGAGGCTCCTCATGACGTCATCGGCTGGCGTCACACCCTGCTTACGGAGGGCATGTAGCATAAGCTCCATCTGCCTGCATATGCCTCCTAAGATGGGACCGTTCAAGAGCGCATCCTCCAGTGCACGGCAAGGCCGCGCCATTTCTTCCAAAGCCGTTCCCTCTCTGCCAAGTATTCCAGAAGACGGCACACGACAGTTTTCAAGCCTGATCATGCAGTGGGGGGACGGCCTGAGAAAATCAAGTTTCATCATTTCCGTGACTGCCAGATTCGGGTTTTCTCTCGAAACAAGAAAGGCCGTAAACTGTTTCTTCCCTTCGGCCACACCGGTTACAGCATAAACCACAAAGAAGTCTGCCAGGGGTCCATTGGTTAGATAAGCTTTTTCGCCGTTCAAAATAAAATGATCCCCTTCTCGATGAGTCGTCGTGCTCAGATAGCGGGGGTCCGCTCCTGACTTGAGTTCGGAAAAAGCGAGGGAGGCCGTGAGGCGGCCATCTGCCATCTTCGGCAGATACTCTGCCCGCTGGGGCGGAGTCCCGAATTTCCCGATCATGAAACCTGAAGCCAGCAGATGGATGATCCACGACAGGGCCAGCCCCATGTTATGCCCGTGTTTGACTAAAGTCTCGCCGACAAGAAGAAGATCGGCATAAGCAATTTTTGTCCCTCCGTATTTCACAGGGATCCCGAGGCGAAAGAGGCCTTCCTGCGCCATCTTTCTCCATATATCCCGTGGGAAATCATCAATAGTATGCAGATCATGCCTGGTGGCAATTTCCTTCCCGGCAAATACGGCCACCTTCTCCATCAGAGAGGGGACGTCTTTTTTATTAATTGCGTACATCTCTCAACTCTTAGGTCGGACCGGAATCGAATTTGTGAAAGAAACTTCTCAGAATCCTGTTGAAGGATTCGAGCTCTTCCGCTGAAAACCCATTCTTTATTTCCTGGTTAACCATTCTGATAACCTTTTTCGCCTTGTCCACTTCTTCTATCCCTTGAGGATTGATAAAGACGTGTGATGCCCTGCGATCATGGGGGCTGGCATTTCTCCGGACCAATCCCGTTTTCTCAAGACGGTCTACCAGGCCGGTGATGGTGGAATTGTCAATCGACAGGATCTGGCTCAGTTCGCTCATGGTCCGGCCGTC
>Ga0208494_1000065_pt1 | contig 37962 bp, 27 predicted proteins | sample CryBogmetaGMA10M_FD_184544 | JGI IMG/M metagenome (GOLD analysis project Ga0208494, IMG submission 184544) | Freshwater microbial communities from Crystal Bog, Wisconsin, USA - MA10M (SPAdes) | ecosystem: Environmental > Aquatic > Freshwater > Lake | place: Crystal Bog, Wisconsin, USA...
TTTTTAAACAGACTCTTATTGTATGAAAAAATCATTTGTACAGGTTCAGTTCAAAGGAAACTCCCTGCAGAGAAAAAGCAAGATGCTCATAGTGTTGATCCTGGTGTTAATCACGGGAATTGCGCTGGCATTGACTTTTGTTTTAAAGCCTTCTTCTCCGGCAACGCAAAAATCCTCCCATCAATTGGTTAACAAACACCAGGAAACGGGTGGGGAAGAACTCGCTTATTATCCTGCTCTCTGGGAGTTTATGAAAACACGAGATCCGAAAACCAACCGGATCCCCGATTGCATCCGCGGAAAGGAGCTGGAATTCACTGCCAGTTTGTTCAGTGAAAAGGATGCGTCCAAATCCCAAAGCTGGAAATCCAGCGGGCCGAATAACCTGAGCGGGAGGATTTTGTCGGTCGCCCTGGATATAGGAAATGAAAACGTGATGCTGGCAGCAGCAGCCTCCGGAGGGATCTGGCGTACCGAAGATGCCGGGGCAAATTGGGTTAAAACCACTGCGCCCTCGGATATTCCCAGTGCAACCTGCATCATTCAGGATGAGCGTAAGGGAAAGCGCAACATCTGGTACTATGGAACGGGCGAACTGCTCAGCACGACCGACCGTAGATTGAGCATTATTGCCCGGACCGTTGGTCTGGGTGACGGTATCTTCAAATCGCTGGATGGCGGTAAAACCTGGAGCCAGATTCCCTCCACAAAGACAAATTCTCCCGGAACGCTTTCACAGGTGTTCCAGGGGATTTGGTCGCTGGCGATCGATACTTCAAACCATGCCGTTGACGAATTATATGCAGCCTGCTACGGGGGGATCATGCGGTCGGCAGATGGCGGAGGCCATTGGTCGCTGGTGCTGGGAGATCTGACTTTAAAGCCCTTTTCCACCGATGTTGCCATTGATCCGCAGGGCAAAATGTATGCCGCCCTGAGTACCTATTGCCCGGAATATCCGGGAAATCCATGTCCCATCGGAGGTATCTGGACAAGTAACGATGGAATCCAATGGCAGAATATTACTCCGCCGGATTTCCCTGAAGAATACAGGCGTGTCAAACTGGCCATAGCGCCATCTGATCCCGATATTTTGTATGTGCTCACTGAAACACCGATCCAGGATACAGATCCAACATTCGGGTTCTCGGCTTCACAGCATACCTTCTGGAAATATACCAGCAATAAAAAGAGTGGGACAGGGACTTGGGAAAACCGGACCATCAATCTGCCCGGGAAGGGCAGGGGCAACATTTTAAGCGCTTTTTTAGACACCATCCATGGGGCTTTCAATTCCATCGGAGGATATGCATTCACCATGATGGTGCATCCTGATAATCCGGAGACCGTATTTATAGGGGGGACAAACCTGTACAGGAATACAAGCGGTTTTGCCGATTCAACCTTCACACACTGGGTAGGAGGATATCCTTATGATCTGACGGACACAAACCTCCATCCTGACCAGCACTTTCTTATCACCTCCCGTTTGGATCATCATATTATGTTTTCAGCATGTGACGGAGGTATATATAAGTCCACAGACTGCCTGAACGGGCATGTCAAGTGGAATTTTTTCTCCCGGGGGATAAACAACAGCCAGGTTTATTGGACTGGAATGGATCATGCCGCTTCCCATGATGAATTTGCCGTAGCGGGAATTCAGGATAACGCGATCTACATCACCGACCGGAATATTTTTCCGTTTTCAGCCTGGAATGCAGTTTGCGGCGGAGATGGCCTCACTTCGATTGTCGCAGATAAAAAAAATTACCTGATAGGATCTGTATACGATGGCAACATATTCTCTTTCCAGGTCGACAGTTTATACAACATAAATAACCTTTACTGGCAACGTCCAACCTTTTTTTACGACAGCAACTTCCTTTTTTACACCAATTATGCACTGGATCCGAACGATAATAACACTTTTTACTTCCCTCAGAAAAATCATCTGTGGCGGAAATCGAACATGGCTGCTGCTGCCTTCGATACGAACCAGCTCAATACCGGCTGGACAGAACTGACCAATATTGCATTGGGGTATGAGGACTTTATTCTTGCGATAACCGTTTCAAAGGTCCCTGCTAACCGGGTTTATTTCGGGACATATACCGGAAAGGTTTTTCGGGTGGACCAGGCCAATACTGGGAATCCTGTTGCGGTGGAAATAACAGGATCAGGATTCCCGGCCAATGGCTTTGTTTCTTGTATAGAAACCGATCAGTCAAATGCAGATAACTGCTTTGTGGTATTCTCGAATTACAATGTTCAGAGCATTTTTCATTCAACCGATGGGGGGCTGAACTGGGAGCCTGTAGGCGGAAATCTTGAGGAAAATCAGGATGGAAGCGGAAACGGCCCCTCTGTACGATGGTTGAAAATGCTGTCTTATCAAGGATCTTCGATTTACTTTGCAGGAACCTCAACCGGCCTTTTTTCCACAACAGAGCTGAAAGGGGGACAAACTATCTGGCAGCAGGAAAGCCCCGACCTGATCGGACGCAGCATTGTAGATATGATTGATGCCCGCAGTACCGACGGCTGGGTGCTGGTTGCCACGCAGGGGAACGGGATATTTTCAACCCATTTTCAGCCAACCGGGATTGGTAACCTGAAGGCAAATGATCAACCGGGCCTGGGGCAGAATTATCCCAACCCGACAAAATCAGAAACGCATGTAAGTTTCAGGGTGCCAATGAAGGAATATGTAAAGATCATCCTGTATGACCAGGAAGGAAAACAAGTCAGGCTTATCCTGGATCAGTGGGTGCAGCCAGGTACTCATGTGATATCCTTTTCCACCACTCCCCTTCCCGATGGGATTTATTACTACAGCCTGGTTTCTGCCAGCGGAAGTGTTTCAAGGAAAATGATAGTCGCAAAATAAGTTGAGACTTAATCCCCGGATTTTATGAAATTCCGTATTCCTTCAGCTTGTTCCCCAGGGAATTGACTGAAACCGGCTTCGGGATAAAATCATCGCAGCCGGCAGTAATAAATTTCTGTTCATCTCCGCTCATTGCATATGCAGTGATGGCGATGACAGGCAGGTCCTTTCTGAATGTTTTGATCTCCTGGGTTGCCTCTATACCATTCATGATCGGCATCTTGATATCCATCAACACCAGCGTAATCTCAGGATGTGCCCTGCACATCTCTACTGCTTCCTTTCCATTGGTTGCCTGAAGCACCGTGGGCACTATCTTTTTCAGCACAACTTCAAGGAAAAGACGGTTGGCATCATCATCTTCAGCAACCAGCAGTACTGGTGTTTTCGCATTTGCATGAGTTGGTTTCCCGGCTGATGTTTCAACAGCTTGTTTTGGATCACCATGGGGCAGTATTACTGTAAACACAGAGCCAACTTCCTTTGTGGATTCCAGCCTGAGTTCACCACCAAGAAGTCTGATGCATCCGATGACAATGGAGAGACCCAGTCCGCTTCCCTCATGCCCCCTTGTGGCAGAGATATCCTCCTGCATAAAGGGCTCAAATATCCTCTCCCTGGCCTCTTCTGAAATACCTTTTCCCGTATCTTTAACAAGAAACTCAAATGTTTCTGTCGTAAGGGAGTAGCCTACCGTCACTGTCCCTGTTGAAGTGAACTTCACAGCGTTGCTGATAAGATGTAAGATGATTTTGCGCAGGAGTTCAGGATCGGTTTTAATACAAGTTTCTTCGAGTGAGTCGTTAACCTGGAGCTCGAATGTGAGGGACTTGCTCTCGCAAATTTTGCTGTATATACCCTTCACTTCCCTCATTACATCATTGATTGAAACAGGTTTCCTGGCGACTTCCATGGAGCCTGAGGCTAAGAGCGAAATATCCATATAATCAGTGATCGTATTGATCAGACGGTTCGTTGAAATCTCAAGAAAAATCTCGAAATTCTGCTTATCAGCATAGCTTATTTCCGGGTCTGCCAGAAGTTTGCTGAAACCCAAAATGCCGTTGAGGGGAGTACGGACTTCATGGGAGATATTCTGCATGAAGGCTGTTTTGAGCCGGTCGCTGGCCTGTGCCTTGTCCCTGGCCATTGTCAGATCCCTGTTAGTCTGTTCCAGCTGGGCTGTTCTCATTTTCACTTTTTCATCCAGGATCAGGTTTTGGTCCCTCAACTGATGCATAAGCGACCTTGCAAGCAGCAGGTTGTTGATCCTGAGGCCTACTTCTGTAAGGTCGAATGGCTTGGTGAGAAAGTCGGTGGCACCAAGGGTAAGAGCCCTCTGCTTGGCTTCCGGTGTTATATCCGCTGTTAAAACCAGAACCGGAAGGAAGTCATCTTTGGCTACCTTAGCTTTAAGTTGGTCCATAACCTCATACCCTGAAAGTAATGGCATCATCAGGTCCAGCAGTATCAGGTCGGGTTTGAAGCTGTCGAGGAGCAGGATTACTTTACGCGAATCGGTTGTAGAACTCACATTGATGTAGCCCTCCATTTCAAGAAAACCCTCAAGCATTTCAATATTTGCAATCTGGTCATCCACGATAAGGATATGAGATTTTTTCAGATCAGTTTCCATGCAAATGCAGCTATTATATTTTATAAAAGATCTTGTCAAGTATGCGAAGGAAATTATCTATTTCCAAAGGTTTGATAAGGCAATCCATTGCCCCTTCCTTCAGCAATGGCTTGATGTGATCGGGGACCGCATCTGCAGTGATTACCACGATGGGGATCTTGCGGGTATTCTCATCCGACTTCAGTATCTTCAGCACTTCAGCACCGTGAATGTCGGGAAGGTTGAGATCTAAAAGGACCAGGTCAGGATTATGTTCCCGGGCCAATTTAGCGGCCTGCCTTCCATACATTGTTGTAATAAGCTTTATGCCGGGCCTGGTGGAATCAATAATGTCATTCACCAGGTCGATATTTGGCTTGTTGTCTTCAACATAAAGAATTGTTCCATCCCAATGGTCCTCAAGCTTATTGACATCGAGGGTCAACGACCCGTTCTTTATTGGCTCCATCTGGCTTTCGATCAGCGGCAGTTCAATCCAGAAAGTTGATCCTTCGCCCGGTGTGCTTTCCACGCCAATAAAACCGCCCATGAGGTCCAGCAGTTTTTTGACCACTGCCAGCCCAAGTCCTGTTCCTTCCGTTTCTGTATTTTCTGCTCCTATCCTTTCAAACGGTACGAAAAGCTTGCATAAATCCTCTGAACGGATCCCGCAGCCTGTGTCCTTTATAGAAACCCTCACGGGTAACCAGCCTTGTGAATTCAGAGGAAGAAGTTCTGCATTGATCCGGATTGAACCTCCCTCCACATTATATTTGATGGCATTATTGATCAGGTTAAGAAGGATTTGTTTCAGCCTCTGCCTGTCGGATTTTACCGATAACTGCATTGTGTCAGACTGCATGATCTCTAGTTTGATCCGTCTTGCACTTACTTGCGGCTGCACAATATCTATCATTTCGTTGATCACTCCATGGAGCTGCACAGGTTCAGGGGAAAATGAAATGCGGCCTGCTTCTATGCGCGAGATGTCAAGCACTTCATTGATCAGTTCAAGAAGATGCTTGCCGCTCCTGAGAATATGCGAGACTCCTTTTTTCTGTCCCGGATTCAACTCCCCTCTCTCAAGCAGCTGGGCAAAACCAAGGATCGAATTCATAGGGGTCCTTAGCTCATGGCTCATCCTTGAAAGGAATTCGCTTTTTGCCTGGTTCGCTCCTTCGGCTTCTTTCCTTGCTGTTTTAAGTTCTTCTTCGATTTGCTTTCTCTCTTCTATTTCCCTGGTCAAATCAACGTTTGCGAGAGCCAGTTCAGCTGTCCTATCGGCGATTTTTTGTTCAAGGTTGGCATTAAGATCCCTGATCTCCTGTTCCGCTTTTTTTCTTTCGCTGATGTCCTGTTTGACGGCCAGGTAGCTTGAAATCTCATCATTCTCATCCAGGACCGGTGTGATGTTGATGCTTTCCCAGTAGAAGCTGCCATCCTTCCTCCTGTTAACCCATTCACCCTGCCAGGGTTTTCCTAAAGTGATAGTCTCCCAAAGGTCCTTGTAAACCGAATCAGGGGTCTTTCCTGACTTCAGCAGCCTGACATTTTTTCCCTTAACCTCCTCGAAAGAGTAGCCTGTAATAGTATGAAATGCCGGGCTTGCATATTCTATGTTGCCATTCAGATCTGTTATAACAATTGATACAGGGCTTTGTTCAATGGCCAGGCTTAGTTTCCTGATTTCCTTCTCTTTTTCCTTGATCTCGGTGATATCGATCGCTGTAGCCGACATATACTGCGGTATTCCGTTATTGTAGACCACAATGGCATTCATAAGTGAAGGGAAAGCAGAACCGTCTTTCCTGGTTCTCCAAACCTCTTCAGCCTGGAATTCACCGTTTTTCTGAAGAAGCCCGACAGTCTCAAGAACCCGGACCATCTGCTGATCACTGTGAAACATGGAAAGGTTTTTCCCAATGACCTCACTGACCTCCCATCCGTGCATCCTTGCAAAATACTCATTCGAATATAGCATTGTACCATCAAGGGCGGCAATAGCCATTCCGTAATTGGCCTTGGCAGTGATGGTGCTGAACTTCCTCAGTTCCTCGTCGGCGAGGAGGCGTTCAGTAATATCACGCACACTGCCCGCAATTTTCAAGGGCTTCCCATCCTGACCATATAGAAACCCTGAGGACAAAGAAACAGGAATGATGGAGCCGTCTTTGTTCCTGAGCAGTACTTCATAATCATCGATAGTTCCTTTTTCGGATAATTTCAGCAGGAATCTCTCCCTGTCCTCAGTATTTTGATAAAAAGAAAAGAGAGATTGACCGATCAGTTCTTCGCGGGTGAACTGACCTTTTGAAAGGATACTGACCGACGGACTGATCTCAAGGATATTCCCGTCGAGATCGGCTTCATAAAATACGTCCCGTATCGTTTCAAACATCAAGCGGTACTTTTCTTCACTTTTTCTTATTGCAAGTTCGGTTTGTCTTTGTTCCGTAATATCTTTCCATGTAACCAGGATGGCTTTGCCTCCTTCATAATCAATTGCAGCCAGGTTGACCATTGCAATGAATTCACTCCCGTCGAATCGTTTATGCACCCATTCAAATGTGTTTTTGCCCTTTTCCAGGGTTTCCCTGATACGTTCTGCAGCCAGTTCATCAGACCGGCGGCCTCCAGGCTGAATTTCAGGGGAAAGCATATCAGGAGAAGCCCCTATGATTCTCGATCGATCCCCGCCCGCAAGGACTTCCGCTGCTTTGTTGCACTCAACATAAATACCATCCTTGACGATCAGGTATCCGTCGGGTGAAAAATCGAACAGGCTGCGGTATTTCTCCTCGCTCTTTTTAACCTTGTTATCAGCTTCTTTAAGCAAAGTGACATCTTTCCATGAAACAAGAAGGGCATCCCGGCCTTCATATTGGACCGGGGCAAGGTGGATCAGCGCAAGAAAATCAGCTCCGTCAATTCTCCTGTGAGTCCATTCAAATTCATTTTTACCCGTTGCAAAAGCTTCGTTAACCACTTCAATCACATAATCAAAGGATCGTTTCCCGTTGGGCTGAAACTCCGGAGATATTTCATCAGGCCTTTTACCGATAATATCTGTCCTGGAGCCACCAACAAGCCGTTCAGAGGCCTTATTGCATTCCACAAAGATACCGTCCTGGAAAATCAGGTAACCGTCGGGAGAATATTCGAAAAGCGCCCTGTACTTTTGCTCACTCTGACTGACCAGCAGCTCAGCTTCTTTTCTTCCCGTTATATCAGAAGCGAATAACAGGGCAGATACAGGGGCCCCGCTTTCATCCCGTACGGGCTGAGTGCTGGTCCTGTACCATCTTCTCTGTCCGCCAAGAACGATCTGTTCTTCCACAACCCTGCCTGTGTTTTTTGAAAATACAAAGTCCACATTCGACATGATGGATTCGGCTACATCAGGAGGGAACATATCATGGATCCTCTTGCCCAGTATCTTGCCGGCAGGCAACCCAAGACTCCGGGCACCGATGGCATTAATATACTGGTAACGGCCTTCCCTGTCAAGAAGTAAAATGGCAGCGTCGGCACTGTCGATCAGGCTGCGGTATTTTTCCTCGCTAACTCTTAATTCATTCCCCGCTTTCTTCAGGTCAGAAATATCGATCCCGATGCATTGGATCTCGCCAGGGTTACCCTTCTGATTGGTGAGGCAAAGGAATTCCCATAGTGTGGTTCTTACCCCGCCATCCCTTGCAGGTTTGTCAAGTTCAACCTTGACGATGGTGCCGGGGTTTGCAATGCATTTTTCCACGGCTTTCCTGGTCCGTTCATGGTGATGGGAACAGATGGAGATCATCGCATCGGCCCCTTTCAGTCCGCTTCCTTCATATATCCATCCGAACTCCTCCGCGAACTTGGCATTCCAATATGTATGTCTTCCTTGCAGGTCGGTCCTGAGCACAAAGTTGGTTTGAGTATTTACAAGGGTGCGGTATAGGTTTTCACTTTCCCTGATGGCCTCATCCGCCTTCTTCTTTTCGGTAATATCGATAAGCACTCCCCTTCCGCCGGTAATGTTACCGTTTTCAATCAATGGGTTAGTGGAGGAACGAACCCACCTGACCTCACCGTTCTTATTGTAATAGCGATATTCAAGGAAATCATAATCCCTGATTTCCAGTTCCGCAAGTCTTTGCATGATCATCGGCTTGTCTTCCTCATGCATATACCTGAAGAAGTTTTTTCCGATCAGTTCCTCAGGGCTGTAACCGAGAAACTTCTCTATCGACGGGCTGACATAGTTGATGGTCCCATCGTTTGAGATTTCATATATAACGTCATTGAGGTTTTCGACAATCTCTTTGAATCTTGCCTCAGTTTTTACCAACTTGCGTTCGGTATTTTTCCTGTCGCTAATGTCACGGGTGACAAAGATCATCTGAACCAGTTGGCCGTTCTCATCCCTAAGAAATTCACCGTTTACTTCTATATCGAATTTACTCCCATCCGCCCTCAAAGCAGTATATTCTGCAGCGCCTGTAAGCTGGCCTGCCAGCATCTTTGCAATTTCGCCAGAAGCCCGTTCATGATCCGGGGGATCAATATATTCAAACATTTTATGCCCGGGAAAGTCCCCTGCATTGGAGGCGCCAAACATCTTCACTGCCCGTTCTGAAGAAAACTGGATCTTCCCTTCCAGATCAGTAATAGTTATGACATCGGGGGATGCCGAGAGGATGGAATGATACAAGGCTTCACCTTTACGCCTCGCCATTTCCCGTTTTTTTAAAGCAATGACGTTACCAAGCCTTAGTGCAATTGACTTAATAAGGTCACTTTCCTCAGGAAGGAATGGATCTGCTTCAGCTTTTGATTTTCCATGCTTTACGCTGATCATAACCTTGCCCACAACAATACCGTCTGCTACAATATCGTGCTCAAGCTGCCGGCTTTTTACCTGATAGCCGGGAGTCTTGAAGACCTTGTCTTCGAGAGTAATCATAGCTCCCGTTCTTTCAGGGAACTGCCAGGCCGGGGGTATTAGTTCCAGGACTTTGATACAAATTTCATCGAGATCGAGGGAGAGGTCGGAGAAAATTTCCGACATCATGTTCTGGCATCGCAATTCCTTAAGGCGCTCGCCAAGATCAAATTCGACTTTATTCAACGTGGCCAGGCATTTCTCGTATCTGGATTTCAGTGAGGCAAGTTCCGACTGCAATGCCTCTTCGTTTCCTTTCGGCTCGCCTGTTGTCTTTTTCCCTTTATTCATATCAAAGGTTTTAAATATGAAATTTTACCAGGTTTCAAAAAATCAGATAGGGTAAAGATAGAAAATCCGGAAATCAAAATCAACTGCCTCAAAATTCACATTCCGGAAGATACGTTTATGAAACACCGGATTTTTTTTGCTTCAGCCCTGATTCGAAGTTAAGGATTTTTGCGAAAGGATTTCGGCTTTCTTCGCTGAAACCTGTATGCGAACTTCCTTTCCTGGACCTGATAATTGGTTTCGAATGAATCGATGAGTTCTTTCAGAAGTTCGTGCAGATTGAAAAACGAAATGAACCTTACCCTGGTTTTACCAATGATCATTTCGTGATCTAATGAAAGATTTACAACCCAGGCTTCAGTGGGTTGGTATTTGTCAATGAAATTCCTGAGAGAACGTGTCATCATGGGCTTTTTTAAAGCGCTGAACTTAACTTCAATCCCAATCGGGTCGCTCCCGCGAGCGATCACAAAATCAACTTCGGCTTTATCGGTAGTGCGCCAGAAATGTACCTGGTATTGCGATACCCTTAGTTCGTTTAACAGGAGATTTCCAACGATGTTCTGAAAAACGAAACCCTGGTCCTGCGGATGTTGAAGATTACCAAATGCCGACAGTATAAGATTTCTCATGCCATGGTCGTTAAAATATACCACAGGAGATTTTGTGATTTCCTTGATGGCATTGTTGAAATATGGAGTTACCAGCCTCACAAAATATGTTTTTTCGGCATACCAGAGATACTTCCTGATGGTGGGCACACTCATTTGTGCATCATTAGCCAGGTTGTTAAGATTCAGTATCTGGCCGGTTTGGGCCGCAAGCAATTTGATAAGCCTCCCATAGGATTCGCTGCGGTCACCCTGTAAGAATAAACGTATATCCCTGTCAATGTACGACTGGTAGATTTCATTGATTAGCTGTAGTTTTTCACGGGCAGAGGGTTCTGTCACCACACGCGGATAACCTCCGAAATTCAGGTATTCATTGAACAAGATCATCACAGCGGGGAAATGCAGTTTGATATATGCCTGAAGCCTGTCAGAATATTTATAAGAAGTGCGGTAGTCAAGAAATTCATGAAAAGTTAATGGAGAAACTTCAAAAATCCTTTTCCTGCCGGCCAGGGACTCCGAGATCTTTTCTTTCAGTTCAATGCTTCCCGAACCTGAGATGATTAACTTGTATGGAAGTTGCATATCATAAAGGCCTTTAAGGAATAGCCCGGCGTCGTTTTTTCTTTGAATCTCATCTATGAATACATAGCCCTTATGCGGGCCAAATTCAAGCTGTATTTTGCTGATCAACACTTCCTGGGAGCGCAGGAAGGGGAGATCCGATTCATAATCAAAACTGAGAAACAGCACAGGTTTGCCTGCCGATTTGAGATCATCAATAAGGATATTCATCAGGGTGGTTTTACCAACCTGCCGCGGGCCACCGATGACTGTTATTTCCTTCCTGACCAGGTGATCGCGGATCTGATCTGTAATGAGGCGTTTGATCATAAAATTATACTTTAACACGATAAAACAATAAACAAAGTTACATAAATATCGTGTTAAATGCAAATTTTATGTAAAAATTCATTAATTTTTTATTCCTGGCTTATTCATTTTAATTTTTTATACATTGCCGGATGATTCATGGGCAGGAAAGAAAGAACAAACAAACCGGTAATAAATTAAATATTAATTCCATGAGCAATGTAAATGAACGTATCCTCGGGATCATTGATTTTGTGAGGGGTTGTTACGAGGCGCAAACCAGGGCCTTTTCGGCATTTGAATATGGCTATCTTGGGGAACTGATCCTGAAGAATAAAGTTACATCCGTTCTTGACGTGGGAACAGGAGAGGGGAATTTTATTTCGGGGTTGGCCAGGCTGACTCCCGATGTGATGTTCAAAGCTGTTGACGCTGATCCTGAGCTGATCTCGTCTGCCCGGGAGAAACACGGCACAGCCAACCTGTCATTCGAACATATGCTGTTTGACCACTCCTTCCCGTACGGAAATTTTGATCTGATCACGGCAAGATTTGCGGTAGAGCATATGAAGAATGTTCCTGAGTTTATATCGGATGCTTTTACAAAACTCAGGAGTGGAGGAATATTGATGATCACCGAGTATTTCATCGATACCAGCTATGCAGGGAACAGTACCTGGAAACTATTCAGGGATAAGGAGCTTGAGTTCTACCATAACATAGGCTCTCATCCAAGGATCTCCCTGGCATTGCCGAAATATTTGAAAGACCAGGGTTTTTCTGGTGTGGAATCTGTTCTAAGGCATGTCTCCCCGGCCACTGTGGGGTCCCTTGAGTTTTATGATGTAATCAGGAGTTATGCAAACCTATATAGCGCCGTTGAACCGGGTTTATGGACTAAGGAGTTGAAACAGCAGATCCTGGATTACTGCGATACCGCGCAGACCCGGGCATCCGGCAGGGAAGATGTGCTGTTCGTAAGCCAGACCACAGGGATAAAGCCCTGACAGGCCCGGGCAGGTTTATCCCAGGTTTCTGAAATGGTAAAATAATGCTACCGGACGATAAAACGCATGTGCAAACTTTGAGAATGCAAACAACAGCACGAGTTCCATCGAGATGACTGTATGAACCAGGAAAACGAACTGGTTTACGATATTGTTTGCGCCAAAAGCTACCGAAACTTCGAGCCAGAAACCAGTCAGCCCGGCAATCCACAGGAACCAAAGGAAGGTCCAGTCGGCCGGACTGGTTTCGCTGTATATCAGTGTCACTTTTTTCAGGCGGTAGTTGATAGCCTGGCTTGTTCCAAGGATCATAAATAAGCCGGCAATAGTTCCCAGGATTCGGCTTGGCCACCAAATTGTTGTTGCAGGATCTTTTAGGATGAAATCAAGGCTGGTTGCAACCAATAGCCCGATGAATCCCCACATGATAGCCCAATGCACGAACCAGGGCTGGGTAAACCAGGGTTTGCCCCTCCAATGTGAATCTTCCTCGGCATCGCAGTGTTTGTAACGGTCCATGGTCCCGGCTTCACTGAGTACCATCCATATAGCTTTGAAAATACCGACTTTGGATTTGGCTTTATTATCCTTGTTTTTATTGAAGCTTATGATCATGGAAAGAACACCCCATACCATGGAAAGACCTGTAAAGCTGAAGATCACAAGGCCCATATTGTGAATTACTGCATATGGTATATACGCAAATATCCAGCGAGATACTTCATACTCGGGTTTAAGGGTGAACAGGAAGAACCCAAGAAAAACCGCAATCAGTGTTGTAATTGCTACAAATGCCGGCGGGCTCTTGAACATAAGCCTGGTTAGCCCGGTGGGTTCATATTCTGATATGGCAAACCGCCTCACGGCTGCAAGGTATTGGCCGGGACCGGCCTGGCGCGGACAGGTTTCGGTGCAATCTCCGCAGGAATAGCAAAGCCAGGGTTCTACGCTGCTCAGGATTTCTTTTTTGAGTCCAAGTACACCTAATCTTAAGGTAAGCCGCGGGAAACTTACATTATCCTCACTATGGCTGCAAACTGCCGAACAATTTCCGCAGTTGAAGCAGGCATCGAAATCTTTGGCCCCGTATTTTTTCAGTTCATCTGCAAAATGTGGATCTATCTTGGTCATTTCGCCTTGTTTTTAAGTTTGTAGAGGAAGTATTCATCATTATCGTCAATTCCTGCAGCTTCAACTATGTAGTATTTGTTCATGGTCATCAAATGCCAGGTAACAAGTTCAGAAGGCTGTTGCAGGCTTGCAGCAATCTGGGGGATGGTCTTTGGTTCTTCCGAAAGGTTTTCCATGATGGATTTCCAGATCTGCGGGAAGTCTTTCATGCCTCCTGCATCTCCCTCCTGACCTGATTTCCCTTTTTCAACATTCAGATCTACCTCTTGCGAAAACCCGTCTATCATCCCTTCAATTTCCGCATTGGTATACTGGGCAATGTCAATGGCGTCGGCAGGGCATATTGGGGCACAGATCCCGCAGCCCTTACAAACAGGATCGTTCACCGACGCCACGACTTTGCCGTTAGTTTCAATCTGGAAGATTGCATCATATTCGCAAACTTCCTGGCATTTTCCGCACCAGGTGCAGGCTTCCGCATCAATGCGGGCAATGATCGGCTCAAGTTCAAGCGTGTCTTTTCTAATGATCGCGTTGATCTTTGCCGAGGCTGCCATAGCCGACTGCACCGATTCGGTAATATTTTTGGGGCCCTGGCAACTTCCGCCGAGGAACACCCCGTTGATCACCGTTTCAACCGGTCTAAGCTTAGGATGTATCTCGTTGAAGAATTTGTCACTCCCGATGGGTATCTTAAGTTTGTTTGCGATATCCTGGCTGTCTATACGGGGCACCATGCCTGTAACCAGTACGACCAGGTCGGCATCAAGCTCAAGTTCCCTTTTCTTTGTGAGTGAGTCTTTGATCTTTACGTTTACTGTATTTCCATTCTGTACAACAGCAGGAGGGAATTTTTCCTGGTACATCAGGTAGGTATCGCCCGATTTTGATGACTTTTCGTACAATATCTCGTTTTTTCCATAAGTGCGGATATCGCGGTACAAATGAAATGCCTTGATCCCTTTGCATTTCTCGTGTACGATAAGGGATGAATGGATGGCTGCGGTACAGCAGCTCCTTGAACAGTATTTGTTCTCTCCCTTGGTCTGCCTCATTCCTACACAGTAGATGTATGCAATGGTCTTGACAGGTTTGCCCTGGTAAGAAAGACTTCCGTTCGAAGTATCGACCAGTTTGTCGAATTCTTTCATCGTGATCACACGGCTTCCTTCGGTAAAACCATATTCTCCCTCCTTAGGTACGTAGGATTCATACCCGGTGGTTACCAGGATGGCTCCTGCCGGGAAGCTCATGACTTCACCGGGGGTGCCGTTCACTCTTACGTCTACCTTAAAATTCCCAATGCTGCCTGTGACTTTATCGACGATGGCCGATGTGAACAGAGTGATCTTTGATAGTTTCCTGATTTCAGCAAGAAGTGTGTCCACCAGGTCCTGTCCTTTCTGGTTTGTAGGGAATACCGGGCCTTTGCCGGCCATTTGTCCGCCGGCAACCGCTTCTTTTTCCACTATAACAACCTGGTTGTCCATCCTTGCAAGGTCAATAGATGCACGCATTCCGGCAAGTCCGGCACCAATAACAACTACCGATTTTGTAGCTTTGACTTCAATATTGGTAAGTGCTTCTGAACTTGAAACCCTTCTGATCCCAGCGCGTATCAGTCCGGCAGCTTTATATGATGCCTGGGCTGGATGGTCTGAATGGGCCCATGAACACTGTTCGCGAACGTTTACCTGCACATAATTATAAGGATTCAAGCCGGCGCGTTCAGCCACACCACGGAAGGTATGCAGGTGAAGCTTGGGCGAACAGGAAGCCACAACAATACCATCGAGTTGCTTCTCCTGTATGTCTTTTATCATTTCCTTCTGGTTGGAATCGGCACAGGCAAACATCACATTCTTTGAAACTGCCACGTTTTCTTCCTGCCCGACTATATCGCGAAGCTGCTCCACATCTACGTAATCGGAGATATTACCCCCGCAATGGCAGATGTAAACGCCTATTCTCTGTTTCTTCTTTTTCTCTTCCATTATCTGGCTATTTTTTTTGTACATCGTTGATGAGTTAAGCCATGAGCCATGAGCCATGAGCCATGAGAACTTCAAAATTCAATATTCGGCATTCAAATCAAACATTTTTTTTACATCTGGCTCAGGTATGCCGCTACCTCGCTCGCCGCGGCCCCGGCCGATAAGATCGAATCGGGAATATCCATTGGTGCGGCGGATGTACCTGCAACAAAAACCCCTTCCACGCTGGTCCTGCTGGGATTCAGCTGAAGGTCGGTCTGTTTGATGAAATTAAACTGGTCAAGAGCAGGGCTGCCATCTTTAAACGATTTGAGTACTGTATTCTCAGGCATCATGCCAACCGAAAGTACCACCAGGTCATGGGTCATTTCTTTTACCTGTCCTGTCTCCACATCCTCAATCCTCAGAACCACATCTCCTTTGCCGTCTTCCTTGCCTTTGATCCTGGCCACCTTAGCCTTTACCAGGTTTACACCCATCGATTTCGACTGCTGGTAAAATTCTTCGTAACCCTTGCCAAATGCACGTATGTCCATATAATAGATCGTGATATCCGCCATCGGCAAGGCTCCCATTAGAAGCTGAGCCTGCTTAAGAGAATACATGCAACAGATCTGGGAACAGATAGGGTTATTGGTTGCAGCCACCGAACAGGAGCGGAAGTTTTCAAGGCTTGAATCCCTGGATCCAGTGCATAACACATAGGCAATATTTCCAGGGGTTTTGCCGTCACCAGGCCTGAGAACGTTATTGTAGGGGCGGGTAGGGGCAATGAGCCGGTCCATCTGCATGGAATCGATCACATTCGGAAGCTGGTTGAAAGAGTACTGGGGTTTAAATGCAGCATTGAACAAATTGAAGCCCGAAGCGATGATCACTGAGCTTGCATATGCTTTTACGATCTCTTTTTTCTGTGAAAAATCAATAGCATAGGCTGGGCAGGCGCTTACACATTGGTGGCATTCGCGGCAATTGCTGCAATCGAGGCAGCGGTCGGCGCTCTGGTGCACTTCTTCCTCGGTGAAAGTGAATTCCACTTCATTGAAGTCTTTAATTCGTTCTGCAACCGGCCTTACTTTTTCATCAAGGGCAGGTTTAAATTTAATATCGGGCCTGGCCAGGACTTTCTTTTTATCTATAGCAGGAAGTTTATCTCCGAACTCGAAATTATCTAATTCAAATCCCTGAAGGTATTTGTCCATATAAAATGCTGCACGCTTTCCCTGTCCTGCTGCTTCAATAATAGTTGAAGACCCGCTTACCGAGTCCCCGCCTGCGAAAACCCAGGGAACTGCAGTCTGCAAAGTAGTTGCATCAGTTTTTATCCTGCCATCCTTTTCGAGGTCCAGTTCTTTGCTGAAAGCGGATGTGGTTGGTGAAAGGCCAATGGCCTCAATTACAAAGTCTACATCCTCGGTATATTCCGAACCTGCTACTTCACTTGGTTTCCTGCGGCCGCTTGCATCCGGTTCACCCAGCGCCATCTTTATAAGGACAACCTGGGTGAGCCTGCCATCTGCGCCAGCAAATTTTACAGGGTTCCGGAGCAACTCAAAATGTATTCCTTCTTCTTCTGCTTCATGAATTTCGTCTTTCCATGCAGGCATTTCTTCACGGCTCCGGCGGTAAATGATGGAAACCTTTGATGCTCCAAGCCTAAGTGCTGTGCGGGCGGAATCCATGGCGGTATTCCCTCCGCCTATCACCATCACCTTTTTACCAGTAAGATCGGTCTTTAAACCTATCTTCGATTCCCTCAGGAAATCAAGGCAGGAAACAATACCCTTGAGGTCGGAGCCGGGGATGTTCATTTTGCTGGTTTTATGCGTTCCTACAGCGACAAATACGGCATCATAATTCTGTTCTTTGATCTTATGCAGGCTTCCTACCGGGTGGTTGCATACGATTTCCACACCCAGGGATGTGATGTTTTCAATGTCGCGGTCAACCACCGTATTCGGAAGCCGGTATGCCGGCAGTGTAAGCTTTAACATTCCACCGGCTTCAGGAGCGGCTTCAAAGATCTTGACTTTATGACCGGCGAGGGCCAGGTGATAAGCAGCGGTGAGGCCGGCCGGACCGGAACCCACAATAGCTACTTTCTTCCCGCTGTTCTTTTCGATTAGCCTTGCCGGTGCTTCAGGATATTTAATATAGTAGTCTTCTGCAAAAAACCGTTTTATCCTGCGGATGTCAACCGTAGCTTCGAGACTGGCGCGGGTGCATTCTCCCTGGCAGGGTGAGTAACAGGCCCGCCCAAGGCTTCCCGGGATAGGAATGTCCTCCATATGCAGATGCATGGCCTCCTCGTACTGGCCGTTCCTTACGAGAGAAATGTAACCATAAGGCTTTACTCCTCCGGGACAGGCTGCGATGCAAGGGGCTGAGGTATCCTGTCTCTCGATAACGGCAATCCTCGGATTGGCAAGGCTAAAAGGAATGTAGGCGACTTTGCGTCCTGCAAGATGGGCGTTGTATTCATCAGATCTTACTTCGGGACAAGCCATTTCACATTCCTGGCAGCCGGTGCAGGCTTCGGGCTTTACATACCTTGGATTTTTATTGATCTCAAGATGAAAGCCTTTTTCGTTCCGTTTTATGCTGTCAATTTCGGAATTCAATAACAAGGTAATGTTTGAATGTCGTGCCGTTTCCGACATCTTAGGTGTAGTGATGCAGGCTGCACAGTCAAGGGTTGGGAATACCTTGCTCAGCTGTATCATCTTGCCTCCGATGGATAAACCCTTCTCGACAAGCAATACCTTATAATCCATGTTAGCCAGGGATAAGGCCGCTTCCTGCCCGGCAATGCCGCCCCCGATGACCATTACATCGTACTTTTTTTCTTCTGTGTTCATCTGTTAATAATTTGATTTCAGTGGTCAGATGGAATGCCCAAAACTATCGTTCCAGTTTAGGATTAACTTTTTCCATTGGGCATTTCATGAAAGTTCAGCTAAGATTTTTGTGAAATTGGCCATATGGCTGGCAAAAGGTTCTGCACATACCGAACAGATGGCCGCCATCCTGATGCGCTTGGGGCTTATTCCTTTTGCAGTCATCTGCTTCTGGCATTCTTCGATGATCTTATTGGTAAACTCAGGGCAGCGTGAGCTGTATGAGCATTCATGCCCGTCGGCAGCGATGAACACACCGTCGAAGCCCTGTTCGAAAGCACGCATGATCCAGCGGGGCTTGATGCCCGATGAACATGGCAGGCTTATCGTATATACCGTAGGCGAATAGTGGATCTTTCGTAAGCCTGCCTGGTCAATTCCGGGATCAGAGATCTTGTCGGTCGAAAACACCAGTATCCTTGGCGATTTTTTTGTTTCCATATGGTAATCTTTTTTATTCCTTTCGGACCATTATCCGCTGAATGCAGAGGATCCGGAGGCCGGGATTTGCCCCGGAGTTCATGCCGTTAATTTATTCAGGTTCATTTATTTCTTAATGTGGTAAAACCGTGAACAGGTAAACCACTCCCCGGAAGACCTTTCACGGGTCTTCAAATCAGCTTGTTGAATCAGTAGTTTTATTTGGAACAGATCTTCCGGGGCTGAGATTTATGCTTTCTTCAGAAATAATCTTGAATAGCTGTCTTCTTCAACGATCCCTAAAAATTCATGGGTCATTTTATTACACCATTTGGGAATGTCATTCTTGGTTCCTTCATCCGAAGAGTAGATCTCCATGATCTCTCCTGATTCAATCTCCCCGATGGCTTTCTTTGCGGCCAATAATGGGCCCGGACAAGCGGTTCCGCGTGCATCAACGATGGTGTTCGATTTGAGGTTTTTTAATTCTTCTGTGCTCATTGTGTTTTCTCCTATTTTAATTTTCCGGGAATGTTCCGGGACGATCCGCCCGAAACCCGGAGCAGGTTGCCCTGCAGTTTATAATTGATTATATGAATAATTGAATTTTACTTTCTGCTGCATCTGTAAGGAAAGTGGCCACTCCGCAAATGGTCATATGCGGATAATCTATCATCTCTTCCTTTTTAAACCCCATCAGGTTCATCGACATTTCGCAAATATTGATCTCGACACCCAGTTCACCTGCTGTCTTCAGCATTTCTTCAATGGAAGCGACCTTGTGTTTCTTCATGATCCCTTTCATCATGGCTGTACCCATTCCACCCATGTTCATATTGGAAAGTTTCAGTTTCGGGCTCCCTTTCGGAAGCATCATGCCAAACATTTTCTCAATGAAGTTCTTGCCTTTGCCGTTTTTTGCAGGATCACGCAATGCGGAAATCGCCCAGAAAGTAAAGAAGAGTTTAACTTTCATGTCGAAAGCGGCTGCGCCTGTTGCAATGATCAAAGCAGCAAGGATCTTATCCAAGTCGCCTGAAAAAACCACCATCGAAAGCTGGTCCTTTGTGCCTTCCTTAAGCTGGTTTAATTGTTCTTTTAAATCAGCAATCTGATTCTCGAGTTCTGTGCCCATAGAAATATTATTAAATGTAAAGATGTAGATAAATAGATGTGTACAAAGGTAAAAGTCAGCCTAACATTAAAGCGCTTTAGTATCAGGAAATAAATCTCAGTAAGATGTGATAATTATCACAAAAGATTGTCAGGAAAGTGTAAGCCACTGACTCACATCCGGGGCAGCGGGATGCTGAAGGTTGTGCCGGAATTCATTGGTATGCTTATTATAAGAGTAATCCCTGCTCCATTCTTTATGGTTTCTGCTTATCCGGCGCAATGCGTCGGCAATGTAGACCACATCCGTATCGGTCATAGTCGGATGAAGTGAGAGCCTTACCCAGCCTGGTTTTGCGGAAAGATCACCATTGGAGATGCTGTCGGTTATCCTTTTTGACTTTTCAAAGCTCACATCCAGCAGGTAGTGCCCGTAAGTACCGGCACAGGCACATCCGCCCCTTACCTGTATGCCAAACCTGTCGCTCAGGAGTGAAACTACCAGGTTATAATGTATGGAATCGATATAAAATGAAATTACTCCCAGCCTTTCTGTGGCATTATCGGCGAGGACATGCAAACCCGGGATTGAAGAAAACTCGCTGAACGCCAGCTTCAACAGCTGATCTTCACGCTTATGGATCTTTGCAACATCCATCTGATCTTTTAAATCCATACTGAGCGCGGCACGCATCGCCTGGAGAAAGCCGGGAGTTCCACCGTCTTCCCGGCCCTCGATATCGTCAATGAATTTATACTCTCCCCAGGGATTGGTCCAGTCGACCGTCCCTCCCCCGGGCTGATCGGGAACCCGGTTATGATAAAGTTCCGAATTGAATACAAGAACCCCTGAGGACCCGGGTCCTCCCAGAAATTTGTGTGGGGAAAAATATACAGCATCCAGGTCCTGCAAAGGATTACCGGGATGCATATTGATATCATCGTAGGGAGCCGACGCTGCGTAATCCACGAATACTTTTCCTCCGTATTGATGCATCAGCGCCGCCATTTCATGAATGGGGGTCCTTACTCCGGTAACATTGGAACAAGCCGTGAAAGATCCGATCAGCGGTTTTTCCTTGCTGTATAACTTCAGTGCATCTTCAAGGTGATTCAGATCAAAGCGCAGATCCTTGCCTGGCTTTACCACTACTACATCAGCTACCGTCTCATACCATGAAGTATGATTTGAGTGATGTTCCATATGCGTGATGAAAACCACAGGTTTGTCTTTATCTTTCATGCATTTCCCGTCCGAAAGTATGCCGCATTGTTTCAATCCCAGTAACCTTTGGAACTTTACAACAGCCCCGGTCATCCCGAAGCCGGTCGTCAGGATAACATCCCCTGATCCGGCATTAAGATGTTCCTTTATTTTTCGATGTGACTGCTGATAGGCCCGGGTCATAAGCCTGCCGTTCTCGCTGGTTTCAGTATGAGTGTTCCCGACAAATGGCCCGATCTCCTCAATGATCTTCTTTTCTATCGGCCGGTATAAGCGCCCGCTTGCGATCCAGTCGGCATAGAGCATCCTTTGCCTTCCGTAAGGAGTCAGATAGGTCTGGTCATGACCTATGGTATCCCTGCGGAACGTCTCGAACCAGGATTCCAGCTTGTCGGTTTCACGGAGCTCATGGACAGCAGCAATAGTCTGCGGCTCGGCTGACTTCATTTTCGAGGTAGTTTACAATTGCATTATGGATGATCCGTTCATTACTTGAGATCATTGAAATGCCCTGACTGAGCATAGTGGTTTTCAGATCCCCGTTGACAGGTAAGGATAATACTGCAGAACAATCTTTCAGGGCGGAAAGGTATACCTGGGGAGCCTTCTTATCATAAGCAACCTGGTTCCAGACCAGTTCCTCCCCGGTTACTTTACCCATTTCAATATTCAGGATAAGGAAACCTTTAGCCTCCTCAAATGATGAGGCTATCATCAATCCGTCGTTCGTTGGAACAGCTGCTTTCATAGGCCTTTTCTTTTATTCAGGCTCCGTAATCGATTCAAATGAACGGAAGTCTGAAATCATGAGGGCAAAATTACCAAGACCGTGTGCAGTTTGGGAAGGTTTGGGCGTGATACTCGATCCACGAAAATGTGAAAATGGCAACGAACAATTATTGCCATTCACACACAAAAACGTGCCGAAAATCATTAGTGAATGTGATACAGATCACATAAAGTCTGTGAAATTTTGCGCATCTTTGTGGGCAAAATTCTAAGTTTCGAAGACGAATGTTCCCGGATCCCCTGCCCCTGAAAACCCACTGCCGCGAATGCAAGGTGAAATCATGCGCTGCAGCTGTACTTAATGCAGTCGAGCTTGACAAAGTTAATGAAAACAGCAGGGAAGCCGAATTCAAAAAAGGAGATATCATCATTCATGAAGGTTCTTTGAATTCCAATATCATTTACCTTAAGTCGGGACTGGTCAAAGAATACGTCAGGACATCCAGCCAGAAAGAACAGATCCTTCAGATCGTAAAGAAATTCAGCTACCTCGGATTGCCTTCACTCTTTGGTGACAGGGTGAATCATTATTCTTATGCAGCCCTGGAAGACATCAGGGTCTGTTATATAGACATCAGCATTTTCAATAAACTGATCAGGGAGAATGGCGAATTCGCATACCAGATCCTGGTTTCGGTATCGCGCGACAGCCTCAATAATTTTCACAGGTTTATGAGCCAGTCTCAGAAAAAGACCTATGGCAAGGTGGCCGATGCCCTGTTATATTTCTCAAGGATTATTTATGAGGACCGGGAGTTCGACATTCCTTTCACACGACAGGAACTGGCCGACCTGATAGGGATCTCCAGGGAAAGTGCAACCAGGGTATTGCTGAAGTTAAAAGATGACGGGATCCTTTCGGTAGATGAGCGTCACGTCCAGATCAACGACCTCGATCTTCTGCATCAGATAAGCAGGAACGGATAATCAGGAGCCTGACAGAAGAAACTTACCCACCTTTTCAAAGATCATTTCAAAGTTCCTGTCGATCAGACCGGCTTCTGAAACATTCAGGGGAAATGGATTTTCGTGGGTATATTTGTGTTCAAAGTCGAATTCCTCAACAGGGACAGGGATATCGCGGAAAGCTCCCTGCAGGGTGTTGATGATCTCAAATGAAGAGATCACGGTGTCTTTTTTCAGGCTTATGGCATAAAAGTCTTTTGCATACCTGCGGAAGAGTCCTTCCCTGAAATCCCTCATCTTCGCATAGTCGAGCATAGCCCTGAAAGTCCTGCCTTCAGGATGGTCTCCTTCAATAAAATGCTTCAGCAGGGGATCCTTTTTCAGGAAGCTGTCGAAATGTTCAACGAGATACGAATACAATGCCACGTTGGCTTCACTGTCGAGGATGTATTTGCTTACAGGTGATAGCCTGTTAAAGACCGCCCCGCTGCAGAACAGGCAGACTTTAGTCCGCCCGAAATAATCTTTATAATTGGTGAGTTTAAGGATCTCTGCAAGCAATCCGCCTATCGAATACGCAAAAATATTGAACGAGAAGCCGGGATCTATTTGTTCGTGTTTCCCTTCCCGGCATTCCTCAATGAACTGTATCACGTCGTAATATGTCTGCAGTCCCGACCAGATAAACCTTTGCGGCATCGAATGCAGCCTCATGCTTATGGCCACATTGGTAAGGGTTGAATGGATGATATTCGGGAACCTTTGTTTCCGGGCTTCGCTGCTGGCGAACATCTTTCGTTTCTCGCTCCATTGGGAAGGACCTCGCTGCATATGGAAGGCAATCGGGTACATGACGACCATGCTGTTTGTATGAAGGCAGATGGCTCTCGCCCAGGGAAGATACTTGCTCCAGTTCTTCTCATTAAAGCCATGAAACAGCAGCGTGAAGTTCTTAGCCTTCCCGCTTCCCGCAGGCCTCATCAGATGTATCGTGAAATGCCTGTTTTCTTTGACGAAAGCATCCGTGATATGGATGTCGTCGTGCAATACTCCTATGTCATTATAATATGAAACAGGATAGGAGATATCCTTGTCGTGCTTTTTGCAGTGGTAGTGCTGGTTGCCCGGAAGCAATCCGTGCGACATGGAACTGAATTCAGTGCGGCTGATCACCATCCCGTCGAATTCCACTTCAGGCCGGCCGGCCAAAAGCGCCTCCTGCAGGCCATGGTAGCTGTTGAAATAATCCATCAAACAAAGGTACAAAAAGGTCAAACATTATAGACCATGAAGAAGGCTATGATTTATTTACCCTGTACCTTACGTAAAGATGATCTGGGTTTGGATCCCGCCGCACTTTTCATAGAAGTCGCCTACGGTGAGCACGTCCTTTACTCCTTCCCAAAGATCTTCCTTCTTAAGTTTGAACATGTCCATTGCCAGTTTGCAGGCGTATATTTCACCACCGCCGGCTTCTATCATTTCAAGGAATTCTTTTACGGGAGGGATGTCAAGCGCTTCCATCTGGCTTTTCATCATCAACGACACACCGGCTTCTACTCCGGGAAGCATGCCAAGAAGAGTCGGGAACGGCAGCCCGCCGGGCATACGCATTGCAGGATTGCCAACAGTGCCAGTATGAAGGCTGTTCATTTGTTTTTTAGTAATGGCATCGAGTCCGAAGAAGGTAAAAAAGATCTTCGTCTCAATACCTTCCATCACGGCTCCGTTGCTCATTACCAGGGTTGCATATACGTCTTCAATCGTTCCTTTAGCGCATATGATGCAGACTTTTTTCAGGGGAAATTCTTCTTTTGCCATTGTTTGTGTTTTTTAGTGCTGTGAATATTACACGCATGAAGCGGGTTTTGGAATACCGGATATTTTAGCTGCTTTTTTCATGGGAGCTCCGGGAAAAAGCTGGTAGAATCCTTTTATATCGATAAAACCACTGGTCCCCACTGACCTGATAGTGAGGCTTTCACCTTTTGCCTGCCTTTCACGGAGGTATTCAATTACCTGATAGTGTTTCTCGGTAAGCTCAATACCTTCTTCTTTTGCAATCTCCTTTGCGATGTCTTTAGTCCATTGTGAACGATCGGTCATGTACCCGTCATCGTTTACATCCACGATGATTCCAGCAAAAACTTTCTGTGCCATGTTTGAATGATTTTTATGTTTATAATACGAATTTACCAATAATAAGTAGCGAAATAGCGAAATAGTGAAATAGCGAAATTATTATTTTCGCTACCTCGCTACCTCGCTACCTCGCTACCTCGCTACTTCGCTATTTGTTGTACAAGCCTGAGCGAGTATGATAAGGACTGCCTCACTTCCGGCGAGTTTAGTTGTTTAAACAATCCGAAAAGTGATTTATTGTCAAGTTTTTCATCGGGTTTTACTTCGGCAAGTGCAAGAGTCATATTATTCAGGCCTTTCATAAGTGCAGGGTCTGAAAGATTACGTACGATACCTGCAATATTCTCAAGGTTGTTCTGAAGCCTGATCAGATCTTCCCTTGTGAACAACTGTATCCATTTGTCGACAAAGTTACCGAGTTCACTTATATATTCAAAGTACCCTTTCCTGTCGAGCTCGTTCATTTTATTCACCGCATCAAGGCCGACCTGGTGCAGTATGGGAGTGACATCCTTCATGAAATCCTTGGCACTTTCCATCATCTCGAACATTTCGTGGAAGGTGCCGAGGTTCTGAAGTACTTTGATCATAAGTCCCGGCAGGTCCACATGATCGAGTTCAACCTGAGCATTTTCAAGCATTCCGGAGGTATGACGCACAACATCTTTAATAACAATGCCCGCATCCTCGACAAAATCGTCGATTTCCTCCCTTTTCTGGTTCTGTAATGAAACGTATTCCAGGACCATGTCCATTTTCTGATGGAGCTCATTCAATTGCTCCTGTAATTCTTTTTCAGCCATAATCCTGGTTTTACATTTTTTTACCTGCCATTGTCATCTTCGAATCGATAGGCATTTCTTTTCCTTTTAAAAGGATATGCCAATAGATCCATCGGAACATCAGTTTGCCGTAATGGTTCGTCCGGCTTTCTTTCAGAAGTCCGAAAGGGCCTATTCCCGGGAATGGGAATGAGCCCGGGAGGGGTTCAGTGTCGTAATTGAAATCAATCAGAGCGCCTTTGCCGAATCCTGTTTCGATGTAACAGTTTGAATGGCCGTCAAATTTATCGGTTAGCGGCCTGTTTTCGATGGCACACATAAGGTTCTCGGTTAACACATCAGCCTGGAAATGAACCACTGAGCCGGCTTTCGAAGTCGGAAAATTACCGGCATCACCGATCACGAAGACGTTCGGGAACTGAACCTGCTGAAGAGTATATTTATCGGCTTTTACAAAATCCATTTCATCACCGAGCCCGCTGCGCCCGATCACAGGATCTCCTTTGTGTACGGGGATCGTGATCAAACAGTCAAAAGGAATTTCCCTTTCATCGTACGATATAATGGCTTTCTTTTCATTGTCGACCCTCTCCATGTAAAAGTCAGGGACAATGTTAATGTTTTTCTGGACCAGCAGTTCTCCCAGGACCTTCGAAGCCCTTGGCTTTGTGAAGGCTCCGGAAAGAGGGGTCACATAAGTAATGTTGATATCATTCCTGAGACCGCGTTCAACAAAGAACGCGTCGGCGAACATAACGAATTCCAAAGGAGCTACCGGGCATTTGATCGGCATATCAGCAATGTTCAGAACAAGCTCTTTGCCTTTCCAGGTTTTAAAGAAGCCGGCCAGGGCCGTGGCTCCTTCGTAAGTGTAGAAGTCAAAGATCTGTTTATGCCATAGCGGCCCTTTCAAACCGGGAGTCTCTTCAGGAGCAGTGCGTGTACCGGTGGCAATGATCAGAAAATCGTACCGCAGATTCGTGCCGTCTTTCAGATGGACCGAATTATTTGGTGCATCAATTCGCTCGATCTCCTGAAAGATCATATTGACCCCGAATGGGAGGAAGTTTGTTTTTGGTTTCACAACATCATGCTTTGTGTAATAACCAAAGGGCATAAAGAGAAAACCCGGTTGATAATAATGGGTTTTACATTGGTCGACGATGGTGATATCCCATTCATCGCGCTCAAGAAGGTTACGCATTTTGTTAGCCATAATGGTACCGCCGGTACCAGCGCCAAGGATCAGTAGTTTTTTCATTATCTAAGTAAATATAGGGGTTCTGTGCAAATATCGACAAAGGTATATATATTTATTTGGTGATACCAAAGCGATTTATAATTTTTTTATAAATTTATATTCAGACTATTTCCAAATACTGTTAATGGATTCACAATGAAAAATAAGTATGAAAATTCGTGTAAGCCCAAGCCCTTGGTTCCGCAGCAAGCTGGGGGGAATTTACATGGAGGGATAAAACGGATGTAAATAAAAATGGCATCGGGGGCATGCATAATAGCTGCACAATGATGCCATATTAAAGAGGGGGGGCGGGAAATTATTTTTTCTCTTCCGGCTTGCTTGTGGTTTCGTCTTTTTTGACGTCGGATTTCAGCTCATCTTCAATGCCGGCCATGCCGTCTTTAAAGCTTTTTACTCCTTTACCGATACCTTTCATAAGTTCAGGGATCTTCGATCCGCCGAAAAGCAGCAAAATAATCAGGGCAATGAAGATGATTTCCTGAGTGCCCAAACCGAATATCAATAAAATACCTAAGGTCATGATTTCCTGGATTTGAAAGACAAAAGTAAGCAAAGGACCGGATAAATACACATTTTATTTTTGTAAAAACATGCAGGCGTCACCATAACTGAGAAAACGGTAGCCTTTTGCCAACGCATGGGAATAGGCATTCTTCCACTGATCCCCCACGAAGGCAGCGATCAGCAACAGCAGCGTGCTTTTTGGCATATGGAAGTTGGTTATCAAAGCATTCGTAAACCTGAACGTATAGCCTGGAACGATGATAAGGCTTGTGCTTCCGTCAAATTCATTCAACCCCAGCTTTTCGAGGTAAGAGATGAGGGCATCCAGCGATTCCTTCGCAGGCGGAAGACTGGAAGAATCTGTTTCATAAGGATCCCATTGGTTCACTTTATTTATTTCAGACCCTGGATTTCTGATGGCCTTTACACCCAGCCAGTAGAGGCTTTCAAGTGTCCTTGCAGAGGTTGTGCCTACGGCGATCACAAGACCTTCGAGTGAATCTCTTAAATTCCGGAGGGTGGAAAGTTTAACAGTAATGCTTTCACTATGCATGACATGCTCGCGGATGTCGTCAACACTTACAGGTTTGAATGTTCCCAGGCCCACATGCAGGGTGACTTTTTCCTCCCTGCAATGCCGGGACCTGAGGCGTTCAAGAAGATCCTTTGTAAAGTGCAGTCCGGCAGTGGGGGCAGCAACCGAACCTTCATGCTGGGCATAAACGGTCTGGTAACGCCTGACGTCTTCATCATCAGAATCCCTTATAATATAAGGCGGCAGCGGAACCTGTCCGGCAACGGTAAGGATCTCTGAAAAGGAAAGGGAAGAAGGTGTCCAGCTGAACTCAATTTCAAAACAACCGTCTCCGATATTTGCCTTTCTCTCTGCCTTCAGCAAACCACCCTTTTCATCCAGGGATTTGATAAGGGCTCCGTTTTTCCATTTTTTTGAATTGCCCACGAGGCAGATCCACCTGCATTCCGACTGCTGATGAAAAGCAAGCTGAAGATCCCGGGAGAGGGATGCCGGTTCAAGGCAAAAGATCTCGATGCTGACACCATTGGGTTTTGCAAACATCAGCCTGGCTCTGACCACCCTGGTATCGTTAAATACCAGAATGCTGCCTTCCGGGATCAGCTTGTCAAGATCAGAAAAATTGTGATCGGTGATCAGGTCATCCCGTAACAACAGCAGGCGTGATGCATCCCTGACGCCGAGGGGCCTTTGGGCGATGCGGTCCGCAGGAAGTTCATAAGTATAATCTGTAATATTCACTATTTCTTTTCGGTAGTAAAGAACTTCGGTTTATAGGTGATCATCAGGTAAGCATACTGGGATCCCTTAACCGAACTTTTCAAACCGTTAAATAATTCCATCGTTGAAGTAGGAAAAAAATAACAATAGGCTGCATTAAGTTCTACATTCGGCAGCGGCTTGTAAAGGAACATAAAATCAAGTTCCGAACCAAGGTTTTTATTGACTTTCGTGCCATCGGTAAGGTATTCCTTGCCAAAGCTGAAATACCTCCAGGTAGCCTCAAGTGAAGTGACTTTGCTGAAATTCACAGTGCCGCGTGCATAGATCTGGTTGAGACCGGGATAATTGGGCGTCGTCGTAAGCATGCTGTTGAACAGGTCCATATAGCCGTATAACTGATGATTGGTCCCGTAAAGTACATTGAAACTTGTAACTTTCTTTGCAACATCGCTCTTTTTATCCGGATTGTTATCCGTACCGCTCAGGTGCTCATAACCAGCCATTAGCCTGAAGGGCTTCACAATCTGATAAGACGCATTGATGCCGTACATGTTGGCCGATACCTGTCGCCCGTCCTGGATATGTCCACCCTGGTAGTATCCCCCTGCCCAGATGCCGAGGTTTTTCCAGTTAAACCACACATTACCGCCAAGTGTAAACCTTGCATAGAGCTGGTTCGGACCTGTAACAGGGACTTGCGATTTCGTGGTGAGCGTTGTATGCCCGACCGTATCCTTTCCGTTTATCACCCAGAGAGTCTGGGAAGACGTGACTGTCTGGTACTGTGTCGGCAGCTGGTAGGCATCGATGATTCCCATCACTGATACTTTTAACATCTCCTTAAAAAACGTCTTCTGGTTCCATAAATACGACATGTATTTATAATTCTTCATGTTATAGTTTGACAGAAATGCCCCTGCCGGGTCGGCATTGTTTATGGCAAAACCGAAATCTCCCTGGTATGCGGCTTTAACGACGCCCCACTGAAATCCAACCATATCATGCGCAGATCCCTGGGGTCTCCAGTTATTGTAACCGATCACTCTCTGGTCATCGTACGAAAGTGTAATACGGCCAACGCGGACAGAGAAGCTGCCGAGGAAATTGTACTTAAACCAGGCTTCAAAAATGTTCACCGTGTTATTTCTTATCGTGTCGCTGTTATAGAAATTATTTTCCCCGAAAACAAACGCATGCTGCAGTGAAAAACGGGTCGTGAATTTCTCATTATTATAATCGAAAATAATACGTTCCCGGCCCAGGATATCTCCATAAGCGGTCTGGGTCGAATCACGCAGTTTAGTATACCCGTCCCGGTATTCGGCCCTGGGTCTGAACTCACCTGAAACTGTAAACTGGGCCATCGAGGATGTGCCCAGAAGCATCAGAAATGCTGTAAGAAAAATTAGTTTATAAAGACTTTGCATTGTACCTTTGGTTTAAAATTAAGGCGCAAAAGTAGAAAAAAATCATAAGCGAACGGCACAAACGTGCACATCGAATGCCGTTAAAAAGTGTATTTTTGTTATTATGAAATACCCATAAAGACTACGTTCATACAAAACGCCAATGATAATAATGGGTATTCCATTTGACCGATTTGGAAAAAAATAAATTATTCACATATGAAATACCCATAAAGACTACGTTCATACAAAACGTCAATGATAATATGGGTATTCCATTTGACCACTAAAAAACAAATTATTAAAAATGAAATTCAAATATTATATCCCCAATTCTGTTACCCTGCTCAACCTTGCCAGTGGCGTACTTTCCATTACCTCAATGATGTCGGGCCAGGTAGTGTGGGCCGCTGCTTTTATTTTCTTTGCGGCTTTGTTTGATTTCCTCGACGGCATGCTCGCAAGGCTTCTGGATGCGCGTTCGGAACTTGGGAAACAGTTGGATTCACTGGCCGATATGGTCTCTTTCGGAGTGGCCCCGGGGATTATCGTGTTCAACCTGCTTTCAGCAAATTGCGCCGCCAGTTGCAACGCGCTTGACCGTATGCATATTACGCCTTATTTTGCTTTACTGATCCCGATCTGTTCAGCAATAAGGCTGGGTAAGTTCAACATCGACCTGAGGCAGGAGGTGAATTTCATTGGTTTGCCCACTCCGGCAAATGCCATTTTTTTTGCTTCAATCCCTCTTGTGATTTTTCTTCAGCCTCATCTTTATTCGGTGATAAGGCTGGATTTCATGACCGATTTCTTCTCAAATTCAAGGGTAATTGCACTGCTGACAGTATTCTTTTCCTATCTTCTGATATCTGATTTTAAGATCTTTTCAATTAAATTCAAGACAACGGGCTGGGCCGAAAATAAGAAGAGTTATATTTTACTGATCTCTTCGGTAATCCTGCTCCTATTGTTTTCCCTGGATGCGTTACCGGTGATCATCCTGCTTTACCTAATGCTTTCGCTTGGGTTTCAGAGGCAGATATAAAAGGCGAAAAGCAAGAAGCGAAAAGCGAAATCGTTCGCCAGAAATAATTTCGCTTTTCGCTTCTCGCTTTTCGAAACTTACCTCAGCTCGAAATTCTCTCCTAAATAAACTTTACGCACATGCGGATCGTCGGCAAGCTCCCGTGAAGTGCCTGCACGCAGTATGGAGCCTTCAAAGAGTAAATAGGCGCGGTCGGTAATTGTGAGGGTTTCATGCACATTATGGTCGGTGATAAGAACGCCGATATTTTTTTCCTTCAGACGGTAAACGATGTTCTGAATGTCTTCCACGGCGATAGGGTCGATACCTGCAAAAGGTTCGTCAAGCAGGATGAACTTCGGGTCAACGGCCAGGCAGCGGGCAATCTCGCATCTTCGCCTTTCTCCTCCCGAAAGAGTTATACCCTGGCTTTTGCGTACCTGCTGGAGCCCGAATTCATCGAGCAGTGTTTCAAGCCGCTCTTTCTGCTGATCCTTCGTAAGCATCGTGAATTCAAGAATTGCCCTGATATTGTCTTCAACACTTAATTTACGGAAAACCGAAGCCTCCTGGGGAAGGTAGCTGATGCCCCTCTGGGCCCTCCTGTACATGGGTTCGTTTGTGATATTCAGATCATCAAGGAACACATCTCCTGCAAAAGGCTTTATCAGTCCGACAATAATATAAAACGAAGTGGTTTTACCTGCTCCGTTGGGACCCAGCAAACCAACGATCTCCCCCTGCTTCAGGTCGACGGAAACCTCATTTACCACAGTTCTTTTGCGGTATTTCTTCACTATTTTCTCAGTACGCAGTATCATAAGGAGTAGGTTTGTCTAAGCGTAACCAAAAGTAAAAAAAATCATCAGAACGTAAAGTTCATTGAAACGAAAAGGCCAAATTTATTGACATTCGGATTTTGAATATCATTCAGGTGGCTCATTCTCCATACTGCATCGATCCTGAAAATCCTGAAAATATTTTCAATACCGGCGCCTGCTTCCCAGTATGGCTGGCTGCCGAAGGACCGCATCTGGTCGGGAAAAAGTGAATATTCCTCATTTTTGGATTGAAGAGTGCCATAAACACAACGAAGATGCACTACTTCTCTCCATTTTAATTTCCTGATAAGTGGTATGTGATTAAAGATGAGACCATTAAAATGATGTGTGAAATAGACGCTGATCCACAGGTCGCTTACAAACTCATAATAATTCATTAAGTTGGAAGCGTCTTCATCAAACAGGAATGTCTGATTTCCGTCGTGGTTCCTCAGGAGGGGGTAGGGCAGGGTTCCCCAGATCTTCCCGGCTTCGATCTTGTATTTCGAATAGCCGATGGTTGAAAAGTTAAACCATTGCTGGATGTTAAGCTGCAGGCGCTGGTATTCATAATCGCTTTTAAAAACATTGGGGATGCCGTAAGCAAAACTGATGAGAATGATGGGATAACTTGAACTTAAGGTAAACCTGTAGAATTCCGAGTTGACGAATTTTTCACGCCACGAAAGGCGTGTGTCAAGCCGGATCTCCGAGGTATAGATTGAGTTCATGAAGACAGGCGCTGAAAGTCCGTTTGGAAACACCACAAAAGAGGTCATGCCCAATGGGAATAACTCCCTGTGGGTCAGGGTCAGGGTGTTTGAAAGCCCGTTGAACCATTCGTGTTCATAAGCCAGTTTGTATTCCCTGACCATCGTAAGTTTATTATTCGGACCGCGATGGAACAGGGATGAAAGGATATTATCCGTTGCAAAAGCATTGGGACTGAGGCCGATCTGTTCCACATCCCATTTATATGATGCTGCGAAGTCCCTCCTGGGATTTTTGCTGAACATATACAGTAAATCGCCTCCACCCTTGAATTCACCATCGAGGGTCCCGTATGCAGCATAGCCTTCGAGTTGTATCTTTTTACTGAAGCTGTTTGCAGTTCTTCCACCAAACCTGAACCTGGCCCCTTCAACACCGTTATAGCTGAACAACTTAAAATAAGGTCCCAGCTCGACTTTGCCCCAGCATAAGTAGCCTGTTGTTATTCCGTAAATCACATCCACATAAGTCCTGAAAATTGGCATGTTCTTCACGGAATCCACCATATTATAAATTCCCTGTTCCGTTTTACTCAGTTTGTCGGGCCGGCTTACATCCCAAAATGCCTCATCTTTTTTATCCGATCCGGGTTCGATCATCACATTTGTGGGCATCGAGAAAAATTTCGCAGACTCAGGAATGTCAAATTGAAAATCGGAATACTGCATTGTTCGGTGAGCAAAAAATCCGATGAGTTTATGTGCGTTTGCAATAACATTGAAATCCACTGAAAATTTATCCTTTGTAAGCAGCCAGTAACTCCTGTCAGACCATTCATATTCCTGGGCTATTGCGAGATCGTTGACAAAATTGATATTGGCGTCGTCTGCAATGCGCATATCTACCCGCCTTACGGCAAAAGTGGTATCGGTGACCCAGATATTGCCGGTAAACGTCAGTTCCTGTTTCCGTTTTGGTTTAAACATCAGGTGGTAGCACCAGTTATTTCCTATATAGGATGAATCAACAAGAAAATATTTGTAGGTGTCGAGGCCAAAGTCGGCGATCGGGCTTACAAAATTCTTGTCAAAAATGAGAACATAATCTTTATATATGTCCACTTCCTGAGAGAGATTTCCAAGAAATTGGGATACGCTTGCATTTTCGAGGCCTGAAAGGCGGCTTGCCTTGATGATCTCTTTTTTCGACTTTGGCGATTTCCTGTAGTATACTTCCGACATGGTTTCAGTGATAAAGACAGGGAGAAAAGATTTCCCGTTGATAGTCGAAGTGTCAACATAGTTCCAGACGAAGTTAAAAGGTTGTAAAATCTTCCGTTTTTTCAGCTTGTCACTGATATTATTCGCATCGACTTCGATCTTCGTGTAAGCTTTATACTGGTATGTGCTGAACGACTGCAGCATGTTCGATTTCTTATTCTGAATCACTTTTTTCAGTATTTCATCCGCCGGATTTCCTTTATAACGAACTACGACTTCCTGAAGGTTATACTGCTGGGGTTCAAGTTCAAAGTCAATCGTCTGGAACTGGTGCAGGCTGATTTTCCGGGTCATGTTAAAATACCCCAGCAAGGAAGCCCTGAGACTGTCGGCCTTCACCTTGAATTCCAGTGCATAGTTCCCGTTAAAGTCAGTAAGGGTTCCCAATGTCGTTCCTTTAATAACAATATTTACAAAGGGGATGGGTTCCCCTGTTTTAGCGTCTTTTACGTGGCCCATGATCTTCGTTGCCTGTGAGAGCGAAGTCATCGAAAAGGCTGCATTAAAAAAGAAACAAAGAACCACGAATTTTAATGCCCCTGATGTATCCGGCATTTTAGTTTTAAGTTAAATGGAGATTAATTCTTCCTTCAAACCTGGTTCTTTCAGATTATCCCTTCTTTAAGAATATCGTGAAGATGGATGACTCCTTTATATGTTGACTTTTCAAGAACCAGTAACTGCGTAATATTGTTCTTCCTCATGAGCGTCAGGGCGTCAATCACGAGGGTGGAGGGTTCGATTGTTTTTGGACGTGGCGACATGACTTCCCTTGCACTGAGTTTCCGCAGATCAGGATTCTTTTCAAGCATCCGCCGGAGGTCGCCGTCGGTAATTATACCGACTAATTTACCGCCTTCCAGGACCGCGGTAGCTCCAAGTCTTTTCGAGGATATTTCGAGGATTACTTTCTTGATGTCATCGTTCGCTTTGACAAGGGGTTTCTGGTTGTGAATATACAGATCAGAGACCTTTAAGTACATCTTTTTACCCAGGGCTCCGCCCGGATGAAATTTCGCAAAATCGCCGGCAGTGAAGCCTCTTGCTTCGAGCAGGCATACTACCAGAGCATCGCCCATCACGAGCTGGGCTGTCGTGCTGGATGTGGGGGCAAGATTATTCGGGCAGGCTTCCTTGCTTACCGTAGTGGCTATCACATAATCCGACTGAAGAGCAAGATAGGAACCCGTATTTCCGACCAATGAGATCAGCAGGCTGCCCTGCTGTTTCAATAAAGGAACCAAAACCCTGATCTCGGCGGTTTCCCCGCTTTTCGAAAGGCAGATGACGATATCGTCCTTCTGAACTATACCCAGGTCCCCGTGAATGGCATCGGCTGCATGCATAAAGGTCGCCGGAGTTCCGGTGGAATTAAGAGAAGCAACCAGTTTTTGCCCTATGATCGCACTTTTGCCTATACCGGTTACGACTACTCTGCCTTTCGACCTGATAATATGCTGAACACATTTCAGGAAATCTTTATTTATCGATTTTGACAGGTTCTTTATTGCTGCCGCTTCATCCTCAATTGTGCGGATAGCAACCTTTTTCAACGCATCAGGTGTTTTCAATGCACAATTTTTTTATTTTTTTTTGGTTATTTGGAGATGTTTATCGTTATATTTGTATATACGTGCTAAAAAATTAGTAATCAGGGTTGGTCTGACAAAAGTACGAAATTAATCAATTTGAAATGGCAGTAGGCAAAGACGAATACAAGCTGCACGAAGTATTGAAGAAGGTTTTTGGTTTTGATGGCTTTAAAGGAAGCCAGGAAGCCATCATACGAAATGTACTGGCTAAAAAAGATACATTCGTTATCATGCCAACAGGGGGCGGCAAATCATTGTGTTATCAGATGCCTGCTTTGGTGCAGCCTGGTACCGCAATAATTGTTTCGCCCCTGATCGCCCTGATGAAAAACCAGGTAGATTCGATGAGGAGTTTCGGCGCCGAGGAAGAAGTCGCACATTTTATGAATTCCTCCCTTACGAAGCAGGAGATCGCGCAGGTTAAGAAAGATGTTACCAGGGGCAAAACGAAACTTTTATATGTTGCACCTGAAACTATAACAAAAGAAGAGAACATCGACTTCCTGAAGAAAATAAAAATATCTTTCTATGCAATTGATGAGGCGCATTGTATATCGGAATGGGGTCATGATTTCAGGCCCGAATACAGGCGTTTAAGGCCTATTATAAGCGCTATCGGTCAGGATGTCCCTGTAATAGCGCTCACAGCGACTGCAACCCCAAAGGTACAGCAGGACATACAGAAGAACCTGAACATGATGGATGCAACCGTGTTCAAAGCATCCTTCAACAGACCTAATCTTTTTTATGAAGTCAGGGCCAAAACGAAAAATTCATCGAGGGATATTATCAAATATATAAAGGGTCATTTAGGTAAATCGGGAATTGTATACTGTCTCAGCCGCAAGAAGGTTGATGAACTGGCCGAAACACTGGTCGTGAACGGGATCAAAGCCCTGCCTTACCACGCAGGCCTTGATGCTTCCACCCGACGGTCAAACCAGGATAAATTCCTGATGGAGGAGGCGGATGTGATCGTCGCCACGATTGCTTTTGGTATGGGCATCGACAAACCCGATGTGAGATATGTCATTCATAACGACATGCCCAAAAGCCTCGAGGGATATTACCAGGAGACAGGCCGTGCCGGCAGGGATGACGGGGAAGGCAACTGTATTGCGTTTTATGCTTATGACGATATTCAGAAACTTGAGAAATTCCTGAAAGGTAAATCAGTTGCAGAACAGGAGATCTCGAAACAGTTGCTGCTTGAAACCGTTGCCTACAGTGAATCATCGGTATGCCGCCGCAAGCAGCTTCTGCATTATTTCGGGGAGATCTTCAAGGAAGAGAACTGCCAGAACTGTGACAACTGTCTGCATCCCAGGAAAAAATTTGAAGGAAAGCAATATATCCAGCTCGTACTTGAAACTGTGCTTGCTGTCAAACAGCAGTTCAAGAATAAACATGTCATCAACATTATTATCGGCAAGAACCTGGCCACTATCAAGTCATACAAGCATAACAAACTGCCCCAGTTCGGCAAAGGCGCGGCCAAAGAAGAAAAATTCTGGAATGCGGTGATCAGGCAGGCCCTCATTGAACGCCTGCTTACGAAAGATATTGAAAACTATGGTTTGCTGAAGGTCAGCCCTGAGGGATTGGAATTTCTGAAGAATCCGTATTCCATGATGCTTATGGATGACAGGGATTATGACAATCCTGAGGAAGAGGATCTGATGGAAGTCATGGGATCGAAGAGCAGTACAACCGATAAAACCTTGTTTGCTTTACTGAAAGACCTGAGGAAAGAAATAGCCCGCAGGGAAAAACTTCCTCCCTTTGTGATCTTCCAGGATCCTTCTCTCGAGGATATGGCGATACAGTATCCCATCAATTCCGAGGAGCTTAAGCAGATCACGGGCGTCGGCAGCGGGAAGGCACATAAGTACGGCAAACCTTTCCTTGACCTCATCAAGGAATATGTTGAAGAGAACGAGATCATCCGGCCGATGGACATGGTCGTGAAATCAGTGGTGAACAAATCGGGGATCAAGGTGTATATCATCCGCAGTATTGACCGTAAAATTGCACTTGAAGATATTGCACTTGCAAAGAACCTGAGTTTTGGGGAACTGCTTTCGGAAATTGAAAGTATTGTCGGCTCCGGAACAAAGATCGATCTCGATTATTATATTGATGAAGTGGTTGATCCTTATCATCAGGAAGAAATTTTCGAGTACTTTCGCAAAGCGGAATCGGATTCCATTAATGATGCTCTTCGTGAACTTGGCGAAGATGAGTTCACCGAAGAAGAGATCCGGCTTATGCGCATCAAATTCATGTCAGAATTAGGAAATTAAAACTTTAAATCATGCAGGAAGAAATTGTTAACAAACCTGAAGAGATTCAGGAAAATTCAGCTATTGAGTTTCCGAAAACCCCGGAAGAAAAACAGGCAAGTCCGAAGCATCCGTTCTTTGTTTTCACGGTCAATACAGTGCTAGGGCTTGTACTTCTGGTTGGCCTGGTCATATTGTACATTCTGG